>Ga0209777_10002861_pt1 | contig 22049 bp, 18 predicted proteins | sample FrelakmetHBP12HB_FD_187147 | JGI IMG/M metagenome (GOLD analysis project Ga0209777, IMG submission 187147) | Freshwater lake sediment microbial communities from the University of Notre Dame, USA, for methane emissions studies -HBP12 HB (SPAdes)... | ecosystem: Environmental > Aquatic >...
CGTTTCGATGCCATCGCGCCCGCCAAGGTGAATCTCTGGCTGCGGGTCTTCGGGCGGGACGCCCGGGGCTACCACGCCATCGAAACGCTCTTCCAGCTGCTGGGGCTCGCCGACGAGATCGCCGTCGAGCGCGGCGAGCCGGGCGTGCGCCTCGTCGGGGCGCCCCCCGACCTGGGGCCCGTGGACCAGAACCTGGCCGTGCGCGCCGCGCGGTGGTTCATGGCCGCCGCGCGCGTCGAGGGCGGCATCACCATCACGCTGACGAAGCGCATCCCGTGGAACGCGGGGCTCGGCGGCGGGTCCTCCGACGCCGCGGCGACGCTCGCGGCGCTCAACCGGCTGTTCGGCGACCCGCTCCCCGCCGGGGACCTGCTCGAGATGGGCTCCGGCCTCGGCAGCGACGTGCCCTTCTTCCTGAGCGGTGCGGTGCTCGCCCTCGGGTGGGGCCGCGGCGAGCGGCTCCTCCCGCTGCCGCCCCTGCCGCCGCGGGCGGCGTTGGTCGTGCCTCCACCCGCCCCGGTCCGCACTGCCGACGCCTACGCCTGGCTCGACAAGGACCGCGGCGCCGAGGACACCGGCGAGTTCGCCGCCGTGCTCCCGCCCGACGCGCTGACCTCGTGGGACGCGGTGCGACGCAGGGCCCACAACGACTTCGAGCCCGCCGTCGCGGGGCGGCTCCCCGCCATCGGCCACTGGATCGACCGGCTGAGAGCCACCTCCGCCTTCCTCGTGACCCTGGCCGGGAGCGGCGGCGCGATCGTCGCCCTCTACCAGACCGCCGCGCAGCGCGACGCCGCCTGGCAGTCGCTGGGCCGGGATGAGACGGTGCTCAGGTGCGAGACGCTGGACACCGTGCCAGGGCTGACCGCGGAGCCCTAGGCTCGGACGCGCTCGGGGCAGGTCGCAGCGCACGGTGCCAAGTAGTGTGCAGACGCGCAGACGCACAGTGGTCTTTCGGTGATTCGGTGGTCAGTCGTTCGCGACGCGATGGTGGGCTCGTACCCGGTGCGGCGCCCACCGCCGGCCGCTGCGCGCTCCGGCCGCATGGTACAGCAGCACGACGGAAGTGGCGACGCCGCGGGACCAGCGGTATTGTCGGATGGCTGGGAAGGCGCCGGCTGGGAGGTACGTATGACGAGGAGTCTCGCTCGCATTCCGTTGATCCTGCTCGCGCTGGGAGCGTGCTTCAAGGCGCCGACCGCTTCCTGGCAGCCGGTGCGGGTCGTCGTGGAGAACTACCTGACGGAGCCGGTGACGATCGTATCCGGCGGCACCACCTACGGCACATTCTCGAGCAGGACGACGCCCCTCGCGCTGCCCCCGGGCGCCGCGACGCTCACCTGGACGCCGACCGCGCCGCTCTTCAGTGACAGCACACCGATGCCGACCGACCTGACCGCCCAGACGACGGCGCTCGCGGCCGGGTACGACACGGTGACGATCACGAATGTGGTCAATGGTCAGGCGTACGTCAGCCCCTTGCTCGTCAACCTGAGCGGCGACACGGTGGATGCCGCCATCGTCAACGGCGGCACGCTCCGCTTCTGCGCCCAACTCGGCACCGCGAACCTCCAACTCGCCTACTACCTTCTGACGAGCAATGTCGAGGTCCGCGTGTATCCCAAGCGGACGAACTGCACCGGGACGACCTACTCCTCCTGGACCCACGCCTACCTCGCGGGCTACCAGGCGAACAGCGGGGTCATACAGGTGAACATCAATGCGGCACCGTAGGGGGCGATCCCGTCTGCCGCGAGAGCGGCCGAGCAGGAGAGTCTTGGTCTATCTGGGCCCCATCCGACCGCATTGGCAGGCACCGAACTGCCTGCCGCCGCCCACGCGACACCTGCCGAATCACCCTCAGTCGCCCGCTTGACGCCGAATTGACGGGGTGCGATTAGGATGGGCGCGCCCCTCCCGGAGGTGGCCGCCATGCACATCCGCCTTGCGCTCGTCCTCTCGGCCCTCGGGCTCTCGTACCCTATCCTGCTCACCGCCCAGCAACCGCCTCCGCTTCGGCCGGGGCAGCGTGTGCGCGTCACCTTCGTGTCATCAGCGATCAAGAAGCAGGTGGCGACCGTCGGCTCGCTCTCCGAGGGTCGCATCTCGCTGACGATGCTGGCTAGCTCGTCTTCGGCGGGGACCTCTGCGCGGCAACTGACCGTGCCGTTCGATTCGCTCGCCAGCCTCGAGGTGAGCCGCGGCTTCCGGTCGCACCCCGTGAAGGGTGCCATCATCGGTGGCATCGCCCTAGGAGTCTTCGGTGGGGCCGTAGGAGGAGCTTGGAAATCCAGCAGCTTCTTCAGTCCCCCTCTCGGCATACGACTTGCCATCGGAGCTGCCGTCGGAGCCGTGGGCGGGGCGCTTGCCGGGTGGGGTATCGGATCGCTGTTCCGCACGGAGCAATGGGAGCCGGTCGTACTGCGGCGGGCTGACGTCTTGGTCGCCCCTCAGGCCGGTGGCCGCCTCGGCTTCGGCGCGTCGATCAGCTACTAGCAGGGGGTTGCGATGAAGACCGGCCTCGTGCTCTGGGCTCTCGTGCTGTCCCTGGCGTGCCCGCTCGCGGCACAAGTCCCTCTGCGGCCTCCGCCGGATACCACTCGGCATCCCACATGGCCCGGCGCCGGCGAAGGCGCGTCGAGCCCCAGGCATTCGCACCCGTGGCTCGGAGCGGCCGTGGGCGCAGCGGCTGGCGGGGTGATCGGCTACCTCGCGTGGCGCCCGTGCAGTGGGTTGTGCTTCTTCTCGCTGTCGCAGGGCGCGACGACGGCGCTGGGGGCGATCGCGGGTGGTCTCCTCGGTTGGGCGGTGGGCTCGTCCATCACTACCGCGTACCGCGCTCCCATCCCGTGGCGGGTCCGCGTCGGGTTCACGAGGACGCTGGGCCGGCACGCGGGCCGTGGCACCGCGAACGCACGGTAGGACGTGGCGGCGGTCGGGCGTGTCTGGCCGACGGCGCGCGCAGCTGCAGCGCCTCCCCGACGAATGGCGTCTGCTTGACGTGCGCCTGGCCCGTAGAGCAGCCCAGGCATCCGACCAGACCTAGGGGTCGTGTTGACTGCCGTAACGCAAACGGCCCCCGACGCAACCGTCGCGGCCCGCAAGGTGCCGCGACTTAGGTGGTGAAGCCGGATCGCTCCGGTGCGCGGCCCATCAAGCCGGGGAAATCACCGCGCATCGCGAACATGGAACTACGGGTAGCCCGAGTCCAAGCGGTGTTGGCGGCGGCCACAGATTGGTCCATGTTCGACCGCTACAACATCATCGACGAGCGGGACCTCGCTCGGGCTGTCGCCAAGCGGTTCCACGGCAAAGAAACGGCAGACACCCCGCCTGCCGGGAGGACCGCGGACCAGCTAGCTTGAACTGTTACGTACCTTGCCCCCTCGTCCAATGGCAGGACCCCGGACTTTGGATCCGGGTATGGTGGTTCGAATCCACCGGGGGCAATGGAAATTCGCTTTCGCTTGGCCGGATTCCCCGACCTGGCACCTCCCCGAATCGCCTCCCGGCCGACGCGGCAACCTACTCGGCGATCCTGCGACCGGACCTGTTGGTCCCTTCACCGGGGCGTCACCAACCCCTCCCCCCGAGGAGGTTCACGTTCCCCAGTCCGGCAATGGCCAGTGCCGGAATGGCGATGAACGCAGCCATCCCAACGACGGCCACCACCGATCGCCCGACGTTCAACCGCTGTACTTCAACTTCCGAGAGGTCGGCGACCGCGATCGCAATGCGGTCGCGACGGCCCCACGGCCACCTCTCCTTGGCCCCAAGGCCGCGGAGGGTGTCTGCGGCGACCGTCACGGCGACCAACTCTTCGCGGCGCCCGTCGCGGGTGGTCACGCGAACCTGGTTCTTCGGCTCGATCCTGGCGAGCGTCGCAGGTCGGTACGAATAGCAGCCGGCGAGAGCGACGACGGCCGAGAGCACCGCAAGCGAGCGAAGACGCGACATAGTCACCTCCAGTGTCCCCACGACAGAGCGGCATGACCCTGTCATACGGGTGTCAGGCGTCGGGGCGGGAGTGATTGCGCCCCAGCGGGAATCTGGTGCGCGCGCCGTCGACCCAACACGCCCGATTGCCGCCACGTCCTACGGAGCGTTCGCGGTACTGTGGGCCGCATGCCGGCCCACTGCGCACCGTTCTACTGGGGAGTCGTCAAGCCAGCGTCAATCGAACAATCAGGAGTGGTTCAGTCGAGAATAGGTGCCGGGAACGCGAACGGCGGCCGGGAAGCCCCCAGCCACCGTTCTTCGCGGATGCACTCCGCGGCGCCCAGCGCGAGTGGCTGGGCCGCTCCCTTGAGCGCGCCCTACCAGCTGCTTGTCAGCGCCCCGACTTCCTGCTCCACCGCCTCGAGCACATCGCACCGCGCGACCGCAGCCGCCATCGCGTTGTGGTCCGGGAAGAGGGGCCGGTCCTCCTCGAGGTGCTGCACCACCTGCCGCACCGCGCGCCGGGCCGCCTGGACTCCCTTGCCGAAGGTGTGGTCGCGGAAGTCGAGCGCCTGCGCCGCCGCGATCAGCTCGATCCCCAGCACGCCGAACGCGTTGGTCAGGATCTGCTTCGCCTTCAGGGCGCCGTTCATCCCCATCGAGACGAAGTCCTCCTGGTCCGCGGCGGCCGGGATGGACTGGACGCACGAGGGCGCGGACAGGATCCGCTGCTCCACGATCAGCATGTCGGCGGTGTACTGCGAGAGCATGTGGCCCGAGAACATCCCCGCGCCCTTGGTCAGGAAGGCCGGGAGCCCCACCGAGAGCGCTGGGTTGAGGAGCCGGTTGAGCCGCCGCTCCGAGAGGACGCTCACCATCGTGACGCCGGCACCCACCATGTCGAGCGGCAGCGAGATGGGCGTGCCCTGGAAGTTGGCCCCGGTGAGGACGAGGTTCTCCTCCGCCACGAAGATCGGGTTGTCCGCCACGCCGTTCAGCTCGGTCTCGAGCTGCGCGCGGGCCCACGCCAGCAGGTCCCGCAGCGCGCCGATGACCTGCGGCGTGGAGCGCATCGAGTAGGCGTCCTGGACCTTCACTTTGAGCTTCCCGGTGACGAGGTCCGAGCCCGCCAGCACCTGCCGCAGGTTCGCGGCGCAGGTCTGCGCGCCCTTGAAGCCGCGCAACTCGTGGAGCTTCGGCTGGTAGGGCCGCATGTTCGCCAGCAGCGCCTCCAGCGTCATCGCCGAGGCGATCTCCGCCTGCTTGACCCACCGCTCGACGTCGTGGAGGAGCAGGCACCCGATGCCGGTGATCAGGTTCGACCCGTTGATGGCCGCGAGGCCGTCCCTCGCGTGGAGGCCGGGCACCGGGATGCCCGCCTGCTCCATCGCCGCGCGGGTGGCCATCCGCTGGCCCTTGTAGAAGCACTCCCCCTCGCCCATCAGCGACAGCGCCACCTGGCTCATCGGCGCCAGGTCGCCGCACGCGCCCACGCTCCCCTTCTCGCACGCGATGGGCGTCAGCCCCTTGTTCAGCATCGCGACGTAGGTGAGCGGGATCTCCGGCCGGCACCCCGAGTAGCCGCGCGTGTGCACCGCCACTCGCGAGAGCATCGCCGCCCGCACGTGCTCGACCGGCGAGGGCTCCCCGATCCCCGCGGCGTGGTTGTAGATGAGGTAGCGCTGGAATTGCTGCACCTGCTCGTCGGTGAGCGCGACCTCGGCCAGCTCGCCGATGCCGGTGTTCACTCCGTACATCGTCTCGTGGGCGAGGACCTTCCGGTCGAGCATCGCCCGGCAGGTCCGAATCCGCCCGAGGGCGTCGGCCGACAGCTCGACCGGCTCGCCGTGCCGCGCCACCCGCTCCACATCCTCGATCGTCAGGCGCCCGCCCGTACCGATGGAGATCACGCGCTGATTCCTCCCGTTACCCCCGAGTCCTGCTCCCCGAACCGCATCGCGGTCCTCGAACCGCCGCGCGCTCCGCCTGCAACGAGCGTGCCCCCGCCCGTCCGGGAGCGGGCTGGGCGGCCCAGCGCGCCGGGCCCGGCGGACCGGCGCCGGTCAGGAGACGACCGCGAGGGGCGGACCGGCCAGCTCGCGCACGACCCGGATCAGGTCCGGCACCTCCCACGGCTTCTCGAGGAACGGGACCGACGGGTCCAGGCCCTCGCGCGAGCGCATGTCCGGGCTGACGAACCCGCTCGTGAAGACGACCGGGACGCGCGCCCCTTCGGCGCGCAGCGCCTCGTAGAGGCCGCGCCCGCCGAGCCCCGGCATCATCAAGTCGGTGATGACGAGCGCCACCGACGCCTGGTGGGCGTGGAACAGACGCAGCGCCTTCTCCCCATCGCCCGCCGTGTAGACGCGGTAGCCGAGGCGCTCGAGCACCTTCTGCGCCGCCACCCGCAGCTGCACCTCGTCCTCCACCAGGAGGATTGCGTGCGCACCCTCCGCAGCGACGGCCGGCGAGGGCGGCGGGGACGGCGGCGCTTCGCTCGGGCGCTTCGCCCGGCGAGCGCGCCTCTCCGCGGCGTCCGCTCGCGTCTCGCCGCTGCGACGGCCCTCCGGCGCTTCCTCCGCCGGGAGCCAGACGCGGACCGTCGTCCCCGCGCCGGGCGCGCTCTCGACCGTGACGTGGCCGGCGAGCCGCCAGACCAGGCCGAACACCGTGGCCAGGCCGAGTCCGGCCCCTTCGCCCGCCGCCTTGGTCGTGTAGAAAGGCTCGAAGAGCCGGGCCTTCGCCTCGCGGGGCAGGCCGGCGCCCGTGTCCGAAACGGTCAGCATGAGGTAGCGGCCGGCGGGCACCTCACCGGACAAGGCGTCCTCCGCACGCTCCCGGAAGACCTCCTCGCAAGCGATCTCCAGCGCCCCGCCCGACGGCATCGCCTCCCGGGCGTTGGACACCAGGTTCGTCACGATCCGATCGATGGAAGCCGCATCGGTCCGGACGACGCGGTCCGCCGCGAGGCGGTCCGCGAACGCCACGGCGATCGTAGGGGGCAGCTCGCGCTCGAGCGACGCGATCAGGGCCCGGAGGTACGGACCGAGCGCGATGGGCCGGAGCGCCACCCGCTGCTCCCGGCTGAGGGCGAGCAGCCGCCGGACCATCGCCGCGGCGCGGTTCGCCGCCTCGGTGATCTCGTGCAGGAAGTCGCCGTTGTCCGGGGGGAGGAGGGCGATCCGCGGCGCGAGCAGCGCCGCGTTCGTGATCACGATGGCCAGGTAGTTGTTCAGGTGGTGGGCGACCCCCCCAGCGATGAGGCCGACGGAATCCGCGGCCAACGCCGGGCGCGCGCCGGGCCGCGCGGGGCCCGTGTCGCGCTCACTACGCCGCTCGGTCACGGCGATGACGAACCCGCCCGCGTCGCCCGCGCTCCCCTCGGTCACGACCTCGACGGGGAGAGCCGTCCCGTCGGCGCGCCGCAGCTCCGCGGCGAACGACGTGCCCGGTGGAGCCGCCGCCAGCGCGCCGCCGACGTGGACCCCGAGCTCAGCCGAGGCGACGAGCGAGCCGATGGCCCTGCCGGCGAGGGACTCGGCCTTCCCGCCGACAAGGCGCAGGAACGCCTCGTTGGCCAGGTCAATCGTGCCGCGCACGCCGACGTGCACGAGGCCGATGGGCGCGCGCTCGAAGAATCGACGCGGACTCACGGTCTTCTTCACGCCCGGTGCCCTCCGATAGGGGGTCCCGCGCGCGCGTCCGAAGGGTCGGACCCGCTGCGGTCTGCCTCGACGCGCGCGCCGGATACGCCTGTATGGTAATCCTCACGCGCGAGCCCTGCACCTCCACGCCCGGTTCTCGACCCTCGCGGCCGGACTCCGGATCGAGGGGGTGGTCCGGCTTCCTCCTCGCCGCCAACGCGCCGGCCGCGGCTCCGTAGGGCGCCGGGGCGCGCCCTACCATCCAACGGCTCAAACGGTTATCGTACAAGGCTCTTATGGCCGAAGTCTCGCTGTCCAAGAGCCAGATGATGCTCCTCGCGGGCACCGCCAACCGGGCCCTCGCGGAGGAGATCGCCACGCACCTAAAGCAGCCGCTGTGCCAGGTGACGATCCGGCGGTTCGCGGACGGCGAGCTGTTCGTCAAGATCGACGAGAACGTGCGGGGGCGGGACGTCTACATCATCCAGCCCACCAATCCGCCGGCCGAGAACATCATGGAGCTGCTGCTCCTGATCGACGCGGCGCGGCGGGCGAGCGCGGCGCGGATCACCGCGGTGATCCCGTATTTCGGCTACGCGCGGCAGGACCGCAAGGACCAGCCGCGGGTGGCGATCAGCGCCAAGCTGATGGCCAACCTCATCAGCTCGGCAGGGACGGACCGGGTGCTGGCGATGGACTTCCACTCGCACCAGCTCCAGGGGTTCTTCGACGTCCCGGTGGACCACCTGTACGCGTCGCCGGTGCTCACGGCGCACTACCGCCTGAAGCACCTGCACGACCCGGTAATCGTGGCGCCCGACGTCGGCTCGGCCAAGATGGCGCGCGGCTTCGCGAAGCGGCTCAACGCGTCGCTCGCCATCATCGACAAGCGGCGCCCGTCGGCGAACATCGCCGAGGTGGTGAACGTGGTCGGCGAGGTGCAGGGGAAGGACTGCCTCATCCCCGACGACCTCATCGACACCGCGGGCACCGTGAGCGAGGCGGCGCGGGCGCTGAAGCGCCTCGGCGCGCGGCGGGTGTACTGCTGCGCCACGCACGCGCTCCTGTCGGGCCCGGCGGTGGAGCGCCTCCGCGACGCGCCGATCGACGAGATCGCCGTCGCGAACACCATCGCGGTGCCCGAGTCGCGCCGGTTCGAGAAGCTGGTGGTGCTGTCGGTGGGGACCCTGCTCGCGCAGGCCATCGCCAACACGCACCGCGACAAGTCGGTTTCGTCGCTGTTCGAGTGAGCGTTCGAGGTACCGGGTGCCGGCCGTCAGGGACAGAGGCCCGCACTCGTTGACGCCTGACGGCTGACGGCTGTCGGCTGACGGCTTTCACCAGACATCCGCGTTGGAGTAGAAGATGGCCCAGACCGCCCAGCTCAGCGCCGAACCCCGCACCGTCCACGGCACCGGCGAGATGCGCCGCATGCGCCGCGCGGGCCGCACGCCCGCCGTCATCTACGGCCACGGCCGCGAGCCCGCCGCGCTGTCGGTGAGCAGCTTCGACCTCGGCCGCCTGCTCGAGTCGATCGCGCCGGCGAGCACGATCGTGGACCTCACCGTGGGCGACGCGACGTACAAGACGCTGATCCGCGAGGTGCAGCGGCACCCCCTGCGGCCCGGCGTCACCCACGTCGACTTCTACGAGGTCAGGGCGGGCGAGAAGATCACTCTCGAGGTGCCGGTCCACCTGGTCGGCATCCCCGACGGCGTGCACAACCAGGGCGGCACGCTCGACCAGGTGCTCCGCACGGTCGAGATCGAGGTGCTGCCGGCCGACATCCCCGAGCGGGTCGAGCTCGACGTCACCGTGCTCACCATCGGCAAGTCGCTCCCGGTGTCGGCGCTCGTCATCCCGAACGCCAAGATCCTCACGGACGCGGGCCTCACGATCTGCACCGTGGTGGCCCCGCGGGTCGAGGAAGTGGCGGCTCCGGCCGCCGCGGCGGCCGTCGAGGGTGCGGTGGTCGAGGGCGCCGAGGGCGCCGTTGCCGCCGCGCCGGTGGCCACAGAGACGGCCGAGCCGGAGCTCATCCGGAAGCGCAAGCCGGCCGAGGACGAGGAAGAGAAGTAGCAGGCGGTTCCCTGAAGCTGATCGTCGGGCTCGGGAACCCCGGCGCCGCATACGCCGACACCCGGCACAACGCCGGGTTCTGGCTCGCCGACGCGCTCCAGGCCCGGTGGCGGCTCGCCAAGTTCCAGCGCCGCGGCCCCGCCCTGGCCACGACCGGGGCGACGCCCGCGGGCGACGTCTACCTCCTCAAGCCACAGACGATGATGAACGACTCGGGGGCCGCGCTCAGCGGCCTCCGGGCGGACGCGCCCGACGCGCCCCTCGACGACCTCCTGGTCCTTGTGGACGACGTCGCGATCCCCTCGGGGACCTTCCGCCTCCGGGCGAAGGGGTCCGCAGGCGGGCACAACGGCCTGAGGAGCGTCGAGGCGACGGTCGGCACGCGGTGGTTCGCGCGGCTCCGGGTGGGCGTGGGCCCCGCTCCCCCGCTTTACGACGAGGACGACCTGCCGGACTTCGTGCTCTCCCCCCTGCCGGCGGAGGAGCACGCCGCGGTCATCGCGCTGCTCCCGACCATGGGCGATGCTGTCGAGTGCTGGATGACCGAGGGCACCGAGCGTGCGATGGCGCAGTTCAACCGGAGGCCCGCCGCCGAGGAGTGACGGCCCGCCTTCCCGAAAGGACCCCACCCGATGCCGCTGATCTCCTGGCTGCGCTCCCCCGGCCCGCGTCGCACCCTCCTGGCGTTCGCCGTCACCTTCGTCGCCGCGCTCGCCGTCTTCACGCTGCCGCGGTTCGTCTGGAACACCGTGGCCCTGGCGCGCGCGCAGACGCCGGGGACCGACGCACCGGCGCACCGACGCGCCGACGCACCGCAGGCGCCGGGGGCCGGTACGACGGGACCGGCAGCCACGGTCGCGGCGCCGGCCGCCGACAGCGCCAAGGCGCCGGCCGTCGCAGCCGCCGATACCGCTCAGCCGGCGTCGCCCCCGTCGGTGCCGCTCTCGACGCGCCTCACCGGCCTCCTTGGGATGGCGCTCATCCTCGCCATCGGCTACGCGCTCTCGCGCAACCGCCGCGCGATCCGCTGGTCCACCATCGGGTGGGGGCTCAGCCTCCAGATCGTGTTCGCCATCTTCGTCCTCCGCGTCCCCTTCGGCCAACGGCTCTTCCAGTGGCTCGGCGCCGTGGTGACGCGGATCCTCGGCTTCTCGTACGTTGGCTCGGAGTTCGTCTTCGGCGAGATCGGCAAGCAGCACTCGAGCCTCGGCGTCGTCTTCGCCTTTCAGATCCTGCCCGCCATCATCTTCGTCTCCGCCCTGTTCGCCATCCTCTACTACTTGGGCGTGATGCAGGTGGTGGTCCGGGCGATGGCGGTGGCGATGCACAAGCTGCTGCACGCCAGCGGCGCCGAGAGCCTCAACGTCGCGGCGTCCATCTTCATGGGCCAGACGGAGGCGCCCCTCACCATCCGGCCGTTCCTGAACAAGATGACGCGCTCGGAGCTGATGACCGTGATGACCGCCGGAATGGCCCACGTCTCCGGCTCCATCATGGCGGCGTACATCGCCTTCGGCATCGAGGCGCGGCACCTCCTCACCGCGGTGATCATGACGGCGCCCGGCACCATCCTCATGGCGAAGCTCCTCGAGCCGGAGACGGAGCAGCCGGAGACGATGGGGCACGTCACGCTCGACATCCCGAAGACGGACGTGAACGTCGTGGACGCGGCCTCGCGCGGCACCGGTGAGGGGCTCTACCTGATGCTCAACGTCATCGCGATGTTGATCTCCTTCATCGCGATCGTGGCGCTCCTCAACGGCTTCTTCGGCTGGGTGCACGGCGTGGTGGCGTGGTTCCCGGGGAGCCTGCAGGTCGTGCTCGGCTGGATCGGCCGGCCGATCGCGTGGGCGATGGGCGTCCCGTGGCACGACAGCGCCACCATCGGCGGCCTGCTCGGCGAGCGCGCGGTGCTGAACGAGTTCATCGCCTTCGCCGACCTCGGAAGGCTGCGCGCCCTCCTCGACCCGCGGTCGTTCACGATCGCGTCGTTCGCGCTGTGCGGCTTCGCCAACATCTCGTCCGTGGGCATCCAGATCGGCGGCATCGGCGCCCTGGCCCCCGAGCGCAAGCACGACCTCGCACGCCTGGGGTTCCGCGCCATGCTCGCAGGGACGCTGGCGAACTTCATGTCGGCGACGATCGCGGGGATCCTGCTCTAGCCGTCAGCCGTCGGCCGTCAGCCGTCAGAGGTGCGAGCGCTGACGGCTGATGGCTCACGGCTCACGGCTGTCGGCTGACAACCACTCCCTCCGCCAGCCCGGCATCCAGCGCCACCGTCGCGAACCCCATCCGGACGACCATCGCCGGCCAGCGCCGCTCCACCTCCAGCTCGACCCCCGGCAGCAGGCCGAGGGCGAGGAGCTTGCGCAGGTCGCTCCCCTTCGGCGCGGCGAGCCGCCGCACCGTCGCCCGCTCCCCCGCGCCGAGCGACGCCAGCGTCGCGGGCAGGTAGAAGTCCCCCGCGATCGGACACCCCTCGCACCCGGCGACCGTCCCGCACATCGTGCACTTCACGCCCAGCCCCCCACCGCCCGCAGCAGCCAACCCACCAGGCCGCCGGTCGCGAAAGCCACGCCCGTCGCGACCACGAGCACCGTTACCGCCATCGCCGTGCCGCGCTCCCGCCGCATCACCAGGAACTGCGCGATACACGGCACGAACAGGGTGATCGTCACCGCCGCCGTGGTCAGCGCCGCCGGGCCGAGCACGCCGCGACGCGCCATCTCGTAGAGCCCCGCCGCCCCGAAGTCGCGACGGAAGAACCCGTACAGGAACGCCGGCGCCGCCGCGTCGGGGAGGCCGATGAGGCGGACCGCCGGCACGATGGCGTGGGTCGCAGCCCGCAGCGCGCCCGTCAGCTCCCCCGCCCACAGGATGACACTGGCGAGCAGGAAGAGGGGGAGGATCTCGGCGAAGTACCACCGCACCCGCGTCCCGGTCTTGAGGAGCACGTTGCGCAGGCCCGGCATCCGCAGCGGCGGCAACTCGAGGTAGAAGCTCGGCGGATCGCCGGGGAGGAGCGAAGCGGCCAGCGCCCCCACCGCCACGAACACCGCGAGCAGGACACACACCCACACGGCCACCGCCGCGGGGTACACGCTCAGGATGCCGAGCACCACGCCCAGCTGCGCCGAGCACGGGATGGCCAGCGCCAGGAGGAGCGTCACGATCACCCGTTCGCGCCGCGTCTCGAGGGTGCGTGTCACCAGCGTCGCCATGGTATTGCAGCCGAAGCCGAGCACCAGCGGGATGACCGCCCGCCCCGACAGCCCCATCCGCTTCAGCCCGCGGTCGAGGAGGAGCGCGAGCCGCGGCAGATAGCCGCAGTCCTCGAGGAGCGCGAACACCAGGAAGAAGGTCCCCACGATCGGCAGGACGATCGCTACCGCGTAGCGCACGCCGAGGGTGAACAAGCCGTAGGGCCCGACCAGGAGGTCGCGCAGGGGCGCCCACGGCATCACGGCGCGCGCCACCGCGGTCACGGGCGGTGTGAGCCACCGGTCAAACACCACGCGTTCGACCCACCCGACCAGCGTCCCGGCGCCGAACGTCCCGACGAAGCGGTAGAAGCCCACGTAGAGGACCGCCAGCACCAGCGGGATCCCCGTCCACGGCGAGAGCAATGCCCGGTCGAGGGCCGCGCGACGCCGGCGACGCTCCGGCGGCGCGGGCGGCACGACGCCGTCGAGGAGCGCCAGCGCCATCCGCCGGCGCGCCGTCGCCAGCGCCACGGCGAACCCGTCCGCGACGCCCCAGCGCGCATCGCGCATCGAGGACGCCGCCATCCACAGCCTCGGCGCCGCAGCCGCGTGCGCGGGCTCCATCTCGGGGTCGCCGCACAGCGCCAGCTCCGCGTCGAGGAGCCGCACGCCGCCATGCCCCTCGGCCAGCAGCGCCACCACGTCGGCGAAGGGCTGCGGCAGCGCCCACCCGTCCACCGGCACCGCCCCGCGCTCCGCCGCCGCGGCGAGATCCGCCACTCCCTCCCCCGTCGTGGCCACCGTGCCGACCACCGGCACGCCGAGCCGCTCCGAGAGCAGGGCCAGGTCGGGGGCGACGCCCCGCCGCCGCGCCTCGTCCATCAGGTTGCAGGCGAGCACCAGCGGCCGCCCGAGAGCGAGGAGCTGCAGCGTGAGCGGCAGGGCGCGGTCAAGGTGCGACGCGTCGGCCACCTGGATGAGCGCCTGGCCCGACCCCTCCAGGATGGCCCGCCGCGCCACCCGCTCCTCTTCGCTGACCGCCAGAAGACCGTACATCCCCGGCGTGTCCACCACGCCCACGGTGCCCTCGCCGAGGTCGTGCACGCCAAGCGTCACCTCGACCGACGTCCCCGGATAGTTGGACACCGTGGTGTACACGCCGGTGAGCCGCCCGAACAGCGCGCTCTTCCCCACGTTCGGCGCCCCGACGAGCAGCCAGCGGCGTGCCGCCGCGTCGGGCAGGACCGCCGCGGTCTCGTCGGGCAGGAGCCCGATCGGCTGGCTCATGGGGTGCGACTCATGGCTGAGACCGGGTTTCATCCTCTGCACCACGCGTGCCGCGGCGGAACCGCACCGCAGGCCCCAAAACTACGACAAAACGTGTCAGAATTACCCAATGGCCCTGCGGCGGCGGTCCATCCCGGCCCGACGGACCCCGGGCGGGGGGCGGAAGGCGGGCACGTGGCGGCTTCCCTCTGCCGCCTCTTGCCGTGACTATTCGGCGGCGCAGATTCCGCAGCGCGAGCCACAGAGGGCGCCGGCGCAGCTCCGGGGGCATCGTGCGCGCAGGGCGCGTTCCTGCGCGAGCGCATCCACCACCCAGCGATCGAGGACCGTGCAGCGCAGCAAGCCCGACCACGTCTTCTTCGACCCCACGGGGCGCCGCCGAAAGGCGGTGAACCGTCTCGGCACGGTCATCGGCCTCGCGCTGGGCGTGACGTCCACCATCTTCCTGATCAGCCTGCTGGCGGTGCCGTTCCTTCCGAAGACGCCGGAGACCACGGCCCGTCCGGGCCCGGGGCGGGCCGCGCCCGGGGTGTCGCGCCGGGAGGCGCACCTCATCCGGCGCGTCGCGCGCCGGACCAAGTACGAGCTGTACCGCGAGATGGCGGCGTCGAGCCGCAAGCCGGGGCCACCGGCGAAGCCGCTCCCGCCTCCGAGCGACCCCATCGTGGCGGCGTTCTACGTGATCTGGCAGCCGGGGGGCGTGCAGGCGCTGCACGACAACGCCGACCGCCTCACGCACGTGATGCCCGAGTGGCTGCACCTGAACCGCAACGGGACCGGCCTCGACTTCCGCGACTGGGACCCCGAGGTCACGGTGTCGAATCGCGACGTGGTGACGGTGGCGAAGGACCACCACCTCGCGATCATGCCGGTCCTCAACAACGCGGAGGGCGGGGCCTTCGACCCGGAGCGCGCCCACGTGGCGCTGGCCACGCCGAGGACCCGCGGGTCCGTCATCGGCGCCATCCGCGACTTCCTCCTCGACCACGACTTCCAGGGCGTGAACGTCGACCTGGAGAACCTGCGGCCCGAGGACTATCCGAAGCTCCCGCTGTTCGTCGCGGAGCTGCGCGACACGCTGCGCGACGACAGCCTCGCGGTGAGCGTGGACCTCGAGGCGCCGCACGTCACGGAGCTCGGCCCAGCGCTCTCGGCAGTCTCCGATTTCGTGGTGCTGATGAGTTACGCGCAGCACGCGCCGGCCGCGGCCGCGGGGCCGCTGGCGGGGATCGGCTGGTTCGACACCCTGCTGACGAAGGCGGCGGCGGTCGTGCCGGCCGAGAAGCTGGTCGTGGGCGTCGGGAACTACGCGGTGGACTGGCCGCTCCTCGGCACCGCCGGCGGGAAGGCGCTGACGCTCGAGGCGTCGCTGGTGACGGCGCGCGACGCGCGCCCCGACGACCCGCCCGCGAGCCTGGTGGACTTCGACCCGACTCAGTTGAACCCCACCTTCGATTACACCGACGGCGCGGGGGTGCCGCACGAGGTGTGGATGCTGGACGGGGTGACGGCGTACAACGACCTGGTGCTGGCACAGCGCGTCCGCGCGAGGGGCGAGGCCCTGTGGGTGCTCGGCTCCGAGGACCCGTCCCTGTGGCCCGCGTTCGGGAAGGACGCCTTCGGCCGCCTGCCGCCGCCGGCGGTGCTCGACAGCATCCCGACGTCCTACATCCCCGCCTACTCCGGCGAGGGGGAGATCCTCTCGGTCGGGGGCCTGCCGCGGCGCGGCGTCCGCGCGGTGGAGCTCGACTCCACGCTCGGACTGCTGACCGACGAGAGCTATCAGCTGTTCCCCTCGCCGTTCGTGATCCGGCGGACCGGGTACCACCCGGGACTCCTCGCCCTGACGTTCGACGACGGCCCCGACGACGTCTACACGCCCGAGATCCTCAACGAACTGGACCGCCTCGGCGTGAAGGCGACGTTCTTCGTGGTGGGCCAGAACGTCGAGCGCTTCCCGGACGTCGTGCGCCGGATGTACGTGGACGGGCACGACATCGGCAACCACACCTTCAGCCATCCCAACATGGGGTCGGTGAGCAATCGGCGCGGGGCGCTCGAGCTCAACGCGACGCTCCGCGCGCTCCAGGCGACGATCGGGCATTCGACGACGCTGTTCCGCATCCCGTACAACCTCGACGCGGAACCGGGGAACGTGGAGGAGGCGCGGGCGCTGGTGCTGGCGTCCTCCCTCGGCTACGTGACGGTGGGGGAGCAGATCGACCCGCAGGACTGGAACCTGTGGAAGACGGGCGGCGCCGGGCAGCGGATGGGGCGCAGCACAGTGGACCTGGTGACGACGATCCTCTACCTGGCCCGGACGGTGCACGGGAACGTCATTCTGCTGCACAGCGCCGGCGGCGACCGCTCGCACACCGTGAAGGCCCTGGCGCAGGCGATCCCGCTGTTGCGGCACGAGGGGTTCCGGTTCGTCACGATCTCCGAGCTGATGGGGACGTCGCGCGACGCGGTGATGCCGGCGGTGGCGCAGCGGGACGTCCTGGTGGTGGGGCTCGACCGCGTGACTTTCGACGTGATCTACGTCTTCGAGACCCTGCTCGCGATCGGCTTCGCCGTGGCGATCGCTCTCGCCATCGCGCGGATGGCGGTCATCATCCCGCTGGCCATCGTGTCCGACCGGCGGGGGCGGCGCGCGACGTTCGATCCGGCGTACCGGCCGTCGGTGTCGGTGCTGATCGCGGCGTACAACGAGGAGCCGGTGATCGCGCGGACGGTGGCGAGCGCGCTGGCCAGCGACTACGCCGACCTCGAGGTGATCGTGGTGGACGACGGCTCGGCCGACGGCACCTCGGCCGCGGTGGAGGCCGCGTTCGCGCACGAGCCCCGGGTGCGGCTCCTCCGCCAGGCCAACGCCGGGAAGGCCACGGCGCTGAACCGGGCGCTGGCGGCCGCGCGGGGCGAGGTGCTGGTGGCGTTCGACGCCGACACGATGGTGGCGCCCGACGCCGTCCGCCTCCTGGTGCGGCACTTCGCGGACCCGCGGGTGGCCGCCGTGGCCGGGAACGTGAAGGTCGGCAACCGGATCAACGCGTTCACGATCTGGCAGTCGATCGAGTACATCTCGAGCCAGAACCTCGACCGCCGCGCCAACGCGATGCTGAACGGCGTGACCGTCGTGCCGGGGGCGATCGGCGCCTGGCGGCGCAGCGCCGTCGAGGCCGCCGGCGGCTACCTCACCGACACCCTGGCCGAGGACATGGAGCTCACCTGGCGGCTCCGGCGGTCGGGGTGGCGCATCACCGCCGACATGGCGCCGGTCGGGCTGACCGAAGCGCCGGCGACGCTCGGGCAGTTCCTGCGCCAGCGGCATCGCTGGGCATTCGGCTCGCTGCAGGTGCTGTGGAAGCACAAAGGGGTGCTGGGCCACTACGGCTGGTTCGGCTGGGTTGCGGTGCCGAGCGTGTGGCTCTTCCAGGTCCTGTTCCAGACCCTCGGTCCGCTGGTGGACCTGCAGGTGGTCTACTCGGTGGCCAACTACGTCTACTCGGTGGTCGTGCGGGCGGCGCTGCACCAGGACTGGCAGCCGATCCCGCAGGTGACCCACGCCCTGCTCCAGACGCTGTTCTTCTACGGGCTCTTCTTCGTGGTGGACCTCGTCGCGGCGCTCGTCGCCTTCCGGCTCGACCGCGAGCGGCTCCGGTACCTGTGGTGGCTCTTCTGGCAGCGGTTCGTCTACCGGCAGACGCTGTACTACGTCCTGTGGAAGTCGATGGTCAGCGCGCTCAAGGGCCGCCGCACCGCATGGGGCAAACTGCGGCGGATGGGGACCGTGGAAGCGGCCCCACGCTTCCCGTAGCCCGCCCCACCGACTAACTTCCCCGGCGCAGTCCATACCACCTGCTCCCGCCGGCACCGGACGGGGGCCGTCACGACCAAAGGGAGGTGTCCGTGACCCGTCGGTACGAAGTGGTCTACATCTTCGACAGTGCCCTGGAGGAGCCCGCCGTGAACGAGCGGCTGGCGCGCTTCAATGCACTCCTCGGTGAGGGCACCGAGGTGGGCACCAGCCACTGGGGCAAACGCACCCTCGCGTATCCGATCAAGCGCCGTGACGTCGGCTACTACGTCGTCTCGAAGTTCGAGGCGGCGACGGAGCTGCTGCCGGAGTTCGAGCGGGCCATCAAGCTGGACGAGTCGGTCCTGCGGTTCCTCGTCGTGCTGGCGGAGGAATACGCGGTGACGGCGCGGGTGCCGATGGAGGGGGCCGTGGCCCCCGCAGAGGAGGACGACGAGTGATCATGAAGAGCCGGAGCAAGACCTGCCCCGTGTGCGAGACCGGGGTCCGGGTGCTCGACTACAAGGACGAGCGCACGCTGAGCCGCTTCCTGACGGATCGGGGGAAGATCCTGCCTAGCCGGCTGTCGGGGATGTGTGCGCGGCACCAGCGTCAGCTTTCCACCGCCATCAAGCGGGCGCGGCAGCTGGCGCTGCTGCCCTACATCAAGGGGTACGGCCAGTAAGCTGACGTGGCGGCCGGTCGTCGTCGGGACGATCGGCTATCTCGGCATCGCGTTCGCCAGCCCGCTCGTGCTGGTCGCGGTGCCGCTCGCGGTGTATCTGCTCGCGCAGCGGCCGGAGCGCCGGGACGTGGTGGTCGGCGCGGTGCTCGGGGCCGCGGCGTGCGCCCTCCTCGCCCTCCCGACCGACCCCTTCGGGTCGCTGGAGCGCGCGTGGGCGGTGCTGCTGGCGGGCGCCCTGGCGGTGGTGATGCTGCACCGTCCCGGCCGCCCGTTCGTCCCGGCGGCGCTCGCGGCGCTCGGCCTGGCGGCGGGCGCGGCGGCGCTGCTGGTCTGGGTCACGCCCCTGTCGTGGAACGAGGTGGCGTGGCGGGTGAGCCGGCACTTCGGCTACCAGGCGAGGCTCATCCTCAGCCAGATGGCGGCGGCGGCCGACGCCGCGGGGGGCGACGCCTCGCCGCTGATCGCCACGCTGGAGCGCTCGGTGGAGGCGGGGATCCGGCTCGCCAGCGCCGTCTTCCCCGCCCTGCTGCTGCTGCAGTCGTTCGCGGCGCTGGCCCTGGGGTGGACCGTCTACCAGCGCGTCGCCCGGGCGCCCCAGGGGGAGCCGCTGGGGCGGTTGCGGACATTCCGCTTCGATGACAACCTCATCTGGGGCGTGGTGCTCGCGCTGGTCGCGCTTCTGATCCCGCGGCTCGCCGGCCTCGGGATGCTCGGCGGCAACCTCGCGGTGTTCTTCGGCGGGCTGTACACCGTGCGCGGCCTCGCGGTGGCGGCGGCGATGGCGGCTACGGCCGGGATCGACGGCCTGCTGGCCGCGGCGGGGGCAACGCTGGTGCTGCTGTTCCTCGCGCCGGTGGCGGCGATGGCCGCGCTGGCCCTGGGCTTGACCGACACCTGGGTGGACTGGCGGCGGCGACTCGAGCGGGCCGCCGGCCCCCGTTGATGAGAGGAGAGGGCAGATGGACGTGATCCTCCGGCAGGACGTGGACAACGTCGGCCGCGCGGGCGAGCTGGTGACCGTCAAGGACGGCTTCGGGCGGAACTACCTTCTTCCCCGGGGCCTGGCGTACCTCGCCTCGGAGTCGAATCGCCGGCGCATCGAGGCGGAGGCGAAGCAGCAGGTCCGGAAGGCGGGGGCGCAGCTCGACTCGGCGCGGGAGCTGGCGGAGCGCCTCGAGGCGGTCTCGCTCACGTTCACGATGAAGGCAGGCGAGGGGGACAAGCTGTTCGGCTCGGTGACGGCGGCCGATGTGGCCGACCGGCTGCTCGCCGAGGGATTCACGGTGGACAAGAAGGCCGTCGAGCTGCACGAGCCCATCAAGGCACTGGGCGTCTACAAGGTCCCCGTGCGCGTGCACCACGAGGTCAAGCCGGAGGTCCGGGTCTGGGTCGTCAAGGAGTGATCCTTGGGCATCTCGATCGGGTACGTTGACGGCCCGCGCCTCCGCCGGTCGCTGCTCGCGGCCGCGGAGTGGGTCGGCGCGGGTCGCGACGAGTTGAACCGCATCAACGTGTTCCCGGTACCGGACGGGGACACCGGCACCAACTTCACCCTGACGATGAAGTCCATCGCCGAGGCGCTGCACCGGCTGCGCCCCGACGCGCCGCTGCCGGAGGTGGCCCACGCCGCCGCCGAGGCCTCGGTGATGGGCGCGCGCGGCAACTCGGGCATCCTGCTGTCGCACTTCGTCGTCGGCTTCCGCGAGGCGGTGGGCGACCACGCCTCGATGAGCGCCCGCGACGTCGCCGCAGCGCTGCGCCGCGGCTTCCAGCGGCTCGAGGAGGCGCTCACCAATCCCCGCGAGGGCACCATCCTCACCGTCTGCCGCGCCGCGGCGGAAGGGGCGGAGCTCGCGGCAGAGGAGGAGAAGGACCTCTACCACGTCGTGCAGCGCACCCTCCGGCACTCCGAGGAGGCGCTCCAGCGCACCCCCGAGCTGCTCGCGGTCCTGAAGCACGCCGGCGTGGTGGATGCGGGCGGCAAGGGGTTCGTCCGCGTGATCGAGGGGGTCATGCGCCTCATCCACGGCAAGCCCCTCGCCGAGGTGGAGATGCCGCGCCTGGTCGGCGCGGCTCCCGCTGCCAGCGTGCAGGTCGAGGAGATGGAGGACTTCCAGTTCTGCACCGAGGTGCTGGTGAAGGGCGATGCCCTGCCCAGCTCCGCCGCGGTGCGCGCGGCCATCGCCGGGCTCGGCGGCTCGGTCCAGGTGGTCCGGACCGAGGACCTGCTGCGCGTGCACATCCACCTCGACGACCCGCAGCAGCTGTTCGCCCTCGCGGCCGGCTGGGGCGAGGTACTGAACTCCAAGGCCGACGACATGCGGGAGCAGCACCGGCTCCTCGCCGTCGAGACGGCGCAGGCGGCGGTGGTCATCGCCGACTCCGCCTGCGACCTCCCCGACGACGTGCTCGACCGGTACGGGATCGGGCTCGTGCCGTTCAAGCTGATCGTCGGCGACGCCGAGTTCGAGGACCGCACCGGCATCACGCCGCTCGAGTTCTACGCCCGGCTGCGCGAGGGCGGCATCTTCCCGACCACCAGCCAGCCGGCGCCGGCGGCCTTCGTGGCCGCCTTCGAGCACGCCCGCGCCACCGCTGCGGAGGTCGTGGCGGTCGTGCTCTCGTCGGGGCTCTCGGGCACCTACGCCAGCGCGATGGAGGCGCGGCGCGCCTTCGGGCAGGGCGGCGTGCACGTGGTGGACAGTCGCAGCGCGTCCTTCGGCACCGGCCTCCTCGCGCTCCGGGGCGCCGAACTGGCGGAGGAGGGGTGGACCGGCGCCGCCATCGCGCGGGAGCTCGAGCGGGTCCGCGACCAGTCGGGGATGGTCCTGACGGTGGACGTGATGGACAACCTGCTCCGCTCCGGCCGCGTGTCACGCTTCAAGGCGCGGCTCGCCGGCTGGCTCGACCTCAAGCCGATCCTGACCCTCGACAAGCAGGGCAAGGTGGCGATCGCCGACAAGGTGCGCGGCCGCGAGGGGCTGCTGCCGCGGGTGCTCCGCATCATGGAGCGGCGGATCCCGCGCGGCGTCCAGCGCCTGCGCGTCGGGGTGGCCCACGTGGACTGCGCCACGGTGGCCGAGGCGGTGCGCGCCGCCATCCAGACGCGGTTCCACCCCCTGGACGTGCTCGTCTGGCCCGCCACGGCGGTCCTCGCGACCCACGCCGGCCTCGGCGCCTGGGCGGTCTTCTGGACGGTCGAGGACGGGCCCCCCGGATCCCCAGGGAACAAACGGGGCGCCGCGACGTTATGAAGGGAGCGAGGGGGCCGAGGATCAGGCGGCCGGCGGCTCCCCCGGACGGCGGCGCGGAGCTCCGGGCCGCGTTGCGGGCGTGCAGCGACCGCAAGGCCGTGGACGGCGTGGTCCTCGACCTGCGCGGGCTGTCCGACGCGACCGACCAGTTCGAGGACCACG
>Ga0209777_10002862_pt1 | contig 22047 bp, 11 predicted proteins | sample FrelakmetHBP12HB_FD_187147 | JGI IMG/M metagenome (GOLD analysis project Ga0209777, IMG submission 187147) | Freshwater lake sediment microbial communities from the University of Notre Dame, USA, for methane emissions studies -HBP12 HB (SPAdes)... | ecosystem: Environmental > Aquatic >...
GTCCACATCCACGCCTTTCTGGTAGGTGTTATGGAATCAGAAGTTCGCAGCATGAAGTTTCAATCGATCATAATATTTATTCGGTTTGCCGTTGAGATCAAGTGAATATCATTGTCATCATTTGGTAATCACCTTAAGATCTAGGGCTAATCATGCTTGATGTTCGCTTGTGCCGACTTGCGCACATTTGGTGGACGCGCATCACTGCTTAATGAGATAATCCTGGAATGATTTGCTTCTGTATGCACTTGATATATAGAGTCTGTCGCCACTGAATGCATGTCGGAAATGCCAAGCCATATCTGCAAATTGAGTCGCAGCTTCCTGTCTCAGCTGGAACGCTCTCGAATTGTTCGCCGTAAAATCGGAGGTAATCACAACCAAGTCTGTTGGTATATAATTCAGATTCTGGAATGGATTATCTGAACTCAAATATCTCTGATAAGAATCATCGCTAGCAAAATCAAATCCTGGAGCTGCGTGTTCGACTCAAAAAGTAGGCACGATTTCATGCTCTATAGTAGGCTGGATATCAGCAGTATTTACGACAGCGAGGATATGAACAGGCGGTAATGTAGTGGTTCCGGCATGTACATAGTTTTGCATCAATGCCAAAAATAGCATAGCGAATGCAAAAGTGAAAAATGATGTCAAAAGCACTATTCTGGTACGCGATCCTATCATACAATATTCTTCAAAAAATAAATTCTGTTTTTTGATTGTATATTGGATAGTCACTACCTCAATAATTCCTCATTTATATTTCAGAATTATTTGGGTAGTGAGCTATTGATTTCTTTAACAATAAAAACAATCAATCAATGTATAGTTAATTCATATCTGTTTTCAATTTTTTATTAGTGAATTTGACATTGAGAAAAAAAAGGAAATAAATATACATCAAAAAATGGCTTTTTTATTTATAGAGAAAAAAATGGAAAAATTGAAATACATTGTCGTAGAAGGCATCCATGGTTCAGGAAAATCCAGTGTTGCTAAAGAAATCGCAAAAGTGCTTCAGGAAAAATGATTGCCAGCAGAATATCTTCATTTCCCTGATGAAGAATCTGATCTAGGGAAAGTGATCAGAAGAGTATTAGCAGACAAAGATCTCCATAAAAACCGAGAAGTACTTGGACTCCTCTATGCTGCCGCATCCAATAGTCTCCATATCAAAAGCAAAAATGACGGAAAAATATATGTATTAGAAAGAGATGCTGTTACTACCGGACTCATTTTTCAAAGAGATATGCCACGAGATACAAGAATGCAAATATATAAATTTGGTATAGAAAATTTGAGAAAGTTGGGGAAAGTTATCTATGTAAAAGTCGATAGAGATATTGCACGTGAAAGGACTACTATAAGAAATAATGAATTGGCAAAATCAGATGAACAAGTTCGAAAAGACAAAGCAGGAGATAAATTTATAGAAAAATTCGATGAAATGTCTCATCTTTACGAAACAGAACTGATGCCGCAATTAGAAAAACTTGGCTTATCATACGAAATAATAGAAAATAATACAACCATTGAAGAGGCGTGAAAAAAAGCAATGGAAAAACTAAAAGATATGATATAATAACTCGACCACGATAAAAATCTGTAATAAAGATTTTTTCGATGCGAGAGTTATGCTGCAGAGTGATTAGTATAATTTTAAGAGATAATGATAGAACTAAACTTGTCCACTATGGTAGAGATTACTAAAGCGGAGCAGTATAATTAGTAATTTTCATACATATCTTCACTTTCTATTGGGAAAGATATCTCTCAAGGCTGTTTACCTTCCAGAATTTGCCTTACTTTTTCCACTACCTCAGGATTTTGTATCTTAGCTCAGGTAGCCTTAGAAGAAGATTTTTTGGCAATGTCAGATTTTTTTTCAGAAACATAATAATTATTGAAACGATTTTGTATGGCAGCACTTCTGAAGAGATCCTCAGCCAATTTATAGATATCTCTATTAATATAGTTAGGATTAGCATATTTTTTCTTGATAGCGCCTCTTATCTTGCCTTCAGCACCAAAAGCCAGATTCGCATTTTGCGGTAAATTATCGATATATTCATACCAATCTCCGCATTCATACGGTTCCTGACTATCTTTAACGAATTGGGGACCAAAGACATCCTTGACCATGGCAGAATCTAGAATCTGGTTAAGATTACTTTTGAAAAAGTTCATAAACACTTCCAATCACTTTTGAAGTTCTTGAGGAGCAGCTCCATTTAAAGTTCTGACGATTGTTCCTACGATGCTATATCGTAAGATATCCTGGGCTTCACTTTGACGTCCAGCAGCCATCAATTTTTTGACAGTTTGTAATCTTTTGACAAAAATCGTTCTGCCGCTTCACGTAAATCATCTCTCTTCAAACCGATTCAAGAATTTCTTGAGATAAAAATCCACGCTTTCCTTACTGCATTCTTTTGCAGGGAACTCATTGGCGACATTATTTCGAAAATACTGCATAGTTTGATTTTCGTCCGTATTTGCACCATCGAAAAATCCATTTTTGCATTTCATCAATTGTTGGACAGCACTCTGACTTCTCGTCAAGATGGATCCTGTATGTGCAGAAGGATTTTTTTGGACCTCCGGATCTAGAGCTTCATTCTTTTCATTGGTATTTTTGAGGAATTCTTCGATCAATGCTTTGTCTGATGGAGAAGTCTTAGGATCTACGTAGATATCAAGCAATGTTTTTTTCTCGAAATTTCCACCGGTGATTTTGAAGAATTTGCTCAATTTAGTGAGAGTATCATCTTTGGATATCCATGTTTGGAAAGTTCATGGTTCGAATTTTCAAGGTTTGGTAGGATCATCTCGTTTTACAAAATCTTTAGTCCCTCCAGACATATCCCTAAAGGAAAATTTTTCTGGGGTATATTTTGTAGAGGTACTGAAATTTCTATTGCTGAAGATATCAAGCATTCTCTGTAATTTGGTCTGTTGATTGATATCTTTGACCCGGATACCAGGAACAAATCACATTGTCCTAGAGATTTTTTGGACAAATCATTGGGTTTCAGAATCGGTCATAGTAAGAAAAATACCGGAAAGCATTCCTGCCATCACAGCTACTTCAAACGCTTTTTTCTGACTGTCGTTCATAGCCTTGGTAGCCATCACCCTGAGATATGGTATCGCTTGTTGCGGCCTATCGGGCAAAAACCTGAAAAATTCGCCTCTGGCAAATTCAAAGCTTGCGCCTTTCGCTTTTCCGAATCAATCTTCAACCGTTGATTGACTAAAGAATGAGGTATATCATTTTTCCAGTTCATCGATGAATGTTTTGGAATATTTCCCATAAAAATAATATTTTGTTTTATCCTGATCCTGTATTCCAAGCTGTCTTCCATCCATGACATGGACGATATATTTCATCTCAAGTTCCAGGATTTCATTCTTCTTATTATCAGTCCATAAGGATCCATACATAGCCGAACCTTGTTCAAGTTCCCTGGTGAGTTTTTCACGCATATCTAGATATCTTTGCTGATGTGCAGGTCACATGAGGATATTGACCCGCATACCTTTTGCAGCGAATTCAGGATTCTTGCTATATGGTCATTTTCCTTTGGAAATCATAGCAAGCAATATCGCAGCGGCTTTGTAATGAGGTTTGATGGTAACCTGTCATTGGAGCATAGGCTTCAGGATAGTTTCATAGATCAATGAGAAATCAGCGTCTTCATAGAATTTTTTTCGCTTTTCCACCTTCTTCCAGATCCTACTATCTCTCTCAAGGTAATATTCTGCACCCATAGTCTCAAATGAGGAAGAAATCCTAGAAAAAGGACCGAAGAGTTTCCCTATATCTCCGTACAATTGACCTTGTCTAGTAAGGGCATCAGTCAAATCCTCCGTTCTTTCTTCATCATATTTTTTGATAGCATCATTGATTTTGGTAAATCAGTTCTTGAAAAAACCGATGATATTATTGATACTGAACCCGCGGACCGTAGTAGGCGTTTCCTGATTCTCGATTTTCTGTTTGTTTTTCATATCCTCAGCCTGTTCCCTGCTTTTCGGTTGGAGTCATTTTTCTTTGATAAAAATCAAAAACGTAGGATAATCCATATCACGGAAATATTTTTTGATGACATTGCCATCCTTAAATTCTCCTGAAAGAGAAACGGTGGCATTTGGATTATATTTGATCGTGTATAAGCTATAATTTGCTCTGGTTTCTTTATCATGGGATTCTCAGATTCCAGCCTCATAGAAACCGAAGTGAGTAACAGGATCATTGGCATAATCACCGTTAACGAACGTGAATCATTTTCCATCTCGTTTGACGCTTCCCAAATGTTTCTTTTGAAGATCTTTGGCCAATCATCATGAATCTACCATACGTATCTCATCGTCCATAGTCAATCATTTGGTGTTAGGAAGCTTATAGATATCGCCGAAATTTTTCCTGATATCTTCAAATGATGAAGCATTCATAGCCAGTTCCTTGGTTTTTCATTCAGAGCCTCATAATTTTAATTCTCCACCATGAACTTTCACTTTGAATGTTCATTTCAGTTCATTGATTTCTACAATCTCAAGCTGTATCCATGCTTTTCCTTCGTTCTTAGGATAGAGTTCGCTATCAGCAAAAGGGACGAACAATCTCGTTCATTCTACAAAACCGAAATTTTCTTTACCTTTAATATTATATTTCTCTTCTGGGAAAGTATATCATTTGAGTAATTTCCAATCATCCAAAAATTTTTGATATTCTGATTTTTCGACTTTGGATTCATCTTTTTCTGTCACAGGTTCTGGTTCCTCTTCCTCTCATTCCTCTTTTTCTTTGTACACATCAAGTTTACCGAGCTGCTTAAATTTTTCTGCCAATTCTTTCTCTTTTTCTGGTGACATGGAAATTTCCCTGCTCTGTTGACCGAGTACATAGCCGAAAAGCAAAGCTCACAATGCTTCACCGTTGAGATTGAGTTTTCTGTCCAGAATCTCTATATCACATTGTCATTGTTCATCATGTTTGATGATAACAGGAGTTCCGTCGTCGATTCCTTCCCGGGTGACCAATTTCCTTTCTTTATTCGGCGCTGTGATTGGTTCAGAATACAGGAACAATTCTTTTCCATCATAATTTTCATCATTATATTTCTCATCGATCGGACAATAAGAAGAAAGATATCATTCGACTATTTTTCCGTCTTTTTTTATCCTGACTTTATACGCATCATTGATACGATGTCTTGTTCAGTTTCTTGCAACGAAATCAGTATATATCGAATCGAATATCGATGCACTATCCTCAAAAAACGCAGCATTGCTGTCGGTAAGTTGCGTAACGAAATTGAGCGGAAGATTCTGAATATTTTCCAGATCATCGATTCCAAGAAGGTCTTTACGGACACTGGATAAAAATTCTTTTTTGACGAACGACAAAGGAATAGGACCAGTTCTAGTTGGAATAGTGATATCCATCTTTTTGAGATCAAAAAGATCATTCATAAATTGGGTAAGCTCTTCTTCAGTCACCGAAAGCAATTCAGGGACTTTATTTTTGATTGTATCTTCGAGTTTGTGTTTTACGAGGGTATTGACAAGCAATTGCTGCTGATCCGGAGACAATACGGAAAAATCAAATTTACTTCAAACCAATTGAGTGAATATATCAGCAAGAGCAGCATCTTTGGTTTTTAAAAAAGCGATATATGCTTGCCGTCTGCGGTGTTCTCTTTCCTGTTTGAGTGCATGAATTTGTTTTCTTGATTCTGCTCTTTGATCTTCAGGAGCAGAAGAATAGTCACGCTGAAGATCGGAAATCTGCATATCGATATGTTCGAGATCAGTGTGGAATGAAGGATCGATAGCGACAATATTTTTATCATTGAAGGGATAGATGCGCAGAATTTCATTGACGTACGGAGGAAATTCCTTGAATGTATTGGCCATCGCATCAAGATAATGGTCGATGGTTTCCTGTGTCTTTTGGACTTCTTCAAACAGCTGGCGAGTGGCAAGCTTATTGAAGATACGTCTGAAATATTGTTCTCGTTCAGAGAATCATTTCGTATCATCGAATTTTCTTCCTGATTCCAAGAGTACTTTTTTAATATCACCATTGGTGACAATGATAGCATCCAATTTTTTTGCAAGTTTTCCATCGATCTCAGCCTGATGTTCGTCAAGGAACGATATCCATTCATTTTTGAAGCTGATGATATCCTGATAAGAACTGAAGATATCGATAGGTAAAGGGAATCTTTCATCAAAATCAGTCTTAAGTTTTCACGTGAGTTCTTTTCTTATTTTTTTCAAGGCAACACCAACCATGATTCTTTCTGTCGGATTATAATTGGGAAGCAAAATCCCTGCAGAACGTTCAGCGACAGTATCGGTAAGTGATATACCTTCTTTTTCCAAAAACGTATTCCACAACGGATAGAGATCATCGATGGTTTTGAGTTTACCATCAAAATTGATGACATGAGTCGTAGGATGGAAACCGGCTGCACTAGCAAATTTACTGAAAGCGTCAGCAGGGATGTTATTCTTGTTGTCATCACAGAATACATGTAATTGGTCTAAACTTTTCTGCATCACGTGCTGTTCTGTATCTTCAGGTCAGAATTCTTTGTGAATTATTTCAGATTTTTTTATTATATTAGTAAATGAAAATCGTTTTTTATCTTCCAATGCTTTCATATAGATTGGTAAATCTTTTTTATCTATCTTATTAAACAGATCAGGATACTCTTTTTCGAAATAGATCAAAAATTGCGCTAAGTATTCATCATTACCATAAAGCTCTATTTTTTTGGAATCAGGGATTTCTTCAAATTTATCAAAAGCTCATTTGAGTTCATCTAAAAAAGCATCTGAAATATTGGTTTTTTTGGAACCGGTTTTTTCAGAAGTCTTTTTCTCATCATGATCGATGTGTTTTCCTTTCTTTCCTTTTTTATCTCCCATAAAACAATATTGGATATAAAGGCTTTACTCTTGAAGCTTTAGGCTTTCAACTAGATATAAGTATAATGATTTCCTCAAAAAATGCAAAATAAGACGAGAAAATCACCAAAAGATTTTCTACGTCGTTTTTGTCCCGCTTTAGCGGAATAGGGAATGTTTAAATTCCCTATGTGGCAAAAGAACACTAAATTTTTATCAGTGTTCTTCGCTATGGTCTAAAGTCTAATGACTAACAACTAATTATGGTTGGAATAAGGTTTCCGGGACAAATACGACTTTCTTTACGCCAGGGAACTGGAGTGCAGTCTTTTCAATGACGTTTGAAAGGATCAGCATACGAGCGGATCAGCCGTCAGTGAATCCTGGGACATCAGTAAACTCCAAAGTCAAAGTACCATCAGGAGCTAAATCAGTGGAGAGTAATTTGAATTTTATATTAGGGAATTCTGTCATAAATCATTGCTGTTTTTCATTAGCAGTCAGATTTCCTTTGATCAATTCATTGATGGTATCTACGAGAAGATTTTTGCTTGCAGGAAATATACGATACACAGGAAGAATGGAAGATAAGTTTACCTGTTGTTCCGGAGCTAACTTTTGATCTTCTGTCTGATTGAAATAATATAAGGCGACCTTGGTCGGAGCAGTCGTCTGAAATAAGGAAATTTGTGGTGTCTGTTGAGATTCAGATTGAAGTTTCTGGTTGAGTAAATCAAGTTGAGTTTGGATGCTAGTAAGTTGTTCAGTAAGACCGGTAGCTATACCGCCCGTCAAACAGACCTGCTGACATTTGCCAAATCGGGAACCTACTTCCCTACCGAGCGGATGATTGAATACTCTCATATAAGATCGGAATAGAAAAATGACGAGAAGCCAAAAGACGGTAGTCCAGAAGATCTTTTTCATAAGAAATAATTAAGGATAAAAAATTACCCTAGAATATTATTTACCTGTTCACACAGCTGGTGCTTCAACTACAGGAGTTGGAGTAACTGTTGGTGTGGTTGTTGTTCAACCTGCAAGTGTATTAAGCGTTGTTTGCATATCAGTAAGCGTTGTTTGGATAGCGTTGATTCCGCTCATGACATCATTTTCAGCACCAGTAGTAGGGATAACTTCTCAACTAGTTGTGATAGTTGTTGTACCAAGCCAAGTACTTATACCTGCTGCCATGTTTGCATCAAACATTTTTGCATAGAAAGCGAATCCGAAAAATACAACAAGCCAAAAAACAGTAGTCCAAAAAATCTTTTTCATAATAATTATAATAAAAAGTAAAATAGTGAGGGAACTTTAGTCTTTTCAGTAAGAAAATCAAATTATTTTACAAAAACGGTATTCAACGATTATCACTGATATTATATCAAAAAATCTTGCATTTACTGAGGAAAAAAGTACACATAATCACGTGGAAAACACATATTTTTTTATGGCGGCTGTAGCTCAGTTGGTTAGAGCGTCTGACTGTGACTCAGAATGTCGCCGGTTCGATTCCGGTCAGCCGCCCCACTAAAAAAACTTGAACTGAAATCGCAATCTGCGATTTTTTTTGTTAAGGTAAGTATTGCATTCTGATGGGTTCAAACTTTTTTCTTACCTCAACGCCATAAAATATGGTCTGCTGTTTGAACCCCCAGTAGTACCTGCCTTAATTCTAAGTCAGGTTCTGTAAGTATAATCTCTGGGCCTAAAAACAATAACTTTGATTTTTCCAATAATCTTTTGAAATTGTCTGGATTGATAGAATCCTCATCAATAACTTTTTGCAAATCCATCTTCCTAGTATTTAATGCTTGTCGTTTATCTTCAAATTTCGTTCTCATCTCTATGCTGTTTGTGTTTATTATAGCATCCTCAACTTTAGTCATCTCTCTTGCTAAAGTAGTAAGATCCTCCTGCCTTCTTTTACTGATGTCATTCTTTTCTGTATGTCGATGTTCTCGTGCTTTGGCGAACATGTTTTCTATCAATGGTATGATCTTGGAGGTATGATTATTTTCCTTTAGGTATGAAGCGATACGGTCCTCTAACTTATTGGCTATGATATATGATTGCTTTCTTTCGGGACAATATTTATTAAGACACCAATAATATGGGTAACGAACGCCCATTTTACCCTTACACAAACCTCATGTTAGTTTGTGTCAGCACACTTCACAATATACAATTCACTTCAAATACAACTCTGGATGTACCCCCGTATGCTTTTCTTGTTTCATATATGTTTTCTTTTTGCGTTGAACGAAATCAAGCAATTGGTCTACAAAACTTTTGTCAAATAATGGTTCATGTAATCACTTAATCGGTTCATATATTTCCCATTTTGGATATATTAATTCTCAACAATAAAAGAGCAAACGAAACGGATCTAATAAGGTAGTAACTATTGAAAGATGAAGCTTTCACTTATAACTATTGGAATTTGAACGAACTCCCTTTTCATCCAAGAAAAGATATAAATCTTTCTTGGTTTTTAATAAACCAGCTAGGTACATCTCTAGTCCTTGCTTTATATAACTGGCAATAGGTTCATCTCTCACAAGTATCCCTGTCGTTTCATCTTTTTTATATCCCAAAGGAGGTAAAGCAAAAGGTCGCTTTCATTGGACAATGACGTTCTTTAATCCGTTTAACGTCCTTTCTGATCATATCTTTGCTTCGTATTTTGCCATCATACGTTTCATGTCATTGGATAATTCAACATTGCTAGTCTGCTTTACATCGGGTGCTTGGTCTATGGTAAGTATTTTTGCTTTGGTTTTTTGTATCCTTGACTCCAAAGCATATGTTTTTTCCATTGATGAGTTCCTGGATATTCTAGAGAGCTCGGAAGATATGAAATATGAGATGGCAATTCAGTGTTTATTTTGTTCTGTCAAAAAATCTATGGCCTCATTAATACCAGGTCTATTGTCGATAGTCCCCGATATTGCTTCATCCTTAAAGAAAGCCACAATTTTTATTCAGTATCTTTGTGCATAATTTATTATCGCAGTTTTTTGTGAAGAGATCCCATCTCAATTTTCCATCTGGTCCTCCGTTGATACACGCAAATATCCGACAGCCGTATTGAGAAGCGCATTACTGGATGACGCTCCCCTTATCACATACTTATTTTGAGCTTGATCAAATTCAAATTTGTTTCTTTCTCTCATTACAAATAGGTTTAGAATTTAAAGCAGGATCATGAGCAATAATGCTACGACAGAACTGGTATATCCCATCACATAAAGTATATATTTTTTCATCTGAAATGCAAGAGAATTCTTCTCAAAGTAAGCTTCTTGCCTCGGCTATTGTTATTTTACATTGGTTAAATTTGGTCATGGCAGGTGGTTGTTGCTATGTCTTCGCCTTGGGAAACGAAAATCTAGCTGTTTCATTAAAAGCGTGGTCAAGACTGGGATCGTCATCTCCACACGTATAATGTTTTGTAGGATGCCGCCACGGCGAAAGGTGGTAACATTGATTGCATGGTTTGTTTGGTTCAAAGCTATTAAGTTTTTGATTTTTGATTGAAAAGAAATTTTTACTATGACAAAATCTCACATAAGCTTGAAACTCATCTTAGGTTGATTAATGCCAGGAAGTGACCAGAGCGGGGTATCGGAATTCATAAAAATAGGACAATGATAAAATCTAGTTTTCTATTGTCTCGCCAAGACTCCAATCAAACAATTCTCATATCTCTCAGTTCCCAGTAACTTCAAAAGACAATTCTTTTTCCTCATCTGGTTCGTTCGAATTGTCTCATTTATCATTCAACGGGAAGATTTGTTTCAATCGTCCATTGATGATGACTAAAAATTTATCACTGTTGTTGTTAGAATTATTCACATGTTTCAAAATATGTATACACAAAAACTGGCAATTGTTCATTTTCCGAGGCATTCGAATAGTTTGGTCAACTCGTGTTGGTATGTTCATTTTCAAAGAATTAGAATATAAAAAGTTTTTTATTTATGACAAAATGACAAATCATTTTGTGTGCTCTTTTGTATATACTATTTTATTTTTATAATATTTTTATTTTTATTTGTCATTTTGTCATATGCCGTAGAAATACTAGTTACTAACCACTATCTTCGTATGACTTTTCATCAGTAACTTTGTCAAGAAAAGTCATATTCAATGCTGATGCATTGACTCATATCCCCCTGCAATTAGTATCATCTTTGTCGTTAAATCATTTATTCCACAAAACTTTTGTTAATTGTTTTTTTCCTAGATACTTCTTGATTGATTGTTGATGGCAATAGGTTTCATAGGCATCATATACCGTGCTTTTACATAGTAATTCATCTCAGGGAGTTAACCCTAGGAAATTTATAAACTCACCAACTATATCTGGAAGAGCAACTGATTTGAATTTATTCAAATATTGTTCAGTTTCGTACAAAATCTCCTTCGGAATATCAAATTTTCATCTCAATAATAATCTTCTGAGACCATGGAGTGCCCAAATAAATATACCTAGTGACTCTTCCTCCAATGTTGATTCCAATTCTGTGTCTGCCCTACGTTCAAAATTTTCGCGGAATGGGCAATAAATTATTCTTCTTTTCATGTTGGAATCCATTTTGACTATTGTTGGATCGGTATTACATGCTATGAGAATCCTAGCGAAATTTTTGAAGCTGTATGGATGACCATATCTACGACGCGCTTCCATAGATTCTCCGTCTATCATCTTGCGTATTGATCAGATATCCAAACGGATATTGTCAGAAGTATCAGAATCTATGGCTAAAAGTTTTCATAGTAATTTCTCGCGATCAACATCTTCTGTTTTATTCAGTTCAATATCACAACAATTGTATTTTCATAACATGTTTCTAATGGCTCAAATAAATTTTCCTTTGCCATTAAATCATCAACCCTTTAAAATCCAGATTTTACCCCGCTTCGTTAGAGGCAACAAGTAATGCCCGATGACCTCTTGTCGAAAATCTATTATACTTTCTATGTCTTCGTAGGAGGCAAAGATTTCTTCTAAAAACTTTAGCCATCTAAGTGGCTTATGCTGTTCATAATTGGCTATATCGGAAGAATTATATGGTAATTTGGATATTTTATAGTCGTCCTTGGTATATGCTCTTGGAGACCAGTCTCTTGTGTCTATGACACAGTCATCTATATTTATCTCACATTGGTTAACCTGCTGTAGTTTTTCTTTAATAATCTTATTCTCGGCATGTACCTTTACGAACTTCAACACTGACTCTAGTTCGGTTTTTGATGATATATTTATTTCCAAGAACTGCTTGGCTTCACGTATGATTATTTGATCTACCTCGTAATCATTAAGTTGTTTCCAGAGTCCCACCTCGGAGAAGTATTTGAAAAGGTTGCCATCAATACCCTCGAAATTTTCTGATTCTTTCAGATATCTAGCAAATTCAACTGGTATGATTTTTCCCTTATTGGTCAGATAATTCGACTTTTCAAGTTGAGGAATGTATTCAAGTGGAACTCTAGACGAAAAATTGTCTTTAATATATCCCAATAACTCTCTCCTAGACAAATTTTTATACCGGAGAACCCATTGGATCCGTGTGGGACCTCATTTATCGTGGCTTCAAATCATTCCATCTTTATCAATCCGACATCAAGTAGACTTTTTATTCACCAATATCTGCTTCGTTCAATCGGCATTCTTTTTGAAAGTTATTTTTTCTCAATTAATAATCGGGTTACCACTCAGAGTTTTTAACATTTCTTCATTATCCCAGGTAGAAATACATCACCAAATACCATGTTCCGCGGGATTATATTTTTTAGTATATGGTTGTATTTCTATTGCTTCATCTACTACTTTTTGGAATCCATCTAACATTTCTTTTTCTGTATACTGTATGTTCTTATCTATAAATTCTAACTTCACTGGATAAGGATCATCAGATTGCTTCATGTGGAACCAGCCGGGGATGCGCAAAAGTCAGCCGTAGTCTTTACAAACTGCAGGATCTCAATGAAAGAATGATTGGAGTAATGTACCAATCTTTACCCGATTTTCTATTGTCCCATCTTTAGCGAATCGATAAAGATGTAGCGAATTCTTACTATTCACAATTCAAGATGATCTGAGGGGCGATTTGTCCACAAGTTTTCGCTGGTCTTCTTTAGTCATGTTATCAATTTCACACACCCAAGCAGATATCTTTGTGACTGATTTTTGATCTCTCTTGCCCTTAATCATAGGATTAACAGAGAAATATATTGCAGCTCATTTCTTGTTCAATTCATATAATTTCTCCAAATCTATTTCAGAAAAAAGACGTGTAAGAGCAGGATCTTTTTCCTCAGTTTCATTATCATCATGAGTTTCAATGGTACACTCATTGAAGTTTGGGTACTGGTTTACAAACGACATAAGTTCTTCAGCCATCTCAGGTCAATATCCGTCTGGTAGCGTAGTTGTTTCCATAACAAAAAAATTAATAGCAAGTAAAAACTATTAATTTCATTGCAGGTGTGACAATTTCACTCCCATTAATTTCATACCAGAGCGATAAGAACGCTCAGCACAGCCATTAGATGACCTGCGATTTCAGTTGTATCCTAATGATACTAAACACGATCGATCACAATTTAACAATTTTTTTTTCAATTGCAAATGAAAATGAGAGAAAATTGTGGTCTCGACTAATATAATTCACTTTATTATATTTTCTTTTTTATTTGCTTTTGCTCAGTTCCCTTGCTTTAGAATAATACGAATTTGCTAAATCTGTTTCTCATTGCGCCTGATAGCAGGTTCATAGAGCAGTATATATAATTGATAGGCTATCATTATCATATTCAAAGACAGGTATTAAATTTTTATAGATAGTCGTAGCTTCCTCGTATCTTCCAAGTGCCATGAGAGTTCATCCGTATTTTGCATTGGCGGTAATAACATATGGATTGAGTTCAAGTGAGAAACCATATATTTTTAATGCTGTATCATATTGTCCTAAGTCATAATATACGTCCCCCATATATTCATATGCCAACGGACTGCGTGGAACAATATCTAAAATCTCGCCAATTTTATTAAGAACTTCATTATATGCTGTTTTGTTATTCTCTATCCACGTGAAATTATTAATCACTTTCTCAGACCCTTGGGAGTTTTGTCTTATATTGTCATTATCATAATTTAGATTTTTCTCTACAAAATATGCTGAAGAATATATATTATTTTTTGGTTGCTTGTATAGTATGTCATTAAACCGTTTCTTAATATTAAATACAGATATTATGTATGATATTTTTCAGTCATCCTCAGAAACTGCAAAATATGGTACTCACAAGAAAACATTATGTTCATCAAATGATCATCCTCATGAATTCCCGTGATTAATTTCTGCATCGGTTTTAAAATCATTATATTCATCGAATCAAGCTATTATTCACTCTGTCACTGTCATCTTTTCTCATCATAGTCCAGGGTATCAAATAACCTTAATTTTTTTTTCGAGATACTGATCTTTTGGTGTGTTGATACCATGGAATAGATCTATGTAGTTTTTTCAGTCATAATTCTTGATTTTCAAAATAGCTAAGTCTTCACTAGCATTTCTGATAATTAAGTCTGCTTTGTAGTCACAATTAGGCTCAGCACTTACCTCACTCAGAATGCATATCTGAATATCACTAAATGACGAGCCAAAGTTTTCGTCTTCTACTACATGATTATTGGTTAATACAAGGCCATCTTTTGAAAATATTATCCCACTTCATTTAATCTCAACGTCATTTCAGGTGTCAGTATGAATTATCTTTACTATAGATCTATATACATTGTTGTCTGAATAGAGATTGTTCGTTGAAAAGTGACGATAAATAAAATAGCCACCACAAATAACAATAATTACTAAAGCAGCTATATACAGTACCCTAGGTCTGATTATTATAATATTGGATAGCTTTTTAATGAAACTCTGCATTACTGATTTTCGTTTGTGTACTTTCTTGGCGATACTATTGCCAACGTTATTGATGGGATTGCTTTGAGGACTGGTAGTCGTTGGACTCCCGAAAGGATTTTTATTGCCAATCTTGGCTGTAGACTGTGTAGTATTTGTTGAACTATTCCCCGTCATAAATATATTTGCATTAGAAGGACTTTTGGTATTTACAGTGGCTTGGTGTACATTCTTATTACTTGTCATGAAGACGCTTTGAATGGGCTGGCCTTTCGATACATGCTGTTGCTTTCAACAGTGGCCACACCTGATGGCATTATTGTCAATCTCTTTTCAGCAAAACAGACATTTTTTCATTTGTTGCGTTAAGTAAGATAAATGCGCACTGATAGTTAGTTAGGATTATAGTCTACTATCTCTGTGTATATGGAGAATCATACCAAATTCAAACAGAAATTTCTCTCATAAAAATAGCCCCATCTTTTTACAATAATATAGATTGACATTTATTGGTAAATACGTAAGATACATTGTTTCAAGAACGTGATAAAAAGCGATAATTGAACTGGTTATTTTGAAACAATTTATTACAAGAATTAATATCTTTTTTATTCTCTGAATAAGATCAATGGTTATTTTTGGTCGATGACGTAGAATAACATGGAACATATGACCGACACACAAGATAAAATGTTCTCATTGCCATAATGAAGACTATTTTCATCTTAAGGTAGTTACTACTTGGTTCACCCTTTTTTTTATACCTATATTCCCTTATGGACGATATCATTTTTTATACTGTCCTACTTGTGAATATTGAGTTAAACTAGACTCTGATCAAGTTAAGACATTAAAACCTCTCGCTAAATTAAATCAGCGCTTAGTCGACTGACATATTACTCAAGCAGAATATGTACAATGATTACAGGACTTATCTGGGGCTGCAAATAATAATGCGACTCCAACCACACATACTACAAAAAGCAGCAGAGGGAGTGTACAATTAAGCTACTTTGATTCTTTACATAGTAAAAAATAGTAATGGAAATAATCATAGTAATAGCTATAAGAATAGGGTTATTGTACCGATGTAGAAGTATCGCGCAAAAAAACTGAAGAAACCCTGATTTGGCGTGACTCTTATGATTTCTCCTTTGATTATGGGCCGTTATTTGATATGCTATAGCTGGAAAAAAAACTTGAGTAAAGGTTTCAACCGCGCCCGCTACACATAATGTGAAACCATCACATTCTAGAAAATCGCACCAAACAGAATCTTCAAGTTATTTTGATTCGCTTCATCATAAAGAATAATCTCTTTTATTATTTAAAACCTATAAGCCATGTACAACCAAGAAATCAGTCGTACTAAACCCACACTATTTTGTTTTTTGATCGACCAGTCGCAATCTATGTGACAAGAATCATCAACAGGCATGTCGTCTGCAGAGGCCGTTAGAGACATTATAAACAAGTTTATTGCAAATACCGTGACAGAATGTTCAAGAAATGGTGAAGTAAGAGATTATTTTTATATATCAGTAATATGATATGGTAATGAACAAGATGTAAGTTATGCCTTCGAATGAGATTTAGCAAACAAAGATATTATCCCCATTTCAGAAATAGCAGACCATCCATTGAGAGTAGAAGATAGACAGAAAAAAGAATCAGATTGAGCTGGTGGAGTAATAGATATTGCTGTAAAATTCCCCGTATGGTTTGATGCCAAAGCATATGGTATGACACCTATGAGACAGGCTTTCGAGTTGGCTAAAGAAGCTGTAGAAAAATTCATCAATGTATTCCCTGATTCTTATCCACCCGCAATTCTTAATATTACTGATGGTGAATCGACTGATGGCGATCCGTCCGATATAGCAAGTCAGATTAAGCAATTATGAACCTCTGACTGAAACGTCCTGATATATAATGCTCATCTGGATGTGTTTTGAGCATCATCAGCTATAAAGTTTCCTAGCAAACTACAGGTTAATAGATGAAATGCAAAGATGTTATTTGATATGTCTTCCTCATTACCTGATTCATCAATCGAAATAGCAAAAAGGAATGGGAACGACATTGAAGTATGAGCTAAGGGATATGTCTATAATGCAGATTTGGCTGATCTCATAAAGTTTATTGATATTGGAACTAGAAGATGATCAGATGTTTTACCAAATCACGCAGAATAATATATGAAAAAATATGTGTATTGATTCATGACTGTTTACCCAGTAGCAATACTTATTATTGTTTTTTATTGAATGTTTTTCGCGAAAAAAAGTAGTTTTATTTCAAAATTTGTGAATCAGCATCCTCTATTATTTATAATATTTCTACTTCTAGCATTGCTGTTTCTTATAATGTCTATTAAACCACAAAAAATGCATAGAATTACATCCAATGTCTCTCAAGAGGATAATGAAGAGCTAGTTTCAACAGAAGCAAAAATTGAAAAAGAGGAAAACAAGAAAAGTTATTTTGGCGGTATTCACGATTTAGAGATTGATGGTATCCCAAAGCAAAAGATTATTGATATAAACTATGAAATGAAACATAACGTCTTTTCTTTTAATGTTCCTAAATTACTTGAAAGTAAGAGTGATGATAGCATTGCCGTACAGAAATATGGATCAGAAATAATTTTATGAATCTCTGATGGTGCGTCTACAAGCCTCTATTCATGATTATGGTGAAATAGTATACTAAACAATTTCTCTAAGTCACTGTATAAATACACGGACAATAAAGATAAATTTCTTGAGGCACTGAATAAATTTGTTGATGGTGCGGGAAAAGAACGATCTCGTATTGTTCAAGCGAAAAAATTACCTTGGCATGCATATGCGAAATTATCTAAGTGATCTGACGCCTCACTTACTTGAGTATTCATAAAATGAGATATCCTAAATTATGCTATTATATGAGATAGCCCTCTGATCATCATATCACCTAAAGATAAACAAGTGCTTTTTTATCCTTACAAGAGTTCTGCCGATTTCAGCCAAAATCCTATATTAATTAATACCGACAATGCTCAAAATGACAAGGGGAAAACCAGTCTTATTATGGGGACACATAAACTAAATAATAATGAGAAGATTATAGTCTGTAGCGATGGTATAGGAAAATTTTTACTATCTGTTTATGAGAAGGATCATAATGAATTTTCAAAGGTCATAGATACTATTCTGGCAGCAAAAAATCCTATTAGTAATCTTATTTCTGATTTCAAAAATAATTGATATCGTTTCGATGATGAAAAAGTTGTTATGAAAGATGACGATACTTCATTTATATATTTTACATATAAGAAGAAGATCCTTCCATGGTAATTAAATATCCGGAGAAAAATGACTACGTGCAACGTATTGCAGGTTGAAGTCATGATAGAATCATCAACGATCAAGAGATTAAGTCTTGTATCATTGATAAAAACAATATGTGAATGCCAAAAATAAGTTCATGAACTTTTGGTGTCGTTTTTAAATTTATACAAAAATCCACGAAGAAAGAACATAGTCTCAAATGTTTTACGGTGTATCATGATCAAAAGAAAATTCGTCTACAGAAAATTGCTGATTTCATAAAAAAGAATAAGAGACCATATTTTGTCGACTTTGATTTTATAGATAAAGGCATTCTGATCCAAGGGACTTATTATCCAATTTTAAAAATGGATTGGATAACCTGAAATCCTTTACTAAAGTATATGCAAAGTCACATACATAATAAACAGGAGCTTGCTAAATTGAGAGACGATTTGTTATATATTTTTAGAGACCTAAAAAAAATATGAGTCTGACATTGAGATTTTCAGGAAGGCAATATACTCGTACTGAATAATGGAGAGATTAGATTAATTGACTATGACGGGATGTATATTCCTGAATTTAAGGGGAAAAAATCTATGGAGACATGAAATTCACATTATCAGCATTGCCAAAGGAATGAGGATTTTTTCCATGAAGGACTTGATGATTTCTCTGAAATATTAATCTACCTCTGAGTTTCTCTACTCATAGACAATCCAAAATGGGAAAAATATGGACTACAGGATTATCTTTTGTTTAAAAAAAATGATCTAAAAGATCCAGACAATAGCGATCTATTTAAAGACTTATTATCGTATTATTCACAAACATCTACACTTGGAAAGTATATCAGAAATTTCAAGAGTATATGTTTGGGAAGTATCAATGATGTGCCTACCTTAGATAATTTTATAGTCAATAAATACACACCAAAGAAACAGAATATAAAGAAATTCATAATATATGAAGATGAATTCGGGACAATGAAGAGCATTGATTGATTTGTTGTGCCTATAGGTAGGAAGGCAAAGATATGAGATCATTACGAAGTAAAATCTTTTTGAGGTATTGTAAAATATGAGATATCAGATATCAAGAGAAGGACAAATCCTAGAGGCAATGATACTGACTTTACCAAAAGTTCACAACAGAATAAGAAGTCGCAACAGAAAGCGCAAATAAATCAGCAACAAACTCAACCGCAAGCTTGAGTTGGTAGTCCACAAAAGAAGTGGGACGCTCAATGGTTATGGCTTATAGCAATACCGATTGTTATCATAGCCATTCTATGGAATGATGGGGTCTTTGATTCCACCACGCCAACCACACCCACAACAAATTCCAGCCGATCTACCGAGACCTGCTCAAATTGAAGAGATTCAGCATGATTTTGTTGTTGAGACGGTACATGTCTATGAACCAATGGGACATGTTATACAAGACCAATAAATGCCTCTTGTAATAACGCAAGTAGTACTGCTGGATGGGACTGTGATTACTGATATACCGGCGTACAATGGACAGATTGAACTTGGTGATGTAAATGTGAAGATCAAAACAATCTTGATTGCAATAGTTGGCAGGAGTCACAGATAATGAATATAGGAAAAAATTGAGCAGCGATTAAATATGCTAATGAAAATTGTACTTGCAAACAATAATTTTACATTGATTAATCTCCTATTATGAAAAATTATTTTAAATGATTCTTCCTTTGTGTTGTTGTTTTCTGCTCCTTTCTGTTTGTATTTTCAAAATCATTTGAAGATATTTGGAGTTCTATGTGAACTACGGCATCTTCAGCAAAATCCACTTCATCAAACAATAATACGACAACACACACAACCAAGCCAACTACATACTCCGCTGAATTAAGAGGGGCATATGATTATGCTTACGGAATAGGTATAACTACACAAACTTCAATTGATAATGCTGATATGTACTGAACTCTTATTAGATCTCATATGGCTAAGATGATGGCAAATTACACAACTGAAGTATTGGGGAAAACTCCTGACACTTCACTAACATGTAATTTTACTGATATAGCGAATCAGACTACAGAAATGCAAGGCTACATTATAGAAGCTTGTCAATTGGGGCTTATGGGTGCTGGCATCACTGAATTCGATCCGGATGGTGTAGTTAATAGAGCCCAATTCGGTACGGTTCTTTCTAGGGCTTTGTATGGAGATACTTATAACGGTGGAAGTACTTGGTATTCGGATCATCTAACTGCGCTAAAAAATGCGGGCATTATGTCTAATATTTCTACTCCATATGCTTCGGAAGTCAGAGGCTATGTAATGCTTATGCTTATGAGAGCTGCAGGATATACACCGACGACACTTCCTGCTACTTGTGATACAGCAGAGAATCAATTATCTTGTTCCTTAGGTTTAAATACTTGTCCAGCTGAATGTCAAACGACAAACAATACCACTAACAATTCTTCATATTTTAGCTGAAAACTTGTTTGACCAAAATGAAATTATGAATTATATATACCATCGTGAACATGGAAGAGAACTTATAATAGTACTGATGCAGATTATGAATTTTGGGATTGAAATACACTGGTTCAAATACGATCAGATACATATACCGCTTATGATAAATGAACATTAGTATCAGTTGTCCAAGCCCAAGTGAATAGTGATAAAGGGCGATTTCGTAATTATAAACAGCTAGAAAATACAACAGAGACTATATGAGGAAAAACTTTTGGACTAATAGAATTTCAAGCGAAATCACATAATACTACGGATACGTGAGTATTCCTCTGATTCGAGAAAATATATAAAGACTGAGATCTATATGTATATTTGTATATATCAACCTATTTAGATACTGTGCAAAATACTATTAATAGTATTCTAGATTCTCTAGAAATAACAAATGCAAACAAGAATTGTAATCCAGATACAGAGCATAAAGAAAGTTGAATTTGCACAGAAAACATAAGGTCTTGTAGTGCGAACAATTGAGAGGGGACACAAACATGGAATGGAAATAGTCGATGAAGTTGTGTTGTAACTTCTTGTGATTATTGATTCGCAATGCAATATAACTCTTGTGTTAACAATACGGAATCATGCTATATATATAATTGAACCTGACAAAAAACATTGTCTGATTGAATTTGGTGATCTTGCTCTGTTGTTGCTTGTAACGATTGATACGTACAGAGTTGAAACGCGTGTGTTATATACGTTCCTACATGTTCTTCAGATCAACATCTATATAACAATACTTGTGTTTCAAATATGCAGGCATGTACAATAACATATTGAATTTGACAGCAGATATGGAATGGATCATATTGGTGATCTTGCACTATCATATCTTGTAATGCTTGATATTCTGCTAGTAATAATGCTTGTTATACAACACAGTCTAGATCTTGCACGATTACTCATGGAGTATGAATTCAAACATGAGTTAATAATGTATATGGCACTTGTACAGTGGCTTCCTGTAGTAGCTGATACATACAAAGTTGAAACACTTGTATCGTCTATGTGCCTACGTGTACCTCAGATCAACACCTAGAAAACAATACATGTATCTCAAATACAAAAAGTTGTACGATAACATATTGAATCTGACAACAAACGCGAAATACATCACGGTGATCTTGTTTAGTCTCCTCTTGTAATGCAGGATATGCTGTTTATGGTAATGCCTGTTATATAAGTCAATCTAGATCATGTGTTATCTCCAATGGGGTATGAACACAAACAGGAGTGAATAATATCTATGGTATCTGCACGGTAGTTTCTTGTAGTAGTTGATATATACAGAGTTGAAATACCTGTGCTGTGTATGTACCAACCTGCAATATAGACCAACACTTAAACGGTAATGTATGTACTTCT
>Ga0209777_10002863_pt1 | contig 22040 bp, 14 predicted proteins | sample FrelakmetHBP12HB_FD_187147 | JGI IMG/M metagenome (GOLD analysis project Ga0209777, IMG submission 187147) | Freshwater lake sediment microbial communities from the University of Notre Dame, USA, for methane emissions studies -HBP12 HB (SPAdes)... | ecosystem: Environmental > Aquatic >...
CGATCTCAGGCGACCGGCAGCCAGTTCTTCTCCTTCGCGTGCCGCGCGAGCTCGTCGTAGGCCGCCCGGATCGCCTGCTCCAGCGGCAGGCCGAAACGGTCCCGGCACTCCTTCTCCGGGTCGCCCTCGCGCACCTGGAACATGGAGGCGTAGGTGAAGCACTCGTGCCGGTAGCCCAGCTTCCGCAGCAGCTCCATGCACCGGTCGGCCGCGGCGAAGTCGAACTCCGCCTTGCCGTCCTTGATGCCGCGAAGCGCCGGCGCCAGCGGCGTCACGGCCGTCATCCCGTGCTCCTTCTGGTCGCGGAGCACCTCCTCGGTCCGCTCGTCGAGGCGAAACTCCTTCTGCATGGACGGCGTCCAGCCCGCGCCCGCCCTCGGCCCGGCGCCGCCGTACATGCCGATGGACATCTTGGGATCGTCCAGCTTGAAGGGATAGACCTGGAGCCGCACAGGGACCTCGCGGGCGGCCCCGCCCAGCGAAAGCGTCAACTTGCCCTGGTACTGCCCTGCGGCCGCATCGGGCGGCACATGCAGCGTAACCCAGAACCGCCGCGTCACGTCCCGGATGATCGGCCACGACTGGAAGTCCACCAGCAACGCGGGCCGGTACTCGAAGGAACTCGTGATCCGTCCCCCGATGCGGGCGAACTTGTAGCGGATGGCCCGGACCCGCAGGGCGGAAGCCGGGATCGTGTGGCCGCCGGGGCCCTGGAGGTCGCCGGCCTTGACGGCGAGGTCGCCGCAGTCCTTCAGGGGGTAGATCGCGAAATCGAACGACTCGTACTCGCCCGGGCAGGCCGCCAGGTCGGCCGCGACGGTCCTCGAGTCGCCAGGCACGGCGCCCGGGGCCGAGTTGTAGTGGACGCTCTGGTCGATGGGCCGGCTGAACAGGACGAAGCCCGCCTTCTGCTCGTCGGCCGATGTCTCCGGCTTCGGGTCCGCCGGCCGCACGACCTCCGCATACGCGTTGTAGAAGCTCTTCTTGCGGCGGGCGTCGAGCTGCTGGATCCACTTGGCGCCCTCCTCGGCCCTGGCCTTGGGATACAGCACCATCCAAGCCGGTGTCAGGGCCCAGGCGTCGCCGCGGAACGTGAACTCCAGCCTGCCGCCCTTGACCGTCACCGGGAAGACCTTCGGCTTGAAGCGGTCGCCGACGTACCGCTGCCAGATGTCGCCGCCGGGGAGGTCTTCGGCGTCCTGGTAGCGGAAGAAGCAGTCGCGCAGGAACTCGGCGTCGGTCATCACTTGCCGCACGACCTCCTGGCCGCCGGCCTCCACGATGCGGGTGTTCCAGCCGGGATAGTCCCAGAACCCGGGCACGTCCATCGACAGGTGCACGATGTAGTCGCCGTCGGGCAGGTCGACGGCAAACCGGGCGCCGGAGCTCAGCCGCACGAAGTCGCACTGGAGGCTGTCGGGCTGCTCGTGGTTGCGGCCGTCCATGACGCCGCCGCCCACCCAGCCGAAGGTCCGCTCCTTGCTGTAGGCCGAGCCGGGCGTGACGGCCGTGAAGCCCGGGAAATTGGGCGAGCCGTCGGGCCCGAAGTCGAACTTCCGCATCCCTTCCAGGTCGGCCTGGTCGCTGCCCTTCACGAGGCGGATGTTGTCGAAGAACAGGGTGACCCCCTTGGCCCCGAGGCAGAGCGAGTCGATCTTCCTCATGTCGAGGAACTTCCCGCTGCCCTTCTCGCCGCGCCAGAGCCCGCCGATCGTGAACTCGAGCGTCGAGGCGCCGGGCCTCACGTTCATCTGGTAGTTGTGCCGCTGCCAGTAGTCGCCGTCCTTGGAGGCCTCGTCGCGGACCCAGCCGCTGATCTTCGCCGCCGCCGGCGACGCGTTGAAACAGTCGATGAGCAGCGTGTCGTAGCCGCTCCAGTCCGGCGGCACGCCGTCCAGCACGAGGGCGCCGCCGGCCTCGCGGAACTCGAACTTCAGCGACCGCGTGCCCTCGGTGGCGTGCTCGGAGACGGCGGACGCGGCGCTCTTGCCCGGCTGGTCCTCGGGCCAGTCGGTGACCGACCACTTGGCGCGGGCCTTCTCGCCCTCCTCGAAGCCGACGAGGAGGAGCTGCTCCATCCGGCCCGCGCCCCGGGCAAGACGAAAGTTATCGAGATAATACGCGTCGGCCCCTTCCTTCGGCAGAATGATGACCAGTTGCGCGATCTTCCTCGCGTCGAGGAACTTGCCGCTCCCCTTCTCGCCCCGCCAGAGCCCGCCGACAGGAATCGCCAGCGTATTGGCCCCCTCGCGCAGCGGGAGCGCGTTATTGTGCCGGTCGTAGTACTCGCTGCTGCCGTCGCTGATCCAGAGGCTGACGGTCGCCGCCTTGCCCGGGTTGAACACGTCCAGGCGCAGCTCGTCGTACGGGCTCCAGTCGGCCGGCAGGCCGGTCCAGCCGCCACAGACGATCGTGAAGCCGGGCGGCACCTTGCCCGCCTGCTTGCCCTGCGTGGCATGCTCGGCGACAAGGCTGATCTTGTCCCGCCCCTCGATGACCCTGAGCGATGCGGGGCCCTCGAAATCCGACAGGACCCGCTCCTCGCCCGCCCCGGCCGCGCCCTGTGGCCACGCCAGCGCGGCCACCGCCAGGATCATCCAGAACGCGCCCGACCGTCGGCTACGCATGTCCATCTCCTTCCGGTCCGACCCGAGCGTCGTGTGCCACGGGGGGCTTGTCCACCCGTGTTACCGTCAGATGACGCTGAGAGCGGCCTTCACGACCGACGAGTATACCTCGCCTCAACGGCGAGTGCCTCCTCCCCTTCGGGCGATATGTTGTACATTATCATCTCGAATCGATCAGCGGCCTCAGCATGGATCTCGATGCGCCAGCCCCAGTCGGGGCCGGGGGGCGCGGCATAGGCGCCCCGGACCGAGATCGCGCCGCCGGCGTCCGCCGCGCCTCGGCACAGCATGATCTTGTCGCCCATGTGCCAGGAGTCAATCCACGCCGCCTCCCAGGTTTCTCGCCTCGGGTCCATCCCCAGGAGGAGCAAGCCATCCTGCGGCTGGCCCTCCTCCGCCCAGGTGTACCTGATCGTGGCGAAGCGGCCTTGCGCGGCCAAGGCAACGGACGCCGTGGCCTGCGAGTGCCGTGCGGGTTCCTCGGTGCAAAGCCACAGGCGGTTCTCGCCCGCCCATTCACCGGCGAGGTCTCGCAAAGCACTAGGGACGCTCATCGGCGGTCTCCTTCGCCGGCGCCGCCGGGGCCTCGGGCGTCTCGGGCCGGCAATGCTTTCCAATCAGGCGCACGAGCTCGGCGACGGCCGCGCGGGTGCCGGCGGCGTCGGAGCCTCCGACCACGACGGCGTCGCGGGCCTGGCTCCGCATATCATAGGTGGCGAAGTTGATGGATTCCACGGTCGAAATCACGCCGCGCCCGGGGCCGGGATAGCCGGCGGTGACCTTCTCGAAGACCTTGTCCATCGCGAAAGTCCCGTCCTTCGCGAGGTGGGCCACGAGGGGGTTCGACTCCGTGCTGCCCACGAGGATCAGTGGGATGTCGGTATCGACGACCTCGTTGTCGAACGTGTCGACGAGGTACCAGGTGGAGGTGTCCTCGCGATACTTCTTGTTGATATGATCCGCACTGATGCGGACCTCGTGGTGCAGCTTCTTCCGCTTGACGTCGGCGGCGGGCACAAGGGCGGCCTTGACACCGGCGGCGGCGAGGGCGTCGCGGATCGCCTCCGCGCCCGCCTTGTCCTCGGCCGCGGTGCCGTAGGCGACGGCCGGCCCTTGTCGCGCGAACGTCGCCAGCATCGGCGGCCAGAGGGAGACCCACACCTTCGCGTCCATCGGACGGAGAAGATAGACGCTCGCCTGCCCCGGGGCGACCTCGGCCGGGATGCCCGGGTCGGCGAGTTGGTCGGCCGAGAGCTCCGCGATGACCTTCGACGCGCGGGCCGCCGGGTCGGTGTGGAGCTTCCATCCGCCGTCGGGCTTCTTCTCGAGGTTCGGCCGGTCGCCGGTCACGTCCATGACCGCGTACCGGCCCGGCGGCAGGAGCTTGAGCTTCAGGCCGACCTTGCGGGCCTCGGGCGTCTGGTTGCAGACGGCCGCCAGCCAGGCGCCATCGCCTTCCAGGCAACCTGCATACATATTCCAATCATCGGTGCTTCCGCCGATCGTCACGCGGTCGTCGACGTTCCAGCCGAGGACGAGCCGTCGGACGATCCGCGCCAGGGGATGGACGGCCTCGTCCTTGGCCTCCTTGGGCGGGAAGTTGATCACCGCCACGTTGCCGTCGGCGTTGACGAGGCCCAGGTCGACCGACTTGCCGTCCTGGAGCTTGCCGCGCAGGAACACCTTCGAGGACGGCTTGGCCGTGTAGGTGCAGGAGAGGTCCCGCGTTTCAAGGGGGGTGCCTTCGGCGATCTCCGGCGCGAGGTCCGTCCCAACGAACGAGATCGCGACCTGCTTGATGGGCATGTGCCAGCGGCTGTTGGCCTGGAGCGTGTAGCCGCCCAGGTCGGCGAAGGCCTCCAGGGGGTAGACCTCGCCCGGCTTCGCCTCGTAGCGGCGGGGGCGGGCGTCGTCGCTGAAGCCGCCGCCGTCCATGAGGATGAGCTTGCCGCCCTCGCGGACCCACCGGGCGATCCGCTCGGCATCGGCCTTCCGGATCGACTGGCACGTATCGCCTATAATGATGAGCTTGTATGGCGACAGGTCCTTGACCGCCTCCAGGGCCATGACGTCGGCAGCCAGGTTGACCGACTTGAGGGCCCGCAGCGTCACGCTCTCGAAGTCGGCGTAGGGCTTGGGGCCCAGGATGTCGAGGAAGAAGCTGGCCTCGGTCGTCGGCACGAGCACCCTCGGCCGGATCGGCCGCGCGGGGAGCCACAGCGGCGCGAGGCGGAAGAGCATCTGGTTGGCCGCCGAGGCGAACAAGGGGCCCCGGTCGAGCGTGACGGGCGCGCCGGAGTACCCCTCCGGCTCGAAGAAGGCGATCTGGCCGGTCCAGTGCTTGATGGCGAACTTCGGGCCCTGGTCGGCGATCATCGTCGTCCGGTGGAAGACGTGCTGCATGCCGTCGCTGTACCACTCGTTGAAGAACCCCTTGGAGCCCTTGAACACGGACGAGATGAGCTTCGTGTAGACGCCGGCGGTCTCTTCCTTGCCGAGGTACTGGCGCGGCCCGGGCTTGTGGTCGAACTGGCGGCGGCCGTCGAGGTAGCAGTGCTCGCACGAGAGGAGATACCCGCCCGAGAGGGCGGCCTTGCCGAAATAGCGGGCGCTGCTCGCGGCCGCGTAGGGCTCGTACCAGCCGAACATATCGAGGAATTCACCGGGGTACCACGACTGGGTGCCGAAGTCGCCCTTGGCACCGTAGGAGAAGTGGTTCGGCTCGTGCTCGCGCACGAGGTCGCAGGCGCTGCGGATCATCTCACGCTGGGCCCAGCCGCGGAACTTGCGGAAGGCGACGAACTCCGGCGTCGTCTGCCAGAAGTCCTGCTTCCCCTGGACGGGCTGGAGGATGTCCTCGAAGGACTTGTACTGGCGGCCCCACTCGGCGTTCAGGGCCTCGACCGTCCCGTACCGGCGCTTGAGCCACTCCCAGTACTGGATCAGGGACTGGTCGTCGTAGCCCAGGTCGTCGGGGTGCCAGAGCTCCTCGTAGATGAAGTGGCCGCCCAGCGCGGGATGGCCCGCGAGCTGGTTGGACATCATCGTGTAGGCCTCGCGTTGGATCTCGTGGCCGAGGGCCGAGTTGAGGGGCGGCTGGACGTTGTACGGGTTCCGCCGGCCGCGCGAGTCGGCCGTCGGCGTGCCCTCGCCGGAGACGGCCTGTGGCACGAACGAGAGGATCCCGTCCTGGTGGAGCGTCGTGAGGAAGCCCCACGTGTAAGCCATGTTCATGCGATCGACGGAGTCCCACGGGTAATCGTCGCTGTAGGAGAGCTTCTCCCAGTCGGGCTTGAAGAAGTGCTGGGAACCGTTGGTCGCGTGGAACGCGGAGAGGTTGTCGGCCAGGGCGTAGTAGCCGACGTGGTCGGTGTCGCCCGGGACGTAGTTGTTCATGACCTTCAGGAGGTAGAAGGGCTTGCCGTTGTGGGAGATGAAATGGCCCTCGTTGCGGGTGACGGCGGGCTCGCCCTTGACGAAGGTGACGCGGCGGATGATCTCGCCGCGGCGCCTGATGATCCGCCACTCCCACTGGTTCATAAGCTCGCGTTCCTGGGCGGGGAGGATCACGAGGTAGTTGATCATCCAGCCGATGCCGATCTTCTCGTTCTGGTACTTGTCCATGGCCTTGCGGCAATCGCAGTAGAACCGCAGGTTCATCTGGCCGTCCTCGACCTGGACGTTCCGCACGGGGAACTGGCACGGCCGCCGCCAGTTCGGCCCGAGGCCCTGCTTGCGGACCTTCCCCTCGATCTCGACGTTGAAGGCGTCGCCGGACATGAGCGACCCGGTGAACCCCACGCCGAGGATCACGTTGTACTGGCCGTTCGGCAGGTCGACGGCAAACTCCGCCGCCAGGTCGTCGTCGATGTAGAGCGAGCCGCGCCGCTCCTCCACGTCCTTTTGGTAGAGGTCGTCGGCCGCGAACCCGAACGGCCGGGCCATCCCCACGAAGTCGCGCTCCAGCGGCGTCTTCAGGTCCAGGTATTGCTTGAAGAATTCGACATAGTCGTACCCGTGTGAGCTCGAGTAGAAGAGCTTCTTGTCGTGGGCCTCCATCCAGTAGCATTGCCGGAGAAAGTTGATGTACCACCCCTCGTGCTTCTTCGGGATCGGCTGGAACCCGAGCTTCGCGATCTCTTCGTCGCTCATCGCCGGCACGAGGTCCTCGCTGTACATCACCCTCTCGGGCTCCGGGACGATCCACCCGTAGCCCTTCTCCCGGCCGTAGTTCGTGTACTGGGTGACGCCGACGAAGTCGTCCTCCAGTTCCTGGTAGACCGGGCCGAAGTCGAAGAGATAAGTCTGCTGCTTCAAGTCGCGGGGTTTCAGCGTATTGCCCGAGATGCGCAGCGCCTTGATGTGTACGGTGCCGCTGGCGCCGGGGCCGGCGCGGACGACGAGGCCGACCTTGAACGACTCGCAGTCCTCCTGGAAATACGTGGTCCGCGGATAGTTCGCGATGCCCGCCCACGCGTAGGGGTCCTTGCGGAGCTTCTGCATGTAGAAGACCCGCGGGCCCTCCTTGCGGACACGGAGCCAGTCGATGAAGTCCTTGCCGATGCCCGTGATCGAGCTCCCGTCGGCCGGGCCGTCGCCGAACCGGGTGGACTGGGGCTTGCCGTCCTTGAAGTATTGGATTCGGCCCCGCTCTGTGCCGGGCTCGCGGCCGAAGCTCTCGTAGGTCGCGAGGACCTTCCGCTGCTTCGCCTCGTTCACGAGGACGAGGTCGACATAGATCGACCCCTTCTCGCTCCGCTGAGGGATATCGATCTCGGCATCGAAGTTGAAGTCGCCGTCGAACTCGCGGAGGCTCGTCAGCGCGTAGGCTTTTCCGGGCTCGGCGTCGACAAGGATGCCCTTGGGTCCGAAGGCCGAGGCCGGCAGGTCGGTCTCGTAGGCCGCCCGGTCAGGCTTCGCCAGGTCGAAGTTGATCGTCTGCCACTGGGCGAAGGCGGGCGAGGCGGAAAGCAGCGAGAGAATAAGGCCAAGCGCGAGGGTCCTCATTTCCCGCCCTCCTTGCCCGCGATCTCGAAGAGCTTCACCTGCCACGGCTCGAACGCCCCGGCGTCGAAGGTGTTGTCCGCGACGGCGACGCTTGCTCCATCCGCCGCCTTGACGGACGTCACGGGGATCGCGAGCGCGACCTTGGCGGCGTCCTTCGCCTCACCGGCGGCCAGCAGGAGGACGAGCTTGCCGTCGCCGCCGTCGAACAGGCTGCCATGGACGCCGCCCGTCGTGGTGAACCGCCGCTCGATCGGCAGGAGGTCCGACTCGATGCGGCAGCCCTTCGCGGGCAGGCGCTGGTAGAGCTTCCACAGGTCCAGGTGCTTCTTGTCCTTGCCCGGCCAGAGCACGAGGGGCGTGTCGCCGTAGACGGTCGCGAGCGCGGCAAAGTCGGCGCCCAGCGAGTCGGTGACGGGAGCGAAGCCCGCCCCGCCGCGGTGCCGCCGATAGCTGTGCTCCTGCGGGCTCGCCCAGCGGAAGCCCCCAAGATCGTCGCTCGCGAAGAGGTCGCAGTCGCCGAGGCTGAGAAGGCTCGCCCCGAGCGGGCCGGGCTCGCCGATGAGGAACCCGCCGCGGCCGACCAGGCCCCGCAAGGCCCGCATCGCCACGGCGAAGGCGGCCGCGTTGGAGTGCCGCGGCCCGTCCTGCGCGAAGCGGAGCTTCTCCCCTGCGGCCTGGACCTCGCCCGCAGGGAGGCTGCCCGAGAGGAAATGCGAGCCGCGCACGAGGAGGCCGTCGCGGTCCTTCGTGAAGACCTGGCCGAACCCGGCGCCGTCGGCCAGGAGGTCCTTGAGGTCCTTGGCGTCGACCGCGCCGCCGGCCCGCATCCCGGCGGCGTGCGCGGCCTCGACGGCCGCCTTGGCCGCCGGCAGGTCCTTCCGCCAGGCCTCGCCCAGAAGGAGCGCGTTGCAGCCCTCGGCCGCCATCGCCTTGACCTCGTCGGCCGTGGGGAGCTTGTCCCTCGCATAGTAGACGCGCGCGCCGAGGAGGACGTTCCGGTCGTCCGCCGCCGCATCGGCGAAGCTGGACCGCTTGCGGCAGCCGACGGCAAACGAGAGCGTGTTGGTGTAAGCGAGTGGCTCGTTGAGGCCCGCGGTCTTGCCGTCGAAGAGGTTCCAGCAGACGCCGAACGAGATGCGGTCGCGCATCGACCCGGCCCACGTCGGGACGGGCGACATGCCCGACTGCGGCCGGACCATGAGGTAGGACCCAAAATCGCCGGGCTCGCCCGTGAGGGGCCGGGCGTCTTCGAGGCTCGCCTCGGCGAATCCTCCGCAGGCCGCCCCCGCCAGGTGCGTGAGGTCGTAGCCGCACGCGCCGTAGAGGAGCGGCTTCTCGGTGAGGACCGTCTCCTGCGGCTTCACGTCGATGTCGAGCGGCAGATGGGCCATCGACTGGAGGACATGCTTATAGCTGTTGAAGAAGTGCTCCGTCTCGCCGGGGAACGCCCAGCCGTAGATGAACCAGGCCTGGCGGTCCGGGTGGGGCTCCTTGTAGAGCGAGTCGTCGAGGTTCACGCCCATCTGGGCCCAGTCGAGTTCGTAGACCTCGCCCTTCGGCAGGGCGATCTCCAGACGCGTGAGCACGAGGCCCGTGTCGTAGACGTGCACGGCCTGGCGGACCTTCCACGGCACGGGCAGGCGCTTGTTCTCGAAGATCTTCGGGGCGCTCGCGGTCTCGAAGACGACCTCCTCCTTCGACCGGCTGAGGACCTTCAAGTCCGCCCGGTTGTCGGCGTTATTCTGGGCGACGGCCCATTCCAGCGAGTAGTAGGCCGCGCGCTTGGTCGAGAACGACAAGGCCGGGATCGTGTCGAGCGATTTCCATGCAAAGCTCGAGTTCACGCGCTGCCAGCCGGAGGTGTCGACGCGGGCCACGCCGCGGTTCCACCAGCCTCCCTGCTTGAGGCCCGGCTGCTCGACGGCCGCCAGCTCGCCGCCGCGCCGCGTGTCCCACGTGTAGCGGAAATGCGTCCCCGTCACGATGAGCTTGCCGCCCTGCTCTTCGACTTCCATGGCAGAGGCTTGAGAGGAAAGGCGGGAACCGCAAAGAACGCAAAGAACGCAAAGGACGGCACGGATTGGGAAACGGCGATAAGCAGAGTAAGACCCGCCGGCCGTTGCCTTGGTTAGCTTTTTATGTTTCTGTTTCGCCGTCACCCGCCTTCTGCCTTTCTTTGCGCTCTTGGCGTTCTTTGCGGTTCAAAGCTTTTTCTCAAGACAAGCGAGCCAAGTGCCGGCAGCCGCCGCACGAGGATCTCCGCGACGAGGAGGCCGATGGCCAGCACGAGCCAGGCCCAGGGCTCAATGCGACGCGCGAGCCGCTCGTTGCCCGGCGCGAAGACGACCTCGCGGCTCGCGCCGCACTCGCCGCCACCCGCCTGGGCGAGGCGCTCCAGGGTCTGCCGCCCCTCGGCCAGGTCGGCGAACTCGGGGCCCCAGGTCCGCTTCCAGGCGAAGGCACGGCTCGTCCGGCCCGCGGAGGCCACGAGGACCGCCGCCGCGCCGTCGGTCGAAATCTCGGCCGCCGCGCTCGGCTCGGCGACGATCTTGCCGCCGACCAGCCGCCAGACCGACGGCTTGTCCCCGCCGGCCGGGACCGTGAAGACCGGCCGGCCCCCGGCGAAGCGGCGCTCGACAGGCAGGTCGCGGCACGGGTGCGGAAGGACCGACGCCACCGCCTGCTTCCAGAACGTGGCATAGTCCTGGGGCGCGGCCTCGACCAGCCCCTTCGCCCACGGCGCCGACGCGCTCGAAAGGTACGCGAGGGCCTGCCCCCGGCCATACCGCATCCGCGCCAGGAGCGGGTCCTTCTTACGCGAGATCACCAGGGGCGTCCACGCGTGCGGCCGGGCACGCGAGCGGTTGTAGCCGTCCAGCGGCGGCCAGTGGGCCGGGTCGAGGCCCGCCAGGGCGGGGTCGTCTTCCAACTTGACCGGCGCGAGGGGCGTCCGGACGACGAGCTGATTTTCGAGGCCCTTGGCCTCCTGGAGGACGGCCTGCGGGATCTCCTGGATCGTCTTGGCGTGGTAGAAGCGGCCCTTGCCGGCGAAGGCGAGCGTGTTCATCAGCTTCTCGTTGGCGCTCGTGCCGACGACGACGGTCGACAACGTGACGTGGGCCTTCTCGAGTTGCTCGAGCAGGCGGCTGTAGTCGGTGCCGGTCTCGGTCTCCTTGCCGTCGGAGATGAGCAAGATATGGCGATAGGCGGCGTCCATGCCGGGCAAGGTCCGGGCGGCCTGCTGGAGCCCGCCCAGGATGTTGGTCATGCCGAACGCGCCGAGGCGCGAGATTTCGTACGTCGCCGGCTCCAGCCGGTCGACCCGCGTCGGCGGGATGATGTCGTGGTACTCGCTGTCGAAGCTGACGAGGGCGAGCCAGTCGCCCTTCTGGAGCCCCTCGGCGGCGGCGATCGCGATCTCCTTGGCGAGGTTGATCTTGCCCACCGACCCGGAGACCGCCTCGTTCATCGACCAGGAGTTGTCGAACACGATCACCAGGGCGTAGGGCGGCTGCTCTTTCTGAGGCGTGAGGAGCACCGGAAAGACCGGCTCCAGCGGCGAGCCGGCGTAGCCGCCCGCGGCGTAGGCGTGCGGCCCGCCGGCGAAAACGATCGCGCCGCCCTCGCGGACGAACGCCTCGACGGCCTTCATCCGCGGCTCGCCCAGGGCCGTCGCCGGCACGTCGTCGAGCACCAGCGCGTCGCAGGCGAACCGGGCGGGGAGGTCCTCGGGCTTCGACACGGCGACCTGCATCCCGCCGCCGGCGAGCGCCGCCCGCAGGCGCGCCGCGGACTCGGGGCTCGCGACGATCACGACCCGCGGCGCCAGCGGCACGTCGACGAGCGCGGCGGCGGCGTTATTCTCCTCCAGCCGGTCGCTCCCGAACTGGGCCCGCACCTCGACCTGGTGGACCCCTTCCTTGTCGAAGCTCGCCAGGAAGGTCACGGCCGTGTTGCCGGCGGGGAGCTGGACGCTGCGGGCCTCCTTTTCCTCGCCGTCGACGCGGAAGCTTAGCCGCGCGGTCGTCGGCCGGCCCGCCTGGAGCAGCGCCTCGACGGGCAGCGGCACCGACTTCCACGCTGACGCCGGCGCGGCCAGGTCGGCCACGAGCGATTCGCCGTCGAGGGGCGGGACCGGCACGGTGAAGATCCGCCCGCCCTCGGCGGCAAGCCGCGCGGCCTGCGGCAGCGGATCGGCCGTGGTGTACCGCCCGTCGGAGAGGATCACGAGGCGCTTGGGGGCCTTGCCGCTGAACCGGGCGCGGGCCGCGCCAATCGCCTCGTCGAGGTCCGTCGCCCCGGAGGCCTCGCGCCCGAACTCAATGACGCCCGCTCGCGGCCCGAGGGCCTCGCGGGCGGCGGCGATCCACTCGTCCTCGGCCTTCAGACCCTCGGGCGCGATCGACGCGGACCGGTCGGCCAAGAGGACAAGCTCGGGCGGCCCGCCCGCGCGCGGCACGTCCAGCCGCAGGCCGAGGCACCACGCCGCCAGCGCCACGAGGAGGAGGCCGCGCAGAGCGATCAGCAGCGCCACGCGCCACCGCGCCCACGGCAGATGGGTCCGCGCGCCCAGCACCAGCGAGGCGACCAGGGCCCCTGCGAGCAGGCCCGCCAGCACCAGGTTCGTCGTCGAGAGGTCGGCAGCCATGGCTATTCCGTCAGCCTCCGATGAAAGAGGCCCCACTCCACGAGCAGTAGGAGCGCCGCCATCGCCACCAGCACCGCGGCGGCCGCATAGGGCCGGCCGACCGGCTCGCTGCGCACGTCTTCGGCGCGGCGAAGGTCGCTCGTCTCGGCGCTCGTGAGGCTGAAAGGGACGAGCCCGCCGCCGGCCGGGTCCTTCGCGAAGCCGCACGTCCGCGACGTCCACCCGCCGACCATCTGGCCGGGGCGGCGCGACTCGGGGCCGGGCGTCACCCACGCCAGAGCGTTGCGCAGGAGCGCCGGGAACGAGGCCACCAGCGGCAACCGCGTGCCGACCGGCATCACCGGGATGCCGACGAAGAGGACGCGGGTGCCGGGATGGAAGGGGTCAGGAGCCTTAACGTCGTAGGGCTCCTGACCCCTTTCGCCGGCCCAGACGAGGGGCACGTCGTCGGCCCAGACGAGGGGCCGGGCCCAGGGCGGCACGGTGGACCGGACCGCGCCCGTGACCGAGAGGCCAGAGAGATCGACATCCTTCAGAAGATCATCCTGGGCCTGGCGGGTGACCGCCACCTCGTGCGGCACGAGGCCGGGAATTTCGACGAGGCCCGAGCGAAGGGGATAAAGAATGATCGCCCCGCCCTCTTTCCAGGCCGGCGGGGCATGGTTGACGTAGACGGTGGCGGGGCAGGAGGCCGACTCGCTGAAGCCCGAGAGGGCGCCCTCCTTCTGGAGCGAGCCCAGGACCGCCAGGACGTAGTCGTTCCGCTTGCGGCCTTCCGGCCAGGCCAGGCCGACGGTCATCGCCTCGGCCGACGGAACGCGAAGGTACGCCGCATCGTCGGCGGCCAGCGGGTCGCCGGTCGCCTCGAGGCGCACCTCGACGAGCGCTTCGCCGGGCTCATCGAGTTCGACGGCCTGCGCCGCGGCCTGGCCTGCCGCGAGCGCCAGGTCGAAACGCTTGCGGACCTGCCGGTTGCAGAGGACGCATCCCGACACGCTCCGGGCCGCGCCGAGGTTCGAGACGGTGAAGCCGAGCGCGACCTGGCCCCCGTGGCGCGCGGCCTGGAGGGCCGTGAGGCCCACGTTGTCGCCGGCGGCCGGCGCGAGCCAGAGGCGGGCGGCCTTGCCCCAGGACGAGGGCGGTGGCGCCCGGTCGGAGAATATGTAGATTTCCGCTTCCTTTCCGCCCCACAACTGCCAGGCCCGCTCCAGGGCGGCGGCCAGGTCGACCGGCCCCTCGAACGGGCGGAGCGTCTCGACCGCCTCGGCCGCCCGGGCGCCGCCCGGCCCGGTCGGGTACACGACGCCGAGGTCGCCGGCGGCCTCGGCGACGGTCAACTCCGTGGACGCCGGCAGCGAGCGGACCATGTCGCGCATGGCGGCCCTGGCGCGGAGGAAGTTGGCCTGCCCCCGGACGGTCGCGCCCAGGCGGGCGGAATTGTCCAGCAAGACGACCACGCGGCCGGCGGGGCGCGCCGCCGCACCCACCATCAGGTCGGCCGCTGCCAGGACGAGCGACGCGAGGATCGCCACCAGCAACGCGAAGCCCATCGCGCGGCGAAATCGCTCGCTGGTCCGCCCGAACCGCTCCGCCCCGAGGAACCGCTCCCACAGGTAGAGGGCGCTCGTCGCGATGCGCCGGCGCGGCAGCGGCAGGAGGTACAGGACGAGCGGCACGAGCGCCAGGAGGAGCAGCCACAGCCACTCGGAATCGGCGAAGCTCATCGATCCGCCTTCCTGAGCTGCTCGAAGTAGTCATCCGCCAGCGTGGCCGCGCCCTCGCCGACCTCTTCCTGCCGGACGGCATTGTCCTTCGGCGGCCGCGCGGTCTCGGGCGAGCCGGGGTCCAGCGCGTCGGCGGCCATCCGCTTGAGTTGCTCGAGGGCCGTGAGGAAATCCAGTAGGCCCATCGGCCGGTCTTCGCCGCGCTGCCGCGAGTTGGACCGGCCGGCCGAAATGACCTGGAGCCCCTTGCGGGCGGGCTTGACGGCCAGCCGCGACGCCTCGCCGCGCGGGTCCTTCGAGGCGGCGTTGGCGAGCGAGTCGCCGCTGCCGCCCTTGTCGCCCTTGGCCTTGGTCGCGCTGGTGGAATCGGCCATCACGGCCACCGTGACGCCGGCGTCGTCCTTCGTGCCCTCGGCCTTGGTCTTCTTGGCGGTCTCCAGGTCCTTGAGAAGTGCCGCGTCGAGCTTGACGGGATCGATCTTCTCGCCGGCCTGGCGGCTCGGATCGTTCTTGCCGCTGACCTCGTCGGCATCCCACCGGGCGGGCGTCACACCCGTCAGGTCCATCTCCTGCGGCCCCGAAGGCATCGATGCCAGGTACTTGTCGATCATCTCGTTGGTGATCTTGACGGCGGCGTCGGGAGTCGGCGGCGGGGCAACGGCTTCCTCGGTCGGCCGGGTCGTCTCCGGGGCGGCGGGCTGCGCGGCAGCGGCCTTCTCTTCGGGCTTCGCGCGAGGAGTGGCCGCGGGGACTTCCGCCACCTGCGTGGCTGCGTCGGGACGTGCCGACCCGTGGCCGGCCCCCAGGTGCAGCCCCGCCAGCGCCAGGCCCAGGACGGCGGCCGCGCCGAGGATCGCGGACCACTCGCGCCGTTTGCCAAGCGACCACTTGGCGGGGATCCGGACCGCCAGGGCCCGCTCGGCGGCAAGGCGGCACGTCAGGGCGCCGAGCCAGCCGAACCGCTCGGGGTCGCGCTCGAACTCGAGGCTCGATGAGAATAGATCATTCGTCCCGCACCGCGCGTCCATCAGGCGCGCGAGGACGTCGGCGCGCGGCACGCGGACCCGGGCCGTCACCGCCAGGACCGCGAAGGCGAGCAGGCCGGCAATCGCCACCGGCACCATCGCCACGAGGCCCAGGCCGACCAGCCGGTTGAGCACGAGGCACGCGAGGAGCAGGTCTGCCGTCAGGCCCGCGACAAGCAGGCCGCTGCGCGCGCCGTGCTCCAGCATCCAGAGGCGGCGCATGCGGCGAAGCAGTCGGCGGGCGGGCGTCATGCGGCACGCTCCTGGCCGATCTGGCGGAGGAGGTCCTGGACGATTGAGTCGGTACTCATGCGCTCGGCCTGGCCCTCGAAGTTGAGGAGCAGCCGGTGGCCCAGCGCCGGGACGGCGATGGCCCGCATGTCGTCGGCGGTGATCGCGTCCCGCTGGCCGCACAGGGCCCGGACCTTCGCACCCAGGATCAGCGACTGGAGCCCGCGCGGGCTGGCGCCCAGCCGGACGTACTGCTTCACGAGGCCCGTGCCGTTCTCGGGATGGGTCATTGAGACGATCCGTGCGCCGAACGCGCAGACCTCGCGCGGCACGCCGACCTGGCGGACGGCCTGCTGCATGGCGAGCACTTCCTCGCGCGTGAGGACCGGCGAGACCGCGAGGTCCGTGGTGCCCGTGCGGCGGCGGACGACCTCGATCCACTCGGCATCCGACAGGGCGCCGAGGCGGAGGCGGAACCCGAAGCGGTCGATCTGCGCCTCAGGCAGGCGATACGTCCCCTCCAGGTCCTCCGGGTTCTGCGTCGCGACGACGAAGAACGGCTCTTCCAGAATGTGCGTGCGGCCCGCGACGGTGACGTGGTGCTCCTGCATCGCCTCCAGCAGGGCCGACTGGGTCTTGGGCGTGGCCCGGTTGATCTCGTCGGCCAGGAGGACGTGCGTGAACACCGGCCCGGGCTGGAAGACCATCTCCTTCTTGCCGTGCTCGTCCTCGACGATGATGGTGGTGCCGACGATGTCGGCCGGCATCAGGTCGGGCGTGAACTGGATGCGGGTCTGCTTCATGCTGAGCGCGGCCGCCAGGGCCTTGCCGATGAGGGTCTTGCCGAGGCCCGGCGCCGCCTCCAGGAGGATGCTGGACCCGGCGAAGACGCCGGTCAGGAGGTCGCCGACGGTCTCGCGATAGCCGACGACGGCCCGGGCCATCTCGGCCGAGAGGCGGTCGAAGCTCGCCTTGAATTCCTGGGGCGTCATGCGGGCCGGCCCTCCGGAAGCTCGTCCTGGATGCGGGCGAGGATGGCGTCGGCGGAGAGGTCCTCGGCCTCGGCCTGGAGATTGCGCTGGATGCGGTGCCTGAGGGCGGCCGCCGCCACCGCCCGCACGTCCTCGCTGGAGACGTAGAACTGGCCGCGCGAAAGCGCCCGCGCCTTGGCGGCGTGCAGGATCGAGAGCAGGCCGCGCGGCCCGGCCCCGGCCTCCAGGTACTTGCGGCTGGTGGGCGTCGCGTGCGGCCCGTCGGGCTGCGTCGCGCGGACGAGGCGCATCGCGAGGTCCTCGACGTGCGACGCCACCGGCACCTGGCGCACGAGCTTCCGCATCGCCAGGACGTCCGGGCCGGTCGCGATCCGCGAGACGTCGGGATACTTCTCGAACGTCGTCCGCATCGCGACCTCGACGAGGCCGGCCTCGGTCGGGTACCCCACGAGGAGCTTGAAGAGGAACTTATCGAGCTGGGCCTTCGGCAGCGGATAGGTGCCGTCCTGCTCGATCGGGTTCTGCGTGGCGAGGATGAAGAACGGTTCCTCCAGGCGGCTCGTCGCGCCGCCGACGGTGACGGTGTGCTCCTCCATCGCCTCCAGGAGGGCCGCCTGGGTCTTGGGCGTCGCGCGGTTGATCTCGTCGGCCAGCAGGAGGTTCGTGAAGACGGGCCCTCGCTGGAACGCCAGGCGCTTGCCGTGGGCATCCTGCACCAGCAGGCTCATGCCGAGGATGTCCGACGGCATCAGGTCGGCCGTGAACTGCACGCGCCGGAACTCCAGGTCGAGCACCGTGCCGAGCGTCTTCACGAGGTAGGTCTTGCCGATGCCCGGCACGCCCTCCAGCAGGACGTTCCCCTCGGCCAGCATCGCCACGAGGACCTGTTCGATGATCGGCCGCAGCTCGACCATGACCTTCTCGACTTCGTCGCCGATGGCCCGGAACCGGCGGGCGAAGGCCTCGACGGCCTGCGGGCCCTCGGCCGGACCGGATGGAACGCGGGGGTCTATCGGAATACTCCTTCCTTCGGCAGGCGGGTGAACAGCACCTCGTCCAGGGGCTGGGTGGTATCGATCCGCATATATCGAACACCGTAGCGCGCGAGCTCCGCCCGCAGGGCGTCGCAGTGGGCCTGGAAGAACGCCCGGTACCGCTCGAGGCTGTCGCGGCGGAGGGGCACCTGGAGCCGCCGGCCCGTCTCGACGTCCACGAGGTCCACGTCGCCCGCCATCTCGGGGCTCGCCTCTTCCGGCGCCACGAGGTGCAGCGCGTGGATGCCGAACCGCCGGCCGGCCAGCAGGCGCACGCCCGCCAGGGCGCCCCGCGGGTCGAGGAAGTCGCTGATCACGAGGGCCACCCCCGGCAGCCGCGTCTCGGCCGAGAAACCCTCCAGCGTCGCCGCGAGATCGGTGGACCCCTCGGGCGGGGCGTCCAGGAGCTCGAGGACATCGTAGATGCGGGTCTTGCCGCGGAGGACCTTGCTGGAGGCCGCGAGGCCGTCCGCGAAGAGCGAGAGCCGGACGTGGTCCTGGTTCGCGAGGCCCACGTACGCGATCGCCGCCGCCAGGTGCGACGCCACGTGGAGTTTCGTCGGCGAGCCCACGCCCATCGACGCGGACCGGTCCACGAGCACGTAGACCGGCAGCGCCTCTTCCTGCTCGAAGATCTTGACGAACAGTTCCTCGAGGTGGGCGTAGACGTTCCAGTCGATGTAGCGGATGTCGTCGCCGGGGGAGTATTCCTTGTGGTCGGCGAACTCCAGGCCCGTCCCGCGGCTCGGCGACCGGCGGTGCCCGATCTGGCTGCCGCGATGCAGCCCGAGCGGGAAGATTTCAAACCGTTCCAGCTTGCGCCACAGTTGGCTCTCGACCGCCAGCGCCATGCCCGACCCGCCCGAAAAGCCGCGTGTCCCCGCGGTGCCGCATCTTACACTTTAACCCGGAGCGGGGAAAGAGAGGCCCGCCGGTTCCAACACTGAGCGCGGAGTGCGGAGTGAACGGTGAACGTCAAAGGCTGGAACCGCAAAGAACGCAAAGAGCGCAAAGGAAAGATGGGATCTACAAACGGCCATAAGACGTTTTGTCTTTTCCCGGCCTCCGTTTCCCTTTGCGCTCTTTGCGTTCTTTGCGGTTCCCCGCCGTGCCTCTTGCCGCAAGGACTCGCCCTTGACTCCGCCGGACGCTCCGGCTAGCGTGTCGGTATGCTTTGAGTGGCTTGGGTTTCAGCGAAGGAGTCGGCCATGGCCGAGAAGAACCTGCCCGTCGCTGCCCGCAAGTCCTTTGAGGACCTGAAGGCGCTCAACCAGCACGGGGCCGAATACTGGACGGCCCGCGACCTTCAGCCGCACCTGGGGTACGGCCAATGGCGACGGTTTGAGAACGCCATCAAGAAGGCCATGACCTCGTGCGAACAGTCCGGCAACGATCCGGCCCATCATTTTGCGCGCGCCGGCAAAATGATCGAGATCGGCAAAGGCGGCGTGCGAGAAGTCGTCGATTACCACCTTTCCCGCTTTGCCTGCTACCTGATCGCCCAGAACGGCGACCCGCGCAAGCCCGAGATCGCCTACGCCCAGAAGTACTTCGCCATCCAGACCCGCCGGCAGGAACTGTCCGACGCCCTGGCCGCCGACATGGAACGGCTGGAGCTCAGGAAGCAGACCTCCGAGGAGTTCAAGGCCCTCTCGGGCGCGGCCCGGGACGCCGGCGTCCAGGACCGGATGTTCGGCGTCTTCCACGACGCCGGGTACAAGGGCCTCTACGGCGGCCTGGGGAAGGACGACGTCAAGGCCCGCAAGCGCATCCCGCCCAAGGAACAGCTCATGGACCGGATGGGGACGACCGAGCTGGCCGCCAACCAGTTCCGCATGACTCAGACGCGCGACAAGCTGGCGCGCGAGCGCGTCCGCGACGCCGAGAGGGCCATCCGGACCCACCACGCCGTCGGCCAAGAGGTCCGCGACGCCATCCAGCGCATCGGCGGCGCTCTGCCCGAAGACATTCCGCCGGCCGAACACATCCGGAAGGTCAAAAAACGCATCGCGGGCACGCCGCCCAAGCTGCAACTGGAAGATAAGGAGGCCAAAGGGCTGGCGGGCGGCGAGGGGAGCCAAGCAGATTGACGTGCCGGGGCAAGTGTGCAATCGAGAGACTTGGGAAAGTCGTTTTATGATACCGCGTGTCCTTCCCTGAAATAGGTGAGTCTCCCCAACGACTATTGGGGCTATTAGTTGAACAACCCGGAGGTCCCGATGAATAAAGCGTGGGTGGTGCGCCCGTATCCACACAACATCTACAGAATGGCAGAGTTCAAGCAGAGGCAGATAGTAGCCATTGGCTGGCCCGGGATCGGCGACCTGACCGGAAAGACGCGAACCGATATTAAGAAGTTCCTCATGCGCGCCGGCGAGTATGAGTCGCCTCAATCGCTAGGCCAGGCGGCGGGCATTATTGACCGCTTCGTCAACAAGATACAGATGGATGACTACGTGATTGTGCCCGATGGTCCGTGTGTCTACATTGGACGAGTCTCAAGTGCTTACCAGTACGCCGCTGACAAAGACAACACTGCCGACGGATACTCGCATCAACGCAGGATTAATTGGGTCAACGAGGCGCGCTCGATTGACAAGGGTTACATCACGGGGCGAATGGCGAACTCTCTTAAGGGTCGTCAAGCGGTGTTCTCGACGTATGCTGATGATATCGCAGAGCTTTTGACAAAGAAGGCGCACCTTTTCACAGGGCTGGACTACTCTGAACTTAAGCAGCAGTATCTGTGCCACCTTCAAGACGGTACGTTGATAGGTGTCAACCCCAACACTTTCGAGGATGCCGTCGGGGTCGTCCTGCGACGATACTACCCCCAATTGACTCGACAAAGCACGACGGGCAGCAAAGAGGGCGACACGGACCTGATGACCGCGCTCCCGGGAGGCGTAGTCGTTCGCATTCAGGTGAAGCACTTCTTCCCTGAACACGGAGAGCTCCAGCCTTGGGTTGTCGACCAACTCGCACAGTCGATGGACGATTGTGATCACGGGATCATCGTCACATCAGGGGTGGTTTCCCAGAATGCAAGAGCAAGAGCGAAAGAACTGCTTGAGCGCGAATCGAAGCAGATAGCTTTTATCGAAGGTGGCGAGTTCGTCGATCTCGTTTTCGAGAACATAGAGGATTTCACCTCCGAGGAACAGGCCAATCTCGGGTTATCCAAGCGACTTGACTTGCTCTGACATGCGATCACTATGCGGCTAATCCCGCCATGCAAAGTCGCGGCGCTATGACGTGGCGGAATGGTTGCAGACTGGCGGGACTCCGGTCAGCCCGCAAAATCACTCAGGCGTACGGGCGGACATCTGCCACTCGTCCGCCACGCGAAACTCGGCCGGGGTCTTGTTCGGCGCCTGGACCACGCGGAAATGCACGTCTTTCCCGTCGATCATCACCTCCAGGAGGGTCGTCGAGGGCTCGCCGTGGCTGGGGCGGCCGGCGTTGCCGCAATCGATCTGGTAGATGCCACCCTCCTCGTCCGGGAAACCTTCAAGCTCCCGGGCCTTGCCGCCGGGGTCGGCCACGCGCATCCGGGAATAGTGGTGCGTGTGTCCGACGAGGAAGGCCCGCACCTTGTCCCGGTGCTTCACGAGCATGCTCCAGAACTTGGCGTCGCCGGCGCCGGGCGTCTGCTCGTGGGCGTAGCGCGGGAAGATCGGGTAGTGGTCGGCGACGAAGACGTGCTCGATGGCGGCCGGCGCCGACTCGATGAGGCCCTCGACGTACGGCAGGTCGCGGCTCACGATCAGGCGGACATTCTTCCAGTCCACGGAATACTTCTCCGGGTCGCTGCCGACGACGTTCTTCTGGGCGGGCAGAACGACCTTCCGGTTGAATGGCACGTCACCGGAGTCGAAGTTTCCGATGAGCGGGAAAAGGCAGGGCTTGTCGGCGGCGTCGCGGAACGCCTCCTGCCAGAGGTCCCAGTTCCTGTGGTTGTCGGAGGCGAGCTTCAGGTCGCCGCAGCCCACGGCGAACTCGATGCGCGGGAACTTCACCTTGACGTCCGCCCGGGGCTCCCGAATCTCCCTGAGGAGGCCTTCAAAGGAGCCCTTGGGCCTCTCGTCCTCGCCGCGGCAGTCGGCGAAGGCGGCAAAGGCCCAGGCCTTGGCCGACGGCTTCGCCTCGGGCGCGGCAGGGCTGGAGCCTGCGTCCGCGGCCGATGCGACGGATGGAACTGTCGGCGCGCCGCCGATGAGGGCGCCCCACGCCGCCATGCACAGGACCAGCGCCAGGCCCAGGAGGCGTCGAGGAACCCGCCGCCCCGCCGCCTTGATAAGCATCGTCCCGTCTCCCTGCCCCTGCCCGCCTTGCGGCTATCGCGGTGCAGGGTATTCTACGCAGGCGGCCGCAATCCTGTCAGCACCAATCCCGGGCGCAATAGGATGTGTTGACAGGGGCGCACCTCGCGTTACACTCAGGGCGTGCTGAATCTCATGGGGCAGGCTATCGGGAAAGGGAAAGGGATGAACGCTCAGCCTGAGGCGATTGGTGGTGCGGCGATGGGTGGTATGGCGTGCGTGATGTCCGCCGTCTTCGGACTCATCGGGTTGGCGGCGCTCGTGTTCTGGATCTGGATGCTGATCGATGCGATCAAGAGGGTGCCGAGCGAGGGAAACACCCGGCTGATCTGGATCCTGGTGATCGTCCTGGCGGGAGTCATCGGCGCGCTGATCTACTTCTTCGTGCAGAGGCCGAAGAACCCGCCGAAGGCCTGAGGCGCACCGGCGT
>Ga0209777_10002864_pt1 | contig 22038 bp, 15 predicted proteins | sample FrelakmetHBP12HB_FD_187147 | JGI IMG/M metagenome (GOLD analysis project Ga0209777, IMG submission 187147) | Freshwater lake sediment microbial communities from the University of Notre Dame, USA, for methane emissions studies -HBP12 HB (SPAdes)... | ecosystem: Environmental > Aquatic >...
GGCGGCTTCGAAGCGCAACGGTGTTCCCGTGATCGGATGGCGGAAGCCCAGCACGGCGGCATGGAGCGCGAGACGCCTGAGCCGCCACTGCGGGTGACTGGAGAGATCCGGACGGTAGCGCGGGTCCCCCAGCACTGGGTGGCCGGCGTCAGCGAAGTGCACGCGGATCTGATTGCGGCGGCCGGTTTCAAGCCAGACGCGGACCCATGAAGCTCCGTGGACGACGCGCTGCAACTCAAAATGCGTGACCGCCAGTTGTCCAGCGTCGCGGTGTTGGGTGGAGTAGCGCTGCAGATTCTTGGATGTGGCGAGGTAGCTTCTGAAGGTGCCGTGGGCGGGCATTGCTCCATGAACAATGGCTTCATATTCCCGTTCCGGCTTACGTTCCTCGAACTGATCCTGTAGCTTCTCGGCGATTTCACGACTCTTGGCGAAGACCAGAAGTCCCGAGACATCGCGGTCGAGGCGATGAACCACCTGGGCGCGTTCGCGGAAACCGCGATGCTCGAAGTAGCGGGAAATGGCGTGGACGACAGTGTTGGTCTCGCCGGGATGAGCCGGCACGGTCAAGACCCCAGCGGCTTTGTCTACGACGATCAGGTGCTGGTCTTCCATGATGATCCGAAACGCATCGTCTTCCCAGGGCCGCGGACGTTCGTGATAACGGCGGTGGGCATCGTAGTGCGCCTCCACGACGTCCCCGCACACTACGCCCGCGCCGCTGGAAACGCAACGCTCCCCGTTCACGGTCACGCAGTCATGATCGAACAATCCGCGTATCTCAGAGCGAGACAAGCCGGTCAGCGTTTGGACTACGCGGTCAGCGCGCCCAACGAGTTCCGCACTGACTTCAACCTGTTTCAGGATCATTGTCACGGAAATATTTTCCCCACGCCTCGGAGTGCGCGTAGAGGCCCACTCAACTCTCGCACTGCGGCGTGGCCTTATCAAGAACCATTCTGCCGCACTCGGTCATTATGCAGCTTCGTAGCTACCCGGAATCAGGTCTCGAGTAGCACGGTACTGACGCGAGGTTGCTCACTTCGCCTCAAGTTTAGGCGCGGGCTGCGCGTCGGCCGGAGCGGGAGACTTGAAACCGTCAACGGGTGAGGCAAGGTCTTTGCGCTGCCAGGCGCGCACGTAGTCAACCACCCAGTCCACCGGCAATTGGGCATTATCCACGGCATTGTTATCCCAGCCGCCCGTGGTCATTTCGAGCATAAGGTCGGATGCCACGGTGGAGATCCGCGGATCCTCCCACCGGAAGATCTCCTTGCCATTGCAGTAGTGAACCAGCAGTCCCGGCGTCCACAGCAGTCCCGCGGTGATGAACCCGTCCTTGTCCGGCTGAACGTAATTGCACGACGAACCAAGCGACTTGTGCTCCTTCCCGTAACCGTCCCAGTGCATGGCGACGTTGTAGCGGTTAGGGCCCCAGCGCGTGAGGTGCTCCATAATGTCCAACTCCATTGCGCCGTTGCCGGTATCCTGTCGTTTGAACTGCGGCCCAGCCTCGACTCCGCGGTCGGGCATCATCCAGAACGCTGGCCAAAGGCCCGGGGCCTCGGGCAGTTTCATGCGCGCTTCGAAGTAGCCGTAGCGCTGCACCCATTTGCCATAGGTTTCAAGGAAACCGCAGGCATAGTCGGACTCATTGCTTCCCGAGAGGTTCTGGGGCTTCTTCTGATTGGGGTCGTCGTTGTGGTAGCCACGCTTCTTCTCGAAGTGCAGTCTCACCACGCCATCGCCGACGAACAAGTTGTCCTTGCTCCAGTGTGTCGCCTTGTCCCAGTAGTTAGGTCCGTAGATATTCCATTTGGTCTGGTCAATGGAGGTGCCGTCGAAATCGTCACTGAACGTCTGGACCCAATCGCCCTCGACCGGTGGCCGTTTGCCGAGCCAGTCGGGCAGCGACGCCACAGGCGTATCGGCCGTGACCGATACCACCTGCAGAGTTGCTTCCTCGCCACGCATAGCAGTGATCTTGATGCTGCCGACCGCGTCGCTGAGGAAATTCGTCCCGGTGCCTTTTTGGGGGCCGAAGAACCCGGCTTGGTTGCCGCTTGACGCGCCCTTGCCGGTCACGGCAGGTGCGAAGGGAACCACGATCTCTGTTTCGGCGCCGGGGGCCAGCGGAGCGGCGGCTTTGACCACGTCGGTGACGCCATTGCCGTCACTGGTCACCTGGACCGCGGGGGTGAGCGCCGCCTTGCCCTCGTTCTTGGCTCTGACGCGGACCACAAACGCTTCGCGCAGATCCCACCGGCCGATGGCGGGCTTCAGCGCCACGAACTGTTCGCCTTTGGCCGCGGGAAGAACGATTTGCAGTGCCTGAGTGCCCGCATCACCGGTCAACGCTGCCTGCGCGCCGCCTTTGGCCTCGATCTGTTTTGCCGCATCGGTCGTCACGCCCGTGCCAAAGATCACGCCCTCTTTCGGTTTGGTGCGCACGGTGTTGGGATCAACGGGAGGCTTCTCGCCGGCAGGACCGGCGGCGCTGAGCGATTCGACCTGGAATGACTCCAGCTCGGTTGCCCTGCCGGTGAAAATCAGGATGTTGCTGATCGCGTTGGACTTCAGCGCATAGCTAGGTTTGCGGCCATAGGCGAAACCGAAGATCACTGAGAGTGTTTCTGTTGACCCCGGCTTGATCGAAACGGACTCGGTGTTCCAGGGGCTTTCGCGCCAGTCGCCTGCGTTATCCACTCGAAGAAACACACTGAGCGGCTTGGTCCCCGTGTTCGCGATGCGGGCCTTAATATGGCCAAAGGCCGACAAGTCCCACACAGCGCCTTGGGGCTTGATTGAGACTCCCGGGTACGCGGCCGCACCAGGCGCGATGGTAATCTCCAACGCCTTTCCTTTAGGGCCGTCAACGAGCTTGAAATCCGCTCCCGCATTCCCGCTTTCGCTCTTGATTCGGGACTGCGCTCCAGCAGCGCCAAAGTCTATCAGAGGTTTGGTGGGCGCTTCTTCCGCTACAAGCGGCCCCATGAGCGTGGCCACACAGACCGTGATCGCAAACCCAAGGAGTGCTCTCATTACGTTCCCCTCCCCATGTGCCATGCGCCCGAAGTCCGCACTATGCGCACGGACCAACCGTCAATAGTACCCCACAGGCCTGTTAGGAAAGCGTAAACTAAGGATTCCTTGAAAATGCAGGCGAAATCGAAAAAATATCAAATCCAGCGAGGTAAATGGGGAGTATACTTCAGCGGCTTCGGCTACGATTTGCGGGCCGCACTTTGGACAAGGAGGAGAGCTTGATGTGCAGCCTTCTTATCGCACTGGCTATATCCGCTTTTCCCGCTTTGTTGCCAAGACGCGGCCTTACTTCCAAACAGGCCGGACCTGACCTCAGTCCCGCGCGGCAGCCGCTGAGCGCCACCCCGACCAATGCCGGCGCGCTGCTCAAAGGAATACTCGTGCGCGATTGGCCCCTCATCATCAGCTTGGAGACCCCACGATAACGCCCCAGTCACCCCTTACCATTCCAGCGAGGCCCCCATGAAACGTTTCTACAGAGTCTTCTTCGGAATGTCGGCCTTTGCGGCCGGCGCGCTCTCCAGCGGGTCGCTCTCGGCGGCCCAACAGCAGTCGCCCAAACCGGGACCCGTGAACTATGGTCGGCCCTTCGAGCCGCCGACGCGCCCTGCGCTGATTGCACTGCCGCCGGGCGCGGTGGAACCCGGAGGCTGGCTCCGCGACTGGTGCCTGGCCGCGCGGGACGGATTCACCGGGCACATGGACGAGTACCACCAGGAGTTCAAGCGAGCGTGGGCCGCCGATCACACGATGACCGGCGACCGTCTCAACTGGCCTAAAGGAGGCTGGCCATATGAAGGAGGTGGATACTGGTTCGACGGCCTGGTCCGCCTGGGCTATCTCCTGCATGATGACGCGCTCATCCAACAGGCGAAGAGACGTCTCGACGTCATCGTTACCCACATGAACCCCAACGGCATCCTGTTCCTGTGGTGGCTCAACAGAAACAATGCCGACGATGCGAAGGCGATCACCTGTGACTCAGGCTGGCCCATCTGGGCCTGCGGGCTGCTGGGGCGTGCGATGGTTGCCTACCATGCCGGTTCCGAAGACCTGCGCGTTTTGCAGACGCTGGAAGCGGGCTATAGCGGGGACCGTAACTGGGTGCGGCTGGGAGGTGGCATGTCGAACCTCTGGCCCGCGTTTCAAACCTACACGTGGACGGGGAACAAGGAAATCGGCGACGCCCTGACAACTCTGTTCTCGAAAGACGGCGGCGGCACAGGCGCGCCTCAGGGGGCCTGGAACCGATACCGCCAAATGCCCAACAAGAAACCAGGGGCCGAGCCCAACGAACACGGCGTGGTTTTCCTCGAAGGCACGACGCCTTGGGCGCTGGGCTACCTGTGGACAGGCAACCCCGAGTTCCTCGAAGCGTCGATCGGGTGGCATGACCTCATCGAACGCGACGCCATGCAGCCTTCTGGCGTGCCCGTCGCCGATGAGTTTTACGGGCCGACCGGCGCGTTCCGGGGCACCGAGACCTGTGATGTGGCCGGCTACCTGTGGAGTCAGATCGTCCTGTTAACCGTCAGCGGCCAAGGGCGCATGGCGGACCGGGCGGAACGGGCATTCTTCAACGCCGCTCCGGCCACCGTCGCGCGCGATTTCAAGACCCACGTCTATTTCCAAAGTCCCAACCGCATCGTTGACAAGTCCCCGCCCTATCCCCATGGGCCTCGTGCCGAAGGGAATTCGTACAAGGCCACGCATTACCCGCTGTGCTGCACGGCCGCCCTGAACCGCATCCTGCCCAACTACGTGATGCACATGTGGATGGCCACTTACGACAACGGACTGGCTGCCACGCACTACGGCCCCTGCAAGGTCTCCGCACTGGCCGCCGATCGTGTGCCTGTCGAGATCGTGTGCCGGACCGACTATCCCTTCAACGAGGTCATCAACGTGGCCGTGAACCCAGCGCGCGACGCCACGTTCCCCCTCTCTTTCCGCATCCCGGGCTGGTGCAAGGCTCCCGATCTGACGGTGAACAGTTCCGCCGTCAACACGGCGCCCGACGCCAAGGGGTTCGTGCGCATCGAGCGGCTCTGGAAACCGGGCGACTCAGTATGCCTCCGGTTTCCCATGTCGGTCAGCGTGATAACGGGGCGCGACAACAACGCGCAGGGCGCGCCCTACGCCTCGGCCTCCTACGGCCCGCTGCTGCTCGCCCTGCCGATTTCAGACACCCAAGGCCCAAACACACCCGACCCCGCCGCCAGATGGAAGTACGCGCTGGATGTGCAGGCGGCCGGCATCGCCGTGGAGCGTCAGGCAATGCCAGCCAAATGGAACTGGCCGCTGGAGTCTCCGCTGAAGTTGCGGGCCAACGCCGTACCTATCGACTGGAACCCGGCGCCCGAAGCACCTCGTCTTCCAGCCGAACCGATCGCGACACGGGAACGGCCCGAAGGAATCACCCTGATTCCCTACGGATGCACCAAGTTCCGCATTTCGATGTTCCCGATCACCGAACGGGCCTCGAATCATCCCCAGGAATCAAGAGCGCCAACCGGAAGGGAGAAACACTGATGACGACCATGGGCGTTGCGTTGTTGTTGTTGGGGGCTGCGATGGCCAGTACCGCGGTGACCGACGCCAGCGAGAAGCCGCAGGTGCAGGCCAACTGCGGCGGCGTGCCGATCAAGCGATTCGGCTTCTGCTGGGTGTTGGGCGAGGCGCCAAACCTGCTGGACGACGTGCCGCTCCAGCTTGGAAATGCGGCTCCGCGCATCAAAGTCCACCCCAAGGACAGCAGCCAGATCAAGCGGAATTATCTGGGCGTGACCACGACACGCATGCCGCGATCCACCGAGAACGACTACCTGCCGCTCGAGGCGATCCACCTGATCGACGGTAATCGCCAGACGTGCTGGATGAGCCGCAGCCAGACTCAGCCCGACGTGCAGCCGGTGTGGATACGCCTCGATCTGCCCGTGGAACGGGTGATCGAGCGGGTCGTGCTCCGCAAGCGTCCGCCGTCCGAGCAGCCGCGGAGCACGTTGGGCTGGGTGCCGATCCAGGGCGCGGCCGAGGTCGGCCGCGGCATGCCCGCGACGATCACCATCAAGCTCAGCCGGGACAACCGCGATTGGGAAACGGTCTACGACGGGCCTACAGCCGATTCCCCCGCGAAGCTCGACTCGGAGTTCCGCTTTGCCAGCCGTCCGGCCAAGCAGATCTGGATCACGGCGGGCAAGCTGCCCCTGGTCGAGAATATCCTCTACGCTTTCTCTCTGGCCGAGGTCGAAGTCTACGATACGGCCGGCAGGAACGTCGCCTTGGCCACGTGCGGCACCGGCGTCACCGTCAGTTCGACGCACCACAGCCCTGGCCAGGAGTTGGCCGCCCACCGCTGGTACTGGCCTCTGCACTACGACGCAGGCTTCAAATGGGCGCGCGTGGGCTATCACGACGACCCCATCAACTGGCACTGGGTGGAGAAGGAAAAAGGGGTCCTCAAGATCGACCCGGAGACCGACGCGGCGGTCACCGAGTTGGCGGCCCACGGCATTGACATTGTGATGTCGCTCGACTTCGGCAATCGCCTCTATTCGGGGCCCGACTCGCGTGCGGTCCCGCAGCTCTGGGAGTGGAACTACGACATGCCTGCGCCTCCGACCACGCCCGAGGCGCTGGCCGCCTGGACGCGGTACGTCGAGTTCATGGTGAAGCACTTCCGCGACCGGGTCAAACATTTCGAGATCTGGAACGAGTGGAACATTTCCTGTTACTGGGGGGCGGCGCCGAGCCTCGAACACTACCTCGCCGTGGCCAGGGCGGCCATCCCGGTGATCCGCAAGCACGCACCCGAGGCCAAGATCATGATGGGTTCCTGGGCCGGTTTTCCCCATGGCATCAGCGCTTGGAGTCCTGCGCAGCTCGCCGCGCAGGAGAAGGAGCTCCTGATCCTCAGCGCGACGCGCGAGTTGGCGCGCGACGTTGACGAGATCGGCTGGCATCCGTTCTACCAGACCGATCCCGATCGGCTGAAGGGCTACGTGGCCGACGTGCGGGCGCTTTGGGCTTGGCTCCAGGCCGTCGGCTTCCACGGCCACTGCATGGTCACGGAATGGAACTACAGCGCGCTCTATCCGCCGCTCTCGGACCGGGAAACCGCCAAGGCGTGGTGCGGTGGCTTCAAGGCCACGGAGTTGGAAAAGGCGAAGTACGTGGCCCAGGTGTTCACCCGTCACACGGCGTTGGGGCTCGAAGCGTTCTTTTGCGAGATGTACTTCCCACAATTCGGCGTTCTCGACCTGAGCCTGCTGCGGAGATCGTTCGACGCCGATCCCATTTCGCCGCTCCAGCCGCAGGCGGCCTACTACGTAACGCGGAACCTCGCCACAGTGCTCGACGGGCTGGAGCCGGGCGAGTTCCAGTACTCGATAGCTCGCGCGCCGCCCAATCTCGAAGCGTTTGCGCTGAAATCGCCCGACGGACTCGCCCTGGCGGTCTGGCTCGGCGGCCGGGCCAACGACACCTGCGAGGGCATCCCGGTGGACGTGCGTCTGAAGGTCGCTTGCCGCAAAGCGACGGCCTATGACCCCATGAACGGCGTGGCGCAGGAACTGACCGTCGCCCACAGCGAAGAAACGGCGATCCTCCAAGGGGTGCTCGTCCGCGATTGGCCGCTCGTCATCCGTTGGTCCAACCGCTGAATGAGAACGCCACTCGTCGAACGATGCGAATCGTCGACGAACCCAGGAGCTGCTGCGATGGAAGTCCCAGAACACGCGGCGCGCGCCGCTTACCCGAACGCCGCTCTCGGCCTACATCAAGAAGAACGGCCTGCAGGACGCCAAGAAGAGGACGAGGACGGGGCGGCACCGGCGAAGAGGCTGAACCAGCAGGCCGATGAAACCCAAGACGATCCGGCGGCCAGGTACGTGACCTGGGCTGCCGCGCTTTCGGGGATCAGCCTGGCCCCAGCGTACGCCGGAAATCCTTCGGCACCACATTTGAAAAAGTTGCGCAATCGCGCGGGATTCAATGCCGAAAAAGCAAGACGTAGGTGTATGTGTTCGGTGCGCCGTTGGGAGCGGTTGCACCAAACAAACCTGACAGGAGGCCGCACGACATGAAACGCTTGGTTTGGATCGCCGTTTTCGCTCTGCTCGCCTGCGCCGGAGTGCGCGCGGCGGATGCGGATGGCTGGGTGACGATCCTGGACAAAAAGTCGTTCAAGGAATGGAAACTGATGCCCGGCAAGGCCGGTGTCGCGGTGGAGGAAGGCGACGGCATCAAGAAATTCAACAAAGGCCAGTGGACGTTCAAGGACGGCGTGCTGAAGGGCGAGGGCGACGTCAGCCATATTTTCAGCCCGCGCGGCGACTACGAAAACTTCTACTTCAAGGCCGAGATCAAGATTTCGGACAAGGGCAACAGCGGGCAGTATTTCCGCGCCAAGCTCGACTACGGCTGGCCGAAAGGCTACGAAGCCCAGGTCAACAGCTCGCACAGCGACCCCAAGCGCACGGGCAGCCTCTACAATTTCAAGGACGTCACGGAGCAGCTCGTGCCGCCGGACACCTGGTTCACGCAGGAAGTCATCGCCGAAGGAAACCACATCATCATCAAGGTGAACGACAAGGTCGCGACGGATTTCGTGGACGCAAAGAACACGTACATGAAAGGCCACATGGCGTTCCAACAGCACAACCTGGGCAGCGTGGTCGAGATTAAGAACGTGCAGGTCAAAGACATCAAGAAGTGACTCTTCCCAAGAGGGAGTTGGCCCAACCAGCTCCCACGTGTTCTGTGCTTCTTGTTTCTTCACAAGCGCTTCAGACGACCAGGTTCACAACCCCAAGTATGCCAAGATGATCAAGGCGCAGTGCGACAAGGTGGGGGCGCGATGCGCAATGTACGGCACCGAGGTCAGCGGTCTTCCGCAACTGCCACAGGACAAGAAGATTAGTCAATGGGTCATGGAAGTGTTCTGCCAGGAATGGCACGTTCCATTCCATGCTGACAAGGTGGTGGTGGATCCAGGCAACAAGACATAGAATTCTTACGTACTGGGGAAAGCGCTGGGCAATGGTTAAGAGCACACAACTCATCCTCGTGGCGGCGTACATCGCCCTTTGGGCGCCAGCGACGGAAGCGGGCAGCGCCGCGGAAGGTGCGGTGCGGGGCTTTCACACTCTGATGCCCGGTTACTGGGGCGGCGACGGACGCCCGCATATTGCCGAGTGTGAGCGCTTCATACGCGAAGTCCTGGCCTCGCGGGGCGTCAACGTGCTCGTCTTGGAAGTTGGGTACAATTTCCAATACAAGTCCTGTCCTAAGATTGGCAATCTGAAGGCTGTCGGGCCGGATGAGGTCAAGCGTCTCGTGGCGGTGTGCCGCGAAACCGGGACCAGGCTGATCCCCGAGCTCAACTGCCTGGGACACCAGGCCACGGGACCCGGCTCGCTCCTGGGCGAATACCCGGACTTCCAGGAGAAACCCGGACAGTATCCGAAGTTCCTCAAGGAACCGATGCCCGAGCAAACGCGGGGGGCAAGCTACTGCCCTCTCCGTCCCGAGGTCCATAAGTTCGTCTTCACGCTGCTGGACGAGTTGGCTGAGACCTTCGACGCGGACACGGTTCACGTGGGGATGGATGAGGTGTTTGCGATAGCGAGCAGCCAGTGTCCGCGCTGCGCCGAGAAAGATCCAGCCGTTCTCTTTGCCGGCGAGGTGAACGCCATCCATGAGCACCTCGTTTCCACGAAGCGCGCGATGTGGATGTGGGGGGACCGGTTCCTCCTCGCCAGGGAACTGGGCGTTGTGGATTGGGGTTGGGCCACCAGCCGCAATTACACCCATCCGGCAGTGGACAAGGTTCCGACCGGCATCGTTGTCTGCGATTGGCAGTACGAGCGCACTCCGGCGACGCCGCAGTTCTTTATCCGCAAAGGCTTCCGCGTGGTGTCTTGTCCCTGGTGGATGGAAGACGTGGCGCTCAAGCAGTTGAAGATGATGCGCGACTTGGCGGCAGACCAGGACAAGAAAGCCGCGGCCAAGTCGCTGGGCATTATGCAGACCACGTGGGTCGAGATGCAGGATTTCATCACGGCGTGGAATGACAAGATCCCACCGTTGGAGAAGCAACCCGAGTGGCAGCGCAAAGGCGATTTCCCTTGGAAGGCGGCCAAGAGGAGCGCCTCTGTTTTCAAAAGCCTGTCCGAGTGCTGGCGGCTTTCCGACGAGGAGCTAAGCAAGCGGCTCGCGGAGAAGGAAAAGGAGAAGCCCCGCACGGGCGCGGCGGGGGAATTGGTAGTCTGGGATGGTGACGGTGTGGCCGGCGGCGTGGGTTGGGCAGGGCCGCAGAGTGAAGCCATTACGATCAGGCCGCAGGAAGCGGAAACCCACAACGGCAAGGTGGCCCTGGAGTTCCGCGGCGAGGGCAAGGGCTGGATCGGCTGTCTGTGGAATTGGCACGGCTGGTGGCCGGAAGGCATTGGAACCGATATTACGCCGTACACGCATCTTTCCTTCTGGATCAAGGTAACAGGAGACGCCAAGCCTGAATCACTGGAGGCAGGCCTCACCTGTTCTACCGCCAAGAAGACGGGCGCGCTCAGCGTTACCAAGTACTGTGCGGATGCCCTCGATGGAAAATGGCATGAAGTGCTCATTCCGCTGAAGGACTTCTACGATAAGGAGAAGACCGAGTTCGATCAGCAGAAGGCCCAGCAATTGTACCTGAACACGTGGTCGCAGACCGCCAGCAAGTTCAGCATCTTCGTGGACGAGATCGGGTTCGACAGCCGCGCGGCGGCCAAGCCGTAGCAATCAGGGCTTCGCGCCTCTAAGCCCGCAACCCTTTTCGGGCGTGACGGCCGGGATGGCCATCGCCGCTTTGCCCTCCAGCGCGCCGCGGATCATCACGCCGATCTTGGCCCATTCGTGCGTGTCGTCGAAGTTCACCACGCGGGCGCTGAGCGAGTGCGCTCAAACGCAGCCCTCTCGAGCCACTGGCACTCACGTCGCGATCACAGGCTCCAGCCCTGCCGGTACTGCCGCCGGACGTACTCATTCGCCGCCTTGTCGTTGGTGACCTGCATCTTCTCGCCGTCCCAGAGCAGCTTGCGGTCGGGGAAACGAACGGCCAGATTGCCCATGAGCACCATTTCCGTGAGCGGGCCGGAATAATCGAAGTTCGAACTGGCCGGCTTGCCCGTCTTGCACGCGCGTACCCAGTCCTTCTCGTGCCCGTCCAACCCTTCGGGGATGCGACCGAGCGTCTTCTCTGGACGAGGGACCTCCTTCATCTTCGCTTCGGGGATCAGGCGCGGGCTCTTGCCGTAGCACCCGCACATCAACGTGCCTTTGTCGCCCAGGAAGAGGCAGCCGCCATCGGAGTCCCCCATCTGGCGGCCCTCCTCAAGCTCCTCGGGCCGCGGCGGCATCATTCCGCCGTCCCACCAGGTGAGTTTCAGTTCGGGCATGCCTTCCCGCACGGGGAACTTGTAGCGCACGATGGTCGAGCGCGGGAACTGCTCGTTCTTGGCGTCCGTCTTCTTCCACAAGTCGTACCAGTGCGTGGAAATGCATCCCTCCGCGCTGACCGGATATCTCAACTTCATCGCCCAGAACACTGCGTCAAGGATGTGGCAGCCAAGGTCGCCCAACGACCCCGTCCCGAATTCGCACCACGCTCGCCACGTGCCGGGGTGATACGTAGGATGGTATGGCCGTGGCGGCCGCGGGCCCAGCCACAAGTCCCAGTCCAACCCCGCCGGGACCACCGGCGTCTCCTTGGGGCGGTCAACCTCAATGCTCTGCGGCCAGACCGGCCGGTTGGTCCAGGCGTGGACTTCGCGCACCGAACCGATCGCGCCCGACCATATCCATTCGCAAGTCTGCTGTATGCCTTCGCCCGAGTGTCCCTGGTTGCCCATCTGCGTCATCACTTTATGCTCGCGAGCCGCCTCGGTCAGCGCGCGTGCTTCGTGGATCGAGTGGCTCATCGGCTTCTGCACGTAGACGTGCTTTCCCGCCTTGATCATGGCCATGGCAATGACGGCGTGCGCATGGTCCGGCGTGGCGACGATAACCGCATCTATGTCCTTCTGCTTATCCAGCATCACGCGGTAGTCGCTGTACACGCTGGCCTGCGGATATTCCTTGAGCGTCCGCGCCGCGTAGCTCGGGTCCACGTCGCAGAGCGCCACGATGCTCTCGGTGGAACACTTCTTCAGGTTCGAGTTGCCCATCCCGCCGACGCCAACGCCGGCGATGTGCAGCTTGTCGCTGGGCGCCGTGTTGCCCGGGCCGCCCAGGACCTGGCGAGGCAGAATCGTGACGGTCGCAGCCGCCACTGCGGCCGTCGCCAGGAATTGCCGCCGGGAACTGCCGGTTCCCGTGTCTTTCCCTGCTTGTGAGGTGTTCGGCCCTAGAGTGCTCATCGTGTCACCTTGCAACAGTTTACCAGGCTGCTTCTGACGCCTGAAAGCCGGCCCTGTCCAGTTCGAACCATCCTTATGTACACCACAAGTTACCGGGTTTCCTGCGCATGCGCTTGGCCAGCGTGGTCTGCGTGCTCTTGGCCTCTCCCTCCAGGTTGCGGGTTCGACTGGCTGCTGTCTGCGGTTAGGAACTAGAAGCGGTATGAATCGTCACTTGCCCTTGCCGGCCATGCGGAGGGCGACTTCCGCCACGCGGCGGCCCAGGCCCTTTGCGGTGGCGACGCCGCTCTCGTCCTGGGCGATGTCGTCCTTGGCGTTGTTCCAGAGCGTGGCCCCGCTGTGGGCAGTGGGACGGCCATCGCCGACGCAGATCATCTCCATGCCCAGCAGGGCGGCCATTATGGATTGGCAAGCGCTCTCCTGCCCGCCGTTGCGGGCGCCCGCAACCGCCAGCACGCCCGCCGCCTTATTGGACAGCGCGAAGCTCTTCTTGTATGGGCCCCAGTGCTCGATGAAGATCTTCATCATGGAGCTCATGTTGCTGAAGTAGACTGGCGTGCCGAAGACGATACCGCCAACGTCCGGAGCGGTCAGCTTCACTTCGAGCTTCTCGTAATCGTCCTTGAACGGCGTGCCCGGCTGCACGGGATCAAGCTTGTAGTCCGCCAGTTCGATCAACTCGGTTTCGATGTCTTCGCTGACCGCCTTGGCCGACTCGAGGGCGATCTTCAGCGCCGCCGCGGTTGTCTTGCCTTTGCGGTGGCTGCCGCTGATAGCCAGGATCTTGACCTTGGCGTTGGCAGGGGCCGGGGCCTCAGCAGCGCGGGCGGAGGACGCGCTGGTAAGGGCAGCAGCGGCAGCGCCGGCGGCCATGGCCCCGGCGGTCTCAAGGAAGCGGCGGCGGTCCACGTTAGTTTCCATGTTTGTTCTCCCGGGATTTCCTGGATTAGTCGCTCCGAGCCGCTTCGGCGACCCGCTCTCGGGGCATTGTAGGCATCGCTATTCTCCAAGCAAAGCATTTCCGCGAACGCAGAGCACCATCCAGGCGCCTTGTCCTCCGACGCTGGTGACAGCCCATACAGGACTGCCGAAAGCAACTGGAACGCTGGCGGCACGTGGATGAAGGCGCTCGCCTCAATCAGCGAACCGGAATCCTCGCCTTCGGCAGTTCCAGAACGCCCTGCCACGGATGGGATGTTCCGTCCTTGAGTGGAATGACGCTGAAGGAGCCGGTCAGGAAGTAGTCCCCTGACGCCGTCGGGGGGATGATCCAGAAGCCCCCGTCCAAGCCGATGGCCCAGCCGCCGTTCCTTGGGATGCCGTAGCCGTTGAGGGAAACGCGGAATCTCAGGACGGCATCGAATGGGAGGCGAATCCAATATGGATTGGGGGTCATAATGTCGCATGGAGTCGGAGCCTGCGGAAAGACCTTGCCGCCGGGGTCAAGCACGTCGTACTTCAACGGCGAATGGATCGTATCGAAGTATATTTCCATCTGGTTTGCCACATCCGAAACGTTTTGCAGTTCCAGATAGACCTTGGCCATGCGAGTGCCGTTGCAGGGGGCGTCCTCGCCGATGAGCAGCCGTCCCCGCAAGCCGCCCACGGACGCCGACCATTCGCCTGACGAAAGTCCGTCGTCCGGGGAAGACGCCTTGGCTTGGGTCTGGGCATCAACGCCCGGCCCATGCGCTGCGTCCTTGCCTGCTCCGCAACCAGCCAGCGAGAGAACGAGCAGGACGGCAGCCAGCAACCGAGCATAAGGACTCATGGGATCGCCCCCTGTTGTCGAGACTCACCATGCTATTGGACGATTGATTCCGGCGGAAGTTGCTTGTTGCTCATTTCCGCAGGGCAAGCCTGTCGCCGTCGGGTCTTGCACGCGGGGCGGTTCCGCCAACTAGCAGCGGCGCAGGCCGCAGGCCATGCGCAGATACGTCTCGCCATCGTCCTTGCTGACATATTCGTCATACCTGGCGAAGCCGCTCTTTTCGTAGAGGCGCCAGGCCACGACATTGTCCTTCACAACCGTCAGGAACACTCGCGCCAGGCGACGGTCGCGCGCGGCCTGCATCACACGATCCATGAGCGTCCCGCCGAGGCCCCGGCCATGGTGATCGTCGGCGATGCCCAGGCCGAACATGGGCTTGTCCGTGTCGAGATCCCAGAGGAAACACCAGCCGACAACTCGCGTGCCGTCCAGCGCCAGCAGGTCGAACCGGGTATCCTTCTCGACACCGTTGTTGAGGGCGAGCTTCAGGCAAGCATCCGCGGCGGTCTCCGTGCCCAGCGGCCGGAACGTGCGGATGGACGCCTTGCTTAAGCCGTTGTAGAAGGCGGCGAGGGCCTCGGCGTCAGCGGGCTGCATGCGGCGGATGAGGAGCGAAACCTGGTCAGTCATGGCGGGTGCTCTGGCTAGCCCTTGGGCAGCACGACGATGAAGAACGTGGCGATAGGGCCAAGCAGGAGCGAAAGCAGGCACCACACCAGGCCGCTACGGCCCTTGGCTTGGGCCAGGCCGGCGTTGATGAGCGAGAGCGTTCCCCAGCCCACGAAGAACTCCGGGTGAGCCATCTTCCGCCTTCCTTTCCGTGCGGGTCTTCCCCGCTTCCCTCGCTGATGGCACGTCCGCGCGCATCAATGGCGCTCACTCGGGGTTTCCTGGAAATGGCGCTCCGAGCCGCTTCGGCGGCCCGCTCTCGGGGCATTGTGGGCGCCGCCATCCTCCAGGCAAAGCGTTCCCGCCACCGCAGGACCGAGAGGGCTTGTCGCCAGCGGGTCAGGTCGGCGCCTTCTTGGCCGCATCTGTGCTACAGTGAACTTTGGCGCCGCCGCCGGAACCGGGAGGCGACCGTTTGAGCCGTGCCCGGAACCCCGCCCCAGACACTCCTCCACCTCGTCCAGACCGCTTCCCCTCGCGTGCAGGACGGGGGCGCGCGGGGTGCTGTTGGGCCATCCACTACATGCTGGCGCAGTGGCAGGCGAGACGTCTGCACCACAACGTCGCTGCGCCCTGGTGTTCCGGCACGTCACTTGCCGGCAGCGCCAAGGCCCAGCAGCCTGAATTCGTTCCCTGTGCTGCCTGCGGCCTTCTTGTCCAGCAACTCCAAGCGCACGCGGTGTGGCCCCGGCCCCAGGCCGCGCGCCAGTTCGCTGGTATTGCAGTAGCCGCCCCACGTCTGGTCGAACCACCCGTCTCTCGTCACCGGCGGCTGGTCGTCAACGCACACGCTGGCCATGCCCATCGGCCCCTTGATGATGAAGTGCATCATCAGGATCACCGTGCCCCCGACCTCGAACTCGAGCACGCTGCCCGGCTTGTCGCTCTTCCAGCATTGCGCCTTAAGATCGAGCGTCCAGCCCTGGTTGCTTACGGGCTTGAGCACGGCCTGGTTGCTTACGGGCTTGGGAGCGGCGACTTCGTACAGCGTCACAAATTCGAACAGAGCGCTGATCAGCGGAGCGGGTAACGGCTTGGTTGCCGGCAGTCGGTCGTCTGCGGGCAGTTCCTTGAGTGTCTGATCCAGCGCCGCGGTGACGAACTGTGCCGCGTAGTCGTGGCCGCGGTCGTTGGGGTGGACGGTGTCGGCCTCGACGTCTTCCCACTTCAGCCGTCCGGCCTTGATCTCCGGCCACAGCGCGTCGCGCAGGCTCACCATCGGCAGCTCATAGTGCTTGCCCACCTTGCCGTGCCAGTCCTGAGCGTTACTGCCGTCCTGATGCATCATGAACAGCAGCAGGACGGCCGGATTGTTCGGCTGCTTGAGCGTCTGGCGCACGACGCCTTCCAGCGTCTCCGCGAAACCCTTCTCGTTGCCATCATTGACGCCGTACTCGATGACCACGACGTCAGGTATCCATGACAGAAGGTCCCGCTGCGCACGCAGCGCGCCGAAGTTGGATCCGGTCGCGCCGATGCCGGCGTTCGCGAATCTGACCGTGGCCTTGGGGAACGTGTTGCGCCACCACTTCGCAATTCGGTCGCCGTAGCGGAATTCCGCCTTGGTCGCCGCGGCGCCCTGCGTGATTGATCCGCCGATGACGCCGATGGTCACCGCTTCGCCGCGCCGCGCCTTGGCGAGCGCGTGCTGCAGGCGAGCCGTGTCGCCGGTGCTGACCTGCGACCGGGCGATGGCCGCTGGAAGATCGAACGCGCCGCCTTCGCCGCCGCGGCAGGTCATTGAACCGCCGACCATCAACACCATAGCTATGCCTCGCACCGTCAGCCGCGTCTTCATGGCGTGTATCCGAGTCGGTTGCGTCAGCCGGGATTTCCTGGACGAGTCGCCCCGAGCCGCTTCGGCAGCTCCATTCCGGGGCATTGTAGGCGCCGCCATCCTCCATGCAAAGCCTTCCTGCCACCGCAGAGTACCATCCAGGTACCTTGTCCTCCATTGAATGCCGTCAGTTGGGATTTGCGGCGCAAGCCTCTGCGCCGCGCAGGGGGCGGCAGATGGAAAACCATGTGGGCCGTTTTGCGGGCTACGGCATGCAGCCGCGGCGGGACAGAGCGGGTTTTATCTCCGCGTGTAATCCGCGCCTGCGCCAAGCGGGCGGCTGGTGATCAGGCCGATACCGCGTCCGCCGGTTGTGCCCTTCATGCCTGGCACCGCGTCGTAGTACATATAGAACGTATCGTTCATCGGGTTGTAGACGAGAGAAACCTTGTGGGCATACTGCTTGTCCAGCCCGCTGGGGTTGCCACCAGCCTTGTAGAGCGGTTCGGGATGAGCCGTCCAGTGCAGTAGGTCGCGGGAAAAGGCGACCATGATGTGCGCCGCGCCGCGGCCAACGCCGAAGTAGAACATCAACCAGTGGGCGCCATCGCGGAAGACCTTGCCGTCGGAGCAGAACTGCGCGTCGTAACCTCCCGCCCGGTTCCGCAATACCGGATTGCCTTCGTAGCGCGTCCAGTTCAGCAAGTCCGCTGAGGTCGCCACACCCATCTGTTCGATGCCGCCGTTGGCTGCGTTGTAGAAGTTGTGGTACTTGCCTTCGTGCTCGACGAGCCAAGGCTGGTAGATGCAGTCCTTCTCCCATTTGCCGCAGTCAGGTTCATGTACTGAGAGGATGTACTTCTCCTTGGCGCGCTTCCACGTCAGCCCGTCGTCGCTGCACGCTACGCCTTCGTAGCCCGGGCGGAGCTCGTAACCGCCTTGGCGGGGATAGGCACCGTAGAGCGTCCAGTACCTGCCCTGGTGCTTCTTGAGCAGGCGCGGAGCCTTGAGCTCGTACGACTCATACAGAAACGCCCCGATGACGCGGCCGCCATAGTCGAACTCATCCTTCTTGCCGTAGCCCATTGCGAGTCCCCGTTGTCTCCAGCGGATCAGGTCGGTGCTATCAGCGACGAATGACTGGTAGCCCTTGCCGTCGAAGCCAATGAAGCTCATGTACCACTTGTCGTCGCCGGGAACCTGATAAACAGTGGGGCAGTCGGTGCCCTGGATCTCGTTGAAGCCCTCGATTCCTGGATTCGCCGCGATGACATGCTCAGGACGGTAGTGCCAGTTGCGGAACCCCTCAGACCACTTGTCCAGTGTTGCCTGGTCAATCAGGGCGGGAGTTGCGTCCGCTCCCGCGGCGTAGGCGCAAACAGTCAGCAAAAGGGCCAGGAAGCCCCAGGACAAGAGAGTTCTCAGTGTGCCGTTGCGCGCCATACGGACCTTCCTCATGGGTGCACTCCGCGGTCTTGCCCGCCCAGTCCACATGTTCCCGATATCGTGTTATTGCCTGCCATGGTCAAGGAAACAAGACTCCCCGGGAACGGGACATACGATGCGCCACGCCGCCGGGCGCATAACCGGCCTGCGGGCTTCAACCGGCGAAGCCGGCCGCGCAGTCCCAAGTGTGGACGGCCGGCGCGCTCTCCACGGCACACGTGGACACGCAGACCGTAGCGAACGGCTCAAGCATTGTTCTTCTTAGCATGGTCGGTCCTCTCGATGCGATCACTTCCACGTCACCTCATACCTGCCGGCGCCGGCAGTTCCGACAGTCAGGATCAGACGCCCGTCTTCCATCTTGAAGTCCGCCGGCCCAATCTCCTGCTGCGTCCCCGCGGCAAGAGCGCGCACCTTGATTCGTCCTGGTTCGGCGTCAGGAGCGAAGGCTTTGAGATCCAGACTGACGCGGAAGCGCTTCTCTCGCGGATACGGGAAGATCGTCAGCCGGGCCTTCTCTTTGTTGATCTTCGCGGAGCCGTCCGTGCCGATCCTGCCAAAGTCCACGTATGTTCCCGCCGGGTTGAGGTGCGCTTTGAAGTCCACGGCAGGCGCGGCTGCTGCCGGTGCTGCTTCGGCTGTGATCTTCGTGATCTTGCCGCCCTGGCGTTCTACATTCAGCCGTGCAAGCAGAATCCTGTTGGCCGATGCCGACACGCCTTTGAGTGGCACACGCGCGCCCTTGTAAAGGCCGATCACCAAGTCGTAAGTAGCCAGAGCGCCGGCAATGCGAAGTTCGTACGGCCCGTCCACGATTGTTTCGCCTTTGCGCCATTGGCTCGTCGGTTTCGGCAGCGCGTGGTCCTGCTGGAACTCGATGCGCTCCGGCTTCACACCCGGCGGAGTGTTGCCGTGAACGAAGCAGTTGAGGTCCTCGTCTAGCGTGTCGTTGACGATCCACTCATAGGTTACTTCGGCGCGGTCGCTGCCGAGATACTTGAATGACCGCAGCCGCGGCTCAATGTCCTTTGTCGCATGCAAGTACGGCATGTTGAAGGATGTCCGTGCGTCTGCGAAGGCATACTCAGGACACTCGGCGTAATCGGCGAACTTGCCATCCTGGAGAAACGTGCTCACCTCGGTGTCCGGCGTGCCGCTGCTGGCGGCGCCACCAGTGCCAGGGCCGCGCGCCAGGAAGCCCCACTGCGGCAGCAAGCGTCCCTCGATCTTCCACGGCTCGGTGCGCCAGTTAACCCACAGCGTCAGGCCGCTATCGTAGCGTATACGCTGACGCGACGTGTCGCCCGCAACGAGCGCTGCGCTGGCGCTGACGAACTGGCCGTCAACCTCGTAGCGGATCTCCGCAGACTTCGCCGTTCCGTACAATCGCTGAACCGGATGCATCAGGTGGTGTTCGCGCGCTACCCACTGGATGTTCGCCGTTTGAGCGTTGCCGATGAAGCCCGCGTGGGCGTATGCGAGTTCCTGTGCGCGGTACTTGTCAATCTGTTCCATGCTGCCGCTGTCGCGGCCCCACTCGTGGGCATAGCCTTTGCTGAACCACCGTTCGTAATAGCCCATGCCGTGGTTCACCATCTGCGGATGAAGCTTCAGCAGGTCGAAGTCGAGGAACGGCGAGTGGTCCTCGCCGCCGTTCACTTGAGCTTCCACGCCGTCGCAGCGGCCGGCCCAGTAGAAATGGTTAAAGCCTTCACCGAAGAGCGGTCCACCATGCGTATCGCGCATGAACTGGAACAGCTCAGTGTCGTACTTCACCTTGGCCAGGGCCATGCCCGCCATCGGCTGGTTGGCCTCGTGGTCCAACTCATGCCAGGGGGGCACGCAAGTGTGCACGTCGAGGTAGCCGGCGTTTGTGCCGAAGCGCTTGTGGATCTCCGGAGTGTTCTTCTTCGCGTAGTCGAGCGCGCGGTTGCACTTCAGCCCGAAGCTCTGCACTCCGGTGCCTTCGTTGAACCACGCCTTTGAGGGCAAGCCCTCGGCGGTCAGGACGCGGGCGCCGGCGTCATACGACGGCGCGTCGGGATAGAGATCAATGTAGTTCTCGTGCAAGGACCACACGTAGCCGCACTCGTTGGCCGCCTTGCCAAAGGCGCTCATCCCTTCATCCCCGCCGTAGTGCGGATTGGCGGGAATGTGGTCCGGCAGTTTCACATCGTAGCCGAAGCGCTGCCAGTCGTGCGAGATAATCGCCACGTGGTCCACGCCGCTGTCCTTCAGCGCGCGCAGGTTCTCTGCATCGCCTTTGTACGTGCCCTTGTGGTGGCCCCAGATGTCCAGCATCACGCGCGGGCCCAACAGCGCGAGGAACGGCGACGGCGGATGCGGCATGTTGGGCAGCACTTCGTCTATGTCGGGCGAGACGGCGACGTAGCCGCTTTCCAGCAGTGTATTGCGCGTGTCGTCCGTCCTCGTGCCGTAGGTAGCGGCCCCGTGGGGACACATCGAGGAATGCGAGAGCGTCCAGTCGAGGTAGCGGCAGACGTACACGTTCTGCACCGCCAGATAGTTCACATGCCCAACCAGATACGGCACGACGAACGTCTTTCGCAGCGGCGCGCCGCCGACAGCGCCCAGAGAGAACGCGCTGACGGCGGGTGCGTCGCAACTCGCGGACACGGACAATGCTTTGCCGATGATTCTGAATATCCAGGCGATTGGGACCGTAGTGCCCTTGGCGTCATACTCCCACTTCACGTTCAGAGCGCCGTTGCCCTGTGCGATCCGAGCGGCCTTTCCGCCGCGAGCCGGAATCTGCACCGTTTTGCCGCCCTGTTCGATCGTGATGGCCGCTTCGCCGCCGAGCGCCGGCTGGAACGATCGCCCGTCGTCCACTTGCACAGAGAAGTCGTCGAGCGTACCCGACGCCGGCTGATACGTGTAGACTACGCGGCAGTCGTCGCCTTCGTAGACGAAACGCCACGCCTTGCCGGACTGCTCGATGGTGTTCTTGGAGGGAAGCAGGTTCGACGGCGTGACGCCGTTCGTCGAAGTGTTGCTCAGGCTCACAGAGCTGGCTTTCGCCGCGGCCTGGTATGCGCGCGTTGTAGTGAGGTGGCGCAGCAGTTCGGCTCTATCGCTTGTGGCCTTGCCGGACATCACCTTTGCGTCGCCGAAGAACGAGAAGTCGAACGAAGCGTCGTTCTTCGGTCCAGGCTCGGCTTGCAGACGCACCGTCACCGTCTTGCCCGCGAATGCCGACAGAGCGAATGTATAATCGAGCCACTCGGCCTTGTCGTGATGCTTGCGCATCAGCTCGCGCTCCTCGCCGTTCGCCAGCAGGTAGCAGGAGAATGTGACGCCGTCGGTCTTGCCCGGTACTGCAACCTCCGGACCCATGGCGATGCCAAAGGACAGTGTTATCGGCGTCGTCTGGGGGAGCGCCAGTTGGTAGTCCACGTACACTTTGCCGGGAGGAACGCGCCACGGTGAATGCAGTAGCAGCGCGTCGCGTCCGAGCACACGGCCCCACGGCGTGCAGGAGATGCCGCTCCGTACGTCGAAGTGTCCCATCCAGGACGGCGGCATTGCCACGGGTTCCTGGCCATACGACTGCCAGCTCACGCGATACGTGCCGATTTCTGTCAGCAGCGTTTCGCCGGCGGGAAGCGTTACAGCCACGTCCGGGGCTTCCGCAGCGTGTATGAGGGCGCCGCACAGGACCAGCGTTGCGCAGAACGTGAGCTTACTGTGACAGGTCATGGCGTGAATCCTCAACTGGAATCCCCTGGATGAGTTGCTCCGAGCCGCTTCGGAGGCTCGATTTCGCGGCATTTTAGGCGTCGCCACTCTCCATGCAAAGCATTCCTGTCACCCAGAGTGCCTCGGGACTGCACCAGGCTCCGGAATACGGCTCGCTGACCTTGATGTGGTTTGTCACATGCTGATCGAAAGGATCAACTGTATACGAAAGT
>Ga0209777_10002865_pt1 | contig 22023 bp, 7 predicted proteins | sample FrelakmetHBP12HB_FD_187147 | JGI IMG/M metagenome (GOLD analysis project Ga0209777, IMG submission 187147) | Freshwater lake sediment microbial communities from the University of Notre Dame, USA, for methane emissions studies -HBP12 HB (SPAdes)... | ecosystem: Environmental > Aquatic >...
CTAGAAGAAAGGGAAAGACAGAATCTTTCGGCGCAGATTCACGACCAGATGGCGCAGGATTTAAGCGCCTTGAAGATTTATGCCGGAGTAATAGAGCAAGCCATTGGGCAAAAAGAGGAATCAAAAGACGTGAATGATAAAATCAAAGAGATGAAGCGTATATTGTCCGGTTTAATAGAGAAGACGCATAATATTTGCCTCTTACTGCGCCCTCCCGCCTTAGATGAATTAGGCCTTGTCGAGAGTGTTGAGGCATTGATTTTAGAGTTTAAGCAATTAAGCGGCATTGATTATGTTTATGACAAACCAGAAGGGGAATTAAGGCTATCTCCTGAAGTCAGCCTGTTTTTATATCGCTTAGCCCAAGAAGCATTAACTAATATGGCAAAATATGCCAAGGCAGCGAATGTGGCGATTAGAATGAGCCAAGATGAAAAGGGAATAGAATTTTTATATGAGGATGACGGTTTAGGGTTTGATTATCATAAAACTATTGAGCATCCTCGCCGCCGTAGCGACGATAAATTAAAATTAGGCTTATTAGGCTTACAGGAAAGGGCAGAGTTGTTGGGTGGAGAAATGTTTATTGATTCTTCAACCGGTAAAGGTACCCGTATCACTGTGATATTACCCGCGCGAGGATAATATGGTTTATACGATAGTGATTGCTGATGATCATGATATCATTCGACAGGGGCTAAAAAGTATTTTGGCACAGTCGCCGGATTATAAAGTAATCGGCGAGGCGCAGGACGGAGAAGATGCTTTAGCAAAGGCCGAGAAATTAAAGCCCGATGTTTTACTGTTAGATATCTCGATGCCTAAGATCAGCGGCTTAGATATTATCGAACAGGTAAAGCGGCGCTCTCCCGCGACTAAAATCATTATGGTCAGCGTCCACAAGATGACCGCATATATTATGAAGGCATTTAAGGCGGGAGCAAAAGGATATCTGATAAAGGAAAACGCCGCGGATGAATTATTATTGGCTTTAGGCAGGGTTTGCGCCGGAAGGACTTATTTAAGTCCGACTGCCTCTGAATTTTTAGTGGATCAGATTACTACCGGTGGGATGGATAAAGTTTTAAAAAAAGAAGGAGTGCTAAGTGGGCGCGAAGAGGATATTCTACGGTTGGTGGTAGAAGGCAAAAGTGCCAAAGAGATTGCCAAGGTGCTCTTTATAAGCCCGCGCACTGTAGAGAATTACAAAAATAATATTTTAAAAAAACTTGCTTTACATAAGACCGGTGACCTGATAAAATATGCCTTGGAGCATAAGTTAGTTGAGTAGCTGTCAGTCGTCAGCTTTCAGCTGTCAGCAAAATGAAGAATTAGAAATTATGAAAAAAGAAGCAAAGAATTGGTTAGATATGGCTGAATACGATTTGGCCACTGCCAAGCAAATGCTTAAGACAAGCCGTTATGTCTATGTCATCTTTATGTGTCATTTGGCAATCGAGAAAACACTTAAAGCAATTGTATGCGAGGAGACAGATAAAGTTCCTCCTAAAACGCATGACTTAATTTATTTGGCTAATCTCGGAAAAATTAAATTATCGAGTAATTTATTAGATTTTGTTGGTATAATCAATAACGCAGGTATAGTTACAAGGTATCCTGAAGACCTTGCAGAACTCATTCATAGTTATCCCGAGGAAATTGCTAAGCAATATTTAGACAGGACATTGGAGGTCGTAGAATGTATAAAACAAGGGCCCAAATTAAAGAAATAATAGAAGAGTATAAACACGCTTTAAGCGTTTTGGGAATTAATGTTGTGCGTGTAATTCTCTACGGTTCTTTTGCCAATGGAAATCAGAGAGAAGACAGTGATATTGACTTGGTGGTTATTTCGAAAGATTTTCAAAAGATGAACTTAAGGGAAAGATTAGAGGTATTGGGTATAGCCGCGGCAAGGATAATGAAACCCATTGAGGCACGGGGTTATACACCGGAAGAAGTAGGGATGGTCTTACCATCCAGCTTTCTAAAAGAAATTCTCGCGGCAGGAGTGAGTATATAGGCGGGAGAATAAGATGGGTGCACAAGATCATTCGTCAGCTGTCAGCAAAATGAAGAATCAGAAATTTAGAAAATTAGACGTCTGGAATAAAGCTATGGAGTTCATTGAAGAAATCTATATTTTTACTAATAAGTTTCCAAAGGAAGAATTATACGGTTTAACCAGTCAAATCCGAAGAGCGGCTACATCTATTGCTTTAAATATAGCTGAAGGTAGTGGTGCTAATTCTGATCCCGAATTTAACAGGTTCTTAACTATGGCATTGCGTTCTAATTACGAATTAATGTGCGGTTTAGAGATTGTAAATAGATTAAGATATTGTAGCACAGATGAAAAGGAAGTTTTTCTGATTAAATCAGATGAACTTTCAGCAATGCTCTTCGGACTTAAGAAAAAGCTGATAGCTGATAGCTGAAGGCTGATAGCTATCAACGAAACTACTCAGTCCGACTAGAGTAATTTAGGCAACAAGAAGAAGTAATATCACTATCGTTATAAATATATATATATGTTATATTTTAGACAGAATGAAAGAAAAAACCTTACTCACAATCAGTATTACAGTTTTCTTAATCGCTTCTGGTTTTATTTGGGGCTATGCCTTGGCCGAAACAGCAACTTGGCAGGCGCCTGTAATACATTATCTCGATTTAGAGGGGCCAAAAATGTTTGAGTCAGAAACAATTAGCGTAGGAAGGATAATCACCGGCATCACTGCCAACTGGGATTCTCTGGGGGATGTACGCCTGGAAGTGAGCGCTAATAACGGCCGGGATTACACTGCGGTAATTAATGGCGTGCCATTAGAGAGAGGATTTGTTCCCGGCGAGCAATTACGTTACCGGGCATTTTTAGCGCCACAAACCAAACTTAAAAAAGTAACGCTCTCCTTTAGCGATACTCAAGGAGCAAGACAGACTTTTGGTAACCCTCAACTTTCAGGTTTTCGGTTTAGAAAGGCAATTGATATTCTGAATCCTTCTGAAAATGAATTATTCAATTTTCAGATGGAGATAAGTGTGGGAGAAGAAAAGGGACTGTCCCCGAAGGGGACTGTCCCTATTTCTTCAGAAGCGGATTTCAAAGATATCCGTTTTACTGCCACTGATGGAGAAACGCTTCTGCCTTTTTATCTTGAAAAAGTCAGCGGTAAACCGGGAGCGCGCCTGGCAACCTTCTGGGTAAAAATTCCCCAATTACCTAAAGGTGAAAATCCTTTAAAAATTTATCTATACTATGGAAATAAAGATGCTCAAAGTTTATCAACAGGTGAAGGAACCTTTGATTTATTTGACGACTTTGCAAATAAAGAATTGAATCCGGAAAAATGGGGAGTTTATAATGAGCTGAAAGGAGAAACCAGTATCGTAGATGGCCAATTAAGATTAAAGAATAGCGCCATATTTTCCCGTAACTTCAAATTACAAAATGGAATTATAGAATTTATTGCCACTACAGAAGGCGCTTGCGGTATTCAGGGAGTGGTGCGCGATAAAAAAGAAGGCGCGCTTTATTCCGCGATTGGCCAGACAGTTTACTCTTCGGGGTTTATCGGCGCGGAACACACCATTGCCGTGGGCAATATGGTGAAAGTAAATATCGGAAACCCGATTTATGCGCAGAAGCCTTATCTTTTTCGCGTGATCGCTGAAGGGCCTAATCTTAGCTTTGAAAGGTATGACGCCGAAACCCAAGAGAAACAGGCAGAGTTGCGTTTTTCCGATATAGGCGGGCTAACCGAAGGCTACATTGGTTTAAAAGGTGAATCTACTTCAGCAAATACCGGCGCGGTTTATTGCGATTGGATAAGGGTGCGCGCATACGCAGCTGTCCTGCCCAAGATTACATATATAGGTAAGGAAGAGGAAACGAATTTAGCCCAATTTCAAGGAACAGGTACTTATATCTCAAAAATAGTTTCTACTGATTTTGACGTGCGTATCATAAGTGCGGAATCAAAATATCTTCTCGGGCTCTCTGCTGATGGGGGCAGGACTTACGTGAAGAACGCTAAAGATAAGAAATATTATTATGCTTCTTTAAAAGATTTTGCGGCAGGCAGGCAGCTTAGATGGCAAACAGAGGGAGCGCCGGTTTTAGGCCAAGTAACTCTGAATTATTATCCCGGAACAATTACCGTGATTTCTCCTAATGGCGGCGAGGAATGGCCGGTTGACTCTTTAAAGGAGATACTCTGGAGCGCGCAAGAATACGAGCCGAACTATCTTTTAAAATTAGAATATTCCTTGAATAAAGGCAAGACTTATAAGGCAATCGTCAATGAGACTGTAAATAACGGACGTTTCTACTGGAGGGTTCCGGAAGGCGCTTTATCACAAGAAGTCCTGATTAAGATATCAGATGCCAAAGCGCCAGAGATTTACGATCTGTCGGACAGAGTATTTAGCATAAATGAAGGCGAGAATAAAAAATGATAAATAGGGTATTATTTAATCATAACTTATTGTTCGGCAAAGGATTAGAGAGAACCGCCCCTGAGGATAAGGGAAGGGATTGAGATGAAAAGAGAATCATTTAAGTTTGTATTAGCGGTGGTGACAATGGTAATAACAGGAGGATTTTTTCTCTGCCAGAGCAAGGTTGAGGCTGAGATTAAGCCTAAGGCAAATGCTTCAGCTCAGGTTTCCACAGATTGGATACCTGCTTATAGATATAGAAAAGCCATAACGATTTATAACGGGAGTAGTTCTGCGCTTTCGGATTATCAGGTCAAAGTGGAAAATTTCCTTTACAATGAGGTAGGGCTTATAGGAAGTTGGCATATGGATGAAGAATCAGGTTATTTAATTATAGATACTAGCAGAAACGCCAGGAACGCGACAGCAAAAGGAACAGATATAGTCGCTGGAAAATACGGCAACGCAAGAAGTTTTAACGGAAAGAATGACTATATCGATTGTGGCAATGTGGGGCCAGTAAATACGGTCGAATTTTACATTAATACTACAGACAGAAAAGCCGGCATTTTAGAACTGAACCCTTCGGCTTATATTTCTATTGTTTCAGGCTCAATTACTACAATCGGATTTAACTCGCCGGCAATTTATATTAACGGAAAGCCGAAAGCAGATTTATCAGCCGGTTTCAACCACGTTGTGGTTATGACGGATACCGCAATCAACGCAGAAGCAGTAAAAATAGGAAAGGTGGACCGCGATTATACAAAAGGAATTATTGATGAGGTCCGGCTGTATAATCGGGTTTTGGCTTCTGATGAGATAAATTCGCATTATCAAGGAAAGGCAAAGCTTAATTATAGCAATATTTCTTTTGTCGGAGGCGACGGAAAAAGCCCGCTTAAATACTGGATGGAAAAAGACGGCACCTTTTGGGTAAAGGTTCCCCTAATTGCGGCAGAGACGAATACCATAATCTATATCTATTATGGTAGAGACGAAGAAGAATACTTTTCTGACGGAAAGGCTGTTTTTGAATTCTTTGAAGATTTTGAAAGCGGCGGTATGAGTGATTGGGTGAGAAGCGGCTGGGAAGTCTTAAACAATTCCTTATATTCCAAGCAGAATAACGCTTATTTTCAACGGAATTTATCTTTATCCTCTTTAAACATGCACATTGAGGTTTGCGCAGCCATTCAAGGAGAGGCGCCTTCTAATAACTTGAAATTTTATGAAGATGGTGTAGAGAAGGTTTCTTGGGAGAAGACCGAGGGCTGGGAAAATAAAGGCTGTGCACTTAGCTCTGCGGCACCCCAGATTAAGTTTGAACTAAAGACAGACGGAAATAATACTGGAATGCTTGATAATATCCGTGTACGTAAGTTTATTGAACCTGAACCCACAGTTAACCTTTGTGCCGAACAGGGGAACTTGTGAAAGAATCTTTTTAGAGTGAGGGAAAAATGAAGCGCAAATTTAGTTTTAAGATACTGATGAGACGCAAGGTCAGCGGCTCATTATTGCTTCCTCTCTTGATATTTCTGTTTGAGTTTTTTGCTCTTACCACCGCAGAAGCATCCTCATATTTATACCGCGAGCCGATAACAATTACTAATAGTAGCGGTAGCACTCTGTCTAATTTTCTGATTCAATTTACTATTAACACTTACAATTTAATCACTACTTTAGGGCACATGCAAAGTGCGGGCCAAGATATCAGGTTTAGCAGAACAGACGATTTTAATGACGCAAATTGGGGAGTGAGTTGCCCTTACTGGATTCAAACCGGGACGATAAATACTACTACCACATCAATATGGGTGAAGGTGGATTCAATACCGACCGGCACTTCAACGCTATATATGTATTACGGTTCGAGCGTCAGCGCTATCACATCTTCAAGCTTTAGTAATGGTTCAGATGGTAACCTGACACTTACAGCAACTGCTTATACCGATTCTGTAAGAACCGCTATTAGTAGCACTGCTAACGCTGGTCAGGCAGTGGTTAATGTATCCTCAGTTTCAGGATTTTCTGTTAATCAGGACGTTTTGCTAATTCAAATGACAGGTACAAATGTAGGAGGTTACGAGGAGGGAATAATTCAAAGTGTTGGCGCTAGTTCTTTAACCCTAACCTCAAATTTAGCTAACACCTATACTGTGAGTGGTGTTAGTAAGGCCCAGGTAATGAAGGTGCCACAATATGACACTGTGGCCATAAACTCTGGTGGGACACTTAGCTGTAATGCCTGGAATGGTTCTACTGGGGGAGTTCTTTTCTTTAGAGCCAATACAATTACTGTTAATTCTGGCGGAACTATATCTGCTAGTAATACAGGATACAGATTGGGTGCGATGTGTAATATCGGAGCTTGTCCAGCTTACCAAGGAGAGGGTTATAATGGTCCCGGAGCACAGGCTCTGACCGATAATTTAGGCGGCGGTGGAGGAGGAGCTTATGCTGGTGGCGGTGGAGGAGGAGGTTATGGTGGTGCCGGTGGAGATGGGGGAGATTATTCAGGTTATCCTGGTGGATACTCAGGCACTGCTTATGGCTCTGATTTTACCGGCGGAAGTAAACTCTACCTAGGTGCAGGAGGTGGAGGAGGAGGATCAGGTATCTCCTATGGAACTGGTGGAAATGGTGCTAATGGCGCTGGTGCTATTAAGATTATGGCTTATACTTTTACCAATAGCAATTCTATTACGTCCGTAGGCGGTACTGGTAGTGTGGCAGGTATGTATGGTGGTGGCGCTGGAGGAGCGGGCGGCAGTATATTTTTAAATATTCTTTCCATAACCAACACAAATTCTTTAAATGTTACAGGTGGTCCAGGCGGATCTGGAGCTGAGGGAGGCGCAGGTGGCGGTGGAGGACGAATTTTGTTTAAATACAATTCTTTTAGCAATAGTGGTACTATTAGTTATGGTGGTGGAACAGCTGGGGCGGGTTCACCTGCAGGAACTGCTGGCGGTGCCGGTTCCTACACCACTTCTCTAAATGCTAACCCTTTACCTTCAGGCACACTGGGAAGCGAAGTATATTGTCTTGTTGCTCCCACGAATTGCACCATTTCCGCTCCTACCTCTACTACTGGATTGACGATTACCTGGACAGATAATGCTCCTGGTGAACAAGGTTTCATAATAGAGAGATCAACTGATGGAACGAATTATACCTGGTCAACTACTGTATCACCTTCATCACCAGTTTCAGCTACCGGTGGGACAATTACTTATGTGGCCACCGGCTTAACCGCTAATACTCAATATTGGTACCGTGTATGTGCATATAAGACCGGATTATCTAATACAGGTTATGCTACTGCTAGCCCCAAATACACCCTGATTGAGACGCCAAGTGGGATAAGTTTTAATACGGTAACTATAAATAGTATTGCACTTTCTGGTAGCGGTACTATCTCTAACTTAACCAGCGGCACTTCTGGAATATATTTTAGAGAAACAGCCACCAGCACTAATTCTGGGTGGGTGCAGACTAATTCCTGGACCATGAGCAGCCTAAATCCAAACACGCAATATACCTTTTATACTAAGACGCGTAATGGCAACAGTGTGGAAAATGCCGAAGTCGGGCCTTCCAGCAAATACACTCTCCCTGTGGCGCCGGCAGCAACCTGTAATAAAACGACCAGCACTTGGTATCCTAATGGCTCTACCTTTACTTTTACTAATACTAATACTCCTATCTTTGTCGCCGGGACTTTAGACCACTACCATTACATATGGGACCAGAATGCAACCCAAACCCAAAATTACATTGAGACTAATGGGGCTACTTGGACTACCTCTACCTTAACCACTACTCCTACTGCAGACGGAAGTTGGTACCTGCATTTGGTAGCGCATAGTGGCGATTCGGGTGCCAATACTACGGTTCTTCATTTAGGGCCTTATTACTATGATAGTTTATTACCCACAATCACAAGCTATAGCTTACAAGGTAGTGTAGCCCACTCTCAAACCTATGTTAACGGCATGACTACCGGCGCTTATGCCGATAATCAGACTGTTGATGCTCTGGGTATCTTTAATGATACTGGCGGCTCATCGCCTACTGGAACCGGAACTCTGCAAGTGCAGTTCTCCGAAGACCAGTCGACTTGGGGGCTATACTCAGGATATTTCTCTAACTCCGGCGCCGGCAATTGGCTATACAAGAGATCTATCGCGATTACTGGTTCAACTGCCTTACAGACTAATTATCAGGTGCCAGTTACTCCTTTTACCGATAGCACCTTTATCAATAATTCCGGCTTAGTCTGCAGCTTGCATTTTAGTGAAGGGACAGGTACCCCTCTTGCAGATATGTCGGGGAATGGGAACAATGGGACATTAGATTTAGGCACAGGAGGGAATACTAGCACGACAGTTGCCTGGACAACCGGCCTATTCGGTAACGCCATAAGCTTTGACGGAACGGATGATAAGGTGACTCTGAATAAGAACTTAGGGACAGGGCCTTTTAGTATAGAATTATGGTCTAAATCCACTATGAATACAGTCCCGAAACATGGATGTAATAACCTTGTAGGTGCCACTCCAAGGTTATATTTAGCAGGAAATGCAATGTCATATGGTACAAACACGGATTACAATGCCGCAACGTTAACAATTACTACAGGAATATCTGATTATACAACTTGGCACCAGTGGGTATATATGTATGATGGCACCCAAATAAGCATTTATATCGATGGAGCTTTTAAGGGGAGCAAGACGTTGTCAGCAGAGAATGTTTCATTAAACTACTTAGGAGCTACTGCTGGTGCTAGTAACAACTTCTTCTCTGGTCTCATCGACGAAGTCAAAATTTACAACCGCGCGCTGACAGCACCAGAAATCGCCGCGCGTTACAATTCTGGCACGCCCAAAGTCCGCCCTGACTACGCGGATATCAGGTTTACTAATAGCTCAGGCGTAGAATTACCTTATTGGCAGGAAACGGATAATAAGTTTTGGGTAAATGTAGATTCAATTCCTACTGGCACGTCAACAATTAATATGTATTACGGTAATCCCAGCGCCACGAGTGTGAGTAGTTATGCTAATACTGATACTTCTAGTACTACAAGCTATTCTTATAATGGAGATACGGGGTTAATAGGAGAGTGGAGATTAGAAGAAGGAATGGGCTACACCACAACTGCAGATACGTCGGGGATTGGAAATAATGGGACGATTCCTAGCGCAGCATGGGTAGCAGGAAAGTTTGGGAATGGGTTTAGTGGCAATGGGAGTGGTAATTATGTGGGTTTTAGTAGCGCAAATTCCGTCTTGAACCTTGGAAGCACATTTACCTTGGACGCATGGGTTAATCAATCAACACTCAATGAAACAGGTCCTATTATAAGCACCAGGGATGTTGATTCCGGTGTTGCAACCAAAGGCTATGGATTCGGTATTAATATCAGTACCACCACTGGTAGACTAGCGAATAGTCTTTACTTCATATTGGGAAGGAATACATGGGCATGGCAAATGTGGTGTTCACCCACCAACAGTATGACAACCGGCTGGCATCATGTAGTAGTTACTGTAACAAATGCAACTACCACGCCGAGCGTAACTTTCTATATAGATGGAGTACCGTTAAATTCGACACTTTGCTATTCACCTTCAAGCGCTGCAAATTATGCTACAAATCCGGGCGCTTTTAGAATAGGATCTTGTTATACTGTTACTCTCCCTTCCTACGAGACTACTTATTTTAACGGCCTCATCGACGAAGTCAAAATTTACAACCGCGCCCTCACTCAACCTGAAATCGTAGCCCATTACTTAGGCCGTAAATACGTCTCATCTGCGCCGAGCGCAGCTGCTCCCCAGGCTGAATCAAATACCTCATTCTCAACTATCGGCAATCTCACTAGCGCCGGTTGGACTTATTATATGACAGTTACTCCCTCAACGGGCATCCAGACGATTGCTAATGCCTGGCGCTTTGCCACGCCTGATGGTACAAAGAATCTTTATTGCAGAGTGCGCGATGGGGCGACGAATGTGGGAGGGACCTCTATTACTGCTACTGGCGGAACAATTACTACCTTTGGTAATTACAAAGTTCATACTTTCAATTCAAGTGGAACTTCTTTTACAATTACAAGTGGTAGTGGAAATTTAGAAGTTCTTGTTATAGGTGGTGGCGGCGGCGGTGGTGGTTCTAATCCTTCGTATTCCACTAGTGGCGGTGGAGGTGGAGGAGGATTGGTTTATAACCCATTTTTTGTGGGAAATCCAGGAGCCTATTCTGTTACAGTAGGTGCTGGCGGCACAGCAGGAAATTCGAGTAGCGGTGGAACGGGAGGTAGCAGTAGTTTTTCAACAATAACCGCAGCAGGCGGCGCTGGCGCCGCATTAGGTCCTGCAGGAGACAATGGCCTAGGAGGAGCTTCTGGTGGTGGAACTGGAAAGGGAGCAAACGGTGGAGGTAATCAAGGTGGTGCTGGAGGAAATGGAACTCCTTCTACTATTTATAATGGTTCTACTATTTATTATGGTGGTGGTGGCGGAGGTGGAGCAGGCAACATCGGTGGTGGTGCAGGTGGTGCAGGTGGTGGCGGTGCAGGTGGATGGGATGGTCATACTGCTGGTTATGCTGGTACTGCTAATACAGGAGGCGGAGGTGGTGGTAGTAGGAACAATGGCCTTGGCGGAGCAGGTGGTTCAGGCATAGTCATAGTAAGATACCTTATATCCTCCTCAGTTTCCGCATCTATCGCCTTAGACACCGGGAAGCCAGTAGACTTTGCTTTGGTGAGCCCAACATCTTTGACCTGGACTGCAGCTGCGCAGCCGACGTTTAGCTGGGCTGCTTCTTCGGACCCGCTGCAGAATAGTTACTCTTCACAGATGTGGAGTCTAGGCCCTTATAAACTTTATATTAACGGAATTTTTAATGAGAATGCCAGTGGTACTTCCATCACTCCGGCGAGCGCTTTCACCTATGGCAATAACTATACCTGGTCAATAGAGGCCTACGATAATGCTTTAAATAGTAAGGCCACCACTTCTTCTTTCTGGACGATAGAGGTGGCCAAGGTTAATAATCCGCAACTTGATGCCATATGGCGATTTGGCGAACCTCCCACGATTACCTGGTCTGTGCCCAGTGGTGACATCCCTAATGTCAGGATAAAACTTTCTTTTGACGGTGGCGCTACTTATCCGAGGGTGCTTTTTTCCTCAACCCCTAATGATGGAAATCAGCTATATCCACTATCAGGAGCAGATTCTATTAGTGATAATTGTCAGCTAAGAATATCTGATTCTACTCAAGATGATTCAGCCCATTCTGTGCTCTCAGATATCTTTAAGACTCAAGGAATGCTTACTCTCAGCGACCCAGCTACGGGAGTAGAATGGACTATGGGCACACTCCAATATATTAACTGGCGCACTGATGGCCCTATCGATAATGTAAAATTAGATTATTCCAGGGACGGGGGTGCTACCTATTCTAATTCTATCGAAGTCACGACCACTGATTACGATACTTACCCCTGGACAGTGCCGCTTTCGCCTTGTCTTGCAGCGCGGATTAAGGTTTCCGATGCTGATCGCCTTGAGGTTTATAATACTTCAGTGGGTAACTTTATTATTAAAGGCGTGCAGTTAAACTCGCCTAATGGCAATGGAACCTGGACAGTGGGCACAGCTTATAATATTCAGTGGACTTATGCCGGAACAATTCCCAATGTAAAGTTAGAGTATTCCACTGATGGCGGCACAAATTATAACACGGTTTCGGGTGCAGGCTCTGTAGCCAGCAGCGCCTTAAGTTACACCTGGACAGTGCCGGGAGAGGCCATCGGAAACCAGATAAAGGTTAAGGTTTCGGATCTGCTAAATCCTACGATTATTTATGATGCCTCGAATGCTAATTTTACCATTAATGGCATAAAACTTACCTCACCTAATGGCGGGGAGGTCTGGGAAGTAGGGCAAGCTTATCCTATTAACTGGACTACCCAAGGAACCATTGGTAACATTAAATTAGAATATTCTACTGATAACGGCGCAACTTATACCGGAACCGTTGTTGCTTCTGTGGCTTCAAGTTTAGGGACTTACAGCTGGACAGTGCCGGGTGCAGCCATTGGTGCGCAGGTGCGTATCCGGGCTTCTAGTCTCACTACTTCCACTATCCAAGACAGCTCTGATAATTATTTTACGATTGGGGGCTTAAAACTTACCTCACCTAATGGCACTGAGACCTGGAAGGTAGGAACAACTTATCCTATTACCTGGAGCACCCAAGGTACTATTACACCCATAAAATTAGAGTATTCCATTGACAACGGTGCAAATTATAGCGGAACAATTTTGAGCTCCGGGCCTAACAATAATACTTACTCTTGGACAGTGCCTATTGCGGCAATGAGTAATCAGGCCAAGATAAAAATTTCCAGCGTCAATACACCCACCATTACCGATGACTCCGATGCTAGCTTTACTGTAAAAGGGGTAAGAGTAATTACGCCTAATGGTGCAGAAATGTGGACAGTGAGCTCTCAACAAAATATTACCTGGACCACTACCGGAACTATTAGCAATATCCTATTAAAATATTATAATGGCACCAGCTGGACTGTAGTGCAAGAGAGCGAGGGCACAGCCAATGACGGGATTGTGGTTAATGATGGTTCCTTTAGCTGGACGATTCCCAATGCCATTGGCATAGACCGGAAAATACGAGCATCTGATTCTACAGATAGCAGCGTTACTGATGATTCTGATAATAACTTTACCATTAAAGGCGTGCTGAATTTGACTCTTCCGGATGGAGGGGAATCCTGGAATCCGGGAAATGTTGAAACAATTTCCTGGACTACCACTGGAACCATTGCCAATGTAAAATTAAGCTATTCTACGGATAGCGGAGCAACCTACCCCGATCCTGATGTCATCGTTGCTTCGTTGGCTAATACAGGCAGTTATTCTTGGACAATTCCTAATGTGGGGAGCACACACGTGCGGGTAAAGGTTTCCGATGTCAATAGTATGGCCATTGAAGACGCCTCATTAGGTGATTTGACTATTTTAGGTTTAGGGGTAATCAGCCCCAACGGAGGCGAGACCTGGACCGTGGGCACCAGCCATGATATTACCTGGACCTGGGCGGGCTTTGCTTCCCCATATAGCTTCGTATTAAAATACTCTACTGATAGTGGTACAAATTATGCTTATACTATTTCTGCTAACACCGGTCTTATTACCGGTACTTATGCCTGGTCTATTCCCGATGCTGTTGGTTCTCATCTAAGAATAAAAGTTATTCAACGCGGCGGCTCACTTAATGATGACTCAAATTTGGATTTCACTATTATGGCGCCCAGTATTACCGTAATTCAGCCTGATGCTACCGCAAAGTGGGCAGTGGGTGAAAATCAGCAGATTAGCTGGACACAAGGCGTAGGGACCTTAATTAGTGGTGGTAAATTGGATATTTCTTATGCGGTGAACTCAACGAATAGTGACCCAGCAACCTGGAACTGGACCGTGAATGGGACCTCATTGACGCCGCTATTAACAGATAAACCTAATAATACTGCTACTTCTTGGACCTGGACGAATATTCCAGCAGCAGCAGTTGGACAATATGTGGCGATAAAAGTTGAGGATAGGAATAGCGATGGCACAGTGAATAGCGCGCGCACTCCGCAAAGCCGGGATTATTCTGATGTTTTTGCGATTGGCGCTAGGGTAGATAGCGTAACCATTCCTGCTTTGACTGATGCTACTACCTATGTGAATGACCAATTTAGCATTTCTTGGACTAATACCGGTAATATTCCGGCGGCTAACAACGAAATTTATTATTATAAGGAGGGAAGTTCTTCTACGCTTTGGACCATTGCTGCTGCGGGGACAAATCCCGCGAACCCTTTTGTTTGGAGTGTGCCGGATGATATTACCTGGACAGTAAACATCCGCGTAAGGGATAGCCGTGTTCCAAACAATGCTAATTCCTATAAAGATTCCTCTCCTTTTAAAATAAAAGGCCACCTGACAGTAAATGCACCTAATGGTGCCGAGGAATGGGTGGTGGATGAAACCAATCATAATATTACTTGGACTTATCGCGGCACAATAGGGAATGTGATTTTAAAATATTCTATTGATAATTTCAGCTCTAATACTTGGACCATTGCCGATGCAGTATCGCCTTATGCCAGTGCTGTGGGATGGACAGGTGCGGAAAGTTCGAATGGTTCTTTGGGAAGCGGTTATTTTAACTGGACTATTCCTGACCATGTTTCTGGAACAGTGAAGGTCAAGGTTTCTGCGGGGAGTGGTGCTACTGCGATTGAAGATACCTCGGATGTTAACTTTAAGATTTTTGGCCATCTACAATTGTCTTCGCCTTCAGGCGGGGAGACCTGGACCATTGGTACAAACCATAGCATTACCTGGACGCCGGATCACGGTACAATGGCTCAAGTTAAATTACAGTTCTCCTCTGATGGCAGCAACTGGTATGATATGGCAGATCAACATATTAATTGGTCAACTATTGTCAACAATAATAGCCCTTATACCTATTCCTGGACCATTCCTTCTGCATTGACTAGCTCTACTACCCAGGCTCAAGTTAGGATAAGAGAAGCTAATGATTTGTCGGCATTAGTTACTTCTAATAATTGGACCATTGCTTATCCGACGATTACCTTGTTGCATCCCAACAAAACCACTTCGCCTACAAGTGATACTTACTGGATTGAAAATGATCTGAAAAATATCCAGTGGACTTCAATTGGCGCGCTGAAAGGCAATTTAGCGATTTCTTATGCTGTCAGCCAAGTCGAAAATAATAACCCAGCAACCTGGACCGTAGCCTGGACTCCTATCGCTACGGTACCCAATACTGCGATTACGCAGTCCTGGACCGTGCCAGCAGCGGCTCCTTATACCGCTATAAAAATTGAAGATACAGATACAGGCTGGTCAGGAAACGTAATTGGTTATTCACCGGTGTTTAGGTTTGTTACTGAACCCTACATTTATATTACGCTTGATCTTACCGACGATGATACCAGCACGCCGTTTGTAAACGATTGGCGCGTGGGTAAAATTAAAAGCATATCCTGGACTTCTGGTTATGGCGTTAATGATGGTGCCTTAGTGATTAAATATGCCAAAGATGTTAATTTTACTACTTCCTGGACTATTGCCAGCGGACAGGCAAATGCAGGTAGTTTTGACTGGACTGTTCCGCAGAGTCTCTTGGATGATGACGATGGCGGTCAGCCTGTCTATATAAAGATTATTGATTCCTTAAGAACCAAGACACCGATGTACCAGGCCCAGGCCAGTCTCAACGTAAATGTTATTCCGCCTAAGATTACCGTGGGAAGCATACCTGTAGCTTTGACAGTAGGAAATACCCCGGCAATTACTTGGGCTTTAGATGGCGATATCGGAGACGATAACAGCGGCAATCTGCGCTTAAGTTACTCCAGTAACGGCACTAACGGCACTTACAAGAGGCCGGATACAGGTGAAAGCGGTTATATTACTGTGGCTGCCAGCGCCGGAAGTTACACCTGGACAGTGCACGATGTTATAAGCAGCAACTGTTTTTTTAAGATTGTAGATGATACCCGTTCCACTACTACTTCTGCTCTTTCCAATAACTTTAGAATTCTGCACGGTGCAGCTGCGGTAACTTCACCTAATGGCGGCCAGATTTGGTATTCGGGCGATACGAACCGGGCAATTACCTGGACTTATTTAGGTAATATTGGGAATATAAAACTGGAATATTCTACAAATAATAGCACCTGGACTGTAATTGACGGTGCAAGTTCGCTTTCGCCTAGTTTAGGGGGCAGCGCTTGGGCGATAAGCGCTCCGGATACTGCGGGTAATGGCACTTATACTTGGCCGGAAATTCCGGATGAGATTTCTAATACGGTAAAAGTAAAGATTACGGCTATTAATTCGGCACTAGCAACCAGTGCTACTTCGGCAAGCAATTTCTCTATCAGAGGTGCATTTACTGTCCCTAATCCGCCTGCTAAAGAAGAAATCTGGACTTTAGGCGACGCTAGAGCGATTACCTGGACTTCTACCGGAACTATCCCTAATGTAAAAATAAAATATACCATTAATGGGATTAACTGGACAGTGATTAGTGGTTCTGTAGATAATAACCCCAGTGGCGAGCCTACCAATTGGACCTGGAATATCCCGATCAATATCACGCCTACGAATACAGCTACGGCAAAGGTAAGAATAGAATCCTATGACGACAGTGAGATCTATAAGGATTCCGAAGGCTTTAAGCTCGTCGGTAAATTTACTGATGTTACCGTTCCTTCGGAAGTAAGCGTAGGAGTACCTGCGGCAATTTCCTGGTCGAATTACGGAAATATTGCTATGGTGCGCTTGAACTATTCTACTGATAATGGTGCAACCTGGCGGAATATGGCCGGTGTTTTAACCACGGACGGAAGTTATGCAGCTACTATCGTCTCTAACGCTACGAATTCTTATTCATGGACTGCGCCGGATACAGTGAATAATACTGCAGATTGTTTAGTCAAAGTGGCGGATAATGCGGATTATACCAGTGTTGCGTCTAATTCCAACTCTTTTAAGATTAAAGGTAGATTATCGCTGATTACTCCGGGCGCTGCGGCAAATGAATCCTATACAATAGGGAATACCACCGCGGTTACTTGGTCAACTTTAGGTAGCACAGTTAGCACTGCGCATCTACAGTATTCTAATGACGGCGGCACAAATTGGAAGAATATGTCTGGAGGGAGCAATCCTATTTATACATCAGTAACGACAGCTGCCACACCCGGCACTTACAGTTATACCTGGACAATACCCGATGATGTCAGCTGGACAGTAAAGGTCAAGGTATATGATGCCAATAATACTGATGTTAGTTCTGTGTCGACAAATAACTTTGCCATTAAAGGCACACTGCGATTGAGTGTTTCTGGTCAAGATGCGCCGATAGGCGGAGAAAATTGGCCTATTGGGACGCAACAGGCTATTAAGTGGTCAACTACTGCCGGAAATGCAAGTTTAACCAGGGTGAAAATAGAATATAAACCTTCAGATGCGATTGATTGGAATACTATTATGGAAAATGAAGAGGGCACAGCCAATGACGGCATTGTGGCCAATGACGGAAGCTTCACTTGGACTATACCTGATGCTTATTCAGATACTAATGCCAAGTTACGGGTTACAGAAGCAACAGGTTTATCTAATACTGTTACTTCACCATCCTTCTTTAGTATTACTCTACCGTCGTTTAATAATTTTAATGCCGCTTCGGGCTTAATTGTCTGGACTATTTCTAATACACCTGTAACTGCTTTAAGCTTTGGAGATACTTATGATCTTGGCTGGTCCACTACCGGTACTGTTGAGGATCTCAAGATAAGATATAGCCGCAGTAGCTATTTTGCTGATGGGCAAACCAAAACTATTATTTCCTCTTTGACGAATGCCGGAAGCTATAATGGTTGGCAACCGCAACCTTCGGATGTGATTATTAATAATGCCACCCTGCTGGCGCAATATACCGTTGATGCCAATCCGCTGAATGATTTAGATGATGCGAATGGTGGTAACTTTCCTATTAACGTTTGGTTAAGGTTTACGGAAAGTTATCCTCCCACACCTGCGCCGATTATTTCTAGGAGTGCGGCAGAAACTCAGACTGCGATGTTTCAACTCTATCATCCTCGTGAGATTATTGTAGCCAAGCCCACCGCTGCTACAGATAATTGGTATATGGGGACCACGCAAAAAATTTATTTTGCAAAAAAGGGTTTAGTCAGCTCTAGCAATAAATTTGAATTTTATGCGGGTTCTAGTATAGGTTGGACCACTTGTGAGTTAGAAGGATCCGGAGTAGAGGCAATAGATTTGTTCGGCACTAATACAGTAAGAACATACAATTATGTAGAGTGGAAGATTCCTTCTTTATTAGGGCAGGTTTCTAATGATATTACTAATGCCAAGGTAAGAATTACCGATTTAGAGAACACAAATACTGTAGGAAATTCAGAGGTCTTTACCTTAAAGGTCCCCAAGATTACCGTAACCCGTCCTAATGGCGGTGAGGTCTGGGCAATAAATGACTTAGGTTCTATTGCTTGGACCAGCGAAGGTGGGGTAAGCGGCAATGTGGCCATGTATTTATCCGTCCAGAGTGGAGAACCAGATACCTACAATACTGCTATCGCCAGCTGGACTTTAGGTAGTCCTTTTGCTTGGACAGTAGGTAATTATCCTGACGTCACCACTTTACGCATTGAAGTAAGAGATAACCAACGGCCGGCAAGTAAAGATGGTTCTAATGCCGATTTTAGCGTCCTGCCTGCACCTAAAATTAGCGGAGTTACCCTGAAAAAATATGATATCGCTACAGAGTCTTGGACAGTGAGTAATGACTTTATGGTCAATGAGCTAGGGGATAATACTGAAAAGATGAATATTTCCTGGACCTATCAGGGCTTAAACAGCGGTGAGAGCAAATTGACTATCGATTATTTCAAGGATGCCAATAATAACGGTATTTACGATGCTGGTGAGGCTAAATGTACAATCGCCGAGGGAGTTCCTCGCAGTTCCACCACTGATATTATTACCGGAGATTACAGCGGTATATATAATGGAAGTTACACCTGGACTATACCAGCAGAAGGTGCCTTGGCTTCTACTACTGGTGACCTGAAATTACGGGTTTATGATACAGATAATATTGATACGGTAAATAACTACTATTTAGGTTATACTTCCGGGTATTTTAAGGTTAGAGGTGGGTTCAATTTTACTTCGCCTACTTCCGCTACTCAATGGATAGCTAATACTCCTGCGGGTAGCAGTAATACGATTACCTGGAATAATAAAGGCACGTTCCCTAACGTATATTTAATCTATACTTTAGATGGCGGAACTACCTGGAAAGATATTGTCAGTAATAAGGCCGTTCCGGTGGATGCAGTTACAGGCAAGATTACTGACGCTACCAATGCGAAAACGATTCCCAATACCGGCTCTTATCCTTGGACAGTCCCAGATCCCGGTGCAGCATCTACGGACGTAATGCTGAAACTTTCCGATATCAGTGATTTCAATGTCTGGGCGAATTCTTTCACTTTTCAGATTATTTATTATACGATTAAGTGGCATGTGATGGATGTGGTTAACCGAGGCGATCTGCTTAATGTTACGGCTAAGGCTTTGCAAGCAGGAACCATTGTTGCTACGGCAACAGGCAACAGCCCCCTGATTATACAACTTCCTTACGGGTTATACGCTTTTAACTTTTCTAAAACCGCATATGTAGAACTGACAACTACGGAAAAACAAGCTAATGCTGCCAATGACCTGGCCTCAGACAGTAGTTTGAATAATAATATTGTTTGGTCATCATACCTGACTTCAGAGGAAGAGGCAAAAGCAGATTATCACGTTTTCTCGAACTTTGCCTATGATGAAGTTACAGATATGTTAAAGGTAAATACTTGGCTTGAGAAAAAAGGCAGGTTGGTTTTAAGTGATGACGTCAATGCCTTAGGTTCAGGGAGTGTGGCGATTTACGAAGGCCAAACCTTATTAACTACGCTTAGCGATATCTCTGCGGATGCAAATGGTAATTATTGGTTTGATGCAAGTAATGTCACAAAGTCAGTAGCTAATGGAGGCCTTGGTTTAACATCCGGTAGGACCTACTTTGCCAAATGTAGTGTTAATTACGGCGGGACTTCCGGCAATGAAAAAACTTATTTCTCCGGCGCATCTTTTGATATCTCGATTGCCCAGAAATTAAAAGAGATGGCAGACTCTATAAACGCTGTAAGCGCCCAGATTTTTACCCAGACTAAAACGATCACCGATAAAATTGTTTCTTCAGTAGAGCTTGCAGTGCAGCCCCAGGTTGCTTCGATACTCACAGAGACGGGTAGGATTTTAACAGCGACTGGAACAACTATACCCGATGCAATTAGTGCGGTAAAAAAAGAGGTAGTTGAAGAAGTCAAGCCTCAGCTGCAGTCTGGAATTCTAAACCGGGATACCGCGGTAAAGCAGAATGCATTAGTGGTGATTTCATATCGTGCACAACCGGATGTGCTGCTAGGCGTTCAACCTGTAATTTCTATTTATGACTCTCTTAATAAACCCTATACTAATACCAATCCTGCAGATCCAAGACAAGTGCTTAGGTTAGATATGACACCACCAATCGCTGGTTCTGATGTTTGGACATATCCCGTTAAATTTGGCCAGCCGGGTGAGTATACTATTGTTTGTCAAGAACCAAAGAGAGGCACGGCAGATGCCATAGTAATTAGTGTTTTCCGTCAGGACGTTGATTCGGTAGCCGGGCAAGTCTCTGCTATTATGGGTCAAACCGCAGGCATCACCGGTTTAAAGGGCGTTACCGATACTATTAATACTCAATTCGGGTTATTAGAGTCTGCGCTGGATAAAATCAGCTCCGACATAGGCAATAAGGTGTCTGAAGCTACAGCAGCCGCAGGAAATTTGGATGCCCTTTATAACCAGCTAATAAATATCAGCAGCCAGATTAAGAAATTAGGCGGCACTACAGGCCTGGACTTAGAAAGTCTCTATGAGGTTTCCGTAGATAAAAAGAATGACCTGACGTATTTAAAGAATAAGACTCAAGAGCTGAAGGCAACTATGGATTTGAATCAAAAATTATTAGAATCTCAAAATAATAAACCCGTAGTAGAGAGTTGGTATGAGTTCCGCTAAGCCTCGATGCTCGATACTAGATGCTCGAAATTTATAAAATTCTTGTTGTCAAATCCCCGATTTTGTTATAGAGTATTAAAGGATAAGAAGTTAAAAAAGGAGCAGAGGGATGCGTTGGGCCAGTCTTAAGTCTTTATGCTGTCTTGTATTACTCTACTTAAGCTTTTTTATTTTTACCCCATCACTAGAAGCCAGCATCACTTTAAAAATAACCGTAGTTAATCCTTCTTCAATAAAACAAACTGTGCCGGTTAAAGTTTACCTTCCCGTAGAAGTAAAACCCGAGGATATTATCTTTAAGGAAGACTTAGAAGTTGCTTATGATACGCAATTGGGCAGCCACTATGTTTTTGGAGAATATCAGCTTGAACCCAAGGCTGTCTTGGAGAAAGAAATAGAAATTAATGATGTCTGGATGATTTCCGATATCGATCTTGAGTCTTTACGCCAGGAGGCAAAGAAGATAAAGGCCGGTGCCGAGAAAACAGATGTCGCGCAAAGTATCAACCTGATTTGCGATGCCATTGACAAAAGGATAAATGAAATAGATCAAATGCAGAAGGTCGCTCCCACTAGCCCCCCACAGCATATTTCAGATTATCGTTATTGCGCCAACCTCCTGGAAGTAGTAAAGAGTGATTTAGTCAAGGCCAGAACCCTGCTCTCACAGGTTCCGGCCAGGCCCGGTTTAACCGCAACGGTCTGGAAAATCATTATCTTTGTGATTATCTTTTTAGGCGTATTAGGATTAGCCTCATATATTATTTGGCAGCGCCAGGAAAAGTTAAACAGGGAGGTCGGCCCA
>Ga0209777_10002866_pt1 | contig 22022 bp, 17 predicted proteins | sample FrelakmetHBP12HB_FD_187147 | JGI IMG/M metagenome (GOLD analysis project Ga0209777, IMG submission 187147) | Freshwater lake sediment microbial communities from the University of Notre Dame, USA, for methane emissions studies -HBP12 HB (SPAdes)... | ecosystem: Environmental > Aquatic >...
CCTGAACGCTATGCTTAGACATCGTACTTCCTGGTGTTATCCTAACACTCAAATCATCGGGCCATGCTCTTGACATTTAAGACAGTTGCTGTATCCCCCAAGATTGGAGGAATTTAAAGTTGGGGGACACCCCCAAGCCCCCGGCAGTCCTTCTACAGGAAGGACTGCACCTATATAATCCCCCTTTAAGAAAGGGGGAAATCCTACAGAGATTGCTTCGCTACGCTCGCAATTACACACGATTAATGTGCAGGGGCATCCTTCCCAAGAAGGATGCCCCTTGCACATTTCGTTGCCTAATGTGGCTTATTAAGCTATAATCATGACATCGGGGCGTAGCGCAGCCTGGTTAGCGCGCAGCGTTCGGGACGCTGAGGTCGGTGGTTCAAATCCACTCGCCCCGACTTCTTTTAGATTCATCAAAAAATGACCGTGAAAATCCCTAAATCTAAAAACACATTAGGTGGACTCTACATTTTGCCCGCTTCAGGACAACTCCTTTATACAATAACCCATTAAAACAAGTAACATCAGATAAACAAGGGATTCCAGCCAGGCTTTATATAAGCGGGCTCCGCTTGACAAAACGGCTCGAATCATGTAAGAGGTTAACATTAGATTAAACCAATCTGTGGCAAAACAAAGGAGGTGATGGTATTATCCCATTTTGAAGAAAGACTCGATTTATGGAATGGCTGCTCGATTCAGAGAAAATGCCCCAGAAAGGAGGCAAATAGATGAAGTGGTTGATTAAGGGAGTAATAGTCCTATTGCTTGCTTGTCTGGTATTGACAGTAGCGGGTTGTGGTAAAGAGGAAGCAAAAACGATTAAGATAGGCGTCATCGGACCGATGTCCTATGTAATGGGAGAGCATCACTGGTTCGGTGCCCAGCTTGCAGCCCAGGAAATAAACGATGCAGGCGGCATCAAGGTTGGGAATGATACCTACCAAATCGAGCTGGTCCAGGTCGACTCCAACGAACTCCTCAGCGTTACGGATGCTCAGAGTGCTGCGGAGAGAGCGATAACAGTCGATAAAGTGAGCTTCTTGATGGGTGGCATCAGAAGCGAAGCTGTAGCTGCGATGCAAGAGGTCGCCATGGACAACAAAGTGATATTCTTCGGTTGCGGCGCCAGCGATGTGGCATTATGCACAAAGGTAACCCAGGATTACAATAGATACAAATACTGGTTCAGGGTAACCCCAGTCAATGGCACGTACCTGGCAGGGGTCGGCTTCCAGCTACTTAACCTGGTAGCCCAGGAGATAAGAAGCGAGCTCGGTATTATGCAGCCGAAGGTTGCCATACTCGCTGAGAAGAATGTGTTCGGCGATACTATGGTCGCAGCGGCAAATGCGCAAATCCCCAAAATGGGCATGACCGTAGTGGGAGTCTGGCAGCCTTCACCTAATGCCACAGATTTAACGGCTGAGCTGTCGGCAATAGAAGCTGCCGGAGCACAGATAATCTTTACAGCCTTGTCGGGGCCAGCGGGCATTCCCTACGCAGCCAAATGGGGCGAGCTTCAAGTGCCAGCGGCATCGGTTGGCATAAATGTTCAGGCGCAGGACGATGGCTTCTGGACAGCGACAGGCGGCAAGGGCGACTATGAGATGACCATGAACATATACGCGCGGGATGTCGAAATCACCACAAAGACCAAGCCGTTCGTTGACGCATTCATAGCGGAAAAGGGAGTAGTGCCCACATACAACGCAGGTACCTATGATGCTGTCTATATACTTAAGGGAGCTATCGAGAGGGCTAACTCTCTGGATAACGATGCCATTGTTGTCGAACTTGAGAAGACCGATTATGTCGGAACCGCTGGCAGGTTCATGTTTGACCAAACCCACGATGTAAAGTGGGGCCCCGGACTCGTGACTGCTATCGGCGTTCAATGGCAGGATGGCAAGCTGGTGGGGGTATGGCCACCTGCAGATGGCTCATGGCAGACTGTAGTCTACCCAGGTATTGTAGATTACAAGCTGCCACCATGGGTAATTGCGAAATGGAAACCGTAAAATGCTATTACCCATTGGCCAGATAATTGAGCTTCTGGCCATATCGTGAGCTTCTAAAAATTTGTCGAGAAATATCCCCTCGGCTAGGCGGAAATGCTTGGCCGAGGGGATAATACCCGCCATCGGCAGACAGACCTTTAAAGAACAATGGCTGCGCTTATAATAATCAATGGCCTTATAAGCAGCAGTGTGTATGCACTGCTGGCGGTCGGCTTCTCCCTGATTTTCGGGGTCGCCCGCATCATCAACCTGGCACACACCGCATTTTATGCTCTGGGTGCATACCTGATATTCACCTTCGCCACTTCCCTCGGTTTGAATATTGTCCCATCTATAATCGTCTCAATACTAATTGTTACCATCATCGGGGTATTCAGCTACAAACTGGTCATCGACCCTGTCCGTCAACATGAGACAACGGTATTCATAGTAACAATAGCCCTTGCCATTATCATCCAGGAAGCCTTGCTCATGGCATACGGCGGCCATTTTCGAGGTGTACCCACCGTCATCTCAGGCTATGCCACCATTATGGGCGTCAAAGTCCTATATCAGCAACTGTTAACTTTTGGGGTGGTTCTTATCATACTTTTAGCCACATGGATTCTACTCATGAAAACCAAGCTGGGGGTTGCCATAAGAGCCACCGCTCAGGACAGGGAGGTGGCTAATCTGATGGGTATAAACGTATCCCGAATAGGCATGATAACCATGGCAATATCGGTAGGCCTGGCTGCCATCGCCGGAGCTCTTGTGGCACCCTTGTCTGTTCTTTCGCCCGGCATGTGGATGCACCCACTGGTTATGGTTCTGGCTGTTGTTGTCCTCGGGGGTTTAGGAAGCATCAAGGGCAGCCTGCTGGGTGCCCTAATCCTGGGATTTGCTGAGACTCTGGTCGTTTTCCTAGCTCCCTCAGGTGCCTTCTTAAAGGGTTCCGTAGCATTGACAATTATGTTAATTGTGATTTTGGTCAGGCCTTCAGGATTGTTTGGCGTGTCCTTTGAAGAAGAGCGATAATGAGCATAGTAACCACTTACATTGGCAAGATATACAAGCAGTTCAGGGGAGAGGTGCTGGTCTTACCCAGCCGGACAGTAGTTTTACTCTTCTGCTTGATTCTGTTGCTGCTGCCTCTGGCAACATCGGATACTTATACCCTCCGAGTATTAATACTGGCGAGCATATTCGCCATCTTCGCAGCTAGCTGGGATTTGCTTTCCGGCTTCACCGGGCAGATGAATTTTGGACATGCTCTGTTCTTCGGCGTTGCTGCCTACACTTCAGCCTTAATAAACATTCATGTTGGCTTGCCGCCGCCGTTGACCATCCCACTGGGGGCGCTCGCTGCCGTGCTGGCAGGTCTCGTCATCGGCATACCCTGCTTGAGGTTAAGAGGGCCCTATCTCGCCCTCGCCACCCTTGCTTTCCCACTAATCCTTGACGGCGTTGTACGCGCTATACCCAGCGTTACCGGCGGCGAACTGGGTCTCTCGGGCATAGCTCCCCTCTCAAGCTCGCGGGTTGTCAGCTATTATATAGCAGTCGTGCTCATGCTCGCCCTGGGATTTATAATGTGGAAGATATCCGATTCCAAGACAGGTATAATCTTCCATGCCATACGGGAAGATGAAGTTACGGCCAGGGCATCAGGCATAAATACCACCAAATATAAGCTGCTGGCTTTTTGTCTGAGCGGCCTCTTTGCAGGGATAGCAGGTGGGCTCTATGTCCATTTCGTCAGAATCGCAGGCCCGTCAACGCTGGAGCTTCTGCTATCGTTTCAGGCCATCATCTGGGCGGTTTTCGGTGGTATTGCCACCATCTATGGACCGATAGCCGGCGTCTTTATCCTCTACCCTCTTACAGAATTACTGCGTGTTACGTCCGAGATAAAAATGCTGGTATTCGCCGGCATAGTATTGCTTGTCCTGCTGTTTATGCCAGAGGGGGCAACTAACTGGTTACGGGACAAGACTGAAAAGATTTGTCCCAGGTGCAAATTACGAAACGTGGCGATTCGCAAAAAGTGCCGTGTATGCAATGCGGATTTAGACTGAATATCGCAGCTTACATGCCGAGATATGTCTTTCTAATTGTCTCGTCCTTAAGTAATTCCTCGCTTGTTCCTTCGGCAATCACTCGCCCGTGGGAAAGTACGTAGTTTCTGTTGGCCAGTTGAAACGCCAGGCTCACATCCTGCTCAACCAGAAGCACAGCGATGCCAGAGCTTCTGATCTCCTTTATGCGCTGAAATAATTCCTGTTTCAACTTTGAAGCGAGCCCGGTCGATGGTTCATCGATACACAGAAGCCTGGGCTGCACCATCAACGCTCTCCCGATGGCAAGCATCTGCCTCTCACCACCCGACAGCGTTCCGGATATCTGGTTTTTCCTATCCTTGAGCACAGGGAAGAGGTTATAGACGGTCTCTAGATTCTTCTGTGCCTGCTTGCTGTCTTTACATAGAAAGGCCCCGGCCTTCAGATTATCTGCAACGGTCATCTCTGCAAAGACCCTTGCTCTCTCGGGGCAATGTATCAGACCCTTTGCCACAATCTCGTGTGCAGACAGGTTGTCAATCCTTTCACCATCGAAATGCACACTGCCTTCGATGGTTATGTCGCCTGCTCGCGCTCCTCTCATCGTGGTCTTTTCCCATCTCACTAAACCTGTTACAGCCCGAAGCAATGTCGACTTGCCGGCACCATTGGGACCGACCAGACTTACCAGTTCTCCCCGGTCGACGCACAAGCTCACTTCATTTAACAGCATAGCTGTGGCATAACAGACTTTGAGATTCTTCACCTCTAGGAGCAACTGAGTAACTCCCTTTTGCCTATGCAGGCTTCGATTACTCTTTCGTTTTTTACTATTTCCTCAGGTTTGCCGTCAGCGATTAACTCGCCGAAGTCGAGTACTATCACCCTGTCCACTATTCTCATGAGCTCGGCCAGCTTGTGCTCGATTATAATCATGGTTGGTCCCTCGCTGTGCAGTCTGCCGAACCTGCCCCCTTTGTGCAATCTCCTTATTGATTTCGCCAGCAAATCTGTTTCAGCAGGGTTCAGTCCGCTGAACGGCTCATCCAGTAAAAGCATTTCGGGGTCGGTGGCAATCGCACGGGCTATCTCCAGGCGCCTCAGGTCCCCATGTGACAAACAGGAAGCTGGCTCACGGGCGAGGTCGGAGATTCCCACAAACTCCAGAGCATCCAGCGCCCTGGCCTCGATTGTTTTGACCCACTCCCCTCTCTTCATTGCCCTGGGGGAAAGGCACGCAACCATAACATTGGCAATGATGGGCAAGCGACGGAAGGGCCTGGTGACCTGGAACGTCCCGGCTATTCCCCGGTTAACGATGTCCCACGTCTTTGCCCTGGTTATATCCTTGCCCTTAAATCTGACCTTGCCTGAATCCGGCCTCAATATCCCGGTTATCAAACGCAGTAACGTCGTCTTCCCTGCTCCGTTCGGCCCTATCAAGCCAATGACCTGCCCCCTGTCCACCCGGAAGCTGACATTGTTGATTGCAGTCAGACCCCCGAAGTGCTTGGTCAGGTTCTCAACCTCAAGTAAGGGAGGGCTCAAACTCATGTCTCTTCAAGCTCCTCTCGCAACTCTCTGTGAGAAACCTTGCCGACATCCGTTTTGGGAAGCTCGCCCCTGAACTCTACAATCTTCGGGACTTTGTAATGGGCTAGCCTCTCAGTACAGAACTTGATTATATCCTCCTCGGACAATTTCCCTCTCGCCTCGGGCTGGAGAACCACAATAGCCTTGATTAGCTGGCCCACCGTGGGTTCAGGAACTCCGAGGACTCCTGCTGCTTTGATTTGAGGGTGCTGGTGCAAGACCTCCTCTATCTCACGGGCGAAGACTGAATAGCCCTTGTATTTAATCATATCCTTCTTCCTGTCGTAGAAGAAGAAATACCCCTCATCGTCCATCCTGACCAGGTCGCCGGTTTTGAGCCATATCTTGCCATCTAGCTCTATCAGGGACTCCTTTGTATCCTCCGGCCTCTTCCAGTAGCCTTTCATAATGTTGGGCCCGTGAAGTATCATTTCGCCAATCTCGCCGGGTGGGATAAATTCATTGGTTTCGTGGTTAACCACCGCCGCTATTACGTTGGGCAGGGGCACACCGAACGAGCCAATCTTAGGCCTTCCCATCGGATTAAGGTGAGATACCGCACTGCACTCGGTCAAGCCGTACCCTTCCTGTATCTTGGAACTCGTCCTTCTCTCCCAATCCTTAACCGTTGACTCATGAAGAGTGTCTGCACCGCTGGTGATTATCTTCAGGCTCTTCCAGTTAAACCTGCTGGTCTTATCGTAATCCTTCAGGAATTGATAAGCGGTGGGCACACTAAAAAATGTGGTTGCTTTGTACCTGTCCATGGAATCCAGGACTTCATCGAGGTCAGGCGTAGTAAAAAGGATAAGTGTTGCTCCCATAGTCAATCCGTTCAACATAACTACAACCTGCCCGTATATATGGTAAAAAGGTAGTAGAGCTGGAATAACCTCCTTGCCCTGCTCGAGTGTGGGCATGAAGGCCAGACACTGCATCTGACAGGCGAGCAGATTGCGGTGTGTCAGCACGGCTCCCTTGGGTAGTCCTGTGGTCCCCCCGGTGTAAGGGAGTACAGCCACATCCTCTCTGGCATCGATTTCAATTTTCGGCGGGTTGGGCGGATACTTCTTTAGCAGCTTTTGAAACTGATGGAAGCCAAGGCTTTCAATAGCTTTCGGTGAAATCGCCTCCGTCTTCCCATATCTGCCCAGAACACTCTTCCCCGCGAGTTTCTTCGACGTCGGTAAATATTCTCCAATGTCGGTGATAATGACATTCTTTAACTTCACCCCTGCCCGTTCAACGTTATCATAAAGGAAATCCTGGCAAACGATAGATTCGGCTTCGCTATCCTGAAGCTGATGTTTAACCTCGATGCTGGTGTAAACGGGACTGATTGGGGTTAGTGTGGCACCTGCTTTAAGCGCGCCGAAATAGGCAATGATGTACTGAGGGCTGTTTAATAGATAGAGAGCAAGTTTGTTACCCTTGCCAATTCCCAATCCGTGAAGAGCGCTTGCGAATCTATCGACTTCCTCCTTTAATTTGCCATAGCTTATCTTGTTGCCATAGAATATTATTGCATCCTTGCCTGAGTATTTGCCAGCTACCTCGTCAAATACTTGAGGTAAGGATTTATCCGGGATTTCAATGGCATCAGGAACTCCGCTAGGATAAAACTTCAGCCAGGGTTTTTCTTGATATCTAGCCTTCGCCTCCATACATTCCCCCCTTTAAGCCACTTTACCAAATGGACGACCCTTAAAAGTGTCGGCCCTGCATCCTAAACCTTTGTGCCTTCTTGATACAAACAGACTACAATCACCTGGCACTGTTGTCAAACTGAATATTCCTGGTTTGCTAACGAAACGCTTCCCTGAGGTGTACTCGTTGGTCATTACATAGCATACTTCCATTCAATTATCAAGTTAATAATTTATAGAACAGCGATATGGCAGCTTTTTGCAATGGAAAGACAGAACTGAAAGAGACAATCAAGAGGAAACAGCCAAGAGGCGCGATATCTTAATATCGCTGCAACATTAACTACATTTATTGAAGAGTTCAAAGAAAAGCCACTGGCACAACAATAAGTAACATCTATGCAGATATCGATGAAATTGGCCTACTGGGATAGGAAGATAGGCCTTCACTTCCCGGAAAAAACCTTTAACTATCATGCTATAGTGGCGACTACAGCACTCTAAGGTCGGTGGTTCAAATCCACTCGCCCCGACTTCGCTTTTTTAAATCCTGCTTGTAACGAGACCTCAAGAATTGATTCTTCGACTGGGGCGGTAGAAAGGGCTATTCAAGTTTAAGGATGCTCTACGAGTTTATGATAAAGGTCAGCATACGACCGAGCGGAGCGATCCCAGGAGAAGTCGGCGGCCATTGCGTTCCTCATTAACTTTGACCAGTCCTTTTCATGCCCTAGTAAGTTCAGGGCCCGATCCAAAGCCTGCAAGAGCGCAGGAACCTCGTAAGGACCAAAGACAAAACCGTTCCCTTCCCCCGTCTCCAAGTCAAACTCCTTGATAGTGTCTTTTAGACCACCCGTGGCTCTCGCGATAGGAATAGTACCGTATCTGAGGCTGTATAACTGAGTAAGGCCACTCGGCTCGTAGCGGGAAGGCATGAGTAATAGATCGGAGCCCGCTATGACCTTGTGGGCCATGGCCTCGTCGAAGTCAATCTTTACCCCGGCTTTTCCAGGGTATTTCTCAGATATCTCAGCAAAAATTTGCTCGTAGCGCCTGTCTCCTGTACCAAGGATAACGAACTGAGTGCCCCGAGAAAGCAGGTCATCCATTGCCTGTTCCAAAAGGTCGAAGCCCTTCTGCGATGTCAGGCGCGAGACCATTCCAATGAGAGGAATATCGGGATCATCGTGAAGGCCGAAAATCCTTTGCAGATCGGACTTGCAAGACTTCTTCCCCCAAAGATTATAGGAACCATATGTACGGTAGATGAACGGATCGGTTTCAGGCTTCCAGATTTCATAATCGGCCCCGTTAAGAATACCAACTAAGTCCTTCGCCCGCTCCCGGAAGACCCCGTCCAGCCCAAACCCTTGATCGACAGTCTTGATCTCCTCGGCATATGCAGGGCTCACTGTAGTAATCTTGTCAGCGAAGACGAGGCCCCCTTTGAGAAAGTTAACTTTGCCCCAGAACTCCAGATAGCGGGGAGTGAAGAAATGCCCTTCGAGGTTCAGAATATGCCAATCCAGATAACCAAAAAGGCCCTGGTATCCCAGGTTGTGTACTGTGAAAACTGTCTTCACAGAGGAAAGCTCCGGATAAAAATGAGGTTGAGCTTTAAGGAATGCGACGGCAAGGGCTGACTGCCACTCATGGGCGTGGAGTATCGCTGGTGGATCTTGCTTCAAGACACCAAGGATTGACCGGGCAAAGAAGGTAAATCTCTCAGCATTGTCGAGGTAATCCTCTCCATGTGTGCCATAAAAGTGCTCACGGTCATAGTACTGGTCAGCACGGATGAGATAAACTGTAATATCTCTCCCCATCTTTGTCTTCAACACGGTCCCCGCTTCCCTGCTATTAGAGATAGGAACAGTGAAGCTAATACCAGCATCCTCCAGCTTAAAGCCGGCCTGAAGGACAGAGCGATACGCAGGCATGATAAGGGAGACACGAAGCCCAAGTCTTTCCAGAGCTCTGGGTAGAGAACCTAGCACATCGCCGAGACCGCCGGTTTTGGCAAATGGGGCAATCTCCGGCGACGCCATAACTACGTGCAGCGGCGGGGTTCTGGAAAGCCCTTCAGCCATACTTTTTGATTCCATAGTACTTTATCGAATTCTCCACACAGTAGTATATACGAATTGCGAGGAATATTGAAGAGTGTTTTAGAGAGTATTTGAAAACATCTTTTCAACCCCCTATGTCCACCAATCTTGGGGGACTTTTAAGAGTGGGGGACACCCCCAGTTGTTAAACAACCTCCTGTATCCCAGAATATAGAATGTCATTGCGAGCGAAGCGAAGCAATCTCATCGCCTGTTTACCCATTCGCCTCCAAGATTGCTTCGTCGCCAGGCTCCTCGCAATGACAGAATAATTTGACCGGGACACCCCCAAACCCCCAGTCCTTCTTTAGGAAGGAGGGCTTGACCCTCTGCACTCCCTATTGGTGATATGGATTTCAATTTGATATAATCTCTTCATACAGAGTGTTAACTTGGCTGGTGCGGTGGCACACAAAGGGATAGTGGAAAATGGAAAAACTGCAAACAATAGTAATGGCCGGGGGCACGGGAGAGAGGTTACAACCTCTGACAATTTCGCGAGCTAAACCAGCCGTACCCTTCGGGGGTAAATACCGGCTTATCGATTTCACTTTGAGCAATTGCGTCAACTCGGGCTTGCGCAAGATTTTCGTGCTCACACAGTACAGGTCGGGGTCATTGAATGTCCATGTCCAGGAGGGCTGGGGTATTTCAAGCTCGGGGTTAGGGGAATATATATACACGGTGCCCGCTCAACAGAAACATGGGGCGGATTGGTACCGCGGCACAGCCGATGCCGTACGGCAGAACCTTGATCTTATTACAAGAAGAGAAGTTGAAAATATTCTGATTCTCTCCGGTGATCATGTTTATAAGATGGACTACCGTCAGATGATGGCCCACCACAAGAGGAATGACGCCGGTCTGACCATATCCGGTATCAGGGTGAAAAAGGAGCAAGCTGCCTTAAAACTTGGGGTGTTGGCAGTAGACCGAAACCTTAGATTAGTCAAGTTCGAGGAGAAGCCTGCTAAGCCAAAGACGGTTCCAGATTCGCCAGACCATGTTCTTGCATCAATGGGCGTCTACATCTTTAAGATGAGCGCTCTAAGAGAGGCCCTGCAAGGAACTGAAGACGACTTCGGCAAAGAGGTCATTCCTAGAATGACAGCTAAGGGCTATAAAGTCTTTGTTTACGACTTCGAGAATGAGAACAGGATAGAGGATATCGTGGTCGAAGTGAAGGAAGGTAAAAGAAATAAAGTCCTGGTCAATAGAACTCGAGATTCCTCCTACTGGAAGGATGTGGGCGATATCGACTCTTACTACGAAGCGAGCATGGACCTTGTGGGTGTGGACCCGCTCTTCAATCTCTACGGAGAGAAATGGCCATTCAGGTCATATCAGAAGCCCCGCCCCCCAACCAAGTGTGTTCTGGGGGGAAGTACGCCGGATTCTCTGGTGTCTGATGGCTGTATCATCAGCGGCGGTACGGTCTGGGGTTCCATTCTGTCCCCAGGCGTGGTTGTTGAGAGGGACGCTCTAGTAGAGAAATCGATTATATTTGATGACGTTAGCCTAGAGCCTGGGGCGAGGGTAAGGCGAGCGATCGTCGACAAGGAATCCAGAATCCAGGCTGGCGCCTCTATCGGCTATGACCATGAGGCAGATAAGCGGAGAGGCTGTACAATATCAGAGTCCGGGGTAGTAGTTGTTCCCAAAGGCATGAATATAAAGCCGGGCTAAGTGCAATTTTTGAGGCAGACTCACGTAGCCGGAGCAGGCCAGTATGCGGCAATAGGACTCCCCGTAAGCTTGAGTGGCGTTCAAATCAGCTTGCCCGGGTTCCTCTATATCCATCTCCTCTGAGTTGTCTATAGCCATTTGTCAGGGCCGTTGTGGGGCGCTGTTCGACACAATCGTGGGCTTCTGGAGGGCTTCTTTCTGTGGAGTGCAGTTACGCGTGACTTTTGGGGCGAATAGAGTGAACGCAAGGGTCGCTTCTACTTCCGCATCACTGAGAGTCAGGCATCACCCTCGTACCCGCATTGAAGGCAATGCATATATTCGCCTTCAGATTCCATGCTGTGGTAGAGATCGCCTCTACATTTTGGGCATCCCCTCAACAGCCATCTCCACCTGATAATCCTGGGCAATTTACTTTTCCCATACGCACTACGCTGTGCCATGGTATTGGTGTCTATACAGAGAATCGGACATGCTGACTTGCTCCTGAACATGGAGCTTATGGCGATATTGTTCTCTGTTCTGCGTCTTCTGTATTGTGCCTTATCCATTGTTTCACCAGTCGAGTCTGAGTCCTACAGATGTCTATCTGGCCTCTCACTCAGCGCTGTACCCAAGAGACGTCCCTCAGTTGCTCTTGGTTCAAGGCTTTCCTTACTTACTGACTACGGTCAACTTCTTAACCTGACCCCTGAATCCAAGGCTGCTGTTAATTTTCGCCTTGATGCACTCTATCAATTCCTCCGTAGTCTGCCTGCCGGCCCACTTCTCATCCAGTTTCAGGGTCGCTTTGAACTTAATCTCGATTTCCGGCATTCAATTCCTACCTCATCATCTGATTATACCGGGAGTCATTAGACACATAGTATCCGGTAAAGATATTGATATTGCTTCTGAACTGGGCCCTCACATGTATACTATTTTACTTTCCTGTAATATCTGAATTAAATCTGATTTCCTCGGTGAACAATGCAGTGACGTCCTCCAGCCTGAATCTTCGGTCGCCGCGAGGGCCAACGCGATATGCCTTTATTATTCCCTGCTCACTCCATCTTCTCAGCGTGTTACAATGTACGCAAAGAATTTGGCATGCTTCTCCAGTTCTGAGCATCCTACCTGTTTGGTCTCCATTGCCATTTCTTGTCTGTGTTGCCCCCCTGGTAACCATGATTCCTCCTGCCTAGCAACATCCCCGCTCGGTTGATTTTTATACAAATCTTGATCGCTCGGGAATATTGAGAACGTGGCTTCTACCATGATAACCAATCAATTAACGAATAATCCTCCATAGTCGCAATATATCATGCTGACATGAAAAAGGTGTTAAAATGAGGTTAAGATAACATTAATGTACCAATACGTTGCAGAGAGCGACAGATTGGGGATGGCCTGGGCTCTCATCATTGGGTGCAGCCATTCTTTATGTGGACAGGCGAGTGGGGTGACTAGAAGGATGTTACTGACCGTTTGGTAAGCCAGGGATCAATATGTCAATAGGTGTATTCCCCTTATGCTAGTGTTGCCAGAATATATCCTACACCGACCTTCGTAAGGATGAGCTTAGGGTTGCCAGGATCGGCCTCAAGTTTCTCTCTTAAATGCCGTATATAGACCCTTAGACTGTCTGTAGCCCCGGGATGATCCTCTCCCCAGACCGCTTCGGCAAGCTTCGAATGAGTGACCACGTGACCAGCATTTTTCATCAGGTGATACATAATGTGACCCTCAATGAGCGTAAGGCTTATTTCCTTGCCTCCATATTTAAGTTGGAATGTGGAGGGGTCAAGCCGCAATGGGCCGCAAACCACTGGAGCCTCTTGGTCAGGAGAGATTTGCCTGCGCAGCTGAACCTTAAGGCGAGATAGTAACTCCAGCTGTCTGAATGGCTTGACTATATAATCGTCAGCCCCCAACTCTAACCCCCTGATTATATCGTCTTCGCCCCCTCTGACTGTCAGGATTACGATTGGCACCGAAGAAAAAAGGCGGATCTGCTTCAGAACCTCATAGCCGTCCATGTCGGGAAGGCCGAGATCGAGGATCACAAGGTCAGGTTTCTCATCTTCAACCAGATCCAGTCCTTCCTCTCCAAGGCTTGCCGATATAAGCTGAGCCTCGGGCCAGCGCATCTGAAATGCTAGCTGGATTAAACTCACTATAGTCTCGTCATCTTCGATGATCAACACTTTCCACAGCTTAGCTCCCGCGTCTGTCTCCACAGCCGGTTTTTCAGCCGTTTCCAATGGTAGTGAGAAGCCAAATGTAGATCCTTTGCCCGGACTACTTTTCACCCATATCCGGCCATTTTGCAACTCAATCAGCATCTTGCATAGAGCGAGCCCTACCCCCAATCCCTTTGAATAGTCCATTTGCAAGCGATGGTATGGCTGAAATAGATATTTCTGGTCCTCTTTAGATATGCCACGACCTGTATCCTGCACCTCGACAACAATGGTGGAATTTTTCTGCCTGGCCTTTAGTTTGATGTTTCCGCCCACGTGTGTAAATTTGAGGGCATTGTTAATAAGGTTGGTCACTATCTGCTGAAGGCGAGCCGCATCTGCCCGAACCTGGGGGAGGGAAGGGGGCAACAAAAGCACCAGGGATTGTCCACGCCTTGAAGCTAAGGGGGCCATGCTGTCGGCTGTCTCTCGAAGTAGCTGCAGAATGTCAACCCAGTCGAGTTTTACCTGGAGCATACCCACTTCGCCTCTTGCCAAATCGAGCAGCTCATCTATTCTACTCCCTAGGTTTGAGGCTCCCTGTCGAATGTTTTTCGCCAATGTCTGCAACGGCTCTTCGTGGAGTTCGGAAACTAGCAGGTCTGCAGCGGCCAGCACTGAAGTGAGAGGCGTCTTTAGCTCGTGGGCCAGAGCACGGGTGAACTCTACCCTTCTTTTCATTTCCTCTTCAAGCTGTTGTCTTAATTCTTTTTCCTGTTGATAGACCTGATGCAGCTGCTCCTCCGCTTGCCTGCGTTCCGTGATGTCACGTAGGTTTGTGACAACACCCTTTACAGCCGGGTTATTGAGCAGGTTCTGGCCCACTACTTCAACGGTACGCAGCGAACCGTCCTTATGCCAAACACGCAGCTCATCGCGTACAACCACACCTGGCTTCTTAATCAATCCAGTGAAGGTTTTGGATACTCTGGCCAAGTCATCTGCATGAACATGCTCAAACGGGCTCCTGCCGAAGTGCTCTTGCAGTTTGTATCCCAACAGACGCTCAAATGACGGGCTTTCGTAAGAGATTAGTCCCTGAGCATCTATAATTACCATCGCTTCCAATGAGTTTTCGATGAGAGCCCTAAAATGTTCTTCACTGCGTGATAGCGCCTCTTGCATACTCTTCTGTTCAGTTATATCGCGGAAGTTGGCAACTACCCCTGCCACAGCAGGGTTATTGAGGAGGTTTTTGCCTATGACTTCAATGGTCCGCCATGAGCCATCTTCATGTCGCGCCCGTATTTCGTATCGAATCGTGAGGCCAGGATTCTGGACCAATTTGGTAAATGCGTCGGCGGCTTTCGGTAAATCGTCAGGGTGCACGAAATCAAAGGAACTCCTACCTATATCATCGTATATTTTATAACCAAACACACGTTCGATCGATGCTGTTTTATTGCGTATAGCTCCATCGCTATTGATTATCACCATGCCGTCCATGGCATTTTCCATTAGAGCCCTATAGTAATCTTCCGTGCGATGCAACTCCTCCTGAGCTTTTGTGAGTTCCGTCACATCACTGACTACCAGGCTAATGCAGTCCTGCATCCTGAGTGCCTTTATATTCAGGCGCTTCTCGCCATCCTTCGTGGTCAGGACAATGTCGCCTGCCGTGAAGGGTTCCCCTGATTCCAATACTCTCAAGAGCTTGCGATGAATAGGCGACTCTCTGATAGTTGGTATTATTTCCAGCAAGTTTTTACTACGGCCTGATTTTGAAGCCTTTTTGGATAGACCTAGCAATTTCTCGCCCGCGGGGTTTGTCATCAGAAGATCGAGGTTTTTATCGAGTAAGAGAAATGCATCTGACAATACTTCTGCCAGTTGGCTGAGTCCATTAATAAACTCTCTTGTCGCCGGGGCATTAACGTGCCGCGATTTACTGGGAACGGCTGCGTTTCTTTTCCTCATGTATCGCCTCATGGACCCTTCAGCACCCTGAGGCCGGTGGTTCAACCACTCGCCCCAAGTGTCTCAATTTTCTCCATTCTAAAAGCAGCAGCTACGGAGCAAGCCCCACGGCGATCCACTGCACCGAGGCATTAGAAACCCCAACGCCATTGTGGTCTATAACCAATACATCGAACCCGTGCGCTGTGGCATTGAGCGCACTGGCTATCTTGGGAGTATTGTTGGATTGAGCGCTAACGACAACCACCGGATCACTGCCAAAGACTTGGGAGAACGATACATGATTACCATAATAAGTGCCCGAGCCGCTTTGAATCATAACTTTGGGATCGTAAGCCCCGGGTCCGACAGCTATAAGACTCGTCCAGGCTTGAGCCAGAGTGCCGCCGTGTGACTGGTAGTTATCGAGACACAACGTGAAGCCAGTACTGGTAACATCCACCGTACCAGCAACACTGGGGATACCGCTGTCCTGGGCACTGGCAACTATTACTACAGGTTCGCCACTGAAAGGTGTCTTGAATCCTGCATCAGTCCAATTGAGTACGTTGACATAGTTAGTCACAAAAGCCAAACTGGTATCCACTGCACCCTGTCCCACCGCAATCCACTGCACCCAATAAGTTCGAGCCTCTACAGCACCCCACAGGTTTGCGAGAGCCACATCGAAACCTGTAGATGTAATATTGAACGCGCAGGCCGACTTGGCGCCAAAGTTTAGCTGGGCGCTGGCGACTACTACCGGAGTCCCCTTGAAAGCGGTGGGGAATGTCACATGGGCGCCGTTGCTGTATTCCGCAACACCCCTCTGAATCATTGCACCTGAGACAGCGGTAGGAGTAGGAGTGAGTTTAGGCGTGGCGGTTGGTTTCGGTGTCTTCGTAGGTTTGGGCGTAGCTGTGGGCTTTGGTGTAGCTGTCAGCTTCGGTGTAGCCGTAGGTTTAGGAGTAGCCGTGATTGCTGGCGTCGCTGTTGCTCCGCCTCCTCCCTCCTCACCACAACTACATCCCATTCCACTCCACGTAAGTGCAACTATCAACAATAGTACAGCCAAAAATGCCAATCTTTTCATCGTTTCCCCTTTCTAGCTTCTGCCGCCGATAAGGTAAACAATCCCCAACATCTTGCCTCACACTCAGCGTCTTGTCAAGCCTGGCACAGCTCGCATCGGGATTCGTGGAGCGGTTGGGAGTGCTTCATGCTGTCCGACAACGACCAATTATGACTAATTTAGCACCTGGGTTAGATACTTTTTCTCTACAATGAGATTTACAAGGTAAGTGAATGGGAAGGCAGGATATGTCATCAATCCCTAGAAATTATGATATGCCCCAAAATATGCGGGACTGCATTTCGGACTTTAGGACTAACATATTTGTCACAAAACGCGCTTAAATATATCACTTTACACTCAACTTTTTGCTATTTATAAAAAACTATTAGCAACAGTCTTGACAGTCCGTAAAAAATATGGTATATGTTGGGAGGATTCGGTAGGTACGTCCCTTGACAAGGCAAGAACAATCTAAAGCTGCGATAGCGCTAAGTCATTTGTAGAATAAATGGATGAAATACACAACGGGGGGGTGAGCATGAAAACCAGGGATAGAATAATCGCGTTACATAAACGGGGCCTGGCCAATACAGAAATTGCGCAGATAGTCGGGGTTAGCCGTCAACGTGTATGGGTGGTGCTACATCCTAAAGAAAATAATAGAGGACATAGCATATCTGCGGCTGTCAGCTCTGCCTCCAAGAAGGCACAGACTTCGCCGATGTCGATTGCAGGTGTAGCCGCCATTCTCGGAGTGCATACGAATACCATACGGCGATGGTCTGATGAGGGATTAATCCCATGTTTCAGGCTTGGGCCAAGACAGGACCGCAAATTTGAACCACAAAGTGTTATGGAGATGATGTATAAGGGAATTCAATAGACCATGCACTTCAGTGAAACGTAGAAGAATTCGTAGACCGTATAAGATTAACGGTCCTTCCTCTATTCAAGAAGCTCCCCCTCGCTTCCAACCTCGAAACTGCATTACTTAGGTATGGTTTGCGAAATTGAGGGGCATTGCTTTGAATTTTAGAGCTTGAGAGCGGTTTTGGGCAAGAGGACAGTGTGGTGGCTGGGCTGTACTATGTTGGCATGATTGCACAAGATGACGGATTGTTCATCTCGAAACTGGACTGCACCCCATGATTTAGTGTGCAGTTGCTGGAAGCACCGCTTGACAAATGAATTACAATTGCTACTAGGAACACTGCACCAAAAAGATCAGCACACAATTTGAGGCAGTTTGTTGCTTACTACTGGGAAAGACTCTCGGCAGAGCTTTGGGGCAACAGACAACGAGCAATAGAATGTTGTTCTCACCGATGGTGACATCACACGGTTGCAGCATGAGTAGCATAATGTGACATTTGAATCTGAGGAGGCAAAAATGGAAGAGCAGAAAAAGGTCCCTAGAGAAGATGAGATGTACTGTCCGAGCTGTGGTTCCATAATAAAAAAGGAGGCCGAGATATGTGTACACTGTGGCGTGCGAGTCCGAAGAGCGTCAGCTTCAAAACCTAAAGAGAAGTGCCCGGGGAAGCCCATTGCTGGTGGGATCTTGGGCATAATTGCCAGCGTAGCTCCCCTCATCGCCGCCATCGTGTTAATCTCCGCTGGTGCTACCCCAGATTATGAAGGGGAGCCCCTTGACTGGGTACAGATAGGGGCTGGGATAGCGTTGCTCGCCCTGGCGCTTGTAACCATGGTGGGTTCAAGCTATGCAATACTTAGGAGGAATTTTGGGCTGGCAATTGCCGGTGGAATCTGCGCTGTGTTCTCTATGGGGCTACTAGGAGTACCAGCCTTGATTCTGATAGCACTATCAGGTAAGGAGTTTAAGCGCATCGGGTGAGCTTGATTTGCCAAGATCATGGCCAGAACAACCGGCCACCATCAAGATTTTGTATAGGCCACGGAGATTTGTAGGAAAAATAAAGAAAAGTTAATTTGCATATTCGACTGACAAGTTGATGACAATGGCCATCGAGTCGTGCGGGCATAAGCGTGCAGGCTTATGCATCCCATGCCTACTGCAAGTATGTTGTCGAGTCCCCAGGAATCGCCGGAGAGCATACACAAGCTTGCCACAAAATTTGTGGGGCGACCTATGATAACACCCATTAGATACCAGGTTAATCTATATGATCCAGGTGGTATTGTACTTATTACTTACTTCTAGGTCATTACCTCAACCCACCTACCGACATAGCTTCATCTTAAGCACAATGCTGTCAAGAAGATGATGCCGCTACCGGCAGATAGATGAGCCCGTAGAGCAAGCCTTGCTCAAAAATGCTTACCCGCACAATAGCTTGGACTGGCAAGCGAACTTGGGTTGCCCCATTGGGACTCGCCTGTTTCTACAGCGTCCAACTCAATGTCTTCTGTTGTGGCTATGCACTGAACAAAACAAGCAATTGTGCAATCGGCACATCCGCGGTTTATCCTGCAGATGCTGTCACTAACTTTAGAGTCAATTGTGACCCTTGCGCCCAAAGCTACCCCATACACTACCCGCTGACCTAGTCCTTATCCCCGAGTACAGCTATAAGCAAGAAACCAGGACCTGTATGTGCGCCGATTACTGGGCTTGGCTTCGAGCGGTAGATACGCTCTTTGGGAAATTTAGCGCTAAGACGCTCAGCTATCCTATCGGCATCATTGGGAGTGGTAGCTTCCTCAATAGCGATCTCTTCAATATGGGAATAGCTCATCGCAAATTCGCATAAACGGTCAATTGCTTTAGCGCGGGAGCGTGTTCTGCCTGCAGGCTCAACCACCCCGTCTCTCAGAGTGATAAGAGGGTTTACCTTGAGTATCGACCCAAGGAAAGCCTGTGCCTTGCCAATGCGCCCACCCCGTTTGAGATACTCCAAGGTATCAAAAGTGGAAAGGAAATCTACACGAGGAATAGTCTTTCGGGCTACTTCCATAACCTCGTCAAGACTTGCTCCAGCCTGAGCAGCCTGAGCAGCCTTCATAACTACGAATCCCTCTGCCATAGTTGCGCATTTGGAATCAATTACTTCTACCCGGCATTTCCTCTTCATCAACCCTATGCTCTGTAACGCCACGTTGTAGGTGCCAGTGAGCCGCGAAGTAACAATGATGGCAAGAATTTCATTAGCCTCTTCAGCCAGCTTATCATATGCCTCGGCGAATGTACCAGGCGATGGCACTGAAGTTGACGGCGGTATTCTGCTACGCTTTAGCCTCTCGTAGAACTGCGCGGCAGTCAGGTCAATGCCATCACGGTAAAGTTCTTCTCCCCAGCGGACAAGTATGGGAACTACCGTAATGTCCAGTTCTTTAACCACGTGAGATGGCAAATCAGCAACACTATCAGTTACGATTTTTACCGTCATAGCTACTTGCTCCAAAATTCCAAGGCCTATTTTATATAGTTATCTCTTGGATGGCAATAATAAGCCGCAACGCTTGGCGGCCAGGAGGCAGTCTACCCCTTAATGCCCATGTAATGGGCATAATTGGGAAATTGCGGATTCAGTGCGTGTGCCGCTCTATTCTTGATGTTTTGAGGTGAGCATACCCCGTCTTATTTCTGCGATACCGCGATACAAAGCCTGAAGAAACCTACTTGGCCGCAGGGAATTTACCAAACTATCGGTCAGTACTAACTGCCTATCCCCCAAGTTACCATCCTCTACAAACAAAATGAACTTACGGGTTATTCCCAACTACATTATGCGGCCTTACCATGATCTTGTATCACGAAAGCCCACTCATAAAGCAGGATGTGATTATGCGAGATGGTTTCGAGATGAAGCTGGTGTGGAAACTTTCAACCTTTGGTATTATACTCGGCGTTTTGTTCAGTCTGTTAACCTTTGCCTCACCGTTATCTGCCGCTAACAACGAGCCGGGGAATCCACCTGCTGAACGTCTTCTGGTCAAATTCAAGCCGGGCACAAGCTCTAGCGATATTGCCGAAGTGCACAAGCGGGTGGGCGCTAATGTTGAAGGGGCACTCTCTCAAATTGGAGTTCAAGTAGTTACAATTCCCAGCGGGCAGCGGGCCTCTAAGATAGCATCTTACAGTATGCAGAGAGAGGTGAGTTATGTCGAGGTTGATAGTGTAGCTCAGGCTGTGGATGTCCCCAATGACCCATATTTTAACGTGCAGTGGGGAATGACAAAAGTTCAAGCTCCTCAGGCTTGGGCCATTACCAAAGGCAGCGCAGACGTTAGTATCGCCATCCTTGATAGCGGCATTGATGTAAACCACCCCGATTTGGCAGATAAGATAGTATCCAGCGTAAACTTCACCGATAGCAGCACGCCCTATGCCAACGGTCAAAGCCATGCGACGCACGTCGCTGGGATCGCTGCTGCCATAACCAACAATAGTATCGGCGTAGCTGGCTTAGGCCGTAACTCGAGCTTAATGAATGTTAAGGTGCTTGGCGATAACGGTTACGGTTATTATTCCTGGATTGCACAGGGCATTATCTGGGCGGCGGATAACGGAGCCGATGTGATTAATCTCAGCCTCGGCGGAAGCTCAGCTTCGCCGACCCTCGAGAATGCAGTAAACTATGCGTGGAGCAAGGGAGCGGTAGTCGTAGCAGCGGCCGGCAACAATGGCAGTACCTCTGCTTTCTACCCGGCTTATTACACTAATTGTGTAGCGGTTGGTGCTACAGACTCTAACGATGCACTGGCATCATGGTCAAACCATGGTAGCTGGGTAGATGTGGCTGCTCCAGGAGTATCAATTTATTCCTGCATGCCCGGCAGCCAATACGATTATAAATCCGGCACTTCGATGGCTTCTCCTCAAGTTGCCGGACTATGCGGTCTGGTCTTCTCTGTGGCAAATGATACCAACGGCGATGGGAAGCTCAATGATGAGGTAAGGTCAGCGGTAGAAGCAAGCTGTGATAGAGTAAGCATCGATGTAGCTTATGGCCGCATCAATGCTTACCGTGCAGTCCAACTGGATTCCAGCCCGCCGACACCTACACCGACACCTACACCGACACCTACGCCTACACCGACGCCAACACCTACGCCTACACCTACACCTACGCCTACACCGACGCCAACACCTACGCCTACACCTACACCTACACCGACACCTACGCCAACACCGACACCTACGCCTACACCTACGCCAACACCGACACCAACACCTACGCCTACACCTACACCGACACCTACACCAACACCTACGCCTACGCCAACACCTACGCCAACACCTACGCCTACGCCAACACCTACGCCAACACCTACACCTACGCCTACACCTACGCCTACACCTGCGCCAACGCCTACGCCGACGCCTACACCTACGCCAACGCCTACGCCGACGCCTACACCTACGCCGACGCCTACACCTACGCCAACACCGACACCTACGCCTACGCCAACACCTACGCCAACGCCTACGCCAACACCGACACCTACGCCAACGCCAACGCCTACGCCTACACCTACGCCAACACCGACACCTACGCCAACACCGACACCTACGCCGACGCCTACACCAACGCCCAGGCCAACAGCTACGCCAACACCGACGCCTACACCAACGCCCAGGCCGACAGCTACGCCTACGCCGACGCCTACACCAACACCCAGGCCGACAGCTACGCCAACACCAACGCCCAGGCCGACAGCTACGCCAACACCGACGCCTACGCCTACACCGACACCTACGCCTACGCCCAGGCCGACAGCTACGCCAACACCGACGCCTACGCCTAC
>Ga0209777_10002867_pt1 | contig 22019 bp, 23 predicted proteins | sample FrelakmetHBP12HB_FD_187147 | JGI IMG/M metagenome (GOLD analysis project Ga0209777, IMG submission 187147) | Freshwater lake sediment microbial communities from the University of Notre Dame, USA, for methane emissions studies -HBP12 HB (SPAdes)... | ecosystem: Environmental > Aquatic >...
TAGGTGATGGAATAATTGATATAAAACCTGTTACTGTTGCTATCGTAGATAGTTTATTTACTGTAATTAATGATAAAGAATTGAGAAAATTGATTAAAAGGTTTGGAATATGTATAGTTGACGAAGTGCACCATGTTGTTTCAAATACCTTTCAAAAAATCTTACCACATGTACCAGCTAAATGGCGCATAGGATTAACTGCTACTCCAGAAAGAGAAGATGGAACAACTAAACTAATGTATTGGACTATAGGTGATGAGTTATTTTCATATGAGACAGATCAATTAGTTAAAGAAGGTTATCTAATAAAAGCAACTGTAGTGCCTATTGAAACTAATTTCCAATATGCTGGAAAAGTGGATTGTAAGGCTACTGAATACGTACATCAAATGACCGAAACATTGATAAAAGATGAACAACGTAATAAGCTTATCACTACTATCGCTATTAAAGAAGCTATTAATGGTGAAAGTGTTCTTGTATTATCAAATAGAGTAGAACATTGTAAAATATTGAATGATATCATAAGTAAAAATAGAAATATAAAATCATTTGCTATGACTGGTCAAGTAAATAAACTATTACGTCAAAAAGTATTACAAGAAATGAGAGAAGAAAAGATAAATATTCTTATAGCAACGTCATTGGCCGACGAAGGTTTGGACATTTTAGCATTGTCACGATTAATTCTTGCTCTACCTAGTAAGGCTAAAGGTAGAACTATGCAACGTATTGGTAGAATAATGAGACCAAAAAAAGGAAAAGTTGCAATATGTTACGATATAATTGATTCAAAAGTACCTACACTTATAGTTAGATGGATGAAACGTAAACGAATATTCAGATCAATGAATATTGTAATTGAACCAAGTAGGAGAATAATTGTATAGATTTATTTCACTAAATATAACAAACAACACTATTGAATCAAATAAGTGTGATTAAATGGCTGATGTATCAGAAAAATTTAAGCAATTTGTAGAAGAGGTACGATCAAAATGTTCTATTGTAGATATTATTAGCGAAGATACTCAGTTAGAAAAACGCGGTAAGACTTTATTCTGTCTAAGTAATCCTTTAAGGACAGAGAGTGATCCTAGCTTTGCAGTATATCCTGAAACTGAATCGTGGTATGATTTTGGTGGAGGTGGCTATGGTGGAGACATTTTCTTTTACATACAAAAGAAACACAATTGCGAATTTGTTGAAGCCGTCAAGATATTAGCAGAAAAAGTTGGAATAGAGCCTTATTGGGGTGATGAATCAGATGAAAATCATCAACAACAAGCTGAACTATATAAAGAACGAAGAGAAATTGAACGTGTATTAACTATAGCTACTGCTCATTATCATAAATGTCTGACAGATGATATTCGAGAAACATATTATCACAAAAAATATGGATTCACAGACGAAACTATTAATGAGTTGCAGTTGGGTTGGACCACTGGTGATTTATACGAAGAGTTACTCAAACTAGGTATAGATAAAAAAACACTATTAAAAACTGGTCTTTTTGTTAAAATCAAAAACGGTTCTATTAAGGATTTCTTTGTAAATAGACTATTCTTTCCATATTGGTATAGAGGACGTGTAGTATATACTATCGGAAGACGGACCGAATTAAGTAGTGACGAAGATTGGGATAAAGCAAAATATAAAAAACTGCTAACCAACAGCGATAATCATCCATATGTATCTGAAGCCGTATCCAATGAATGGTTCTATAATGAGGATTGTGTAATACATGGTACAAATAGACTAATAATTACAGAAGGTGTCACAGACTGTATATCCGCTAGACAGGCTGGTTTTGCCTGTATATCTCCTGTTACTACCAGATTTAGAGAAAAAGATATACCCAAACTTATTTCTCTATGTTCTAAAACACAACAAATAATCATATGTAACGATTCTGATATTTTACCTGACGGCTCACGTCCAGGTGAGCAAGGCGCACAAAAAACAGCTTTAGCATTATACAAAGAGAATAAAGACGTTAGAATTGCATCTCTTCCTAGACCTGAAGATGTAACAAAAGTAGATTTAAATGAATTTCTGCTGGATCATACTCCGCAAGAATTAGAAGATGTATTTAATTTAGCACTATCTTATCCTGAATTTCTTATCAATAAAATCGATGATACACTATCTATTCAACAGCAGAGTACTATATATGAGCAACTTTGTGATCTTATATGTAACAGATCAGAATTAGAAATCGAGAGATTCGCTAGTACAATATCAGAAAAATTCAAATTACCAAAAGCACAAGTAAAAAATGCTATAAATAAATCAAAAAAGAAACAGGAAGAACAAAATAAACAAGAGCAGAAAGAACAAAAAGAGGAAAAGAAAAGAAAAAGACAAGAAATAGATGAACAAATAAGAGGAAAACTCTATAGTGATATAGATTTTTATTATGTAAACTATGTCAAAAATGGTACCGAGACAACAGATATTATATCTTCGTTTAGAGTAGTAACTAAGTATAAAATCAAACTTGATAGAGGCAGCGTAGTTTTACTTGCTGGTGATATAATTAGCACAAACGATAAAACTATCAATAATTTCATTTTCCCTAAAAACTGTTGGGTTGGCAAAAAAGAATTTATCAAATCACTACCAGATCCAGACCTCATGTGGACTGGAACCGATGATAATGTGCAATATCTTATGCAATCATTATCAGCCGCCGAAGTACCAGTATACAAAGGCACAGAAAATCTTGGATATTACGAAGATAATGAGGGTCGCAGATGGGTTAGTTCTAAAAATGTAATAAGTCCAGAAGGAATAATGGACAAACCTAATATAACGTATGCTGGTGGATATTCTTCTTTGGATGGCAGATTGATATATGAAAATTCGACACCAGAAGAATTGAAAGAAGTTGCATCTACTGTTTTGCCTCAATTAATAAAAACAAATGATCCTTCCGTAATTATGCCAATACTTGGTTGGTGTTTTGCTACACCATTTAAGCCTAGGATACAAGAAATTCTAGGCCATTTTCCTATACTCATGATTTGGGGTACACATGGTTCTGGAAAAACATCAATTATTCGTGATGTTTTTTGGCCCATGTTTGGTGTAGCAAAAAAAACGGATCCTTATTCCGTTACTGAAACTGATTTTGCGATGATGAAATTGCAATCATCGACAAATTCAATATTTGTATTTCTAGATGAATATAGACCCAATGATATGGGAAAAATAAAGGTTGAAAAATTGCATAGAGCATTAAGACGTGCTTACGGTGGTGAAACAGAAGAAAGAGGTAGAACAGATTTAAGTATAGTCACATATAAGCTTGAAGCTCCTATTATTCTAGCCGGTGAAACAAAACCAGAAACAGATCCAGCGCTCATGGAAAGAATGATTTGTGTTCACCCCGATAAAAATTCAATTAGAAACGCTAATATTAGAGAATCATTCAATATAATTAAATCAACTAAAGTACATAAACTAGCAACCGAGATAATCAAGTATTCTCTCGAAAAAGAAGATGATCAGATAAAAGAAGAACTAAAAAAAGCTAGAAAAATAACAGAAAGAGAATTAAGTAAAACAAAAGGCGCTGTACCGATAAGATGTTTTGATAATATGGCCGTTATTACTTTTGGTTTATTACAATTTGATAGTATATGTGAAAAATTAGGTGTATCAGTAGATCATCCGAATGTAGAAGATATCTACTCAAATATGAAGAAAGAATTGTTGCAGGGTGAAGATACAGTTAAAGATTCATTTGATAGATTCTTGGAATCACTTACAGTATTTGCGCAAACTGGTAATCTTACAGAAGGTACACATTATGCATATGTTGATGGTACTTTGAATATATCTATACCTATGTGCTACCATGTCTATCTAACTGAACGAAAAAGAGCTGGATTAGATGATGAAACAAATGGTGTGAATGCACTAAAAACTATGGCAAAAGAAAATATGGCTAGAAGTGGTTATGTATTAGACGTAGGAAAACAAGTAAAGATGAAAGATGGTAAATTACGTTGTGTTTGTATTGATCCCGATAAGGTTCCAGATTCGTTTGAATTTGAAAGATTCCCTATGTCTAGAAATAGAGCATGGGGCGGAACCAGAGCTAATACGCCTTACAGTAATAACACGGAGGATGACAACTGATGGATACTAGTAGTAGAGATAGTAATAAAATCATTAATATAAACGAATATATACAAAACTGCATCAAATCTATTAATGTAGATTCTAATATAGATGTTGATGATGTTGTGGATAGTATAGTGACTAAGATAATGAACGAAGATATATTACATCAAACCGTTAAAAATATGCTTACAGAATATAAAAATAATATATATACCGAGCGCAATCTTTTTAAAGCTATTCAAGAAAGTAATATTGAATTTAAAGAAGGAATAGATTACTTCTACATAGATACATATTTGCATATATCTAGAAAATTACTAAACGAAATATATCCAATGTTGAATCATCAGATAAGATATACAGATAGCTCAAAAAATACTACAATCAGAGATACTAATAAACAAGCTTATACATCTGATGGTAAAAAAATTAGATGTTTAGTTTTTGATACATTTAAATTACCTAACTCAATTATTCAAAAAATGCCTATGACAACCAATAGGATGTGGGGCGGAAAGCGGGGTAGGTAGCCATGTGTAATCAAATATGGGTGATGGTAGAGATGTGTGTAATTCTCGGGATTTTTGTCAAGTTCTCATTATATACTATATTTTTCTTCGATAAATTAGTCAAGATCCCTCTAGTCCTCAGCATGTCCTCAGCTAAAACCGTCATGCTCTCAGCTAGAACCGTCATGTCCTCAGCATGTTCTCCAAGTGACCATCGATTTTCGTCGGTGTTTTACTTCAAGTACCCTCAAGAGTCACAAAATAGAGCCAAGAAAAAATGTAGAGACGCCTTAACGCGCGAGGGCTCAGTGATTGAGAGAATAAATACATACATGTAGGTAAATGTGAGTGAATGTTCAGTGGTGGGAGCGGACAAAAATTTTGGTGAGCATCTATATAAGCGTATGTACGAGTTAAAACCTGAGACCTTGATATCCTTGTGGTAACTTGAACATTTTGCATAGATATTTATCGAAAAACTGTAAGAAAAATGTGGTATCTTGAAGATTTTTACCCTGAGTCTAGCTGAGCACTAGCCCCCCTGCAAGTGCTCAATCGGGCTTTTTAGTGTATGAATATGTATATAAATATGATTATCAAACCTACACAAATATGTGACCATGCCATTACATTTTTCCTGTTATATTTCGGTAGTATGTAAAATTACACTGGACAAACGTTTCAGGTGAGGAAGTGTAGTTATAGTGTAAGTTGTTGAAAAAATTGAATTATACGTTGCGTCAACCCACATGAACAAGTTGACATGTATGTGCATAAACGAACCTGAACAACCTGAACAATACTAAACATAACGCTCATCTAATGTATTACCCGAATATACAAAAGGACAAATACAATGGGCCTTCTCGATGAATACACAAAAATAACGTGTGAAAAGTACGAAAAGGTATCCGATGATAATAGGAAGTGCCAACACTATGGTAAAGGTGGCCGTTGTAAACTGCCTACAGAATTTATGTGTGTTGAATGGTTAAAGCTTAACGCAAATAAAAAAACAAAAGAAGAAAGAGATAATAGAATAGAATTAGAAATTCCATCCGATAAGAAAGTGGAAGAGAATAAAGATAGTAACGGTAATGATGTAAAACTAGAAAGACCAAGAGTGGTTATAGCTAGAACAGGTAAAAACATTCAACCATATGTGATACCTGAAGATGAAATAGAAAAATTAAAACTAAAAGGAATGGAAATAAGACTTTCGGCAGAAGAATTTGATGAAGACGTATGGATTGTACCAAAAGAAACAGAACAATCAGATAAAAGGTTAGAAATCACTTACGATGACGCAGCAACTTTATGTACAATACTATCAGTGTTTCCAGATAGTAAAGTTGTTAGATTAAGAAGAAAACCACTGAAAAAATAATTCATAACTTCATTAACAGATATCAGATAAGCAGGAGAGTATCATGATTAATAAATTAAAAAAGAATACGTTCAAAAACACACTGATATCTGTTTCTAGAATCAAAAGATATGAACAGTGTCCATTATCTTTTAAACTGAATTACATAGACAAAAAACCAAGATGCAGCAATGACGCATTATTATTTGGATCATTACTACACGCAGTACTAGAGACACTGGTCAAATGGGTAAAGGAAGAGGAATATAGTGGAATTATACCAATTGATATAATTAAGCAAGTATATCAGGAGCAGTGGAGTAAATTTGATATATGTGGAATAGAAACGTTCAACGAGGGACAATCAATCATATTGGATTACTTGTCAGATAAAGATTATAACTGCTATGATATATTAGATATAGAGCACGAATTCAATATAGAGATAGATGGATATATATTCAACGGTAAAATAGACTTATGTGAGAAGATAAATGACGAAACAATCAGGATAATAGATTATAAGTCCAGTAGACAATTATATACAATATCGGATATAGATTCGGATCTTCAACTTAGTATATATAATGCTGTAGCTAAAAAGATATGGCCTTGGGCTAAAAATGTTGAATTAGAGTTGCATATGATTCGTCATAATAAAATTCAACGACCATCTAGACCTAGAGAAGATGGTGAATGTTTAAATGCTATAAGATATATGATTGCAGTAGCAAAAAGAACAGAGGAATCAAATAATAAGTTTCCACCAAAATTGAATAGTTACTGTTCTTATTGTGATCAGTGCGATAATTGTGAGGAATATCAGAATATAGCATTAGGTAAAGTTAGTGTATATCAAGCTAAAACTTTTCCAATGGATAGTGATTTGGTCAAGTTAAGTGATTATAGGGAGAATTTATCGTCTATAGTTGGTATATTGTATAAAAAAAAGAAGGATCTAGATGATCTGCTTAAGGCTAAATTGGAGTACGAAAAAGATATACATATAGGTGATTTGATATATTATGTGAGTATACCAGAAGGAACCACTTATAATTCAGATACTCTGCTAGACACGTTAGAAAAATTTGGAGTAGATAGATCGATAGCAATGAAAGATATACTAGATGTATCTAATATCAAATTGAAGAAATTCATAGAGAAGGTACGAGAAGGTTTATCTGTACAGGATAGAGCCAAACTAATGGGTGCTCTAGCTGTTGTATCTGAGAAAGTATCAGAAACACCAAGGTTAAATGTCAGACGTAACAAGCTGAATCTGAATCTAGGTGACAGTAAGCTGGATATGAAGTTAAAGAAATAGACAGGCTGATAGGTTAATAAACAAATAAATAATAGGTGCTACTATGAATATTATATCACATGTTGTATTGTTTGGAGATAAGATACGCAAGAAAAGATTAGAATCCAACATTGGATTAAGGGAACTAGCAAGGAATATGAAAATATCTTGTGCTTACTTATCCAGGATTGAGAATGGGGAGTGTAGACCTTCCGAGGAACTAATTCATAGAATAAGTAATCAGTTGAATATAGATTTTGATGAATTGATGTTATCAATCGGTAGAATTCCTAGTGATGTAGAAAACTATATTGTAGAGAATCCGGTTGTTCTCAAGAGATTGCGTGTAGAAATGGGCAGTAGGCTGGAACCGTTACTTGCTACGTAGTGACATTTTCTCTTGACGTGTGGACAGTAGGCGGTTCATGCTAGGTGCCGCGTCCAGGTGGACGTAGAATTATGCGAGTAATAGGGTGATATTTACAATCTATTCTTGATAATAATGTGCAGGAGCACAAATAGGAATAATTAAACATGAAATTTGTGGCTTCGCAACATGATTTAGTTGAAGCTCTTACTATAATTAGTCCTGTTACGGTAGACAAAGGATCTCAGCTTCCGGTTTTAACTAACACTTTAATATCTTCGATAGGCGATAATACGATACGATTTGTAGCGACAGATTCTATGATATTTTCATCTGTGTGTATAGATTCCGAGGTAGTGCAGAACGGCTCAGTATGTATGTGTGCAAAGGATCTGCTGGATAGAATACGTAAAATGCCGTCTGAATCTAATCTAACTATAGACAGTGATGGTAATATAGGATGTAATTCATCTTCTAGGAAGCATCATATACCAGTATTAAATCCAGAATTGTTTCCTTTAGTACAGATGCCTAATTATAATGAATTAAGTGTAAATGTACCATCTAGTAAATTGCGAGAATTGATTAATAGAACATGGTTCGCTGTATCTAACGATTATACTCAACCTAATATACATAATTCATATTTGGTATTCAATGGTTCTAATATTCAGATGATATCGTTCGATGGATATAAGTTAGCTTTTGCTGAACAGGAATATACAGAAAAATATGAGACTGTACCAGTGCCGTATAAAGCTGTTATGTTCATAAAGAGATGGCTATCAAAGATTGGAAAAGATGATGAAGTTAGGATAACAAAGAATATTCATGGTATATACTTTACGATAGAAGACGCAGTATATGGATTTAGAGAGATAGCAGCAAGCCCACCTGATTATCAAAAAATATTTTCGCTCGAATATGCTAATATTGCCATATTGGAGAGGGATGAGTTAATTGATTCTGTTGTATCAAATATGTTAACTGATGATAAAGTTATATTTACATTTGACACTACCAAAAATAAATGCAAGATATCATGTAGAGGAGAAGAGGGTAAACACACAGAGGATCAGATAGATTGTAGAATAAAAGGTAATCCACCTAAATTCAAGATCAATGGTAAGTTTCTACTAGATTCTATTAATTCTTTTTCATCAACGAAGGTTAGATTTAAGCTAGGTAAGACAAAATCGGATCCGATCATGATAACTGAACCTGGATACAAGACGATTATTGCACCGATGGTAGATTAAATGCCTTTTGTGGTAGTAAAACCAGTGATTGATTACAGTGTTAGATCACTGTGTTTTAAACCATATCCGGGTCACAAGAAAGGTTGCCCCAACTATAACAAATGTACTAGATGTCCTCCACAATCTAAACTGATCAAGGATATATTTAATCTAGATGAACCCGTATACTTGATCTATAATAAGTTCAGTTTATGGGAACATGTAGATCGTATGAGAACACAGAATCCAAGTTGGAGTGATAGACAACTATACTGCTGTTTATATTGGCAAGGAAAAGCTAGAAAACAGTTACGGGAACAAATTAGAGTATTCAAAAAATCAATAGGTTCAACTGTAGATGATTACATTGTACTAGATACTCCAGAGGCCACCGGAGTTAATGTAACAGATACAATGTTATCCATTGATATTAAATTAGAATGGCCGCCACGCAATTTTGCGTATCAAGTAGCATTAGCTGGTAAGACTAGATAAATAATTGATATACGTAGGTAATTAACACATGAAAATTGAAAATATTGAAGTTTCTGGGTTCATAGCTGCTTTACGTGGTATGCGTAATCCAATGGAGTCTTGGGCAAAATCGGATACTACGTATTATTGTACAGGAAAAATCTCGATGCCATGGCAAGAATATGGCATTGTTTTATTAGAACATCCAATCATTGGCCCAAATGATATGAAATTAGCGTTATCACTAATTCGTGGCGGTGGAGCACATAGAAAATTTCTTCGGCAGATTATGATATGTTGGGATATTACAATTCCAAGGGCTATTTGGCAAGAATTGGATACTTATAAGGTTTCTACTGTAAGAAATTCATGTAGTACTATGCATAAATTGGGTTCTCGTGATCTTGAATTATGTGATTTTGAAGGTGAGGAAATTCCGTTAGAATGGTTAGCGTTGATTAACAAATTTGGAGCAGAATATCGCGCAGATAAAACACCAGAAAAACTTCATCGATTAAAGATGCATTTGCCAGAATCATTTCTTCAAAAAGCTACATATAGTTTTAATTATGAAGCTGCGCTAAAGATGTATTATGATAGGAAAGATCATCGTATGTATGAGTGGAGCGGCAAAGAAGGAATTTGTGAATGGATTACAAGATTACCATATATGCAGATTTTTATAGATGAGATGATGAGTGCTAAAGCGCGTGGATAAATACTAGAATACTAGATATTAAAGTGCAAGGATAATCGTCTTGATTAAAGAACTACTACATACAAGCACCGATGCAAATCTAAAAACACTTCCAAATAATAGTGTCTTATTAGACGATTGGGAGACATCTATAACTCTGTGTAAAGAGACGATGGTTAACAAGAATTTGAAGAAAGTATATATCTATTCCTGTTTACCTGTTTTATATCAAGAAACAACCAAACGTAAAACTAGCAACAAATACGAGTGTTTCTTTTGGAAAAGTACACAAGAGATCAAACTAGACGAAAGATGGGAGATTACACCAGAATCAATTAAGTTGTGTCAGTTTGATAGGATTGATCTATAATTTAGTAGAATAGTCTACTAGGCTGATAAGAGAATTATGAGCGCAACCAATAGAGGTAGTGATCGTCAAAAAGACGATTATTATTCTACACCACCATGGGCTGTAGATATAATACTTCCACATCTTAGGATAGATTTAAATAGTGATAAGACCATTTTAAGTCCCGCGGCTGGTAAGGGTGAGATTATAAAGAGACTAGTTAATTATGGTGTAAATCCTTCACAAATAGAAGGAATAGAGATAAATAAAGAGAGAGCAGACGAAGCTCAAAAATATACAAATAAAAAGGTATTATGTGGCGATGCTATACAAATAATGCGTAAATGGAATAACAGAGACGATCTGCAATTAATAATTGATAATCCGCCATATAAGCTAGTTGATACATATGCATATAGATGTTTAAAGTTAGTAGGTTATGGTACAGATAAATATTTTTGGAATGGTTTACCAGTTGTTGCATTATTGACTAATGTATCATTTTTATTTGGTAGAGAAAGGGTTAATTTTTGGAAAAAGTATCCTGCAACTATATATTTATTATCTAGAAGACCATCATTTTTTACTAAATGGGTGATAAGTAAGAAGACCGGAAAATTAACAAAAATATCAAACGATGCAACTAACTATGTATGGGTAGTATGGGATCAATATTATTCAAACACTTGGAATATACTAGATTAATGAGATACTTGATTGAATTATTGTGTATTGTACTAATATCACTGTATACGTGTATTTGTGAAGCCGATCCTATTATCAAAAAGGACGATCGTATATGGCTAATAGGTGATTCAAATGGTTTTTTGCTTATGCAGGAATTGCCTAAGTTAGCAAAAGTGAGTGGATATAATCTAAAAGGTAATCCGGTAGGTGGAAGTTCTGTTATATCTTGGTCTTTTCAACTGAATAATAGAATAAGTGTATTAAATAAGTTTAATCCAACAGTTGTCTTAGTATGTTTAGGATCAAATGATGCATACATGGGGCCGGATATAATCAAAAACGAACCAATGTACTTGAGAATGTTGCTTAGAAAAATAACTAAACAAAATAGAACAATAGTTTGGATTGGTCCACCTGATTTGGCTAAAAAACGACCCGGATTAGAAGCATTTTATCAAATGGTTAGTCCAATTCCAATTATTATGTATATTGATTCTCGTAATATTCATATTGATATGTGGGATGATTTATTACATCCATCATTTGCCGGGCGTAAAGTATGGGCTGAATGGATTTGGAATCAATTGGTAAATCAAAATAATTAGGGAGTATAGAATCATGTCTTTCGGTTCTACTGTTGATGTTAGTCGTAATCATAGTTTATCAATTGACTATGTTAGTAAATGTGCATTGAATCTAGCAAATGAGATGTCAAATAAATATAGCATCAACTATAAGCTAGACGGTCGCAACATTATATTCGATGCTTCAACTGGCGCTGCTAAAGGTACTAGTGGTAGATTAGATATAACAGATAACTCTATTAGAATAAAAATCATTCTACCATTTGTATTATATGCATTTAAAGGATCTATAGAAGAAACAGTGAATGAGAAATTGGATGAGTATGGTCTAACAGTCTCGACAATCAAATGAATATAGGAATAGTAGGTAGCAGACGTAGAAGAACAATTGGTGATAAGAATTTTGTATTTGATCTAGTTGAATTTCTATTTATAGAACTTGGTAACGAATTAGTAATCGTAAGTGGTGGTTGTAAATTAGGTGCAGATAGATTTGCGGAACAAGCGTGTGATCAATTTGGTATCAAGAAAATCATTCATAGACCTAGATTATTTGGTGCTAAAAGCAGACAAGATATTGTATTTAGGTATCATTCACGTAATAAGAAAGTTGCAGATGACAGTGATATGATATACGCGCTAGTTGCAGAAGATAGAACAGGTGGAACAGAAAATACAATCAAACATATGTTTGAGTTAAAAAAGCCAATCGTAATTGTTAATTCGGATTTCACAGAACAGAATATATTTCCATACAAGGAATATTCGTCAACAGATAAAAAAGAATGTTTGTCGTTACCTATGTTCATCAGGAGAAAATGAGTTATGGACAATAAAGAAGAATCAAAAACTGTGAATATGAAAGAGGAATTAGTTAGGGTTATTACTAAAGATGGTGCAACGTTTTTATTAGGAGCACCGTTACCTCAACCAGTAGATCAAGAACCAGAACCAGTAAAAGTAATTAATATAGAACTTTTACAAGCAGTAGATCCAGAAGGTAATAGGGATCCAAAAGGTGATGATGTTTTTAGAATAGTTAGTCAAGCTGACGAAGGTAGTCATTATGAGAAAGCGGGATTAGCTATTGTAACTACAGTTCCGTATAATGAGGCAACTAGATGGGATTCAGTAGTTAATGAAAAGGATATTTTAAATGAAATAAATGAAGCTAGATTGAATAGTATGAAAGAAAGTGAAGAGGAAGACGATGAAGATGAAGATGACGATGAAAATGATGACAACGGTAATAGTGACAATGGAAATGATGATAAAGAAAAAGCAAATCAATCAAATAACAATTCTGTAAATTCTACATCTACACCAAATACAATACCTAGAACAATGCCAAATGTGGTAACTGGAGAAATTAAAAAATGAGAGCGAAAGGGGCTAAAAAAACAAAGTCTGGCAGAGTATTTGTTACGTGTACTCTTAGTCCAGAAGGATTCAATAAATTACACGAATTAATGTTAGCTAGAGGAGCAACTAGTCAAGGAGCAGTAATTGAAGAAGCTATACATAGGTGGTATGCAGAAGATCCGTTAGTTAAGGATCTATTATCTAACAAGAATTCACAGAACGTTAATCCAATCTTAAGGGAGTTACACAATAGAACATGTCAAACGAAAGAAAATCAGACGAGAGAGAAAACAGGCTCTGGGAAAGTATCAGAAAATGGCTAGCCAAAATAACTGGTAGCAAATCAGATGTAATAGTTATTATCGGATTACGGATGAATAGTGATAATGAGTGGGAACCTAGTTGGAAAGCTTCCCACTGGTTAGATGATTTTAGCGGAAAAGATTTGCCACCGGGAGTTAAGGGTGCTATAGTAAAAGAAATGGTAAAAGATAGTTTGGGAGAAAAGCTGGGTGATATTGTTGTAGAGAGGGGTATTCCAGCTATGGTTAATGCTATTACTAATAAGATAAAAGGTGGGTGAAAAATGGATGCCAAATTTGTATATGCAATACAAAATGTATATCAAGGTGATGCAACTGTATTATCTAAACTCAATGATGCAACTGTTGGAATAATTATACAATCTGCAATTCAATACATAATTGATAATTTGGGTGCTACGTTTGTTAGCTCATCGTCATCAGTTGTTTCTCCTAATAAGATTGAAGCAGTAATAAGGATTACATTATCGGCAGAATTTATAGCTTTATATCCAACTGATGACGATAAAAATTCAATACTAAGAGGAACATTTCAGGGAATTATATCTACTGGATTACCATGTGTGAACGTTAAGGAAACTATAAGTTATATTCCCTAGATTTGATTTTTATTTTGGTCAATGGATGGAGTTTGATATGTCTAGAGGTAGTAAACGAATAAATCCAGTGAATGCTCCTATGAACAATATTGAAGTACCCAATGCTCCGGGCGATGATGTTGTTGTTCCGGAAGAGGAAACCGAATTATTAGAAGATGATATTAAAAAGTTAGGAGCATTAGATCCTGATAGTGTTCAACAGAATAGGAATCTGCATGTAGCAGTAAAACGTAAGAAAGATATGGATGCTCGTGTACCTTGGAATTCACCTGATCCAGTTAAGTATAATATGGCAGCAAAAATGTTTTCTGCCAATGCAAGTGTTTATATAGATCAGGTAAGTCCATCGGAAGCACATGTTGATATTATATCTTTGTCAACTATACCGGAATATTCTCAATTTGTTAGATTAATGAAGGATAGATATTGGAGAGGTAATGAAGTTACATATAAATGGTCTATAGTTCAGTATGGTAATTTACATAGAGCGGTGGGAAGGCTTAAGTTGTCTGAGGATCCTATTGTAAAATCAAAATGGGATTCACTAACGCAACAAAATCAGTTTTCTCACAATCAGAATATGATGCAAAATTCAATGGGTATGCAGAATCAGATGCAGAATCCAATGAATATGCAGAATCCGATGCAGAATTCTATGGGTATGTCTAATAGTCAGATTCAGCAGAATTCTATGGGTATGCAAAATGTTGGAATGCAGAATCCGATGAATATGCAGAATCCTATGGGAATACCCAATCAGATGCAGCAGAATCCTATGGGTATGCAGAATCAAATGCAGAATCCTATGTTGATGCAAAATCAACAGCCGCATGGTCCGGTTGTAGTACAGCCTCCAGAAGATCAAAGAATATCTTGGTTATGGGATTCTATGCGGGATATGAGTAATAAGATGCATGAGTTGATGAATGGTGTTGAAAAAATATCTGTACAGCAGCAGAATAATCATGATAATGCTATGAATCAACAACATCAACAAAATATAGCTCCTCCACAGATAGTTGTACAAAATAAATCAAAATCAAATGATGATGATGAAGATGAAGATGACGACGATAATGATGAAAATGACTATAGAAGTCATAATGATGATGATAATGTGTATAATGGAGAAGAAATAGACGATGGTTATCCTAGTTTGTTACAGACTGTTGTAAGTCCTAAGAAAAAAGATAGACAACCACGTAGGTCTTCTATGCCTAATTATCCATATCCGTATCCATATCCGTATCCTCCCCCGCCCCCACCTATACCTAGTGCTATTCCACAGGTTCAGCAAACACAGAATATACCTGTTCAGCAAGCGAATAATATTCCTGTTCAGCAGATGAATAATATTCCTGCTCAACAGACACAGAATATGTCTAATCAACAAACACAAAATTCTGCTCAACAGTTAAATCAAGCCGTACAACAGCAACAAGCTCAATCTCAGTCTAATAATATGCAGCAACAAATTCCTAATAGTAATATACAGCAACAGCCTTCTAGTAATTTACAACAACAGTCTTCTAATAATCAAGATAATGCTTCTTTGTTACAATTAACTAAAGATATGGGTATGTTGCAAGCATCTATGCAGAATTTGCAAGCATATATTAGTGGAATGTCTGCTGTTAAGGATAACAATAATAGTAATCAATATCAAAATAATCCGCCTCCACCCCCACCTCCACCTACGATGAATAATCCTTTTTCCAATGGTAATCCATTTTCTGGTGGTAATGGTAATTTAGGATTTAATCCAAATCCAAATCCATTTTTAAATCCGCCTCCACCTATGCCGATGCAGCAACAAATGCCAATGATGCAACAGCAGATGCCTATGCAGCAAATGCCAATGATGCAACAGCAAATACCAATGCAACAGATGCCTATGCAGCAAATGCCTGCACAACAACAGCAAATGCAGCAAATGCCTATGCAGCAACAAATGACACCACCGCCACCATTACCGCCACCGCCTAATTATGTTCAGGGTTCTAATCAACAACAGCAAAATATGCAGCAACAGCCGCAACAACAGCAATCACAACCAGTTGGCGTAAAAGAACAAGTAATGCAGATGATGAGCGGTTTAAATGTAATAAAAGAAGCTGCTTCTCAATTAGGACTTGTCCCAAAAGCGGGTGAAGGGGAATTAGATACCCCAAAAAAAGATGAAGCGATAGAAAAAAAAGCAGAATTAGATGATATGCCTTTTAAGGTTGTAGAAACTCCAGGTTGGAGATTTGCTTATACTAAAGAAGGTCAACCTATGGATTTGTTGACCAATGCATTTGTTAATTCGGATCACTTAGGTGAAATATTTAAGATTATTGGTGATAAGGCTAAAGAACTTAGAGCTGAAATGATAGCTAAGGGTGGCGGTACAAATAAACAAGCATCTGAATTATCTGAACTTAAACAACAAATGTCAGACTTGATTAGACAGAATAGAGGGTTAGCGTCTGAAATAGAGTATATGAGACAAACACCTATGAATGTGGCATCTTCTCAGGGTTTTAGTCCAAGACCACCAAATCCTTTTAATCAAAGACAGCCAAATTATAATCCTAATCAACAACAGCAACCATATATAAATCAACCACAATCACAGTTCGTTGATCAGCAACAGCAGCAGCATATACAATCAAGATATGGTACTCAATCATATAATCCGCAACCTCCGATGAGTCATGTTATAAATCAAAGACAGCAACAGATGAATCAACAGCAACAGCAGAACGTTCAACAGAATCATCAACAACAAAACGTTCAAGTGTCGCAACAAAATCAACAAATGCAGCATGAACAACAGATGCAACAAAATCAAATGCAACCAGAACAACAACAAATGAATAATCAACATAATCAATCTAATCAGTTTAATCAACCTAGTCAACCTCAACAAAAAGGTGGACTACTAGGTGCATTAAACGCAGTCAGCAATATTAGAGGAAATCAATCCAATCAGTCATAATAATGATATAACTTAGTTGGATACGTGACAGGATTTATGATGGATGATTTTCATAAATTTGATGATGGAGTAGTTATATTAGGAGAATTTCCTAGTATAAATGTAGTTGAATTAATACATATGTTTTGTCCAAATAAAGGTATTCAATTAACCATAATTGATCCTGATTACGAATCAATGCCTGATATGGTAGGTAATGATGTTAATTGTTGTTCATTTGTTTGCAGATCAATGAAGGTATGTGAAACAATTTGTTGTAAAGGGTCCGCGGCATATTTATTTGGGAAAATTGGTTTAGTAAAGTATAGAACATTTTACAGAACATTGATTAGACTTGAGTATTGTACTGATTGGAGATTGGTAAATAAAATTATATGGAGAAAAAGAAGATGTGAAGGCGGATTAAAAAATTATTCAGAATGTTATGAAGAAATTGGTTATTTTGTGTTGAGTGACGGTTTAGGTGATGATGAAACAATAATACCTCAGTTATTTGTTGATCCTTTTTTAGATAAACCAAAGAGTAAATTTGGCAGAAAAAATAAAAATCAGAAATTATTTATGACTAGGAACAATGTTTGGTTAGATGTGTCTGAAATGATCAAGAATAAGATAGATAAAAATCAAAAACCAGAGAAGCTGATACAAATTCCAATCGAAGTTCATACTAGAGTAAATGATCTAGTATTTGATCCATTTTCTAGGCACGCAGTTACAGCAATAACTGCTAGAAAGCTAGGTAGACGATTCATAGTTGTAGCTAATACTAAGAAAGAGTTTGAATATTGTGTGTCTGAATTATCAAAATTGAAGATTAGTACTGTGTGATGATAAAAGTATAAATGTAGGTGAAAAAAAGTTCTTGACAGGTTGGGATTTTTCGTGTTTACTATGTATTTGACGCAGTGTATGTATAGTTTCGTCTGATATATCTATGTATGGTATTTGTTATGGAAGGGGATATATATTATGCCATCTCCCTGTGGTCGTCATTATGGTTTCGGATATATAGAAAATCGTATTCCTTCTCAAGATGGTAGCAACAGTTACCGTCCGCCTCATATAATCCCTCCTTGTAGTCCAGAATTTTCAGGCTATAATCAATCAGAACATTATTGTTCGGATTATAATTGTTTAAATTATGATCGTTCTGGTCATGGTCGTTTAGGACAATATGATTCCGGTGAATATCCTAATGATTCATCTTCTGGTTTTAATACTCCTCCAGTAAAAAGACCCCCTTCACCAGTTGGTGATCCTAATTTTCCTGGTGCAAGACCACCTGGGGCGGCGAAAACTAATCAAAATACAATAAATCAACAACTATCTAACGATAGTAATGCTGAGATCAAATCTGAAACCATTAAAAAGACAGTCATAATAGGAGGGACACTACTATTAACTGTATTCGGTATATATTTGTTTGGTAAAAATCAGTAAAATTGACATCAGATATCGAGATATATTTATCATGAATCATATATTTGGAGTAGGTCAATCAAATATTATAACAGGGAATGGCATTCCATTCATACTATCTTCGCACCCTAGGGGTTCAGTTGGTGCGCAAAAGAGTTTAAATAAAGTAGTTGAATTCATTGCTAGAGATAGAATAGATCCTCGTACTAGAGCTTGGTCAATTAATGAATTACAACAGGCTGGTAATCCTCAAAATGATTATGATCGAGCTAGAGTTATATATAATGCTGTAAAGAGAGATTATATATATGTTCCAGATCCTTTTGATGCAGAATTTATGCAGTCTGCTGTATGTACATTAGATAATTGTAATGGAGTAGCGTTTCACGGTGGTGATTGTGACGATTTATCTATAACTTATGGTTCTGCAATAGAATCAGTTGGTTTAAGGGCAGCAGTCATAGGACATAGTTATAGACCAGATAAAGAGATTACACATGTATTAATAGGTTTTTGGGATGATAAATCGGGTCAATGGATTCCAGTAGATCCGAGTACAAATATACCGTTCGGAACTACGTATAGATATACAAGAGAAATCTGGCTAGATATTCCTAGTGGTAGAATTATTTGTGATTCAGATGTATGTGATCGGCATATACTACCACCTGACATATCTGAGTATCGTAAAAAAGGTGATTTTGTTGGAGTAGTTCCATTCAATCAAATGAATGATGCTGTCAATGATAGTATACCTAATGGAAATTATTCTGCACCAGTTGATTCAATAGTGATAAAAAAGAAGTCTATAGTTTTATTTAGTGTATTCACGGTACTATCTGGAATAGGAACAGCTTTGTATTTGAGTAATAGAGACAAGCATAAATAAATAATCTAGTGGAGACTATTATGGAAAATTCTAATAGTGGAACAATTGGTGGTATCGGCAGCTTTTTTCAAAATGTTGCAGATAAAGTATATAAATTAGCAGATAGTTTGTTTGAATTATCTAATGATGATAAAGATGGATATAGTCAATATTTTTTAAGTGTGGCAGTAGATATACAGAATCAATGGGAAAGAATTATTAAAGCACACGAAGTATTAATGAAGAATAGAGAAAGCTTTGGTGTACCGAAGTTTGATAATTCAACTAATCTTCAAGCTGCTGAGATAAAAGATCCAACTTGGGTTGGTTGGACAGAGGAAGATGAGAAATATTTAGGCTCATTATACTCATTAGTCGATAAAGTTATCAAATATGCTACTGAAGTTAAGAATGGTCAAAGAGGTTTAGCTTGGGATAAAGACGCTAAAGATGCTGTTGTTTTAGGTACAGCAGAGGAACCTGCAATTTATATAGATTCAAAAGGTGACTATCAATTAGTTAATTGGGATAATACAGGTGGTCCTGTAACTATAACTCCAGCATCATATAACTCTTCTGGTGTTTCCGGTGTTGGAGAACCAATCACTATAACTCTTATTATAGTTATAGGAGTGCTTGCTGTAGCAGCAGCAGCAGCATTATGGAAATGGCTTAGCGTAGAAGAGACCAAAATAAAATTAGCCGCAGAAAAGGATGTACGTGAGAATACTAATAAAAGAGCCGATAAAATGATAGCTTCTGGTGTGCCACCAAAGGATGCTTATAATGAGGCCAATCAATTAAGTCTTGAGGAAGCTAAGGCTCTTGCGCTTTTAAATCAATCTAGAAATCCTGCTCCAGAATTTGATGCATTTAAACAAATAGCATGGGCCGCTCTAGGTATAACGGTTGTAGGTGGCGCTATATACGCTATTTATAAGTTTACTAGCGGTGGATCTAGTAAAGAAACTGTTCGAGAAGTGATTAGGTCAGAGCCACAATTAGAAGCGGCTGAATCAGATTATTGATTTTTTGGAGTACTAAAATGCCCCGCGAAGCTGATATAATTTTCAGTTGGTTTTCAAGTGTTCCCGATAATGTAAAAGCATTATTTACTAGGCCAACTGAATTCAGACAAATACCAACGCCTCCACCTGCACCAAAAGGTGATAATCGTAGTAAATATACGATTCAGTTACAACAATTAGGATGGCCTCATCCATTACCCGGTATATTGAATAAATATGCAGGAGATATCAAACCATTACGTGTTGCATTTATGGGTTTTTCTGAAGGATGTCAAGGCGTTTCAGGAATGCTTAGAAGTGCCGATGCTGCATTTATTGATACAGCCATAGGTATCGATGGTTATCATAGTCCATTTTTAGGTCCACCAAATAAAGATAGAAGTAATATAGCTGTATCTAGTATAGCTCCATTAATTGAGTTTTCAAAGATTGCCTCAGGCAGTCCATATGTAAGAGAAGGTGTACCATTAGGTAGACGAACAAGTATAATTACTCATTCATCTATAGTTCCAACAACATATGCATCAACTACAGAAACAGCTAATATAGTGTTGAAAAGTTTATTTGGCGAAAATTGGCCCACACAATCGGTTCCTAGTGCTATAGTAAGTGCTATTTATAATCCGCCTATTCAATTACATGGTAATGTATATAATAACCACAAAACAACCATTTATTCTAATACTCCAACTAAATATGCAATTCACGACAGTGGATTATATGTATTAGGTTTTAATGATTTAGATCCAACAGGTATAAATGATCATATATATCAAGCAGAGATAGTACTTCCTCAAGTTCTACAATATATAGTAGCTCCAAATTGGAATGCTGTTGATCCCAAAACTGGTGTATGTGTAAGTGGAAGTCCATTATATCAATCTGTTAGTTATGCGATTAATCCAGGCGGCTCATGTAGTATGGATCCGCCAACATTGGTTCCAGGTGATATAACAGATCCTAATGCTAAATTACCAGATGGTTCACTTGATTATAACAAATGGATTCCCAAAAATGAACAAGATATTCTAAAAAAGAAACAAAAAGATATGACTTGGTGGGAGAAGTTGATATTTTTATTTACTGGTGTTGGAATGGTATATGCTGGAATAAAAGCAACAGATGCAATTGTTAATAGTGAAGGTGAGAACAAATCTGAATTAGAATAATTAAGTTTAAATTTGAAGCATTGAGCATCAAATAATGAGTAGTATTCTATTATATAGTCCATGTATGCCTGAAGGTCCTTGGTTCAGGTATTTGGAGAATGGATATATAGAGGTTCAAGATATAGGTATACCCAAATCAAGTTCATTTCCTAAGAATGTGCATCAATGGAAAAATTTGATTAATAAATATTCGTCTATGTGGAAGATATCTCCTAGTATTGTAACTGCATTTATGTGTCAAGAATCTGGTGGTCATGAAAAAGCTGTAAGTACATCTAATGCATACGGTCTTATGCAAATGCTGCTATCTACAGCTAAAATGTGGGGAAATAGATATTACGGTATAAATCCTGACACAATAACTATTCAATCACTTTTTGATCCAGAATTTAATATAAAGCTCGCCACAGCCGGTATAGCTGATTTAATGCGTGAACATAACAATAATATTGTTAGAGCAGCCGCTTACTACAATAGTGGGAAGAATGCATGTTCGGATTGTTATACTGATTCAAAAACTGGAGAAAAACATTGTTGTCCACCAAGTAGATGGGGACTAAGAA
>Ga0209777_10002868_pt1 | contig 22018 bp, 24 predicted proteins | sample FrelakmetHBP12HB_FD_187147 | JGI IMG/M metagenome (GOLD analysis project Ga0209777, IMG submission 187147) | Freshwater lake sediment microbial communities from the University of Notre Dame, USA, for methane emissions studies -HBP12 HB (SPAdes)... | ecosystem: Environmental > Aquatic >...
TAAGTGGCACCACGAATGGCAGCATCAGTGGCACCACGAGTGGCAGCATAAGTGGCAGCATAAGTGGCACCATCAGTGGCAGCATCAGTGGCAGCATAAGTGGCATCATAAGTGGCATCATAAGTGGCATCATAAGTGGCATCATAAGTGGCACCACGAGTGGCATCATAAGTGGCATCATAAGTGGCACCACGAGTGGCATCATAAGTGGCACCACGAGTGGCACCACGAATGGCATCATCAGTGGCAGCATAAGTGGCATCATAAGTGGCATCATAATTGGCATCATCAGTGGCAGCATCAGTGGCAGCATAAGTGGCACCATAAGTGGCACCACGAATGGCATCATCAGTGGCATCATAAGTGGCACCATAAGTGGCACCACGAATGGCATCATCAGTGGCATCATCAGTGGCAGCATCATTGGCACCACGAATGGCATCATCAGTGGCAGCATAAGTGGCATCATAAGTGGCATCATAAATGGCACCACGAGTGGCATTTTTGTTCTTTGCTTCTTTTAAAATTGCAGACGCAGCCCCGTAGGCGAATGCCATGACGAGCGGCGAAGAGACGACCACAACACGCGGCTTCTTAAGACCTGCCGTTGCATACAGACCCTCAATCGCGGGCACAATCTTGTCCGGCTCGATGGGCGCGGTCCGGAAGGCCCGGTCAATCCACAACTTGGCGTGGGCTTCAAGCTTCACCTTTTCCTCTGGCGTGATGCCACCCTTGGCTTCGGTCTTGGTGCGGACGATGTTGCTGGTCATGGCTTCAACTCCGTGTAGCATGTGTCTTGCGAGTGCTTCATCTCGCACGTCGCCATGGCCTCGTTCAACTGCTGGACCAAAAGCCCGAACAGGCAACCACAGGCCACCGTCAAAAGCAATGCGATCTTGATCATGGGATCCTCCTCACTTTGGCAGTTGCAATTCGGCCAGCTCGGCCACGGCTTCAATCTCGCGCTCGGTCAGCCCAAGCTTGGCGCCCCTCATGCGAGGGCCTTGTAGCGGATGACGTCGAACACCGACTCCTTCTTGCAGGCATCGATCTGAGCCTGGGAAAGGCCGCACTTGTCGATCAGGGCCTGTTCAATAATGCTGGAACGCGACTGAACTGAAACAGTGATAGCGAAACGATCGCCAGCGAGCTTCCAGCCCTTGTCCATCTTCTCGCCGACCTGTGGCGCGAGGCTTGAGAGTTCTGCCTTGACGGGCTTCAACTGTTCTTCAAGCTGCTCAATCGCCATCTTGAGCAGGGCATACTTGTCGGCGAGGGCTTGAACGGCGTTTGACATTTGGGGTCTCCATTTAGGCCGGATCATTCCGGTGAGGTATGCATGCACCCGTTTACATGAAAAGTAAAGCGATTTCTTTGTGGGGGATCAAATTATTTTATAGGGCTGATTTGAGGCCTATTTGCTGACAAATTGGGCTGCAGCCTTATCTTTTCGTTTGACCACGTCCAGCATTCGCCTGTTTCGTCCTGGAAACAGACCCAAAGCAGGTTGTGATCCAGCCCCATATCAATCAGAAAATGGGCCATGGCTTTCCCCTTGGGCGTTGTCAGGGGCAATGGCGGATCAATCCGAATGATCATGCATCAATCTCTGTCATTGCCGCAATTCGGCGCAATGTCTGCATGCCGTTTTCTTGCACCGGCACAAACCTTGCGGCCGCATATCCAGGCTCCATGCCCATCGAACCTATGGGCCGAATAATTTCCTGCAGCCAAACCATCGGCCCCTTGGGCCAGCCCCAATGAAACTCATTGCCATTCGGAACACAATCCCGCACGGTATAAATTTCGCCAGCCTTAAGGCCGTCCATGCCTTGCCTATAACGGATGCCAGGAACGACAAATTGACCCGTTGCGGCATTGACGCAAACAATTTTTTGTCCCGCTTTGAATATCATTTATTTCTCCTCACTAACCATTTGGCCAGCCGTTGATGTAACAATAAATGACAACACCAGCTACTGTTCCAATGACAATAGCCAAAAGACAATCAATAATCTGCCGCATCATTTGAGGTTCTCCATATCAGACTAAATTTACATGCTTGGTTGAACAATATCACTCGGCTTCTTGAGCATCTTGCGAAGCGTAAGAAGAAGATCGGCCCGCTTTTCCTTGATGAGTTCAGGATCATCATTCGTGCGCGCAATAGAAACATTGTTCTTTATCACGCGCAATGGATAAATTTTCTTGACCTCTTCAAGGGCCGCCTCATTCATGGCCGCCATCTGCTGGCGCCCGCTGATAAGGAATTTCTCCTCAAACCATCTGGCGCCAACTTCCTTCATGGCTTTGCGCAATTCCAGATCCGTATCATGGACGCGGCCCTGAACAGACGATCTCACCCATTCAACAATGTCCTTCATTGCCAGCACCGCCGGCTCTGGATGCCGAAGCAATGCCTCGGACAAGACAGCCGCTTCCTGCTGGCCCTCCGTCCTTGAACTGGCGATCAGCTCCTTCTTGCGCTCCGTCATGGGCGCAGGCTGGCCCTTGACCACATAGTCCCCAAATTGCTCGGCCCAGTTCTTGATGATGCTCAAGCCCCCGCCCTTCAGCCAATTATGAAATTCTTCAAACTTCTGGCGCGGCCACTTTTCTTCAGTGACTTCTGGGTAATACCAGCGGCGGTCATCTTCTTCGACCTTCAAGGCCCGCATTGAATTCGAACAAGCGAAGATATGACACCAGTTTTCAATCAAATAGGGCCGCTGATACTTTTCGTTAACCTCGATTTCCTTGTCAGTGATGGCGGACTTGAGGCGGTTGTATGCTTTCCAACTATGCCCGGAATAGATCTCATGAATCACAATCAAGCGCTTGTTGGCCATCCAGCCATTGAATTCAGACTGCACAATCTGGTTCTCAGTTGGATAGCCTACATTCTGCATGCCGACCAGAGGCGCAAGAATTGATGATCCCAAAGTGGTTTTGCCAACCCCCTGGCGTTCGCTCACCAGCAAAAGGCCATATTCCATGCGCGTATCGGGCCGCGCAACAATGGTTGCGCACCAGCGCAGCACCTCATGCATTTCAGTTGGATTTGGAAACATATACCGCATGAATTCAAGGAAGGGTTCCGAAGATCCCGGCCTGCTTTTGATATGGGTTGGGGTGTGCAGATTGATGGCGCTCGTTGTATTGTCCGTTACGACCTTCCCCTTGATGTCGGGACGATAGCAAAGCTTTGCCGATCGGCCCACATAGGCTTTGACAATCAACTTTGATGTTTCATTGCTATGGCTGAAGGGTGCCAGCATCTTGTTCATGATCTGCTCGGAGCGAATGATCTCCGGCATTTCCTTGCAAACAAAGAGATCTGCCTCCTCCACATACGCCCACATATCCTTGAAATTTGAACGCAGGGCCGTGGTCGGCTTGCCCTTCGGGTTTGGAATCTGGTCGGTGGCCCAGGTGGCTGGATGCAGGCAGCTGCGGAAGGATGGCCCGATATAATAATCATGCCCTTCCATCTTCTTGAACATTGTCTTTGGGAAATCATCGGCCAAGTCGAAGCTTTGCGGCCACTCGCTGGTAAACTGCAGGTGAAAGGTGGGCACCCTGAGCTGGTAGGAGATGGACTGGACCGCCTGCACCCCCGGCAGGTCATTGTCTGACACGATGTAGGCCCGCTTGATCCCGGCCTTCTTGAGGGCACTCCAGTCGGTACGCGAGGGTGACAGTGCGCCACCGATCCAGCCAACATGGGCCGCATTGCTCATTTCTTCGCCCCATGGGTGAGACTGGCGCTTGTTGCGCATCTCTGGGGTCTTGCCCTCAATCATGTTGCGAACGGCCCTCGCGGCCTTGGCCCCCTCATGGATGAATACCGTGGTATAGCTGCCTTCCTGGAATTGCTCCATGCCCCAAAGCGGCAATGGGCCTTCAGGCTCTGCCTTGCGCCACTGGCCATCATCCCAATAGGTCCAAGGATGATAACGCTTCTCCCCGCCCGCGGGCAAATCAATGCGCACCTGCAGCATGACAATGTTGCCGTGAATGTCGCGGAACTCGAATACGTTTTCGGGCGGCGCATTACGCACCTCATCAGGCAAATCTACGAGTGTCTTGAGGGGCTGAACATGCGGCCATTGGACGGTTTGGCACTCGGCCTCAATTTCAATCCTTTCCTTTTCGGTTGGGGCATAGGAATCAAGCGCAAGGATCTTGCCATTATTCTCGATTGAGATGATAGCAATATCTTCCCAATATTTTCCTTTTAACTCCTTCACAACGGCCGTGCGAAGCGAGCGTGGCTCGGCACCAATGCGCTGGAGATACTTGGAAACGGAAGCAATATCGTTAAGTGATTTTATGCGCATTTTCTTGATCCATAAATCCGATAAAACGGGCTTGTTTAATTGAAATCATTCTAAAGTCTGGCGGAACCGACCCCTTCAGGGCATAGATGGCCTTGCCCGCGCCGCCTCGCTCCAATATCGGCCGCCCAATTTCATCAAAGTTAAATCGGTCAACCTTGGCGTAAATCTTGTCGCTGTCATCGGCCACCCAAAGACCCAGGGATTGAGTTGGGCCTTTCATTATGCGCCCCCGGCGTTTTGCCACGGCCGCAGGTTCATTTTCATCTTTTTGCTTGATTTGCTGCAACACGCCAATGATCAGAACACTATGCTCTTCGCCTGTTGTGCGGACCTCGACCACCCTCTTGGGTGGCGTAAAGATATTTTTATCGCGCGCATCGGGCATAAGACGGTTAATTGCATCCTTGATCGGGTTCAGGGTGTCGATTTCAGTCTTTGCATCCTTCATGAATTTATCAAATCGAGCCGGCAGAGGCTCACCGCGAAGGCGGGACCCCATGATCTGCTGCACCGCCTGCGGCCCAATCCCCTTGATATTCTGCAATGGCCCAACAAGGACCCTTTTGCCGTCCTTCACGCCGGAGATCCAGCGATCAACTGACAATTCCCGATCAACAGGCACATAATTGATGCCTTCGGCCGTCATCTCACGCAGAAGCTTGATCTGCTTTTCGGGATCCGGCTCATGTGTCAATGTGGCGGCGGCAAATTCAAATGGATGGTGGGCTTTGGCATAGGCGCACCAGTAAGACATTATCGCATAGGCCACCGCATGGGAGCGATTGAAGCCATAGGAACCAAATGTCACAAGATCCTGCCAAATCTTTTCCAGCGTTTCATTGCTCAATCCGAGCCTTGCTGCACCTGCCTTGAACTTGTCGCGGTATTTATTCAGGAATTCGGCGCCCATGGACTTGCTGATGGCCTTGCGGACAACAGAAACGTCTTCCCACGACATATCCCCAATGTGGCGGCAAATCTGCATCACCTGTTCCTGATAGGCCACCACCCCCAAAGTCTTTTTCAGATATGGCTCAAATGCTGGGTGCGGATAGAGAACTTCCGCCCCGTTCTTGCGCCGCACCCATTCCTGTGTGCCGCCGGAAGACATCGGCCCCGGACGCCCAAGAGCGCCCACCGAGATAATGTCTTCGAGGCTGTTGATTTTGATCTGCCTGCAAATGCTCTGAAGGGCAGCGCCATTAAATTGGAAAACACCAGAAAATTTCTGGGTGTTAAACACTTCAAATGCGGCTCGGTCGTCCAACGGCACCGTTTCAAGGTGATTTGGCGGCAATCCCGCCATCGACAAGGCATCTTCAAAGATGCTCAACTGCTTGAGGCCCAGCGCGTCAATCTTCAGAAGATTCAGATCCTCGGCATCCTTTTTGTCGCAGTGTGTGGCCCCCGTCCGGGCGTCCACCGCCACATATTCAAGAATTGGCTTATCGGTTATGATCACGCCAGCGGCATGCTGCGAATAGTGCCGCGGGTGGCCTTCCATGCGGGCGGCAATGATGACCCCTGAATATTCATCAATAAGCTTCTTGCCTTCTTTGGTCGCAGCGATGGTATCTTCAAGACGCATCAGGGCGCGCTCGTCTCCTGCGTCACGTTCGACCAGAACATCGATGACGCGGTCTCCCGCCCACGGCGGCGCGCCGACGGCCGCGAGGGCCTCATTCATGGCGGACTTGGCCTTGTAGAGGGCGACGGTGCCGAGGCGGGCCACATGGTCGGTTCCGTACTTGCGTTCAAGATATTCAAACGCGAGGTGGCGGTTCTGTTCCGAAAAATCGATGTCGATGTCGGGCAGGTCGTTACGGGTGATGTCGATGAAACGCTCAAAGAGCAGATCATACTTGATTGGATCGATGGTCGTGATCTCGAGCAGGTAGCACACGAGGGATCCACAAGATGATCCGCGAGCCGGTCCACACAGCATCTTGGGGCGGGCCCACTGCATCAGGTCGGCGATAATGTAAAAGTAGTCCTCGAAGTTCTTGTCGGCGATCAGCTTCAGTTCACGATCGAGGCGTGGGCCATAAACATCCTCACCGAGGTTGATGCCGAGCTTGGCGGCGCCATCGAGGCACATCTCGCGCAAGGTCTTCGGGCGCGGCGGCGACAGGAGGGTGCCTTTCTTGAGCTTGGCGTTGGCCTGCCCCTTCACAAAATCGAAATTTTCGATCGCGCCCAAAACATAATCAGTGATCCCGGCAATCGTCTCTATTTTTTGCCGCCACTCATGCCAAGTCATCAACCATTGGGGATAGGTATGAAGTTCAGTATCCATTCCAACAATGGTCTCATAGAGGCTCTTGTCTCCCGATCTCACGTAGCGGTTGTCGGAACACGCAATGAACGATAGGCCATGCTTGACGGCCAGATTGAAGTAACCTTTCGAAACGGATGGGGACAATCCAAAAAAGGTCCGATCGTCATTCTGAACCAAATCCAAGATCGAGCGATTCCCTATAATCTTGAACACACCTTGCGCCGCGTTGGCCTGCTCATAGCTCAGGATCGGCTCGTAGCGGAACTGGTTGGACGCGGTGTAGAGAAGCCGATTGATGGCCTCGATGTCATCGATGGCGATGAAGGTCCAGTAGTCCACCACCGGCTTCTTGGCGTGGATCGATGGTGATACTGCCAGCTCGACGCCATAGATTGGTTTCAAACCCGCCTTGCTGGCCAACTTGGTCCACTTCGCAAACCCGAAGGTGCTGGCACGATCGGTGATCGGCGCGCAACCGTAGCCAATCTCGACGAGGCGTGACATCACGTCCTCAGGCATCCCGGCCGCCACGCGGAATGAGTATCCGGTCCTGACCCGCATCAGACGTCCCCCCTCTGCCGCATCTCGGTGAAGCACTTGGCCAAGGCGCGCACATCATTCTCGGCACGGTGTGCGCCGCCAAACTTTTCTCCAAAGAAAAACTCGTAAAGCTCGGCAAGTTTCATCCGGTATCCCTTGTAGAATTCGGAAGCTTCGACGGTGCAAATGATCCGGGGCCATGCCACCTCATGCCCGCAACGGCGCATCTCCATGTCAATCATCGCTTGGTCGAAGGCTGCATTGTGGGCCACCACCTCGTCGTGGCTCTCAATCAAAGCCTTCAATTCCGCTGCTTTATCCGCAAAGGCCGGTGCGCCCTCCAGTATCTGGTCGGTTATTCCGGTGATCAAGGAAATCTTGTCCGGCAGCTTGCCCCCCGGCGCAAAGAGGGACGAATATGGAATTCCAGAAGCGCCATTCAGGCTCAATCCAAAAAACTCAATGATCTTTGGCTGCTTATCAAGGCTCTTCAGGGAATTGCCGACAAGGCCAGTGGTTTCTGTATCAAACACAAGAGTTTTCATTTTGCCCTCTCCGCCTGATCCAGTTCCTGCAGCATCTGCGAATAAACGGAGAGATCGTCTAGGCTGTCCGTATGACCATTGTCAGAAAAGTTCTGGGCATAACGGGCCAATTTAATAACGATAAGCGTGAATATCGCCATGCGGTTAAAATCATCCGCTGACTTCAGCACAATGCCGCCAGACAGAAGCTGCATCATGATCGGGCCGATGCGCTTGTAGGCGTCGCCATATTGCTGGTTCCGCTGCTCATAAAGTGCGGCCGCATCGCGCAACAGGTCGGGAACGCTCTTCCTCATCATGAGGCACCGCTGACAGGCTGCAAAACAGTCAAGCCATAATTGCGCATGCCCTCAACCACGCGATCCCGGTCTTCGACCACAAACCAGACCTGTTTCAGAATAGCTTCGCGGCTGCCAAAATGGTTTTCAAGAATTGCAATCTTCAAGTCGAAATCATTTCTCATGTCATCATTGGGCCGCATCAAAAGATGATCGCAGAAAAAATCAAGATTGGAATCCTTCAGCCACTTTTCCGTGATGCCTCGATATTTCTCCATCCTGCCGGTCAACAAAACAATCTGGCAATCGGCAGACAACAGGCGCAACAAATCCGCAATCTTGGTGATCACGGGATCTTCAGGTGCCATGGAATTAAATGTGTCCCAATCCTTGATCCTGGCATATTCGGCCCGGTGAGAACTGTCGGATAAGGTTCCGTCAATATCAAATATGACGTGGCCCATCATGCGCCCGTCAAACATTTTGATTGTCCTTTCAGTTTGCGAATTTTTTAGCATCTGGGTCACACAAATAATGAATGATGTAATCAATCAACATTCTTATGATGATTTCTTTTTCTTCAAACCGAAGAAACTTGGCATCTGGATTAAGATTAAAATATAGCCCCAAATTATCGCCTGAAATCTCGTATTTGATGTGAAGAAGGTCTGGAAGATTTTTGCCTTCCAGTTCCTCCTGCGTAAGAAATGCAAATTTAGGCTCAGTTTCCGGTTCAGCCATGTTTCACTTTCGGCGTTTTGACCTTTGCGGTTCGGCCGGAGAACAGCCCCAGATCTTCAAGGGGAATATCCTCGCCGCTGCGCATGCGCTCGCGCGCAAACGCCAGAAGGGTCTGAGGGTGAACACTCTCAGATTCATTGACCGGAAACCCCTGCTGACGCAAATGCTCCGCCAAATCTTTGGCGCGGTTGTGTTCGGTCTTGCCAAATTCAACGCTGACCTCATTCTTGATCAAGTCAGCGGCACCATTTGTCGCCAGCCAGTCAATTGCCACCTTCCGCCGCATGGGATCCTTCGGCAGGCTTCCCTGCACAAAATCCTGAATTTCAATCGTATGCCCGGATGTCGTGCGCACCGATGTCATGCCGCATTCGGCCATCAGATCTGGCAATTCCACGGTTTTCAAATGATTGCCGCGGCCTTTCAAATCCTTGAGGCTTTCTTCCAGCGCATCAATCTGCAATTCGGTGCTGACAATTTCATCAGCAATCGACATCACACGCTTGAGGGCCGAATCATTGGAGGGGGCTTCCGCCCCCTCCTCCACATCAAAGGGATTACGCATTACATGGCCCCTTCTGATGCGGAATGCTCTTCCTCGGCCGCACCAACGTCACCACGCATTTCACCCTTTGACAGGGAATTGCGGAAATCCTGCGCGTCTTGCAGAATTCGTTGCCAGCCTTTGGGATCGAATTCGGGCAACGATGGCCCGCGCTCAATCTTGAAGCCAATCCAATCACCCTTGGAATTTGCCTCTTCGACCGTAGAAATATGATAGATGCGGTAATACAATGGCGGGGTGAATGATGTGCCGTCTGGGCGCACAACCCTTTCGGACGTGGCCAGGCTCAACCAGCGGCGGGCCTTTTTCAGCTGTGTGCTGGTCAATGGGATAAAGGACCTTCGGCCCCCGGCCGACAAGTTCAGCCCAAAGAACTGGGCCGTTTCGGAAATATAATTTCCATTCGGCAAAATTGGCCGGTTGCTATCATCTGGCTTTGTCTGATCAAGGATGGCCTTGTCATTATGGATCTGCACCAGACCCTTGCCGCTGGAACGCGGCGCCCACTCCAAGTATGTCTTGGAGTAATAGACAGGCAAAAACAGCATTGGTGAGGGGAACACTTCATTTGTTCCGACATCACACAGATCGCCGACCGATGCGCCCTTGATATATTCTGGTTTCTTTGGCTGAACCTGGGGAGACAATCCCTGCAAGATAGTGATGCGGGGGACAATCAAATCCTGTGATGTTACGTTTTCAAAGCCCTGGCCTTCAAACTGCGCAAAGTCTGAAGCGCTCACCACGGCTGGCGTGGCCATGCTTTGAACTGCGGGAACTGCATTGTCTTTCTTTGTCATAAAACACCTCTTGCCGGCTTAGGCTTGGGACATTCCAAAACCATTTTTGCGGCAAATCACAAAATAAGGAGTTATTTTGAAATACGCAACCATTTTTATTTTACAGTGCAAATCGAATATCAACATCCGAAAAAAGAAATCGTTTTCTTTTACCCGAATGTGTGCCATAAGGAGGCCGTGCCTGCAATGGAGGGCGCAAATGGAAAAGAAACGTAAAAGAAAAAAATTATTTCTTGAGCCACTGGGAAGTGATTTTATTGAGATATTGGCGCGGGAAGAAAACTGGGATTTCGATGACATGAGATTGGATGACGATGGCCGTGTCGTAATTGATTCTGACGGAAACATCGTCACATTAAGGGCCGACAAAATAAATACTGTTTTGGATTGAGGATTATATGACACGCATCAATGTAGTACCGCCAAAAGAATTGCACGATCGGCATTTGGTTGCCGAATATCACGAACTTCCGCGGATCTTCGGCCTTGTGCGCAAAGCTATTGCCAAGGGAATGAAGCCGGAAGATTTTCGGGCCAATTTCCCGAAGTACACGATGGGGACTGGACACGTTAAGTTTTTCTACGGCCGCCTCAAGTTCATTGCGGAGAGGCAGATTGAATTGATTTTAGAAATGGCCAATCGCAAAATGAGACCTCAGTATGAAAGTTTCACCAGTTTGATTGCGGGCATACCGAAAGATTGGTTTGAGGAATGGACGCCAAGCGAAGAGGATATGGAAGTCAACCGCAAACGATTGTCAGAGCGTCTCATTGAAATGAAGGTCAAACAGAAGCGCAAGCCCCTGACCCCATACAATGAGCATTTGATGGATGAAAAGGGAGAGGTGCGCGAATGACCAAAGAAGATGTCATCGCTCGCAAGCGCGAGCTGCGTTATGCGGTGGCAATGGGGAAAATGATGAAACAGGGGCCAACCATTGATGAATTGACTCGGCGTTTGGAAAAAATAGAAAGGGAGGTATCCGAACTGAAGCAAAAACCAATAGTTTGTTAATGAATAAAATTGCCATTGAGTATGACTGACTGTGCGGGTGTAGCTCAATGGTAGAGCAGCAGCCTTCCAAGCTGAATACGAGGGTTCGATTCCCTTCACCCGCTCCAACTGTTCAACCCTAAATAAGTGAGGAATTAAAATGTCTGATACTTCAATTGTCACCCAGCCACAAACTCAGGTCGATCCGCAACAGGCTGCGCCTGCAGCCCCACCAGCGGTGGCCGAAGCTCCGCCTGCAGTGGCCGAAGCTCCGCCTGCGCAGGAAACAATGCCGATGATGCCGGCACTGCCGATCTACACAGAACTGCAGGAACTGGCTCACATTGTTGCGAGCCAGGCCGAAGGATTGAAAGCCCATGCGCGCAATATGCAAGTGCAGGGGCAATTGATGCTGCAGGATTTGTGGCGCCAGCAGGAGAGTTTCATTCACGATCTTCAAAAGCTGGATGCCGAATGCGAGCAGGAAGTCTCCTGGATCATTAAAAAGTTCCAGTCACGCAAAGATACCTTGCGGCGTCAAATCGACTCTTTGCAGAGCCAAATCGACTATCATGGGGCAATGCCTCAGATGCCGACCCCAATTTCCATTGCGGCACCGGTTTCCAAGCCACAAAATAAACAGTCTGGCGGCTTCATGGACGTTTTGCGGCAGTTGATCCCATGATGGATTTTGTAGTTTGTACGGCCGTTGCCGTTGCCATTTCTTCCAATGAGTTTGGGGACAGTGGATTTTCAAGCTGGGGGCAAGATTGTCCCCCAGCTTTGATCCAACCGCCCATCAACCCCCGCCCCCCAGCCAAAAACACAGGGCTGGGGAACTCCAAATATATCTTTGCCCCCGATGAGCCCGTTGTCACGGGGGCGATTTGCAAGAAGAACCCCAAGGCTGCGGGATGCGACAGAGGATGAGCTATGCAAAAACGGGAGAGCTGAGAGGTTCTCCCGTATCACTTTTGGTTGTTGTCCTATAAAAAACAATAACTCATGATAGAACCATTACATTCCTGTAATTATCATTATTAATTTTGATCTGGGATTTGACCCTTTAGAGGCTAATTAAGAAGGAAAAATAAAAAGAAGAGAGAATAGGAAAATGAGGGTCAAAATGAATAACGTTACATCAGCGATTTTGTAAAGAGCATCAGAAAACAACCTAGGATATATTAAATGAATGTTAAGATTGAAAACAACAGGGTCAGAACAACTTCAGATTACGACCCGCGCATGATCCGCATACTGCCGCACCTTGAGGGGATGAAGCGCTGGGGGGCCAATCGGTCCTTCAGTTTTGAAAACACAGCCTACAACCTCAATCTTTGGAAATCCATATTCCCAGAAGCTGTGGTGGAGCAAGACACTCAATCCAAAAATGAACATGCCCTAGGAAGCGCACAGGAGGCCGTACAGAAGGTTTTTGATGTTCAGGCCACCCGACCACCATTCACCTTCAAAACGCCTCCCAGAGCGCACCAGAAGCGCGCCTTGGACAAGATTAATGGCAAGGCTGACCTCAAACACGTCTTTGGGCTGTTTATGGACATCGGGACCGGCAAAAGCTGGACTGGCATTGCCGTCATGGGGCAGCGCTGGTGTGCAAACGAGATCGATGGTGTCCTTCTGGTTGCAAAGAACGGCGTTCATGGGCAATGGGTGCGGGAAGAAATCCCCAAGCACATGAGCGAAGCTGTCAATTGGAAGGCCTGGGTCTGGGGCAAGACCAAGAAGGACCAGAAAGCTTTTGACGAATTGCTGACCTTTGATGGCCTGAAGATCATGTCCATCAACATTGATGCCCTGATCACCAACCCGGCCCAAGACAAGATCTTGAAATTCATCAAGGTTTGCCGCGGCCGCGTCATGATGATCGTGGATGAATCGCAAGACATCAAGAATATCTCGGCACTCCGCACCCGCGCGGCAATCAAGTTTGGCGCGTTGTGCAAATATCGGATGATCATGACCGGCACTCCAATCGCCAAGAACCTTGTGGATGCCTACAGCCAATTCAAATTTCTTCATGAATGGATCTTCGGCCACAAATACGTGACCACATTCCGCTCGATGTATTGCGTCCTGCGCGACAATGGCTTTGGGCTGGAGATTATCGGCCACAAGAATGTCGAACAGTTCTATCGCACGGTCGATCCTCACATTTTCCGCATCAATGCCGACGAAGTCCTTGACCTGCCGCCCAAGGTCTATGTGAAGCATGTTTTCACAATGAATGACGAACAGAAACGGCTGATCAAAGAATTGCGCGCCGGTTTCACTGCCATGCTGGAAGGGGGCCAACAGGTCAGCGCCGTCAATGCTGCGTCCCTTGTTACCAAAATCCAGCAAATCAGTTGCGGCTTTGTGGTCGATGAAACGGGAGTACCTTCCCGCATTTCAAACCCTCGCATGGAAGCCTTGCTCAATGTCCTTGAGCAGCGCCAGGGGAAGGCCATCATCTGGTGCCGCTTCCACCAAGACATCAAGGCCGTCTCAAAGGAGCTGGGGGCAGCCGCAGTTGAATACTATGGCGAAACATCCATGAAGGACCGCGAAATCAATAAGGCGGCCTTCCTTGACCCAAACTCAAGCGTCAAGTATCTGGTTGCCTCGCCGGAGGCCGCCGGCACAGGTTTAAACCTGCAGGGCATCTGCCAGACCAATATCTATTATTCAAACAGCTTCAATTCTTTGGCCCGCTGGCAATCTGAAGGGCGCACTTGGCGCGATGGCACGACCGGGACTGTGACTTATATTGATCTTATCGCAAAGGGCGGACCTGATGCCCATATTCTCAAGAACCTGCAAAACAAGAAATCCATTTCGGATCTTGCTTTGGACGAATATCGTAAATTGATTTTGGCGGAGGAAGCAGATGAAGTTCTCTAATCGGGATAAAAACATAATCAAGTTCCTGAAAGCCAACGCCGACAGGGAATTTGCCTTGGATGAAATCATTTCATTCTTGGCGCGCAAGGAAGAGGAAAAGCCCAAAAATTATCGCGGTTCAGTAGTCAGCAGCATCAATAAGCTAAAAATGAAACTTTTTGTTTTTGGGGTTGATCTCATGCTCACTTCAAAGATAGGGAGGGGGTACAAAGCTACTTATACCGTATCTGACCGAATCAATCATTTGTAATTGAGAGAAACTAAATGCAAAACCCATTGGAAGCGCCGTACGCACCGATTTATCCAGAAGACAGGCCCAGGTTCAAGCGGGCTTTTCTTGCGGCGCCATCCCACAAAAGCGATCCGGGCTTGGTTGAGGAAATTGCGGAACAGCTTATTTATCTGTCCGATTCAGCCCTCCACGATACCTTTGTAGGCACCGAATTTTCCTATCGTTTTGGGCATCTTATCGCAAAGACCCTGGAGACCTTTGATCCAGAAAACGATGTACTGGTCTATTATGGCGACCAAATGATTATTGCGATTGCGATTTTCTTTTTGGCGACCCGAATTGATTCAATTCATGTTGCGCGCTGGTCCCACAAATCAGAAGAATATGTTTCGCGCAAAATTGATATAAGCCTCTTTGGTTAAAAAGAGAGGGAGATGTCGTGGGGGCATCTCCCTCTCCACTCACCAGCCTTTACGGCGGTGTCTGCAGCCAATGGGGCGACGCTGCAGGAACTAGATTGCTTCGTTTGCCTTTGCCAAGGCGTGGACCACCGTACTGTCATCAAGGTTGAGGATTGAGGACGTATATTTACTTTGGGCCTTGCGGACCTTGTCAACCATATTGATCAATTCCGTTGCCCTCTTATTTGCAACCGGGTCACTGGATACCTTGCCGCCAGACTTGCGGCCGATGCGGCCGCCCTTGGCATAAATTGAGCCGGAAGATGTTGCGGGAAGCGGGTTGCCGTAGAGATCGGTCGGCGGTTCCTCGGCGGGGGCGGCCGCTGTCGGGACTGCTGGACGCGGTGCGATTGCCTTGGATCTGCGTTGTGCAATGGATTCTAAGGTTGCGGGCATGCGAGCAGCGCCAAAAATATTTGCGGCCTTCCCTGTCATTCTTGCGGGACGGGATGCCGCCATTTGCCCCAATTTATATGGAATTGCTCCTGCAACTTTAGGGGATTGGATGGTTGCTTGCCCAATCATTGCTCCAATATGAGGAAGAGCGCCTAGGGGGTTTCCGAAAATCAAATGGCGAGCAGCATAACCAAGATTGATCATATTGCCCCCAAAGAACCCCGCACTTGGGATAAACCCGCTGGGTATTGCATCATGAAAAGCCGCGCCGGCAATCATATACGGGATTGTCGGATCAACCGATCCCAACTTGTCGATCACGTTCTGGCCCTGAGACGTTTTCATGAGCTTAATAGTTTTAGCAATTTGAGAATTTGCCGAAGCTTTATTAAGTCCGGTATTCGAAGAAATATTCTTCAAATCTCTTTGGTTTGCTTGATACGCATCCATCATGTCTTCATATTCAGGCGAAATATCACTAATTGATTTTTTGATGCCTTGATAAACAGTTTTCAAAGCATTTGAGGTCAAAGAATTGCCGCCATACATAATGGAGCCAACGCTTTGTTTCCATTTATCCAAGCTATCAATTCTCAAATCAGGATTTGTTGGCCCAAGGCCGAGCCTCATGTTCGCGTTGTTCTCAATTGCATCAAGCGCATCGTGGGCTTCATTGACTGCAACTTGATCAGCCCCCAAAGGAAGCCCGGGTGTTTCCGGATAACGGTTTCCTAAACGAGAACGAGCATCTGCAATTGCATCATAAATTGGGCGAAGATCAGAAGGCTGTTGAAGAGCCGCAAAATTTGCTTGCTTGGTGCTTGCCCAATCTTTCACTAATTGGTTTTGATAAATCTCATAAGCTTTTGACAATTTTGTTGTAAAAGCAATAGGATCAAGTTGTCCTTTTGCCGTGCTATTAAATGCATCTTTTATCGCCGCAGATCCCGGGCCAGTGGCTGCGCCAGCTTCAAATGATCGGCCAAAAGCATCTGTCTGTACCCCAGTTGCGGTTGATGAAGCAACCTTAGCCGCACCAACGCCCGCTGATCCAATTTTCTTGGCTGTTGCCGTGGCAAGACGAATAGGGTCCGTAACGGATGCGGCAGTCCCAAGCCCCTTAGAAACAAGTTCTGCGGCTTTGCCGGAAGTTGAGGCCGTTCCAAGAACCTTTGCCAAACTACCACTGGCAGATTCGCCAGCGGTTAATGGAACGGCAAGCGTTGTTAACGTTGAAAACGGATCATCATGAAGGGTGCGCCAGAAATTATCAACAGAGGTAAATGGCTTGATTACTGCATTCAATGCAGCTTCATCCTTCGCCTTTTTATCTTGATCTTGTTCATATCCAAGCGCGCCTTCAGCTTTTGAAAGAATTCCAGAGCCAATTTGACCAATTCCTTGCGCGGTTTCCCCCCAATTGTAAGGATTGAGAGCATGAGCCATACCCTGTACACCTTCAGCCGTAGATGGAAGCAAATTGCCGGCAGTCTCTAGTGCATATTGGCCGGAAGCCATTTTGGCCGGGTCTTCTTTACCCTGGGCTTGTCCTTTCCAATCTTCTTGAACGGCAGGCTGTTCGGTTTGTGCCGCAGGGGTGGACGAAGATGCGGCCGAAGTTTCCCCGGAAACTGAAGCAGGAGCATTGCTATCAATCTCTTGATCCGTTGTTCCGGGCTGTTGATTAAACATCTCAGGCATAATTGCCTTGAGATATTCGTCATCGCTCATATCATTGGATAATGGAATTTCAGAAAGAGGTCTCATGGTCATTACCTCGTAAAGTACCGAGCAATATAAGGCGTTTGGTTAAGAATTGTTTGCCCCTGTTTTCCAAGCATTTGGACAAACGCCTTATTTACGAGAGCTTCATTTTGCTCTTTTGTGCCTCGATTGAAAGCGCCTTCTCTTGCTCTCTCAAAAAAGTCTGCAATCAAAGGATTTTCCTCGGCTCCAAGCATAAGCTGTTTTAGAGTAGTGCGCTCTCGGTTGTATTGATAATGGTTGTTTAATGCACTTTCAACATTTGTAAGAACGCCATGCGAAGCCGCCGCAAACCTTGGATAATACGATTGACGATCAATTGCCTGCTGGTTTCTGATAGTATCATAAGCTGAAATTTCAGCCGCAGTCGATTTTTCAAGTCCAATATTTGGACGAACCTTCCTTAATTCTTCCCAACGTGCATATGCATCGGAAAGTCCTGGTTGTTGTGCGATTTCATCGGTAGTCATCTTACCAATTTTATCCAAAATTTCAGAATCGGCTTGAGGATCATCAACACCTGAAGTGCTTATTCCAAGCAAATTTGAAAGAACACTTATCGCATTTGCTTTCAATGTTGAAAGTTGCGGAGCGATTTTCCCCAAATCCTTATTTGCAATAGACCTAGAAATAATTGCATTTGTTTCAGCATTATTTCCGTAGTTCTGGATTGCAGTATCTGCGCTCCTATTGATGTTTTCGCTTTGATTATTCCAATCAAGCATGCGTTTCCCAACATTTAACGGTGTTTGCTGGGCAAGATTCCAAGCATTATTAGCTTCTGTTTGGTCGGCTTTACCAAACTCCCTTTCATCAAGAGGCTGTTGCCCTTGGTCCTGTTGCTGGGTTTGGTCCTGTTGGTTCTGTCGAATAGCCGCCGCTGGCATCAATCCAAGAGCTTTAAGCCGCTGATCAACCGCCGGGCTAAAAATGGATTGAACCCCAGGGGTGGTAGCGAATTGCTCAAGCGGCATATAGCTCTGTGTCCCGTCTTTATTATAAACCGGAACCCATTTGATGCCGTTTGATTCGATGATGCTCCGAGCCGGCAGGCCCGCCATAGTTGTAAGCGTACTGGCCTGAACCGAGCCAATATTGGCCAATTGAGCCTGACGATTGGCATATGTATCAGCACCAGAGCCAATGCCCTGCAGCAAGAGGCCAAACGGATTGCGCACACGGCTTGATCCCATGGTTCCAAGGGCGCTCAGGATGGGCAGGAGTAAGCCTGGGCGAGCGGTTCTTGGGTCACCGGCAAGGGCGTTTTCAATACCACCAAAGATTCCGGCAAGACCGCCAGATGGCTGTCCTGCAGGCTGGCCAGTTGCGGCGGCAATGGCTTGAGGCGATACAAGGCCGCCTCCGGGTTGGCCCGCAGTTGCTTGTTGAGGCATTGAAATTGGCGCACCAAGAGCATTTGCCTGGCTTGTTGGGGGGATTGATTTGCCCGAAATTGCAGCATTAAACTTTTGCAGATAGCCCGGAGCAGTTGTTCCCAAAACGTCTTTGACGCCAGCCGCCGCCGCGTCATTATATTTCCTGCCCGAAAACCACATTGAAACTGCATCATTCATGTTTCCGGTCTGCTTGTAATATTCGCCAAGCTGACCCCGAACCACCGCATTTTGAGCCGCCTTGTTATTCAGGAATTGTTGGGGCGTAAGCTCCTGACCATACCATTTCTTGGTCCATGAAGGAATGTTGGCTCCCATCACCTGACCAATGCCATAGGCACGATCACCATTTTTGGTGATGGGGCCAAGTGCGCCATAATTGCCATTGCTTTCAATTTGCGTAACGCCGCGATACAATGTGTTGGTAGGATCATAGCCAGCTTGTGTCTCCGTCGGAGATGTGCTGATGCTGGGGCGCGGATTGCCGTAAAGATCGGTTTGCATCCCAAGATTTGCAGGCCTTGGCATGGGAATGGGAGGCGCAATGCCCGCAGAACCCTTGCCCTCAACTTGCGACAAATAATAATCTGGCGTTCCGGGGATCAATCTTGCGTCCGGGGTTGCGCCAAGACCTGCAGAAGAAGGAGCTGGAGAAACAAGCGTCTGGGGACCCGTAGTACCATTATTTACGGCTGGGGCAGCAGCGACCGGAGCTTTCGAAACTTGGCTCTTCCAATAACCGAGCGGATCGGCCTTGGCCTTGGCCAATTCAATCGGGTCGCTCCCTACCGTTGCCCAATTCTTGGGTTCGCTATACCAATCACGCGCCTGCATAGCGGCATCGCTTTGGGTTTTCTGGGTGGCAGTTTCAGCCGCAATCTGGCTTGGGGTTTTCGTTGCCCAATCGTAAGCTTCTCCTAAAGGAGAACGGCCTCCAATCATATTGGCAAGGGGGGCAACGACATCGGCCAAATCCCTTGACGAACGGTTCCCGGATTGCCAAGTCTGAAGACCAGTTTGTTCAGAAACTGGCGGTTTGCTCAAGTCGGGGTTCCAAGTGCCAATATGCGCATCGTCAGCGCCAACCGGAACGGGGGCCGCTGCTGCAGCGAGGCCTGCACCTGTCTTGGACGGAGTGAACTCACCGTAACCTATGTCGCGCTCATTGGGCGATAGGCCACCAAAGTAGGCGTTTGTGCCTACCGGCTGTCGCAATGGAAAATCTGCCGCTGCGGGTGATGGCATGTTGGATGCATCACTCTGATCAGTTGCAATAGGCTGTGGAGGGGCAGCCGGAATAGGGAGGAGGGCAACACGATCCAAGATGTCGCCCGGCAAATCATCGTAAGTCGATCCGCCGTCGTCGTAACCTTTGCGCACGGCGAGGCCGCCACTGGCAAACAAGGCCGCAATCTTGGCAATGTCTCCGGCCGCCGTAGCGATTTTCCCCAAACCGCTTGAGTCGGCAGCGGGCGGCGCGCCAATTTTTGGCAACGCCGGTGACTGCTGGTTCCCCGACGTGTCAGCCATGTAACCGCCATCCGTTTCATAAGGCATGCCGCCATCAGCAAGGCCTGTGCGCCCGCCAGCAGCCAACCCGAGAGCGCTGCTTGCGTCTGTTCCACCCAAATCACCACTATAAATGCTGCTCACTACCGGATTTGAATCCGGAGCCTTGGTGGACATTTGATTATAGAGAGATTTACCCTGATTATAGAGATCCTGACCCGCCTTGATGTCTTTATCAATCCCCTGAATAGGATCACCGGATGACTGCTGTGCCGCGGGTGCCGCCAACGCTGGCAAAGACCGAGCCTGCATCTGGGACTGAGGGACATAACTGCGCCCGCCCGGCATTCCGCCTGCGAGGCCATAGGCCCCGGCTTCAGGGTTCATGCCGCCAAACAACTGCTTCATGACCATGTCGGAATAGTCCATCGGCGATCCGCCGTCGGCATATCCCTCGCCCATATGTTCGAGGCTGACGTGGCCACCTTCGCTGTGGGGCATCAAGCCACCGCCAGCGCGCTTGCCCACCCGTCCACCGTCCTTGAACAGGCCGCTGAGGAATCCAACCGGCTGGGTCGTTGTCTGCGTCTGACCAGAGAGAGCGCCCGTGCCTTCGGCAATATTGGCCAAGAACTGTGCTGTCTGGAACGGATAGGCGAGCGACTGCTGAAATTGATTGTAGAGGGCAGACTTGCCCGCCTGTTCGGTCTGTTGTTCGAGGCTGCCAGCACCAATCTGGGCATTGGCACCCTGAAGTGCTGCATTCTGCGCTCCAGCCCCAAGCTGACCGAGCTGATTATAGAGGTTGCCCTGCTGGCCCAAACCCGTGAAATAATTCTGCGCAGCGTTCTGGAAACCTTGATTTTCCATGCCGCTGATCGTCTGTCCCATGGCGAGGTTCTGCTGGTTCATAAGAGCAGAAAGGCCCATATTGGCGCGGTCGCCACCAAAGGCACCCTGCCCAATCATGCTCCCCAGCATCTGCTGCTGTTGCTGCTGATTTACGTTGTTCATCTGCGCTGCCGTGGCACCCACGGCCTGCTGCAGGTAGGGACTCATATAATTCTGAACGCCAGCGCCGAACCGCGACGGATCCATGGCCTGGGCCGCGCCATAAGTTCCGGCCATAGCCGCATTAAACGCAGGTTGGGCCAAATTGGCCCCAGAATTAACATTGCCGATGCCCATTTGTTGCTGTTGATTGATTGGAGCAACAAACGCGTTGGGATCATTGCTATACGCCTGAAATGGCGTAGCCGCCGTTGCTTGCGCTTGGGCGTTGACCGCATTATACCGCGCCAAAACCTCTGGCGGAATTTGAACGGTTTGTGTTGTCTGACCGGTTTTGCCGCCCATCTTAATGCTCCGTCATATTGTGGCCAGTCTTCACATTGTAGAGGAAGAAGGCCCCGGCAGGATCGCCGAAATGTTTTTCATAAAGTCTGACTTTTGCCTCGGTGCGATGATTGGACAAAACGCCAATAATCAATGGAACATTAAGCTCGTCTGCAACCCTTTTTGAAAACTCACAAAGCGCCCGTCCATGGCCGATGATGTGACGAGAACGATTGCTTTTCTTAGGTTTGCGGAATTCTGGGTCAACAAACACGGCTTTTTCTTCGATCATCCAATCGTCGCTGTACCACATCTGGCTCAACCGCAAGACGATTGCCGCTTCAATCTTCTTCCCCGGCTCTCCGATAATGCCCACCAGCCCCTGATAAAGGTAAAGAGCTGGCTTGATCATCGCGAGCATCTTGTTGGGGTTTACGCCTTTGATCCCATTCTCATCCCAAGCGCGCATAGCCAATTCCAGCATTGGCTGTTCGTCCTTTGGATTACCTAAACGGATGCGGGGAGATTCAGCTTCCATGGTCAATTCTTCTTTGGCGGGGCTAGATTTTTTAGGGTTTTAATTGTCTTGTTTCTGTAGTTTACAACAAATGAATCCAAAATGCGATGGCCATGGTCCATATCCCCGCGGCCAATCTCGCTTACCTCTTCTGGAGTGATCACATATTCCCCGCCGGCAGCAACAATCGGAACCAAATCGTTGTCGTCCTCGGCCTCCCCGCCATCAGCCTTCATCCCATAGGGGCCGGAAGACTGGCCATAAGGCATCCGGCCACCGCCATACGGCAAACCTTCAGCACCATAGGGCATTTTACCCCGATTTGGAGAAAACAGCTGCTTGGCAATCTTGAAGCCAGCCATTGTGTTTCCCTCGCCCATCGATGAGATGATGTCGGCCGGGATGACGTAGGAACCAGACTTTAC
>Ga0209777_10002869_pt1 | contig 22011 bp, 18 predicted proteins | sample FrelakmetHBP12HB_FD_187147 | JGI IMG/M metagenome (GOLD analysis project Ga0209777, IMG submission 187147) | Freshwater lake sediment microbial communities from the University of Notre Dame, USA, for methane emissions studies -HBP12 HB (SPAdes)... | ecosystem: Environmental > Aquatic >...
GACTCGCCAGTCCCATTGCTGGAACCCACGCTCGTTCGGCTACATGCTGAACAGGCAATTTACATGGTGAACTCCTTTCAGTTCACAAGATCAGCCAGGCTTATCCTGGTAACCGACCGTAAGGGAGTCGGCTAGGCTGCGGGTACAACGTACGCCTACCGAGCCGCGACGCCCGTTCCTCGCGCTGCACCACCGCGACTGCAAGGAGCGGTCACCCACGTCACCCGCACACCGCACGCGCCAAGCGTGCACCGCTACGAAACCGCGCTGAACCGGGGAAACCTCAGCCAACTCCCCTGCTCTCCCCTGCCCCGCCGTGCTACGCTGGCCCTCTCATCCGGATGAAACGGCAGCACCGGGCAGGGAAGCGACCCCGGATGCGTTGAGGCGATGCACTATGGGTTTCCTGTCACTCGAAGGGCAGGCCGCGCTGGTTACGGGCGCGGCAACGGGAATCGGCGAGGCGGTCGCCATGCGGCTGGCGAAAGCCGGCGCGTCGGTGGCCGTGGCAGATCTGGACCTGGCCGGCGCGAGCCGCGTCGCGCGCGCCATCGAAGAGCAACATGGCAAACTCGCGATGCCCGTCGAGGTGGACGTCTCGAGCGCCGTGAGCGTGGACCGCGCCGTTGCGGTTTGGATGGAGCGCACCGGCCGCATCGACATCCTGGTCAACAACGCCGGCATCGCCGGCCGCGCTGCGCCGCTCTGGGAGCAGACGTTCGAGGAGTGGAAACGCATCTTCGAGATCAACGTGGACGGCGTGTTTCACTTCTGCCGTTCCGTAATCCCGCACATGCGGGGCCGCAAGTACGGCCGCATTGTGAACATCGCCTCGATTGCGGGCAAAGAAGGCAACCCGCGCATGACGGGATACTCGGCGAGCAAAGCAGCCGTAATCGGGTTCACCAAGTCGCTCGCCAAGGAAGTGGCCACCGAGGGCATCTGCGTAAACGCCATTACTCCGGCAGTGGTGCGGACGCGCATGGTGGAGTCTCTGTCGCCCGAGCAGGTTGCCTACATGACGGAGAAGATCCCGATGAGGCGGACCGGAACGCCCGAGGAGATCGCCGCGGTGGCGCATTTCCTCGCCAGCCCGGATTGCTCCTTTGTCACAGGCCAGTGTTACGACGCGAGCGGAGGCAGAGCTACTTACTGAGGAGACCCCATGAAAATCACGAATGTCGAGGCAATTTACCTGCGGCAGCCGGAGGTGAAAGAGCAGTGCGACAGCGGGCAGGACGCGCTCATCGTGCGCGTCTCCACCGACGCAGGCATCACCGGCATCGGCGAGGTGGACTCGTCGCCCATGGCCGTGAAAGGCTGCATCGAGGGGCCGTTCTCACATACCGTGACGGCCGGATTGCGCGAGTACGTGCTCGGCGAAGACCCGTTCGAAACCGAATACCTCTGGTACAAGATGTACCGCAGCAACATCTACTCCGGCAGGCGCGGCATCGCCATTCACGCCATGAGCGGAATCGACATGGCGCTCTGGGATATCAAGGGGAAGGCGCTCGGGCAGCCGGTGTGGAAACTGCTGGGCGGCGGATTCCACAAGCGGATCCGGGCGTATGCGAGTTCCCTCTTCGGCCCGACGCCGGCTGAAACCGGCGACCGCGCCCGCCGCTTCCGCGGCCTCGGCTTTAGCGCAGTGAAGTTCGGCTGGGCGCCGATGGGCCAGGACGAGAAGACCGACATCGCACTCGTGCGCGAAGCCCGGAAGGGACTCGGCGACGATGCCGACCTGATGATCGACGCGGGCCTGGTGTGGGACGCCAAGACCGCCATCCAGCGTGCGCGCGCGTTTTCCGAACACAACATTTACTGGCTCGAGGAGCCTCTTCTTCCCGATGATTACGAGGGCTACCGCAAGCTGAGCGCGGCCACCGAAGTGCGCATCGCCGCCGGTGAGGAGGAGAGCAACCGAGCCTCGTACCTGGAGCTGATGGACCGCGGCCAGATCGACATCGTGCAGGTGGACCTGACCCGCTGCGGCGGCTTCACCGAGGCGATGAAGATCGCGAGCCTGGCCTGGGACCGCGGCCTCCCCGTTGTGAATCACGGCTTCACTACCTACATCAACGTGGCGGCGGCGCTCCACTTCCTCAACGCCATTCCGAACTCGTTCATCGCCGAGTTCGTCGTGCAGGAGGGGACGACGCTGCGCGACCTGATCACCCGTCAGAAGATCGTCGCCAGAGATGGGTGGCTCGAGATTCCGGATGCTCCGGGCCTCGGCATCGAACTCGATGATACCTGGGTCGGGAAGCTGCGGGTCGCGTAGTCTGGAACCCCGCGGCCATCTCGTAAGAAGCACGATGTGGAGCGATCGTGATGAGCGAACGAAAAGCGGTACTGGTTACGGGTGCGGCGTCGGGAATCGGTGAGGGCATCGCGGCGCGATTTGCCGAAGCCGGATATGCGGTCGCTGTGTTCGACATCAACCCCGGCGGCGCGCGAGCCGTCGCGCAGCGGATCTGTAGCATCTCTCCAGCTATCGCGGTCGAGGGCGACGTCTCGAGTGATCAGGACGTGCGCCGCGCGCTCGACGAGTGTGTCCGCGCTTTCGGCAGGCTCGACGCGCTGGTAAACAACGCCGGCATCGAGGTAATGGCTCCTGTGGCCGACCTCACCCTCGAGGAATGGGAACGGCAGCTCGCAGTCAACTTGCGCGGTGTGTTTCTCATGTCGAAGCACGCCGTTCCGCACATGCGCGGCCGCGGCGGCGCCATCGTGAACATCTCCTCGGTGCACGCGTTCGTCTCCTGGCCAGGCTCAGCGGCATACGACGCCAGCAAAGCCGGCATGCTCGCGTTGACGCGCGCCATGGCCATCGACCACGGGCCGGACCGCATTCGCGTGAACGCGATCTGCCCGGGTTACATCGACACGCCGCTGATGGATGCGTGGCGCAAGACCGTGACGGATGTTGAGACGGCAGAGCGCGAGCTGCTGAAGTTCCACCCGCTCGGCCGTTTTGGCACCGCCCGCGACGTCGCCGAGGCGACTCTGTTCCTCGCCTCCGGCGCGGCCGCATTCATCACCGGCGCTACGCTCGTGGTGGATGGTGGGATGACGATCATCGGCCACTGAGACGCGGGCGGGGACTGACTCCTCCGTCCCAAGCGAAGCGCGTGGACGGAGCAGTCTGTCCCCCGGTTTCAATCGAGCTTCAGCGATTGCACCTTGATGCTGTCGCCCGTCTGCTCGCCCGTAACGGTGGCGCGGATGTGATCCTTCTTCTTGGTGGTCTTCAGTAGCGCGAGAGCCTGGTCCGAGCCGGTCTTGTCGAATTTCAGAAAGTCGCCTTTGTCGGTGAGGATGCCCATCCCATCCTTGCCGCAATGGAGTGAGCACTCCACCGTGTGCGCATCGGGATTGTCCTTCACTCCCGCGCCGCACATCGCGTCAACCAGCGGAACGTTCTTCCATGTTTGGACCGCCGCCGCAACCGGCAGCGCGAGAATCAGTGCGAAAACCAGGACCGCAACGAGCTTCATAGTTTCCCCTTCTGCTTCCAATCTGGCGGCGCGCGGCTCCGCGTGTCAAGCGCCGCCGGGGAGGAGAGTGCGGCCCAACAACCCGCTCGAGACGGGCGCGGGCGACGCCGCTGGTCACCCCCAGGCTTAACAAACTGTTTGACTTTCCCCTTTTATTCGCCCACAATGGGCTCATGGCGATCACCAGGCGGCAGAAGCAGGTGCTGGACTTCATCGCGGACTTTATCGACCACAACGGCTACAGCCCGAGCTATGACGAGATCGCGCACGGCCTCGACCTTGCCTCGCTCGCGACCGTGCACAAGCACATCTCGGCGCTGGAGCTGAAGCACTACCTCAAGCGCGGGTTCAACCAGAGCCGCTCGGTTGAGCTCGCGCCGAAGTACTACCAGGAAGTCCGGCGGTCCCGCCCGGGATCTCTCGAAGTGCCGCTGCTCGGGCGCATCGCGGCCGGCAAGCCCGTGGAGTCGCTCGCGGGGACCGACCGGCTCGATCTCGCCGATTTCGCGGGCCGGGAGAACGTCTACGCCCTCGAGGTCCGCGGCGATTCGATGATTGACGACCACATCTGCAGCGGCGACCTGGTCCTGGTCGAGAACACGCAGCAGGTGCGCAACGGCGATATCGTCGTCGCGCTCTTGCGTGGCAGCGAGACAACGTTGAAGCGGTTTTACGCGGAGTCCGGCACACACGCGCGGCTGCAGCCGGCAAACTCACAGATGCAGCCGATTGTGGTGCCGCTATCGGAGCTGGCCATCCAGGGGCGCGTGCTCGCGGTCCTGCGCAAGTACGCCTGAAGGCGCACCACGCCTGTCGGCCGGCGAACGCACGTGAAGATTTTTCGAGGCTGAAGCCGAGCTCAGCTCGTGGACGCTTCGCGACGCTGGTGGAACTCCGCTTCCGCCCGCAGCCAGTCTTCTTCGGCCGAGCCGCCTTGGAAGCCGCGCGCTTCCCAGTAGGAATACGCGAGCTTGCCGATCTCATGCTGTTCGGAAATCGGCGCGGACGAGTGTGCCGGCTCAGCACCTTCCGGCCGGACCGCCGCGTCTGCCGCGGTTGCTTCGCTCTCCATCTGCTCGGGCTCGGCTTGAGGAGCGAGCTGCGGCGCCGCTTTGGCGTGAGTCTTCCTTCTCCGGGGAGCGGCCGCGCCCTCCGACACGATAGACCTGGAGTCACTACGTTTACTTGGCATTGAAAGAATTCCCTCTGTCCCGAGTTGGGTTCCATATTATTCTAACAGACAATCCCTCAAAACGTCCTTGAAAATCGCGTAAATATATAAGAATATTTCGATCGGGCCTACAAAAACAGAATGTGACAATTATGTTTCTTTGAACGCTTCGGGGCCATGCGCGCCCGGAGTGTCTTCAACGCGCGCCTTTGCGAAATGCGCGTCCCGCTGCGCGTTCCTGCGAGAGTGAGCGATGGCGTATGATGCCTCAAGCATGAACCGCAAGCTGATCGTTTCCATTCTTCTCGCAATCTCCCCGCTGATCTGCGCCGCGCAGCGCATCACCGTGCCGCTCGATGGCGAGTGGCAGATCGAAGACAGCCTCGACGCGAATTCGATGCCGCAACAGTGGGCTCACACTGCGCCCGTGCCCGGACTCGCGAATCTCGCGAAGCCGGCGTTCGCCGCGGTGGACCAGTTCGACAGCAAGGAGGTGATCGCGAATCGTATTCGCCGCGGCCTGCTGCCTGCCTCCGCCATGGTCGACACCGGTGGAATCCCGCGCCAGAACCGGAACTACTTCTGGTACGCGCGCACCTTCCGCGTCCCGCAGCGCCGCGCCACGGCGATCCTGCAGGTGAATAAGGCGCAGTTCGGCACGGCAGTGTGGCTCAACGGCAGGAAGATCGGCGAGCACGCGGGCTGTTTCACCGCCGGCTACTTCGACGTGACCGCGGCGATGGACTGGCAAGGCGAGAACCGCCTCGTGATTCGCATCGGCGCGCACCCGGCTGTTCTCCCGGTGAGCTTCCCGTCCGGCAGCGATTTCGAGAAGAACCGCTGGACTCCGGGCATTTACGATAGCGTCAGCCTGCTCGTTGCGGACAATCCCGTCATCGAAACCCTGCAGGTTGCGCCGAAGATCGAGACCGGCGAGATCGTTGTCGAGACCCGCTTGAAGAACTACGCCGCGGTCCCTGCGTCGTATGCGGTGAAACACCGCGTGAAGGAGTGGAAGTCGGGTGCCCCCGCGGGTGAAGCGGCCGGCGCGCGCGGGAAGCTTGCAGCAGGCGAGGCGAAAGTGCTGCTCGATCGCGTGCGCATCCCGAACGCGAAGCTCTGGTCTCCCGAAGAGCCGTTCCTCTACGTGCTCGAAACCACGACCGGCGGCGACAGCCGCTCCGCCCGTTTCGGCATGCGGGATTTCCGCTTCCAGACCGCCACGCGCCGCGCGTATCTGAACGGCAAGGTGTACTTCCTGCGCGGCTCCAACATCACGTTCCACCGCTTCCTCGAGGACCCTCAGGCGGGCGCGCTCGCTTGGGACGAGAAGTGGGTCCGCAAGCTCCTGGTCGATACACCGAAGCGGATGAACTGGAATGCGTTCCGCTTCTGTATCGGGCCGGTGCCCGATAAATGGCTCGATATCGCCGACGAATCGGGCCTGCTCATCCAGAATGAGTTCTTCATCTGGACGGGGCAGCCTTCCTGGGGAGGCGGCTACTCACGCACGTGGGACGCAGACGAGTTGATCCGCCAGTACAAGGAGTGGATGCGCGACAACTGGAATCACCCGAGCGTGGCCATCTGGGACGCCAACAACGAGTCGGAGGACTCGGTCTTTGCAGAGAAAGTCATCCCTGCCGTGCGCCCCCTCGATCTTTCGAACCGCCCTTGGGAGAACAGCTATAACCAGCCCGCCGGTCCGGACGATCCGGTGGAGGACCACCCGTATCTGTTCAGCCGCGGCTGGGAGGGCGGGAAGCCGTTCGAGATGACCGAGCTTGAAGACATGGGCGGCGGCGGGCAGGCGCTGGCGATGCCGAGCGGGCACGCGCTGATCAACAACGAGTACGGGTGGCTGTGGCTTCTGCGCGATGGGACGCCTACCTCCCTCACCACGCGCGTGTACGAGAACCTGCTTGGAAAGAACGCGACAGGTGCGGAACGGCTCGCGGTGGATGCGTACCTGCTCGCCGGCAAGACGGAGTTCTGGCGCGCGCACCGCAACTACGCGGGCATACTGCACTTTGTCTACCTCTCCTCGTGCTACCCCGGCGCGTACACGTGCGACAACTTCGAGGACATGCCGGCGCAGAAACTCGAGCCCCATTTCGCGGACTACATGAGGGAAGCATTCAAGCCGCTCGGCGTCTACCTGGCGTTCTGGCAGCCGCAGCTCAAGGCGGGTTCGGAGCGAAAGGTCTACGTCATGATGGTCAATGACCGCTACGAAGCCTGCACCGGAAAGCTCGTCCTCGCTTTCGAGAACGGCCCGGCGGTGGCGAGGCAGGAGCAGGCGTTCAGAGTCGAGCCCCTCGGGCAATCCACGTACACCTTCGATGTCAAGGTTCCCGCGGCGGCGGGAAAGTACGTGCTCAAGGCGGCAGCCTATGCGAACGGCGCGAGCGAGCCCACGCTGAGCCGGCGGCAGGTCCGGATCGTTCCGTAGCGGGCCGCGGCCTGCCGCATCGGTTCGCACTCACGACCGCCCGCGCGCTGCGCCCGCGGCGCCCGGGCGGTGTACACTCCGGTTCTTGGAGGCAATCATGTGTAGCTCGGTTCAATGTATCGCTGGGACGCTGCTGGCGTGCCTTTCCGCGATGGCAGCGGAGGGAACAGGCCGCATTACGCTCAGCCTGGACGGCACCTGGGAAATCGAAGAGAGCACCGCACCCACGGACATGCCCGCGAAGTACGGGCACACGGCGCCGGTACCCGGTCTCGCGCATTCCGCGCGGCCCGCCTTCCCGGATGTGGACGCTTTTGATTCTCTGTTCGCGCTGCGCCGGAAGGCCGACGCGGGCCTGCTCCCGAAAACCGCAATCGACAGCCGCGGCATTGCGCGCCAGACGCGGAACTACTTCTGGTACCGCAAGACGTTTCGTGTACCCGAAAAACGCCAGACCGCCGTGCTCACCATCAACAAGGCGCAGTTCGGGACCGAGGTGTGGCTGAACGGCAAGCGCATCGGCGAGCACCTCGGATGCTTCACGGCTTCGGTCTTCGACATCACGCCTGCCATCGATTGGAAGGGCGAGAACGCTCTGGTGGTCCGCGTGGGCGCGCATCCCGGCGTGCTGCCTCCCTCCGTGCCGCCGGGCACGGATTACGAAAAGACGAAATGGACGCCGGGCATCTACGACAGCGTTTCGTTGGCCATCGCCGACAACCCGGTGATCGAGACTGTCCAGGTGGCGCCGCAGATTGCCGACTCGTCGATTCTCGTCGAGACCACGCTGCGGAATTACGGCCCCGCGACGGCGACCGATCTGAACCACACCGCGAAGCCGTGGAAGACGGACATGCCGGTGGCCGCAGCCGAACCTCTCCATGTGACGCTCGCTCCCGGTGAGCGCAAGACCGTCACGCAGACTGTCTCGATCCCCAACGCGCACCTCTGGTCCCCCGAGGACCCGTTCCTCTATGTTCTCGACTCCACCACGGGCGGCGACTCTGTTTCCACACGCTTCGGCATGCGTGAGTTCCGTTTCGATACAGCCACGCGGCGCGCCTACCTGAACGGCAAGCCTTACTTCCTGCGCGGTTCGAACATCACCCTGCATCGCTTCTTCGAGGACCCGAAGTCGGGCCAGTTGCCGTGGAACGAGCAGTGGGTGCGCACGCTGCTGGTGGACATTCCGAAGAAGATGCACTGGAACTCGTTCCGCTTTTGCATCGGCCCTGTTCCGCAGCGCTGGATGGACATCGCCGATGAGGCCGGCCTTCTGATCCAGAACGAGTACTTCATCTGGACGGGCCACACCGACTGGCCGCAGTCGTGGAGCGCTGACGAGCTGATTGCCGAATACAAGGAGTTCATGCGGGACCACTGGAATCATCCGAGCCAGGCCCTCTGGGACGCGGCCAATGAGACCATCGCGCCCGTGCTCGGCGACCGGATCATCCCGGAAGTGCGCGGGCTCGATCTTTCCAACCGGCCGTGGGAGAACGGGTACAACCTGCCCTCCGGCCCGGACGACCCGGTGGAGGATCATCCGTATCTGTTCGGGAATCCCGCCTTCGACCCGGTGAGTCTCGAGACGATGACCGGTGCGAAGAGCACGAATTCAGGCCACCCCACGGGGCACGCGGTGCTCATCAATGAGTACGGCTGGCTCTGGGTGAACCGCGACGGGACGCCGACGAAGCTCACCGCGGAGATCTACAGGCGGCTCGCCGGGGCCGATGCCACACCCGAGCGCAGGTTCGCGCTCGACGCCTACTACCTCGCTGGTCTGACTGAATTCTGGAGGGCGCACCGCAACGCCGCCGGCGTGCTCCATTTCGTTTACGTGACGGCCAGTTTCCCCGGCGCCTATACGAGCGATCATTTCCTGGATGTCGAGAAACTCGAGCTCGAACCGCACTTCGCGGATTGGGTCGGCGAGGCATTCAAGCCCCTCGGCGTGTACTTGAACTTCTGGCACGGGAAGCTGGCCGCCGGCTCGGAACGCAGTTACGCGGTGATGATGGTTAACGACGACGCTCGCCCGGCGGCCGGTGTGCTGCGCCTCGCGTTTATCGATGCCGGCGGAACCGAAGTAGCCGGGGCCGCGGAAAGGCGCTTCGCCATCCCCGCCCTCGGGCAGCAGACCTATCTGCTGACGCTCAGCGCGCCGGCCGAGGCCGCCCAGTACACGCTGCGAGCTGTCGCCAGGCCGGACCGCGAAGGAGAGGAAACACAGAGCCGCCGCTTCGTGGAAATCACCGCGGCGAAGTAGGCGGCTTCACTTGGAAGATCCGGCGCCAACCTCGGCCGGAGCCGCGAGCTCGTGCTTGTGCTTGCACTGCGGATTCGGGCACTGGGCGATGTGGCCCGACTTCAGCCACTTCTCGATCAGGTACGGGCTGCCGCACTGCGGGCACTTCTCCGCCAGCGGTTTCTGCCACGCCACGAACCTGCACTCCGGGTAGCGGTTGCAGCCGTAGAACGTTTTGCCCCGCCGTGAGCGCCTCTCCGTGATCTCTCCCTCGCCGCACTCCGGGCACTTCACACCGATGGTCTTCTGCTTCACGTACTTGCAGGCAGGATAGTTGCTGCACGCCGTGAACTCGCCGAAGCGTCCATGCTTGAGCACCAGCTTGCTGCCGCACTGCGGACAGTCCTCCTCGAGCAGCACGTCGGGCTTCTTCTCTTCTCCACCGATGCGCCTGGTGGTCTTGCAGTCCGGGTATCCGGAGCAGGCCCAAAACGTTCCGAACTGGCCGCGCTTGAGCACCATGGGACGGCCGCAGTTCTCGCAGTACTCTTCCCCTTCGGAGTCGCCGACACCAGCCGTGTCCACATCCGGAAGGTCAACCGTCAGCTCGCGCGTGTTGGTGCAGTCCGGATACGCGCTGCACCCGATGAAGCTGCCGTGCTTGCCCCAGCGGATCACCATCGGCTTGCCGCACTTCTCGCAAATCAAGTCGGTGGGCTTCTCCATCCGCTTGATGTCGGTCATGTGCTCTTCGGCGTGGGTCAGGTCTTCAACGAACTTCTCGTAGAAATCGCCGATGGCCTGGCGCCACTCGATCTTGCCGTCCTCGATTTCGTCCAGGTTCTCTTCGAGTTTCGCGGTGTAAGTGATGTCGAAGATGTCGGCGAAGGCTTCCACCAGCAGGTCGGTCACCACCATACCCAGCTCGGTGGGAACGAACTTGCCGGTTTCCTTCTTCACATAACCGCGGTCCTGAATCGTCGAGATGATGGCGGCGTACGTGGAGGGGCGGCCCACACCGTCGGCCTCGAGTTTCTTCACCAGCGTGGCTTCGTTGTATCGCGGCGGCGGCTCGGTGAAGTGCTGTTCGGGCGTGATGGCGCGGAACTTCACCTGCTCGCCTTCGGCCACGGCGGGCAGCTTGTGCTTCAGCTCCTCGTCTTCTTCGTCTTTCTGATCTTTGCCCTCTTCATACACGGCCAGGAAGCCGTCGAACAGGGGCACGGAGCCGGTGGCGCGGAACAGGTACGAAGCGCCGTCTTTGCCGCGCGCAGCCACGTCGATCGTGGTCTGGTCGAAAACGGCGGGCATCATCTGGGACGCCACGAAGCGCATCCAGATCAGCCGGTACAGCTTCAATTCATCCTCGGCCAGGTATTTCTCGACAGACTCGGGCGTCTTGGCGACGGAGGTGGGACGGACGGCCTCGTGCGCGTCCTGGGCGTCCTTCTTGCTGCGGTAGATGTTCGGCGACTCGGGCACGTACTGCGCGCCCCATCTCTCGCCAATGAACTGGCGCGCTTCCGCAAGAGCGTCCGCGGACACACGGGTCGAGTCCGTACGCATGTACGTGATCAAACCCGTCGGGCCTTCTTTTCCGAGCGCGACGCCTTCGTACAGACGCTGGGCGAGGCCCATGGTCCGCTTCACGCTGAACCGCAGCTTGCGGGAAGCCTCCTGCTGCAGCGTGGAAGTGATGAACGGCGGAACGGGATTGCGCTTCTTCTCGCGTGTGGTGACGCTTCGGACGATGTACTGCGCGCCGGTGAGCTGCTCGACCAGCGCCGTGGCCCTGGCCTCGTCCGGGATGTCGGTCGTCTCGTCGTCCCTTTTGATGAAGCGCGTCGTAAGCACCGGCGGCTTTTTCGCATTCAAGCTGACGTCGACCGTCCAGTACTCGCGCTTCTGAAACGCGCGAACCTCGCGCTCGCGCTCCACGATCAGCCGCACGGCGACGGTCTGCACGCGCCCGGCCGAGAGGCCGCGCCGCACCTTGTCCCACAGCAGCGGCGAAATCTTATAGCCCACCAGGCGGTCGAGCACGCGCCGCGCCTGCTGCGCGTCCACCAGCCGCATGTCCACGGTAGTAGGCTTTTCGAACGCCCTCCGGATGGCGTTCGGGGTGATCTCGTTGAACATCACGCGCAGCACCCGCCGGCCGCTGCGCTTGTCGTCCAATTCCTCTTGGAGGTGGTAGCAGATGGCCTCGCCTTCGCGGTCCGGGTCGGCTGCCAGGTAGATGGCGTCTGCTGTCTTCGCGGCCTGCTTCAGCTCGCTGATCAACTTCTTCTTGCCGTCGATGACGACGTAAGTTGGTTCGAAGCCGTGATCTACATCCACGGCCAAGTCGCGCTTGGGCAAGTCCTTAATGTGCCCGAGCGAGGCCTTTACGACGAAATCCTTCCCGAGGTACTTGCCGATAGTCTTCGCCTTCGCGGGGGATTCGACGATGACCAGAGAATTTGCCATATGGATTATGATTCCGTTGCGGGCACCAGCACACTCATGCCGTAACGCAGGATTCCGGCCGGGCTGGCCCCCTGGAGGATCTCACCACACTTTAGCAAAGTTTCTTCCGGGGAGTTGCCGGATCAGGCCCATCATCTCCAGTTCGAAGAGCGCGGCGATGGCCTCCGATGATGTCACGTCTTCAAGCTTCGACAGGAGGTCGTCGATGTGAGTTGGGGTCTCAACCGACAGAAGGCGCAACACTTTCCGCGCTGTCATGTCTGCCGGTTCCTGGTTTTTGGACGTGCCGGAAAGCTCCGCGGTTTCGCCGCCGCCCGCCTCGAAAAGCCTGCCCTGAGCACCCTCCGCCAAAGCTCTTCGAAACTCCGGGGGAAGCTCCACCACTACATCGTTCCAATCCTGCACGAGCTTGGCGCCCTGCTTTATGAGCAGATTCGGCCCCCAGCTCATCTTCGACAGGATGCTTCCCGGAACGGCGAAAACTTCCCTGCCCTGCTCCAGTGCCAGCCGGGCCGTGATCGAGGATCCGCTGTACTGGGCCCCCTCCGTCACCAGCACACCGGCGCTGAGCCCGCTGATGATGCGGTTGCGGATCGGGAAGTTCTGCGGGTACGCGGGAGCGCTCATGGGGAACTCCGAGATGAGGAGGCCGCGTGAAGCGATTTCAGCAGCCATCTTGCGGTTCTCCGAAGGGTACACGACGTCCACCCCGCAACCCAGGACTGCAATGGTTTCGCCGGAACCCGCGAGCGCGCCGGCGTGCGCCGCCGTGTCCACGCCGCGCGCCATGCCGCTCACAATGGTCAGGCCCGCGCGCGACAGATCCTCCGCGAGGCGCCGCGTCACCGCGGTGCCATAGGGCGTCGGACGCCGCGTGCCGACGATCGACAGCGTGAACGAGTTCAGCAACTCAACCCTGCCGCGCGCGAAAAAAACAAAGGGGGGGTCAAAGATCTCTCGCAACGGTTTCGGATACCGCTCGTCGGCGAGTGTGATCATCTCCGCGCCACACTGGCGCATCTTCTCCTGCTGCAGCAGCGCATCCTCGTAGGCGCAACCGCTCGCGATGCTCTGCGCGACAGCGCCGGAAATGCCCGCCATCTCGAGTTCACTGCGTGACGCGCGCAGAATGCCTTCCGGGCTGTGAAATTGCGCCAGTAACCGTCCCGCGGAGCGGGTGCCGAGCCCCGGCACCATCTTTAGAGCGAGCCAGTGCTGTTCCTGCTCGCAGCTCAGGCCGGACGCAAGTTGGAGCGCCATAAGATGTTTGTGGATTCCCGCCTGAGGAAATCTCACTTCGGGTGCGCGGGCCTTGCCCTCGACGCCTCTGGTATCCTGAAATCTCACCGCACTTCCCTCTGGATCAGCACTTTGAAAGTTGGATTTGTCAGCCTGGGTTGTCCCAAGAACCTCGTCGATACCGAGGTCATGATGGGCCGGCTCGCCACGCACGGGCACGAACTCACGGCGGACGCCTCCCAGGCCGACGCCATCGTGGTAAATACCTGCAGCTTCATCGGCCCGGCCAAGCAGGAATCGGTGGACACCATTCTCGAGATGGCGGAGTACAAGCGTGCCGGCTCGGCGCGCCGGCTGATCGTAGCAGGCTGCCTCGTGGAGCGCTACCGCGACGAGATCCGTCACAACATTCCTGAAGTGGACGCGGTCGTAGGCACGAACGAGCTCGATGAGATCGTGGCCGCCTGCGAGGGCGGCAGCACCGAATCCGGCGGGAAAGCGGCGCCCTACCTGTATCACGACCTGACGCCGCGCGTGCTCGCGACGCCGCGCCACTTCGCCTACATCAAGATCGCGGAAGGCTGCGACCATCCCTGCTCGTTCTGCGTAATTCCGCAATTCCGCGGGGCATTTCGCAGCCGGCGGTTCGAGTCCGTAGTGGCCGAAGCAAAGCGCCTGTTCGCGCAGGGAGTTCGCGAGATCAACCTCATCGGCCAGGACACGACGTGCTACGGCGAGGATCTCGGCATCAAGGACGGCCTCGCGCTGTTGCTCGAGAGCCTCGCCCTCATCGAGACCCCGCGCGAGAAGTGGGTGCGATTTCTCTACGCTTACCCGAACAAAGTGACGCAGAAGCTGCTCGACACCATGGCTCGTCACCCGGCGATTGCCAGCTACATCGATATGCCGCTGCAGCACGCCAGCCGCGAGGTCCTCAAGCGCATGCGGCGCGGCAGCTCGGGCGAGCGGTTCCTGAAGCTGATCGGGAGGATCCGCCGCACGATCCCGGGCGTGGCGGTCCGGACCAGCATGATCGTTGGATTCCCGGGCGAGACCGCAGCCGATTTCGAGGAGCTGTGCCAGTTCGTCGAGGCCGCGCGATTCGACCGCCTGGGCGTCTTCGCGTACTCCGACGAAGAGACCAGCCGAAGTTGCCATCTCGACGGAAAAGTGGACGGGCGCACCATCAACAACCGCAAGAGGCGCCTGATGGCGATTCAGCAGAAGATCTCGCGCGCATCGAACCGCGCGCTCGCGGGCCGCGAAGTGCCGGTGCTCGTCGAGGGGCCATCGCCCGAAACGGACCTGCTGTGGCAGGCGCGCATGGCTACACAGGCCCCGGAGATCGACGGCGTGTGCCTGGTGAACGACGTTGAAGGAGCGCCGCCGGCGCCGGGCCAGATCCGGAGACTCCGCATCACCGAGGCGCACGCTTATGACCTTGTCGGCACATTGCTCGAAGCGCCCGCCGAAGAGATGGCGCCCGCGCCGGGCGCGGCGCCGGGTCCGTTTGTTATCCTGCCTTCGCGCACCGCGCAGGCGCAATCAACGCGATGAAGTGCCCGATCTGCGGAAAGAAGGTCGAGCCGGGCAGCCCGGACGAGCCGTTTTGCTCGGACCGGTGCCGGCTTATCGACCTGGCAAACTGGGCGACCGGGAGATACCGGATTCCCGAGCCGGCGGCGTCCGAGGCGGAGCAGCAGGAGGACGATGAACGAGACCAGCACGGCCCGGACCACCGCTGAGGGCGGCGCCTCAGGCGCCCTCTCGTCCGTGATAGCCACGTGGTTTGGCTGCGGTCTTGCGCCGTTCGCGCCCGGCACGTGGGGATCGGCGGGGGCGCTGGCCCCCGCGCTTTTGCTGGCCCGCGCTGGATGGAAACCTCTCTGGTTTCTCGGGCTGGCGGCAGCGGTGACTCCGCTCGGCATCTGGGCGGCAGGTAAAACCGCCCGGCGCCTCGGCAAGAAAGATCCGGGCATGGTGGTCGTCGACGAAGTGGTCGGGCAGTGGATCACCTTGGCGGGCGCGACCACACTGAACTGGAAAGCGTGGCTGGCGGCGTTTGTGCTGTTCCGGCTCTTCGACATCTGGAAGCCGTTCCCGGTGGGCCGCCTTGAAGAATTGCCGGGCGGTTTTGGAATCGTTTTCGACGATGTCATGGCCGGCATATACGGCGCGGTTGTGTTGTACGCGGCGGGATGCTTTAAATTGTATTGAGTATGGCGAGTCGCAAAGATGGTGAGGGCCGTCCCAAGATCAGCGGCGTCAGCCCGCCCGCGGCCATTGCCGGCGGCGAGTTCCAGATCCGCGGAAGCGGCTTTGCCCGGGCCGCCGCCCGCCCCCGCGTAAACCTCGGCGACGTTGAGGCTCCGATCGTCATCGGCTCGGACTCCTTTGTCATCGCCCGAGTCCCCGACAACGCCTCGGTGGGCGAGTTGGTGGTGCAAAACGGTGAGCAGCCGAGCTCGGCCTGGAGCTGCGATATCGGCATTCAGATCGCCGACAGCGTGCACCCGGTGGCCAACCCGGCGGTTGACGCCGCCGGGAACATCTTCACCACCTTCAGCGGCTCGCGCGGGCAAAAGACACCGGTCTCGGTGTTCAAGGTGGATCTGAACTACACGGCCAAGCCGTTCCTGTCGGACCTGATGAACGCTACCGGCCTGGCCTTCGACCGCGAGGGGCTGCTGCACATCTCCAGCCGCTATGACGGCGTCGTTTATCAGGTGACGCCGTCGGGCAGCATGTCCGTTTACGTCGAGGGAATGGGCGTGGCCACCGGCCTTGCCTTCGACGACGAAGAGAACCTGTATGTGGGCGACCGCCAGGGGACGATTTTCAAGATCAGCCGCTCGCGGCAGATCTATGTGTTCGCAACGGTCGAGCCCTCGATTGCCGCGTATCACCTCGCGTTCGGCCCCGACAGGCACCTGTACGTGACAGGGCCGACGACCTCGAGCTTCGATGTCATCCACCGCATCGCGCCGACCGGCGAGGTGGATGCGTACTACCGCGGGCTCGGCAGACCCCAAGGCCTGGCCTTCGACGCGGACGGCCGCCTCTATGTCGCCGCATCGCTCGGCGGGCGCCGCGGTGTCGTCAGATTTGACGCCGGCGGCCGGCCCGAGCTGTTTCTTTCCGGACCGGGCATCGTCGGTCTGGCCTTTACTCCATCGCGAAGCATCGTCGTGGCCGCGAACAGCGCGCTCTATCGGGTTGACGCGGGCGTTGCGGGCAAGCCGCTGCCCTAGCCGATGAACGCCGAGATCATCGCCGTCGGCTCGGAGATGCTGACACCGGACCGGGTGGACACGAACTCCCTCTACCTCACCGGGCAGTTGAACGCGCTCGGCGTGGAGGTCACGGCAAAACACGTCATCGGCGACGATCGCGGGCGGCTTGCGGCCGCGGTGGCGGCTGCCGCCGGGAGTTCGAATCTCATCATCCTCACCGGCGGCCTCGGCCCTACTGAAGACGACGTGACGCGAGACGCCGTCGCCGCGGCCACCGGGCGCACGCTCGCATTTCACCAGGAGATCGCCGATCGCATCGAGCAGCGCTTCCGGCTCCGGCGCCGCGCCATGCCGGAGATCAACAAACGCCAGGCGTACCTCATCGCGGGCGCGGAGGTCCTGGAAAACGATCACGGCACGGCGCCGGGCCAGTGGCTCGATCACGACGGCCGCGTCATCATGCTCTTGCCTGGGCCGCCGAACGAGCTGGAGCCCATGTTCGAGGAGCGCTGCCTGCCGAGGCTCGAGCGCATGTTGCCTCCGCAAGCCATCCGTGTGCGCATCCTGCGGATTGCGGGCATGCCCGAGTCCGAGGTGGACCAGCTCGCCGCGCCAATCTACACCCGCTACACAAACCCGGTGACAACCATCCTGGCGGGGGGCGGCGATATCCAGTTGCACCTGCGGGCGCGCGCCGCCGACGCTGCGGAGGCCGAGCGGCTGGCGGAGGAAGTCGCCTCGCAGATCGAGGGCATTCTCGGAGACCGCATCTACTCCCGCAACGGGGATCCGATAGAGGCCGTGATCGGCGAGCGGCTTCGCGCGCGTGGCGACACGGTAAGCGTGGCCGAGAGCTGCACGGGCGGCATGCTCGGCGAGCGGCTCACGTCCGTGCCCGGCAGCTCGGATTACTTCGTGGGCGGCCTGCTTACTTACAACGACCGCATGAAGAACACCCTCGCGGGCGTGAGCGAAGAAATCCTGCGCCGGTCGACTGCCGTCAGCGCCGACGCTGCGGAAGCTCTGGCCGGAGGCGCGCGCGCACGCACGGGCTCGACGTGGGCTGTCTCCATCACCGGAGTCGCGGGACCGGGCGGCGGGACCGAGGCGGCGCCCACCGGCACGGTCTACATCGCGGTGGCCGGGCCTGACGGCTGCCGCTCGCATCACGTGCGGTTCACGGGCGACCGTACGCGGGTCCGTATGTTCGCCACGCAAACCGCGCTCGACCTGCTGCGCCGCAGGCTGGTGTGAGATCGCCGGCCGTCGGGCGGCAGTTCGGAAAGCAAAGGATGACGCGTGCGCATCGCTCCCGAGGCGCGCGGCTGTGGAGGCGTGACAAGGGCGAAGTAGCCGAGTCATCGCGCCAGGCCTTCTCCAAAGCGCCCCGCGCGTTCGATGCGATAGACTCGCCTCATGAAGCTTAGAACTGGCGTGGTCCTTTTCCTTGCACTTTCGACCCTCGCGCTCTGCGCGGGAAGCCCCTTCGCCGGGCGGTGGGACTTCAACATCGCGACGCGCAACGGCACGAGCGCGTGCTGGCTCGGCATTACCGGCAAGGCGGGCAAGCTCGAGGTCTGGTATCAGCCTGGCGGCGGCAACGTCTATGAGGTGAAAGATTTCAAGGTGAACGGCTCGCACCTTTCCGTGACTGTTTCGCCGGCCGAGAACGGCCGGCCCGCGGCCACGTGGGAACTCGACGCCGCCGGCGACAAGCTCACCGGCGTGCTGAAACGCGGCGAGCGGACCGTCCCTATCACGGGCGTGCGCGCGCCGGAGCTGAAGCGCGCCGAACCTGAGGCGTGGACCACGCCGGAGCCTCTTTTCAACGGCAAGAACCTGGACGGCTGGGCGCCCATCGGCAACCCGGCCAACAGTCACTGGACGGTGAAGGACGGACTTCTGGTGAACGAGGCCAACGGCGCCAACCTGAAGACCACCCGAACGTTCGAAGACGTGAAGGTCCACTACGAAGTAAACTGCCCCGAGCACGGCAACAGCGGCTTCTATCTTCGCGGCCGCTACGAGGTCCAGATCGAGTACGAGCCTCTCTCGGATAATCCCGTGGAGCGCCGGATCGGGTCCATTTACGGACGCATCGCGCCCAGCACGGAGCTGCCGCGGCGGCCCGGCGAGTGGGAGACCTTCGACGTCACGCTGGTGGGCCGCACCGTCACGGTGGTGCGCAACGGCGTGACGATCATCGACCACAAGGAGATTGAGGGCATCACGGGCGGCGCTCTCGACGCCAACGAAGGCGAGCCGGGACCGTTCTACATTCAAGGCGACCACACCGGCGGGCTGAAGTTCCGCAACATCACGATTTCCGTTCCGCAGCACTGATCACGCAACCGCGCTCGAGTGCGCGCGGGTGGCGGCCGCTCCGGCGCCGTTGAGCGCCGGCAGTCCCACTGCATCTGCCTCGAAGTTATTGGTGTACTTGCGCGATGTGCCGCAGCAGCGCTTGTATTTGAGGCCGGATCCGCAGGGGCACCGCGCGTTGCGGGAGACGGAATTGGGTTCGTACGGCAGAGTGCGGGGTTGGGGCACAGCCTTACTTCCTGTGCCGTCCAATCGTGGCAGCCCCAGCCTGGGCTCTCGAATAAATCGCTCAGTTCAGGCTGACCCGTTTTCCTAGCACGAACCAGCACGCGAGCACCGACATCTCTCGGCGGCGGCGCCGACCCATCGGTTCTGCGACCCTAACGCGCAGGACCGGGCCGCGCTTGACGCCGATCTGACCGAGGCGGACCGGTTGGCCTCGACGGCAGCCGTAGCTGACTCCGTTTCCCAGGGACCACACGCACGGCTCGCTCGCCTCGCCGCATCGGCGGCGGCCACCGGCCCCCAATCACACCGGCCCCTCGCCGCGCTCCCGCACCCGTTTCCTCCGCAGCCTCACCTGCGCGATCACACCCCAGATCAGCGCGAGGGCGATAATCGCGTAAGTAATCCCGATCCGCAGCGTCACCGCATACATGAGGGTCGCCACGGCTAAAGCCCAGATCGTCACTTCGCCCAGGAACACTTGACCCCATTCGGGCGTCCGTCCGCCGGCAGGAAGCCGCGGCGTCAACGAGGGCCAGAGGCACGGAACTCCCCCGAGGAACCGGGCATACGATTCCCCTTGGGTGGCAAGCAATTGTGCCTCTTCACGGAGGAGCAGCCGCCAATAGAAGACCAGACTGGCAAAGAACATGACGCAGAATCCCAGGCGGCTGGCGAGCAGCCCCAGCCCGGCGTTCATCAGGAACACACCTGCATACAGCGGATTACGCAGGTGCCGGTACGGACCGTCGGCGACCAACTCGTCGGTATGGAGCGCCGTATCGTGGACGACATCGCTCTTGAGGTAAGCCGTGGCCCAGGTCCGCAGCAGGGCGCCCAGGGCGATGACAAGTGCACCAAAGGCGATCAGCCACCGGATGGCGAACATGTTGTTGTCCTGACCGATCAGGCTCAACAGGGCTTGCGCCGCGTTGCGGTGGTCGATCCAGTAGCAGCCAAACCCTCCGGCGTAGATCGCCATGATGAGGAAGTAGCGGTGGCGGAATTCAAAGTCAGTGGCGCGCATGGCTGGGACTATGATGCCGCATCCCGGACCCTGACGAGAAGACGTCCGGGTGAATGGACCGCAGTTTGTGGACCGGGTCCGGTGCCCCCCGTGAAATGGAGACCAGGACAGACCTCGAAAACTCCCAGAAAGTCCAGTTCTGGATGACCCGAGTTGTGGAAGAGTGGCCGACCATAGGCCCGGTAGGTTGTTTGGCGCTTCCGGGGACAGGAATTCGCAGAAAAGGGCTTACTTCGGGAAGCGGTCCGAGGGTGCGTTGGGCGCGCCGGGCTAGAAATCTGGCAACCCGCTACAACGAATACTCACCTTGCATGACCTGTACCACGCCGCCACCGACACGTACGTTGAGAACCCGGTCACCGTCGCGCTCGGCGCGCACGTAGATCCGGCTGGAGCGATGGATTTCGAGGCCCTGCTCGAGCAGCATCTGTTCGCCGGAACGCGCTACACTGTGGCGCACCATCCAGGCGGCCACACAACCGGAGGCCGATCCGGTGGCCGGGTCTTCGCCGCCATCGAGCACCAACCGCTGATGCAGACGGGCCCGGCGATCCTCCGTCTCGCGGGTCACGAGGAAGAGTGGCCGGCTCGGCTCGCCCGGAAACGCCTCGGAGATGGCCGGGAAATTGAAGCGCACACTGCGAATAGCCTGCAGCGAACGCAGGGGCACAATGATGAAGTGCAATCCGGTAGAAATCTGCTGGATCGGCAGGGCCGGGTCGATATCTTCTCTTTTGAGCCCAATCAACGGAGCGATCATGTCGGTTTTGTAGGCGGGGCCGAACTCGGCGTCCTTCTGTCGCATTTCCGCGAACAATCCAGTGGGGTGGGACTCAAAAGTAACCGGGATCTTGCCGATCTTGAGGTCCAGATCAATCTGCACGGCCGTGCCGCCGCGCAGCTTGCGAATCACGGTGGCTGTGCCCAGCGATGGGTGGCCCGCAAAAGGAAGTTCGCCACTCGGGGTCCAGATGCGCACCTGAACGCCGCGCTTCCGCTCCTCCGTCGCGTCGCGCGGAACGATGAAAGTGGTTTCGGAGAGATTGGTTTCGCGCGCGAGGGCCTGCATTTCCGTATCGCCGAGGCCGCGCGCATCAGTAAAGACCGCCAGCGGATTGCCCTCCAGGGGCCGATCGGTAAACACATCTACTTGGGTGAAAGGATAGCGCCGGCCGCGTGCGGACGGCACGTCAGGAGCGGCGGCGAGAGCCAGGGCTTTCACAAAGTCGCGGCGGCCATCAGGCATGGCAAGAGTGTATCGCGGCTCGCCAGACATCGGGCAACCATTCCTCTTGATCGTGCTCACGCTGCCCCCGACTTCGTGTGTCGTACCTGGATAACGGCCCGCTCGGAAGTCGGGCAGAAGGACCCACTTTGACGCATCAGGCCCATCCCGCCACGTTGGCCGAGCCGCTCAAGTGTCGCAACAGAGAAGTCCGCGATGGCGACTTCCCCGTCCAGGTGGCTTGCTTCCGCGTAGCCGGCCATGCGTCCACCGGCCCGGCCGCTTGGCCGTCGTACCCACATGTCTATGTAGGGTGTTCGCGGGATCAGCTCTATCTCAGCCCGTCGACGACGTATAGCTCCGATAGGACTGTGGGGCAAGTGTACGCGTATGAGCGGCCGTCGCGGGTGATGCATAGGTTCGTGACGTCCTCCACCCCGGCAAGATCAGGGGGCGAGGTAACTTTGAAGAGCTCGCGTCTTCCGCTCGTGATCTCGACCCGGTAGATTCTCGCCGGCACTTCCCCGCGCGTGTACGTGAACAGATATTTGCCATCCGCGCTCCAGTTGATCACCGCTTCGCTTGTGGACAGTCCCGGGATAGTTCGGGACTGGCCGCCATGAACCGGGTACATTGCGTAGGACTCAGTAGCAGGTGCCGCAGCAACAAGGTAGGCGCCGTCGGGCGACAGAGTTATGAGACTGGGATACCCTCCCGAGCCTTCAGAAGTGATCGCAACCGGCTCTTCGCCGTCGAGCGACTGATAATACGGCTCTCCGCAGGAATTCGTAAAAGTAGCAATTGGCGTAGACTTGAGCGTTTTGCGTTTCCTGGGAGTGGTCGCGTAGAGGACCTCCTCTCTGCCGACGCCAGGGGAAGAAGACCACCGAAGGGATC
>Ga0209777_10002870_pt1 | contig 22003 bp, 20 predicted proteins | sample FrelakmetHBP12HB_FD_187147 | JGI IMG/M metagenome (GOLD analysis project Ga0209777, IMG submission 187147) | Freshwater lake sediment microbial communities from the University of Notre Dame, USA, for methane emissions studies -HBP12 HB (SPAdes)... | ecosystem: Environmental > Aquatic >...
CCCAATAACGTGCAGGAGGATGAGATAGAACAGGCTCGTGAAGCCCTTAAAGCCTCCAGATTGGCGATACAAAGCAACAAGTACGACCTTGTAATACTCGATGAAATCAACGTAGCATGTTCCTGGAAGCTGATCGATATACAAGACGTCCTCGAACTTATCAGCAATAAGCCATCCAAAGTAGAAGTTGTTTTAACCGGGCGTTATGCCGACCAGAGAATAATAGATAAGGCGGATCTCGTCACAAGTATGGATGAAATCAAACATCCATACCGCAATGGAATAGAAGCAAGAAAAGGAATCGAGTACTAGATACGCAGGAGTCTTTCAATATTGAGTAAGCCCAAGATTCTTCTAGCCACAAATAATAAGGCGAAGGTAAGGGAGTATGCCAGGCTCCTTCAAAGTATCCCCTATCAGGTTGTTTCTCTAGAAGACGTTAACATCAGTGAACAGGTAGAGGAAACAGGGACATCATTCGAAGAGAACGCCATCTTAAAAGCCAAGCGATATGCTGAGCTAAGCGGGCTGACCACTATCGCCGATGATTCAGGACTTGAGGTAGATGCACTATGCGGCGAGCCCGGCGTGCGTTCGGCAAGATATGCCGGTAAAGGTGCCTCGGACAAAGAGCGCATCGATTTACTGCTTAATAAAATAGTCGACGTGCCATGGGAGAAGCGACATGCTCAATTCAGATGCGTAATCGCGATAGCTTTTCCCGACGGAAAAGTTCAAATCTGCCAGGGACAATGCCGCGGAATTTTAACTTTTAAGCCTCTGGGTGATAAAGGCTTTGGTTACGACCCGATATTTTACCTCCCGGATCTGCATAAGACCATGGCCGAGCTCTCGATGAGCGAAAAGAACGCTATAAGCCATAGGGGAAAGGCAGCCGAGGAAGCACGCAAAGCGTTACAGCAATAGTATATAATTGATATATATGGTAGAGATTTCTGATACGTTTAATCGACACATCGACTATCTCAGGATATCGGTTACCGACCGGTGTAACCTGCGATGTATCTACTGCATGCCTTCTGAAGGGGTCAAAAGTCTGCCGCATAACGAGGTCCTTCGTTACGAAGAGATTGTAACTGTAGCGCAGGCGGCGGCCGCGATAGGGATTAACAAACTGCGCTTAACCGGCGGGGAACCTCTGGTCAGATTAGGTCTAACCGATTTAATAAAAATGCTTTCTAAAATCAAAGGCATAGATGATATAGCTCTGACGACAAATGGAACTCTATTGAAACAGTATGCATCTGAATTAAAAGATGCCGGATTGAAACGGGTAAACATCAGCCTTGATTCACTGAGGAAAGACCGATATCAAAACATCACGCGCAAAGGTCAACTCGAAGATGCTATGGAAGGCATCGCATTTGCAAAGGAGATAGGCCTTGATCCAGTTAAAATCAATATGGTGGTAATCAGAGATATAAATGATGACGAGGTTACGGACTTCGCTCGTCTTTCTATCGAGAAGGGCTGGCATGTTCGCTTCATAGAACCCATGCCGTTTGTTGATAATATGACATTCTCTTTCCTACCGATAAGCGAGATATTGGAGCGTCTAAAAATATTAGGCACTTTAGAACCATTCCCATCCAGCAACGGCAATGGACCAGCAAAATACTTTCAATTTGCAGGGTCAACGGGAACTATAGGTTTCATCAGCCCGCTCAGCGAGTGCTTCTGCTCATCCTGTAATAGATTAAGACTAACAGTAGATGGAATGTTGCGGCCATGTCTGATGAGCGATCATGAGCTAGATTTGAAGCCTGTATTGCGGAATGGCGGGACATTGAACGATATCAAGCTATCACTATTACATGCTGTTGAAGCCAAACCGGAACGTTATAAGTTAGTAGAAGGAGAATCTCAAAAAGGACGTGCTATGTGTCAGCTGGGAGGATAAAATGCCAGAGCAGACTAGGATGATAGATGTAAGCGATAAATCGATCACTAAGAGGGTAGCAATAGCAAAGGGCCGTATTGTAATGAAGCCTGCGACCCTCGAAATACTCAGAAACGATAAGCTTCCCAAAGGAGGTGCAATAACCGTAGCGCAAGTTGCAGGGATTATGGCGGCTAAAAACACCTCACTACTCATTCCTATGTGTCACCCTTTGATTCTTGATGAGGTCAAAATCGACTTCGTATTCAATAAAGATAGTGTAGATATCACTGCCCAGGTAAAGTGTACCGGTAAAACAGGTGTAGAAATGGAAGCATTAACCGCTGTTTCAGTAACTGCGCTAACTATTTATGATATGTGTAAAGCGGTCGAAAAAGGTATTAGGATAGAAAATATTCGCTTGGTGAAAAAGAGCGGCGGCAAGAGCGGAGAAGTTGTGCTGGAATAATAAGAGCACTATGCGAAAACAATCGTTTTGGTTTGTGAAATAAATAACAATAAGTACTGAAATGTGTTGCACCACGATTTTTTATATGCTATACTTTACCCAGTCTGTATCGTTGTTGTGAGATGGTTTTATCAGATCTTAAGGATAGAAAGATTTCATGAAACAGGAACCAGATACACAGAACAATGGCGAATCACCGACCCTCGGGTCAAAAGATAACAATCGAATAAAAAAACAAAAAAAGGGAAAGTCCGGACGCTTATTACTGAGCAGAAGGGCTTTTCTTGGTGTTTCGGCGGCTGCGACCGCTGCACTGACAGCCGGTTTTGCCCTTAAACGCCCCAATATTAATTTTTTGTCTCCTTCTGAAAATATTTATGAAGAGTTTACAGAAGAATGGATTGCAACTTCCTGTTTGAATTGCTCCACCCGTTGCGCCACACGAGTCAAGGTTCAAAATGGTAACGCAGTTAGAATAGCCGGTAATACGCTATCTAAAGTATCAGACGGAAAGACGTGTCCGCGTGGCAAGATTGGCCTTCAAGTACTGTATGATCACAATCGCATCCAGACACCTATGAAGCGCAATAACCCGGAAAAAGGTAAGGGTATAGACCCGGAGTGGACTCCTATTCCATGGGGGGATGCTTTAGTAGAAATATCCGGCAAGTTAAAGTCTCTCAGAGACTCCGGACAGCCCCATAAATTGTTAATACTCGATGGTTTGAATAGCAGTAGTAACGATGATCTGATTAAAAGATTCGCTGTGGCATTCGGCACCCCGAACTTGATAACCGGCGATGCACTGGATGATGAGGCGGCAAAGGCCGGCGAATGGATGGCAGATGGCCACTATACGCTTAGCGCGTATGATCTGGAGAAGACCAATTATATATTGTCCTTCGGCGCAAGCATAATAGAGTCTCAAAAGCCGCTGGCACGCAACCTCAGGATGTGGGGCAAGATAAGACGTGAACGTGCGATCCGCGCCAAGGTAGTAGTCATCGATCCCCGATACTCGGTCACGGCAGCTAAAGCCGATCAATGGATACCGATAAAACCCGGAACCGATGCCGCCCTGGCCATGGCTATAGCTAATATTATTATCAGTGAAGGTCTATACGATTCGGAGTTTATAAGTAACTGGACAAACGGCTTTGAAGAATATAAGAACCTGGTCCTCAGCCAGTATAGCCCAGAGTCAGTTTCGGCTATTACTGGCATCGAGGCTGATACTATACGCCAAATAGCCAGGGAGTTTGCTGAGTCCAAACCTGCAATCGCATGGCGCGGCAGGGGCGCTACTTGCTGGCCTAACGGATCTTATGCAGGCTATGCAATATTCTGTCTTAACGCCCTGGTTGGAAGCATCGATATCCCCGGCGGAGTAATTTATCAGGAATACCCTGAATACCAAGAAATGCCAGCGATAGTAAAGGATACCATAGCAGAGACTGGTAATTTTAAAGATGCAATTGATCTCAGGGGAAAAGGTAAATTCATCGCTGCCAAAGTGGTCACTAATCAGGTAGCTGATTCTATTATAGACAACACACTTTATCCAATCGAAATGGCTATAGGCTTTAATAGTAACTTCAATATGTCGGCTCCTGGTACCGAACGATGGAATGAGGCCATGGCCAAGATACCATTCTATATTCACATCTCACCTTCATTTACAGAGGTATCAGAATATGCCGACATAGTTTTGCCGGCATGTAGCTTATTGGAGGATTGGGCTTATGAGCATTGCCCGCCTGGCTCCGGGTTTACAGAGGTAAAGATCAAACAACCTGTCGTCAATAAGCTGCATGAGTCAAGGACTTTAGGCGATATTATCTTTAACATCGCCGGTGAAATAGGCGGTAGTGTAGCCGAATCTTTCGGAAATATAGGAGATAACGCCGAGGGATTTGTGAAATTCCGCACCGAGAACCTTATATCCTGGAATGATTTCCGCACTAATGGTGTTTTGGTTGGACCCGACTACGAATTTTACAAATACGATTCAATATTCGAGACTCCTTCAAGTAAATTCGAGTTCTACTCAGGCAATTTAGAGGCATTACTGAAAGTATCAAGTTCAAGTGCAATTGAAAGAATTGATTGTTTGCCTCACTATACAGAACCGGAATTCGAAGGTGATGAAGGTTCATATCCCCTGCATCTCGTAACATACCAGCCTGCTCTAAATATCGAGAACGGCAGTCAGAACTATCCATGGGCACAAGAGCTATACCTGGTAATGCACGGATATGGCTGGAAAAACTTTGTTGAGATTAATAAAGAAACTGCAGACGAATTAAAGATTAAAGATATGGATCAGGTATGGATTGAATCGCCATCAGGTAAGATCAAATCTCAAGCCCGGGTTTTCCATGGGATACATCCTGAAGTTGTAGCTATTGCTCGAGGCCAGGGACATTACTACAACGGCGAGTGGGCTGATGAAATTGGTGTAAATCCGAATGATATCACCGGCGTATACTACGACGAATTAAGCGGGCAATCAGCTTTCTTCAATACAAGGGTTAGAGTATATAAGGCGTGAGGCACTAAATGGCAAGATGGGGAATGGTAATAGACCTGGACAAGTGCACCGGCTGCCAGGAATGCACAATAGCCTGCAAAGAAGAGAATAACGTGCCGCATGGTTCGCCTGAAGAACAGAGACGCAGGCAAGACCCATACTGGCATAAAGTAATTGCTGCAAGCGAAGGTGAATATCCTACTGCAAATATCGAGATGGTACCTATGCCCTGCATGCATTGCGATAACCCGGCCTGCGTACAGGTTTGTCCTGCTAAAGCAACTTTCCGGCGAAATGACGGAATCGTCATGCAAAACTTCCGCAGATGTATCGGTTGCAAATATTGCTTAGTAGCCTGTCCATATGGAGCCAGGGCTTATAACTATAAAGAGCAAGAAGAAGAAGAGTACAATCGTATCGATCCACCGCTAAGGCGAGATTTGATAGGATGTTGGCCTTTCCCGCACAGAACACATGGAATGGTTGAGAAATGCACATTTTGCTTCCATCGCATTGAACAGGCCCTGATGGAAGGCAAGGAGATCGGCACTGAGGTTGTACCTGCTTGCGTAGAAGCCTGTCCCGCCAAAGCCAGGAAATTTGGTGACTTGGACGATCCCAACAGCGAAGTATCTATACTTCTGTCAAATAGGGATGCCATAACACTTCGTGAGGCCATGGGCACAAAGCCCAAAGTACATTATTTAACTAAGTAAGGTGATTTTGTGGAATTGAATTTTGTATCCGTAGAAGGTAATTCCAAAAATTATAAGATTGCGCTAGGCATCCTTGGCGGGCTGACGCTACTAGGATTAATATGTTTTGGTCTTTCCTATACTAAAGGCCATTATCTGTTTGGCAGCAGTAATGTAATCCCATGGGGTATGCCCATTGTGCTGGCAATTTACTTCATTGGACTCAGTGCGGGTTCCCTGATTCTCTCAACATTGGTATATGTGTTCGGACAAGAAAAGTATAAGCCTATCGGCAGGATGGCTGTTCTCTTAGCAATCGCTTTGATATTTGGAGCCCTAGTTGCTATCGCAACAGACTTAGGCCGTCCGGAGAACTTCTGGCGTCTGTTCATGTTTTTCTACTGGAATAACATGACATCCATGTTCGCCATCAACACCATCTTATATGGCGGATACTTTGTAATCAGTATCGCGTATCTGGGCATCATCTTCTCAGGCAGCAAGTTGTGGATGAAGAGATGGGGATGTCTTGCCATAGGATGGGCTGCAATGGTGCACATGGGCACAGGAGCAATCTTCGGGTTCATGGCTGCCAGGGAAGCGTGGTTCTCACCGATAAAGCCGTTAGAATTCTTAACGGCTGCGGTGACTTCGGGCGTAGCTCTTCTTATCGTCGTATTGGTGCTGACAATGAAATTCACCGGGCGCGACTTAAAAAAGGAGATGGTTGTATCGTTAAGCCGTTTGCTGATCGTATTCATATGCGTCTTAGCTCTATTGATATTCCTTGATAAAATGACACATCTATATGCGCCTGAGCGTGCAGCCGTCTTATATAGTTTAACCGGTAAATATAGCTGGATTTTCTGGTGCTTACAGATTGGGCTTGTGATTATTGTACCTTTAGCAATATTGTTTAATAAAAAATTGAAGTCGATTAAATGGATATTTATCGCTTCTCTATCTGTAGTTGTAGGGATTTTCTTTGAACGATTCTTTCTGGTCATACCGCAAGCAGCCTTCCCGCAGCAGTATTACCCTGGCCATATAGAGGGGGTTTATGGAGCGATAGGCAGCTTCCCAATCACACCTGTAGAAATGGGAATGTCTCTTGGTATCGTCACAATGGTAGGATTGCTCTTCCTGCTGGGTTTGAAGTTCATGAAGGCATTGCCGGAGAAGACCCCAGAAGAGGTGGCTGCCGCTGCTGCAAAGACAGCTCCTCCTACAACTGAGGTACCTGTAAAATCGGATGCACCTGCAAGCGCTGGTACTTAAAACGACTTGAAATATTGTAGAAGATCGTGTCATTAAGTAGGTTGTGGTGTCAAAAGCTGGAGTTGTTTTGTGCGAATGTAACGGAACTGTAGAGAGACGAATATCTCTGCGGGAGGTAACGCATTTTTTAAACGACGCCTCACCAAGCTTCAATGTAATTCTCGGAAACAACCTCTGTAAAAAAAGTGAATTAAAACGCCTGCTGGACAAATCTGATACTATTCCCTCGGTAATATGTGCCTGCGATGCAATAGATAATAACCTCAACTTCTGGCAAGAGATTAAGTCGGCTACGATTAATCCATACTTTACCAAAGTTATCGATGTTTTAACTGAGATTGATAGCGATTCTTCATCGAGCGATGTGACAAATAGGGTTAAACTGTTGATATGGTCTAAAATATTGCGATCGCTCAGTTGCAACGATATAGCGAAAGATAATCTAAAAACGCGATTCGACATACCAAAAGCAGAATTAAGCCGACGCGAACTGGTCGGCGCACTTGTGCCACAGTATAAAATCGTACCGTACATTTTGCCTTCTGATTGCGCCGGCGGATATTTATGTGGCTTATGTAAAACAATCTGTCCTGCTAAAGCAATCATTGATGATATTACTATGCGAATAGATAAGTCTGCCTGCTCAGGTTGCGGCGCTTGTATGGGAATATGCCCGTATGAAGCAATATCGTATCCATCATTTTCGATTTTGGAACTGGAAAGAGAAGCGGAAGGACTCCTTTCCAGCACGGTGACTTTATCTCCTCGTATAATAGCTGTCACATGCCAGCCATGCGCCGGTATATGGGATAAAGCCATAATGAAAGCTTCGCCACATGTATTTACGCTAGAAGTGCCTTCCCTTGCAATGGCATCGCCTTTATTGTTATTGACCATACTCAATAAGGGCGCTAACGGTATAGTATTGATCGATAGCAGCAGCGAATGCGCAAGCAAAGCTACCAATAGCTCATGGCGCGATAGCCTGCGTTTTGTTCAGGACTTGCTGGACATTTACGGCATCGAACGAGAACGCATCGGTTACATCGAAGTTGGACCAGATTATGATGTATCCCGCTTGAAGTTGCGGAAGTTCGTAAACAGCATTACAAAACTAGGCCCAACGCCGCTAAAGGCAAGTACTGGGTCTGCGAAGCATAATGAGATTGTCAGTTTATCTTGGACAATCAAGAACATGCACAGTAAACTCCCGGATATAAGTGAAAACATATTAAAGAATAAATATGTGCCCTTCGGCATGATAAAGATAAAAGGCGAAAGGTGTACAGGATGCGGCCTTTGCGCGAAGAATTGTCCTACCAACTCGATATCGGTAAAATCCGTAGACGATAATTCAAGACTCGAAATTATCTTCTGCCATGACAAATGTTTAGCCTGTGGAATATGCGCAAATACCTGTCCAGAGAAGTGCATTAACTTAACAAATATGTTGGATTTGAGCAAGTTAGGCGGAGAGCAAAATATCATTTTTGAAGACGATTATATATGCTGTCGCAACTGCAGGAAAATCATTGCGCCAAAATCTATGATTAATATATTAAAATCAAAGTTGGAACAATCCGGAGGTATTGGCTCTGAATGGTCTGAGCTTTGTCCTTCTTGCAGGGTTGTATTTCAACAAAAGAGATGAGAGTGGAAGATGGATACTTTCCTATCAGTACTGGCTATACTAGTTGAAGTCGCGATTCTGGGAGCAGCATTTGGGTGTATAATCGCCGGTGTAAGGCTTATGTTGTTCGATCTTGGAGTCAAGCAAGAGAATAATAAGATAGTAACGCTGTTCCTCGCTGCGGTAGGATCCTTACTGCTAGTATTTATATTCTGTCACCTATGTACCTTCTATCCCACCATTTACGATTAATACTCATATGATAATGTCAGTAACATTATTTATATATGTAAGAGATCAAATCTACTAATATGAATCAGGGGGAACGCTTTGGGTAATCTTTTCTGGGCAGGTCAAGAAGTATATATAGAAAATATTTACAGACCGATAATTCTCGGAACGCTCATATTTTTTGTCGTTCTTGCCGGAGCATTTGCTTTCGGCCTTTTCCGTCATTACCAGCTGTTACGTATTGGAGGAAAAGAGAGTCGGTTCGATCAGATCCCTAAAAGACTTCAAACCGCAATAACCGAAGTCTTCGCGCATATGCGAATAATCAAAGAGCCGTATCCTGGAATAATGCACCTGCTGATCTTCTGGGGAAGCGTGCTATTTATTATCGGTAAATTAATCAGGCCATTCTCATTCGCAGTTACAATATCCAATCCCCCACAGCCTATTTTTTTGTATGCCTCGCTTATGTCCGAAATCGGCGCTCTGATGATCATTATTGGTGGACTAATAGCGATATATCGCAGATACATCGCTAAACCTTCCCGCCTAGATACCAAGCCGGATGATACCCTGATATATGGATGGGTTTTCATTATACTGCTTACTGGATTTATGGCTAAAGGATATCGGATAGCAGCAGGCGGCGTGCAACCCACCGATTGGGCTACATGGGCTCCTATTAGCTACGCATTCTCTAAACTATTGCCTACATTCGACACGCAGAAACTTAACGAAGTCCTGGTTTGGCACAGAGCAGTATTACATACAGTGCCAGCATTTATGTTCTTTGTTTACATCACAGTCAACCGCTCACGTATGCAGCATATTCTATTGACCCCGCTAAATGTCTTTTTCCGATCTTTAGAACCTAAAGGTGCTCTTGTCCCTGTCGACTTAGAGAAAGCAGAATCATTTGGTGTAAGCAAGATCGAAGGATTTACCTGGAAACAACTCATGGACCTGGATGCTTGTACTAGATGCGGCCGCTGCCAGGACAACTGCCCGGCATATCTCAGTGGCAAGGCGCTTTCCCCTAAGAAGGTGATACAAGACCTAAAACAACACTGGTATGATTCCGGACCAGATATTTTCGGTATGTTCAGAAATAAGCTAAAAGGCAAAGGCAGAGATACCGGTTTATCAATGATCGGCGGTGTGATAACACAAGAAGTCATATGGGATTGTACGACTTGTCGTGCCTGCCAGGAGGCGTGTCCCGCATATATTGAGCACATCAATAAGATCATTGATATGCGCCGAAACCTCGTGCTTGATCAGGCTGAGATGCCAGAGACAGCAGAGATGGCATTAAGATGTATCGAAGAAAGAGGACATACCTGTAAAGGTACCACTGCTTGCAGGACAGATTGGTGTGGAGATATCGAGGGAGCAAAACTTCTTGCTAATGATAGCAATGTTGAAATAGTCTACTTCGTAGGTTGTTCCGCTGCCCTTGAGGATAGGAATATGAAGGTATCAAAAGCTTTCGGTAAGATTCTCAGGGCTGCGAATGTGAACTTTGGCATCTTAGGGGAGGAAGAAAGCTGCTGCGGTGACCCCGCCCGTCGAATAGGTAATGAATATCTATTCCAGATGCAGGCAATGAAGAATATAGAGACTTTCAAGAAATATAATGTAAAGCGAATCGTCGTTACCTGTCCTCATGGTTATAACTGTTTGAAGAACGAATATCCGCAATTCGGCGGAGAGTTTGAAGTGATCCACCACTCTCAATATATCGCTGAACTCATCAGTCAAGGCAGGTTAAAGCTTAAGAACAGCTTAGATAAAGCTATAACCTATCACGACGGCTGTTATCTGGGGCGACATAATTCTGTTTATAATGAGCCGCGTACGATAATCAATGCCCTGCCAGGTGTTCAATTTAAAGAGATGGCAAGACATGGCAATAAGAGCTTCTGCTGCGGCGCTGGCGGCGGCCATATGTGGATGGAGGAAAAGACAGGCGTCAGAATAAGCGAGATGCGAACAGAACAAGCTCTGGAAACGAATTCCAATGTTGTCGCCACTGCATGTCCATTCTGCCTCCAGATGTTTGAGGACGCCATCAAGGCTAAAGAGGCTTCTGAAAAGATTAGGCCACTAGATATCGCGGAACTGGTAGCGTTAGCTATAGCGGACGAACCTCAAAAATAACACAGCTTATAAGCTTACAAAAAACTAGAAGGCCTTCATTTGAAGGCCTTCTTATATCCGCTAGATAATCTACCGACTTAGTGGCTAATATTTAGAATTCTATCTCCTTTAAGTCAGGAGACACGATTAACTTTGCATCCGTTACCGATTGTAATTGTTCTACTGTTATTCCCGGAGCTATCTCTTTTAACACCAACCCTTTAGAAGTAACCTCCATTACTGCTAGATCGGTAATGATCATATTTACCTTACCTTTTGCCGTAAGGGGATAGGTGCACTTACTGAGTACTTTGGGCTCTCCAGTAGTTGTTGTATGCTCCATAGCGACTATGAGTTTCTTGGCATTAGCACATAGGTCCATTGATCCGCCGATGACGCCTATCGTGAGTCCCCTGGCAGGATTGTTCCAGCCAGCCAGGTCACCTTTCTCTGAAACCTGTAAAGCGCCGACTACAATGGCATCCATATGTCCGCCACGTATCATGGCAAATGACTCAACTATATCGAAACATGCCGATCCTGGTAACGCTGTGATCGGTTGCGAACTCGCATTTATCAAGTCTTGGTCTGCTGCATCTCCAGTAGCTATCGGGCCACATTTAATCATACCTATCTCGGCTTGGAGTATTATATCCCTTCCTTCTATCCAATCACTAATGAGCGTAGGTATACCTATGCCAAGATTCACATACCAGCCATCCTGCAACTCCTTGCTGGCTCTGAGTGCAATCATCTCTCTCGGAATACCTTCCAGTTTTTTCATCTTGCTCTCGGAAGTCATTGTATTCTCTCCCTCCTTAACCTATACCAATATGGAACTTGGGACGTTCTATTTTGACTAATCGTTTAACATATATTCCGGGTGTGTGGATGTCATCAACATCCATCTCTCCCGGTTCTACTAAATTCTCGACTTCAGCTATAGTAATTTTAGCTGCTGCAGCCATAACGTGATTAAAATTCCTCGCCGTCCTTCTGTATCTGAGGTTTCCTTCTTTATCCCCTTTAAAGGCATGCACAAACGCGAAGTCAGGCTTCAAAGCAAGCTCAAGTATGTATTCCCTGCCGTCAAACATCTTCTTATCTTTTTTTCCATTATCTGGCATATTGGTAATAGTCCCTTCGACAGCGGTCCCCACCCCTGTCGGCGTATAAAAACCGGCAATGCCGGCACCCGCCGCTCTATATTTCTCTGCTAGAGTACCCATAGGGAAAATCTCAACTTCTATCTTCCCCGCCCTGACAGCTTGTTCGAAGGGATTATTTGCGCCTTTAGTTGCTGAACGATCGAGGGGATACGAATCTATAACCTTCTCTAGTTGCCCATTTTTCAATAGTAATTCACATTCTTCTCTTGCTCCGACAAGTGCTCCACATCCGCATGCCAGCGTAAGATTTTTAATACCCTTTGCAATTATCCCGCGTATTAATGCTCTGGGAACGCCAGCGACAAAGAATCCAGGGATGGCTATTACAGCACCGTCTTGGACGTCAGCTATCGCCTCCTCTATCGTTGCGACAGACTTGTCTACCATTTTTCCAACTTTCCTCCTTGCAAAATTTGGGCTAAATATTAGACCTGATTCAATCTATTACTGCCATTGCTTATTTCGATGACAGATATAGATATTCTAAGGATATCCCGCTCTCTTTTTAACTTGATCTATAATAGCTGCTAACGCTTTGCCTACATCTCCCTGAATAAAAACATCCGCCTTGTCATCTATATGTGAAGTTCCCGTATTAATTATCATAAGCTTCGCACCGGATTCAATAGCATATACTGGCATATACGCGGCAGGATAAATCATCAACGATGACCCAAGCAGCATAAACAAATCACAATTTCGTGAAAACTTTTCAGCTTTGCTCACCTCTTCTGTAAGAGGAGACTCACCGAAGGAAACGGTTGCCGCCTTTAATTTTCCGTTACAGTCCGCACAAATAGACTCCTCATGTTGACCTTCGGCTAATTTCTTTGCGATTTCTAAAATATGGTAACGTTTCCCACAATTAATACACTTCAACCATCTTAATGAACCATGAAGCTCAATTAATTTATCATCAGGTATACCTGTCTTCTGATGCAATCCATCTACATTTTGAGTAATGACGCAATCAAGCTTGCCCATTTTATAGATTTCCGATATAGCATAATGCACAACATTAGGCTGTGAACTTTCTATCATGTGGAACATGGTCCATAACTGCCAGCTTCTTTTTCTCTCAGCAGGATCGCCCTGAAACTTAGGGAATGAATCTTCTTCAGGGTTACTAGCAGATTCCCCTTGCTGTGGCCCAGCAGAACTAGCTATCCCTGTTCCAGTAAATGCTACAATTTTTTTAGCATCAAATACCAGATTTGCTGCAGCTTCTACTAGCCTTTCTGATATGACCCCTTTTATCTGATTTCCCATTCTCGCCCCCCGGATAGAATCCCTTATGTAAAAATAGCATCCTTAATTAGGGATTCACTTCCGGATAATGTTCTAACAATCCCTGCCATACTTTTTTCTAACGCTAAACCCTGACCTAATGGTAAGTCTCTTCCCCTTTTTACAGCTTCCTTTGCATACCGTACTGCCATACTGTTATTAGCCATTATGCCTCTTGCTATCATTTCAGCAGTAGATATTAATTCCTCACGAGTTACCACTCTATTAACAAGCCCAATCCTTAAAGCTTCTTCAGAATCGATATACTCGCAGCTTAGCAGCAACTGTGAAGCTTTCCCTACACCGACAGTGCGAGGTAGTGTTTGGCTCCCTCCTGCCGCCGGTATCATACCAAGCGCAACTTCGGGGACACCAAACACCGCGTCAGTTGAAGCAATCCTAATATCGCAAAACAAAGCTATCTCTACCCCGGAGCCTAACACATATCCATGCAATGCAGCGATTACAGGCTGTTTTAAACTCTCCAATAAACCCCAAACATCACGTTCCCATCTCACCTGCCGAGCGATTATAGGTGAAGGCACCGTACCAAATTCTGTAAGGTCTGCGCCAACACAGAATGCCCTCTCTCCAGAACCATTGATTATTACTACCTGAACATCGGGATCGTCTCTTATCGCAGAGAGGATTTCATATAGTTCATCGCGCATCTGTATATTATAACGATTCAATACTTGAGGGCGGTTCAGTGTAACTTTTGCTATACCGTCGTATTTTTCATAGATTATGGTATCAAAGCCACTCACAGATTTATTTTACCACAATCACTGTCAAAACATTAGGGGGCGCTTTTTTTTGCTTATTCCTGCGTATATATATGACCTAAAAAGGTAGGTATTTCAATATCGATGGCAACCGACTATTGGCCTTTAAATATAGGCGGCCTCTTCTCCAAAAACGCCTTGATTCCTTCCATTCTGTCGCTTGTGGTCTGAATTAGAAAGTACAAATCAGCTTCCAGCCTTAATCCTTGCTCAAACGTAAGATCCATTCCTTTGTTGACAGCTTCCTTACACAATCTCAATGCAATAGGAGCTTTCTCCGCGATTTGTTTAATAAAAACATTGGCTTCTTCATCTAAATTCTGAGAGGACACCACCTTCTGGATAAGACCGATTCGGAACGCTTCAGCCGCATCAATTACGTTTGCTGTTAAAATTAGTTCTAAGGCTTTGGCTTGACCTATCAATCGGGGAAGTCGCTGAGTACCCCCACTGGAAGGGATGACTCCTTCAGCAACATTCGGAAGTGCAAAACGAGACCTATCACTGGCTAGTCGAACATCACAAGCAAGAGCTAATTCAAGGCCTTCACCGATTGCATCCCCATTTATTATAGCAACGACTATTTTTTCGAGGCGGGCAATGGCGTTTATGGCTTCACATATCGTTGCATTAGCTTCGTTTCTTGCTCCAAATGAGAACGTTTCTCCACAAATCTTAATAACTACAACATTTGCAGAATTGTCTTGGCTGATAACATCACAAACATCAATCAGTTCTGTGCACATACACTCATATATCGAACGACCACTTGCTGGAAGATCCAAGATAATATAAGCTATAAGACCTTTTTTACTGTATTTAATTGTTTTGTATTTCATAACTCATCACAAATACAGACAACCCTAGCGATGATAAACGAGTATTTATGTAGTGTCAAGATAAAGATGGACACATAGATATAGAGTAAATATAATGTCTCTTACGGAGGGTAATATGGATTTCTTGCGTCCCGCTCGTTGTCCCACATGCTCACATCACAAGCTGGGCCAATACGACCCAGAAGAAGACTATCAAGAGCATTGGTGCGAGGTCGAGGAGAATGCAGCGGAGGGCTGGGTCTCCGGCATGCACCTGAATAACTGCCTGTTTGCCGCTATCGGCATTCCTGCATGCAAATGCTATGATCGAATCGAAACCGTGCAGGACGAGTTCTCCCAACAGCAAGAACATGCCTCTGAGGTAAATCCGGCGTACAATAAACCGAAAGTGCTTATTCCCAAAGAGAAGATAATTTTCGAAGTAAGGAGACTGGCACAAGAGATAAACGAGGATTACAAAGAGAAAACACCGCTTATCATAGGCATACTGAAAGGCTCTTTCGTATTCCTGGCCGATCTAATCCGTTTTCTAGACATACCGGCTGAGATAGATTTCGTACGGCTCTCAAGCTACGGCTCGGCGAAAGTAAGCTCGGGTAAAATCAAGATGGTACACGGCTTACAGGCTTCGCTAGAAGGCAGGGATGTAATCGTTGTTGATGATATAGTAGATACAGGTTTATCTATCAGCCAATTTGTAAAATACGTTAAAAAGCGCAAGCCGGCCTCCGTCAAGACCTGCGCCCTGCTGGATAAGCCCTCCCGCAGAAAGGTAGATATCACTATAGATTATGTCGGAATTACTATCCTGGACAAATTTGTCGTGGGCTATGGAATAGATTGCAACGAGGAATACCGTCACTTGCCCGACATCTGCGTCGTGGAGGATTGAATGAGCTTAGCCAAATTGATAGCTGTAGCCCGAGGCAGCGCACCTGCTGACCTGATTTTATCAAACGCGAAGATAATCAACACCTTCAGCGGAGAAATCGAAAAAGGCAACATAGCTATCTATAGAGACAGGATTGCTGGTATCGGTGATTATAAGAACGCAAAAGAAATCATCGACCTCAAAGGCAAGTATGTTTCGCCGGGACTCATCAACGGCCATGTACACATAGAGAGCTCGATGCTGCATATAGCACGATATGCAGAGGCAGTAGTGCCCCGAGGCGTCACCGGGATCGTGACCGACCTCCACGAGATAGCAAACGTAAAAGGCTTAGCAGGAATCAAATATATCTTAAGCTGCGCAAAATCATTACCGCTGAATATCTACTTCATGGCTCCATCCTGTGTCCCTGCAACGCATCTTGAGACCGCAGGCGCTTGTCTGACATCTGATGACATACGTCATGTTCTTTCTTTTGATGAAACGATAGGCTTGGGCGAGATGATGAACTTCCAGGGCGTTCTGTTCGCCGACGGCCAGGTCTTGGCCAAAATCGATGCGTCTCAGAACAAAGTTATCGACGGGCACGCCCCGGGGCTTGGCGGTAAGGATTTGAACGCTTATATTTCCAGCGGCATTACCTCAGACCACGAATCGACTAAACTCACCGAGGCACGAGAGAAGCTACGCAAAGGCATGTACATCATGATCCGCGAAGGGTCTTCGGAGAAGAATCTCGAGGAACTGTTGCCGCTGGTTACCGACAAAACTTATAAGCGATGCCTTTTCGTGGTCGATGATCGAAGCTGCTCTGACCTGCTGAACGACGGCGATATAGATGCGGTGGTGCGCAAAGCGATAAAGCTGGGACTAGACCCTGTACGTGCGATACAGTTGGCTACAGTCAACGCGGCAGAACGCTTCAGAATCCCTGCTGTCGGCGCCATCACCCCTGGATATATAGCGAACATCGCCGTCCTAAGCGATCTGCGCCAGTTCAAAACCGAAATGGTATTTCACCACGGCAAGATGGTAGCCCGAGCTGGTAAACCGCTGTTCGCAACATCAGTACGCGCAAATAAACAAATGACACATACGATGAAGGTGAAACCGTTCGGAATCGCAAGGCTCAGAATCCTTGCAGACACGTGGCACCATACGATTATAGAGATCGTACCGAACCAGATAATCACCAAAGGCGTCAATGAAAAAGCGAAGATAGTCTACGGCTGCGTCGTAGCCGACACGAAACGCGATATCTTAAAGCTCGTCGTTGTGGAACGCCACAAAGCCACCGGCAATATCGGCCTGGGGCTGGTAAAAGGCCTCGGCATAAAACGCGGCGCGCTCGCTTCCTCCGTCGCTCACGACTCCCATAACATCGTTGCAGTAGGTACAAATGACAAAGACCTCTATATCGCGATAAAGGAAGTTGAGGCATTGGGAGGAGGGCTCATTGCTGCCGCCGACGGCAAGGTGCTCAGTGCGCTGCCTCTTCCTATCGCCGGGCTGCTATCGGATCAGCCCCTCGATAAAGTTGTTAAGAAACTTGAAGAAGTGGAGGAGGCTGCCGCCAATCTAGGATCGAAGCTTGCAGCTCCTTTCGCGACGCTATCATTCCTCGCGCTGCCGGTAATACCGGAGCTACGTTTGACCGATAAGGGCTTGGTTGATGTGCTTCAGTTCAAGATACTCGAATAACCAGTGAAAGTACAAAACATGAGAAAGAAAACCGAGTTCAAAGCAATTGAATGGGTATCTGGTAAAATCCGTTTGATAGACCAGACGAAACTGCCGCAGGAAGAACTATATCTGGAGCTTTCCGACTACCGAGACGTAACTGAAGCTATAAAAACGTTGAGGGTGCGCGGCGCGCCGGCCATCGGCATCGCGGCCGCATATGGGCTGGCGCTAGGCGCAAACAGCATAAAAGCCAAATCGAAAAAAGAATTCCTCGAAAAGCTGCATATCGTTTCTGATGAGCTAGCTGCCACTCGCCCGACTGCAGTGAACCTGTTCTGGGCGCTTAAAAGGATGAACCATGTAGTAGAGGAAGGCACTACAGTCGACGAAATAAAATCTGTGCTCGTTGCGGAAGCAAAAAAGATAGATGCGGAAGACGAGGAGATGGAAAGAGAGCTTAGCCTGCACGGGGCATCGCTGATAAAAGACGGCTATACGATCATGACCCACTGTAATACAGGGGCGTTAGCCGCCGGTTACGGTACTGCGCTGGGTGTCATCAAAGCTGCGTGGGAAAGCGGGAAAAAGATACATGTGTTCGCCGGTGAGACACGCCCTCTACTGCAGGGATCACGCCTGACCGCATGGGAACTCACCAGATATCGCATTCCTTTCACCCTTATTGCAGATACGATGACCGGCTATTTCCTTTCGAAAGGGAAAATCGACTGCGTGATAGTGGGAGCCGACAGGATAGTGGCCAACGGCGACATTGCGAATAAGATTGGCACGTACAACCTGGCGGTGCTTGCCATGGAAAACGGGGTTCCCTTCTACGTAGCAGCCCCGACAAATACGATAGACCTATCTATCGCATCAGGCGAAATGATACCGATAGAAGAGCGCCGTCCGGAAGAAGTGACGCACCTTAAAGGGATTTCAATAGCCCCCCACGGCGCCAACGTAGCAAACCCTGCCTTCGACGTTACTCCTCATCGTTATATATCTGCTATAATTACAGAGCAAGGGATATTGCACGAGCCGTACAGCGACCGGTTGCGTCGCTTGAAATAATATCTGCAAACGCAGCCCGATTACAGCTACCAAGACAGGAGAGAACAACATATGCCCAAGGCTAAGATAGGCGTTATCGGAGGCACCGGATTATATGAGATTGAAGGATTGACCGATATAGAAGAAGTGAAACCTAAGACACCGTTCGGCGAGCCCAGCGATTCCATCATAGTAGGTACACTCGATGGTACTGAAATCGCTTTCTTACCGAGACACGGCAGGGGCCACTTCGTCAGCCCAACCGAGATACCGGCCAGGGCTAATATCTATGCACTCAAGTCTCTGGGAGTGGAATGGATTTTCTCCGTAAGCGCCGTAGGCAGCCTGAAAGAGAGCATCCACCCGCTGGATCTCGTTGTCCCCGACCAGATTATCGACCGCACCAAGAGCAGGGTTAATTCCTTCTTCACGGGTGGTATCGTCGCACATGTCGGATTTGCCAGACCCTTCTGTCCATGCCTCAGCGAAATTCTGTATAAGGCAGCCCTGGAAGAAAACGCCAAGGTGCATCCAGAGGGCACTTACATCATAATGGAGGGGCCTCTTTTTTCTACAAAAGCAGAATCCAATCTCTACCGCTCATGGGGAGCCAGCATTATCGGCATGACCGCTCTGCCAGAGGCCAAGCTGGCTCGCGAGGCAGAGATATGTTATGCGACCCTGGGCTGTGTCACCGACTACGATGTGTGGCATGAGACTGAGGAAGAAGTTACCATAGAGATCGCGGTCGCCAACCTTAAACGCACTGCTGATATGTCAAAACGAATCATCAGGAGAGCGGCAAGATACATACCCGATAAACGTGATTGCCAGTGTGCCAGTGCACTCCAGAATGCTATCCTGACCGATCCCAAACTGATACCACCCAAAACGAAGAAAGAATTAGCGCTCCTGATAGGGAAGTATATTCATTAAAGTGAAAACGTTATCCCGTCCGAAGTTTCAGTTCAGTGGTCTGCCAACTGCTATCGGCAGCTTGCCTCACACAGACCCCAGGAAGGCGTGCTCGCTGGTAGCGAAATATCTGCCCGAAATTCCATTCTGGCCTCAGCTGACAAAACGTTCCTTTCTGGAAAACATGTACGCCCAGTACAGCGAGGGATTCCCCGGGCTGGTAATCGAGCAGGATAAGGTTTATGTAAACTTATCGCAAGGCATAGACAAGCCCCTCGAAAAGCTGTACGCGGCGTATCTCGAAAATAGAATCGAAGATTTCGCTATCAGCAAGGAATATGCTTCAGGGCTGCACGAATTTGTCACCCGCAGGCCGGTTAATCCTATCGCTGTCAAAGGACAGGTCACAGGCCCCATCACCTGGGGCATGACGGTGACGGACGAAAACCGCCGTCCTGTTCTCTATGATGAAACCGCAGCCGATGCCGTAGTCAAACATCTGAATATGAAAGCCCGCTGGCAAGAGAGCAAACTCCGAGAATTATCCGATAATACGATTATTTTCTTCGACGAGCCTTACATGTCCTCTGTAGGCTCGGCGTTCGTATCCATACCGCGAGAGCGCATTATCGAATTACTGGAGGGTGTTTTCGAAGGCATAGCAAGCCTCAAAGGCATTCATTGCTGCGGCAACACTGACTGGTCCATCCTGTTGAATACATCAGTAGACATCGTAAGTTTCGACGCCTATAACTATTGCCACACTATCGCCTTGTATACAGAAGTAAGGGATTTCATCGAACGGGGCGGCGTTATAGCCTGGGGAATAGTGCCCCGTGAAGACAAAGCCCTTCAGAGTGAAGCTGTACATAACCTCCTGGACAGATTAACCGAAGGTATGGCCGGCTTGGAACGCAAAGGGATCAGCAGAAGCAAGTTGCTGAGCCAGAGCCTTTTGACTCCCGCATGCGGTTTGGAACCGGCCTCGGAAGAAGCCGTAGAGCATGCACTGGAGCTTCTCGCCGATCTTTCGCTGACTTTCAGGAAGAAATACATCAAGTGATAGGGATCCGAAATGGAATGCAACGTCAAATCCAATACAGAAAAATGCTCCTGCACATATGATCCGTGTTCGCGCAAGGGCAAGTGTTTCGAGTGCGTCATATATCACAGAAGACAGGGGGAATTGCCGGGATGCCTGTTCCCTCCCGAGGTCGAACGCACGTACGATCGCTCGATAGAGAGATTCATCCAGTGTTTCAAACAAAAGTCGTGACTTTAGATACATCCAATCAATGTGGAGAGAAGATAGAATAGGCCTGAATGAAGATCGATCTCCATATCCATACAAAAACCGGATCCGATGGTAACCTGCCTATAGATGAGGTTTTCCGTGAAGCGAGACGCAGGGATATTAATTTTATGTCCATCACTGACCACGACAACATAGACGGACAGAAAGATGCAATTAGCTTGGCCACAAAGTTCGGAATTCGATATGTGTCCGGCGTAGAATTGAATGTGACCTTTATATATAAGAGTAAGTCCTATTCATTGGATTTCTTAGGATATAACTACAATACAAATAATAGCGCACTAAAGGAGAAACTGAAGCTACTAAGGGCTCATCGCGAAAAAAGAGCTGAACAAATCCTGGATAAACTGAATGAGGCATTTGATAAAGAAGGCATTCAAAGATTCACTGACGAGGATATCAGAAAAATACGTGAGAATGTAGATGGAGCTTTTGGGAGACCCCATATCGCGAATTATCTGGTCGAAAAAGGAATCGTCAGAGATAAGCAACAAGCATTCGATAAGTACCTCGTACGACTTGATGTGGCGAAGTTTCCACTATCACTGGAAGAAGCGTCTCAATTGATCAGAAATGCAGGAGGTGTACTGGTGCATGCCCACCCCAGTGATGATCATGGGACTTCCTTAGTCGAAATAACCACAAATTTGAATGGGCAGACTAATATTATTTCAAATTACATGTTGGAATACATTGATGGCGTTGAATGCTGGTATCCCAGGAGCAATAAAACGATAGCGGCTCACTATACTGGTTTCGCTAAGCGGAATGGGCTTATAATGACCGGGGGCAGCGATTGTCACCAGAAACCTGTTATCATGGGGACTATAGATATACCAGACTGGGTTGCAGATCAGTTCACATTAAATTAGGAGGTAACATTCATAATGGCCAAAGTGAAGGCAGATGTCAAAAATCCATCGCTCGCAGCAGCAGGAGCGATACGCATCGAATGGGCCGAACGCGACATGCCCGTACTGCGTCTGATACGCAAACGTTTTGCCAAAGAGAAACCTCTAAAAGGGATACGCGTTGCGGCCTGCCTTCATGTCACCACAGAGACCGCGAACCTGGCGCTTACGCTGAAAGAAGGCGGAGCTGAGGTAGTGGTGTGCGCCTCCAATCCCCTATCGACCCAAGATGAGACAGCTGCCGCCATTGTGAAGGAATTCGGCATATCTGTTTATGCCATA
>Ga0209777_10002871_pt1 | contig 21989 bp, 22 predicted proteins | sample FrelakmetHBP12HB_FD_187147 | JGI IMG/M metagenome (GOLD analysis project Ga0209777, IMG submission 187147) | Freshwater lake sediment microbial communities from the University of Notre Dame, USA, for methane emissions studies -HBP12 HB (SPAdes)... | ecosystem: Environmental > Aquatic >...
GTATCCATGGAAGCTCTTGTAGATGCCTCTGTAGATATTGCTGCACTTCTTGTTGATATCTCTGTTGATAATCCTGTAGAAGTAGTAGTTGATTGAACTGTTCTAGTACTAACTTCTGTAGATAAATCTGTAGAAATGGCTAAATCAGCAGATGTTCTTGTACTAACTTCTGTAGAGAGATTAGTAGAAGTAGTAGTTGATTGAGCTGTTCTAGTACTAACTTCTGTAGATAATGAAGTGCTTATTACTGTATCCATGGAAGCTCTTGTAGATGCCTCTGTAGATATTGCTGCACTTCTTGTTGATATCTCTGTTGATAATCCTGTAGAAGTAGTAGTTGATTGAACTGTTCTAGTACTAACTTCTGTAGATAAATTATTAGTTAATACAGTATCAGCAGACGCTCTAGTTGATGCTTCTGTAGATACTGCTGTAGAAGAACTTAATCCAGCTGCTGTATCAGCAGATGCTCTTACACTAGCTTCTGTACTTAATTGATTATAAGCTACTGCATCTTGTGCTGAAGAACCATTAGCTATGTTAGTAATTATATTTGAACTCATTGAAATTGTATTTGAAGCTGCTATTGTAAAATCTCCATCAATAATAGTATTTCCAGCTTCTGTAATTTTAAATACTGAAGAGCCAGCACTTGTTATATATAAATCTATAATTGGAGAAGTTAAAGTAACGCCTAAATGTGGTTTAATTTCTAATACTGTAGCTGAAGCTGTTGATGGACTTAATAAAATATGGTCATAATCAGTAATAATTGAATCTATTCTAGTTGTAGAACCCGATATTGTTAATTGTCCAGTTATATTCATATCTCCAGCTACTGTAACCGGACCTGTCATACTAATATTTACTGGATTAGTTCCATCAGGATCACATTTAAAATAAGTACTATCATTATTATCTAATATTTCAAATACTTTTCCAGTAGCAAGTTTAATAGTTCCGTCTGTTGAATTGTCATATACTTTTTGTAAAGTCATGGCTGCATCAGCAGATGCTCTTATAGAAGCTTCGGTAGATACCGCTGCACTTCTATTTGATACTTCAGTTGATAAATTATTTGTTAACACCGTATCAGCAGATGCTCTTGTTGATATTTCGACTGATATTCCAGAACCTACGGCTGTAGACATAGCAGTTGATAATGCATTATCTGAAGATTCTCTTATGCTAGCTTCTGTAGATAAACTTGTAGAAGTAGCAGTAGATTGAGATGTTCTAGTTGATACTTCAGTTGAAAGATTATTAATTAAAACTGTATCAGTAGATGCTCTTACACTAGCTTCAGTTGAAACTGCTGTACTTCTATTTATTAATTCTGTTGATAAATCAGTAGAAATAGCTAAATCTGCAGATGATCTAATAGATGCTTCAGTTGAAAGATTAGTAGAATAAAATGAAGAAGCTGCTAAATCTGCTGATTCTCTAATAGAAGCTTCTGTAGATAAGTTATTCGATAATACTACATCAGCAGATGCTCTTAAACTAACTTCAGTGGAAATATTATTAGTTAAAATTGTATCAGAAGATACTCTAGAACTAACTTCAGTAGAAAAAGCAGTTGACATAGCTGCTGAAGTTACACCATTTCCACCACCAGTTAATTGGTCTACAGCTTCTGCTAATAATTGAACATTAGTTGTACTACTATTTAAATTATTATTAAAACTACTTGTATTTAAAGTGATATCACTAGCTGGAGTAATAGTGCTTGATAGAACTGCATTGCTATTAGTAGCTATAATTGTTACTTTATCAGCATCTGGGGCTCCATGAAGTCCACTATTTAATACTACAGCCGTTCCAGCTAAATTAAATAAATATCCTGTAGAAGAACCATATATTTGCAAAGAACCATTAACATATACAAGTATATTAGATCCAGCTCCAGTTGCAGTGAATCCACTAGGTAGATTATATATAGTTTGTCCTTCCGTAGCAGCATATTCTATTCTTTTCATGCTGCTCATAAGTTTTAATCTATCATCAAGTGTTTTATATCCGCCTCTTGCATCATAAACTTCTTGAGTAGCTGCAGCACCCATAACATTTAAAGCAACAGAAGTAACTACAGGCATACTGGAGCCAGATGTCATTACTATTTTAAATTGAATATATCTACCATTAGATGAAGCAATTGCATTTCCACTACCCATTGCTACATAACTAGCTGTTGAAATCCCTTCTTCAGTATTAGCTGTACGAGTTGAATAAACTATAGTTCCTGTGCCTATATTTTCCACTATAGAAAGAGTAGTAAATTTAACATTGCTCAAACCACCAGTATCAATTATGTAAGATTCAAATATTGCTTCTGTTTGGTCTTGCGCGATTGTTATTTTATCCATTTGAGTAGTAAAATCTATATTAGTTTTTGTTACGCCGAGTGACCATTGTAAATAAGTATTATATTTTAATGTTGCCGGTACTCTGGTTCTATCTTCTACTGCATGAAGTTGTCCATCTAAATCAGTAAAAGAATAAGTACTATCACCATAAACTTGTCCTTGTTTTAATTTATTTAATCCCATAATTTTCACCTCTTTTTAAATTTGGTATAAATTATATGTTTATTTTCAAAGTTATAAATATTACCCAACCCATTTTTCAGAGTTGGGCAATATTTTGATTTAATTTTTATTGTACTGTGTATGATACGATATCGATAACAACGTTATCATCTGTAGTAAGATTAGCACCAAATGCAATATTTGCTCCGGTTCCACTTTGTGTTAATGTATAATGTCCTAGTGAAGCAAATTGTCTTGCACCGTTAATATATACATCAAATTTATCTGATGCTACAGTAACTTTTAAACTGGTTGTTACAGCTATTGTAACTCCGGCAGTAAGACTCATAGAAGCTAATATAATTGTGTCATGTTTATGAGCTGGATTAGCTGCAACAATTGCATTGTCAACAGATAATCTAGTTGAAGCTTCAGTTGAAATAGCGGTTGATAATACAGAGTCAGCAGATGCTCTTACACTAGCTTCAGTAGATATTTCAGTTGATAGAGCTGTTGATAATACTGTATCTGTTGATGCTCTTACACTAGCTTCAGTTGAAATATTAGTTGATAAAGCTGTTGATAATGTAGAGTCCATAGAACTTCTTGTACTAACTTCAGTTGAAAGATTATTAGTTAATACTGTATCAGCAGATGCTCTGATAGAAGCTTCAGTAGAAAGTTCAGTAGACATACCAGAATTATTAGCTAAATCAGCTGATGCTCTGATAGAAGCTTCAGTTGAAATATTAGTTGATAAAGCTGTTGATAATGTAGAGTCCATAGAACTTCTTGTACTTACTTCAGTTGAAAGATTATTAGTTAATACTGTATCAGCAGATGCTCTGATAGAAGCTTCAGTTGAAAGTTCAGTAGAACAAGCTATGGAAGCTGCTGTATCAGCAGATGCTCTGATACTAATTTCTGTTGAAATTTCAGTTGATAAAGCTGTTGATAATGTAGAGTCCATGGAACTTCTAGTACTTACTTCGGTTGAAAGATTATTAGTTAAAACTGTATCAGCAGATGCTCTGATAGAAGCTTCAGTTGAAAGTTCAGTAGAACAAGCTATGGAAGCTGCTGTATCAGCAGATGCTCTAGTTGATACTTCAGTTGAAAGATTATTAGTTAAAACTGTATCAGCAGATGCTCTATTTGATACTTCTGTACTTAATGATGTAGAACAAGCTATGGAAGCTGCTGTATCAGCAGATGCCCTGGTTGATGCTTCAGTAGAAATATTTGTTGATAAAACTAAATCTGCAGATTCTCTAATACTAGTTTCTGTAGATAAACCTGATGTTAAAGAAGTTGAAAGAGCTGTTGAAAGAGCTGCATCAGCAGATGCTCTGATAGAAGCTTCAGTGCTTAATTGATTATAAGCTACTGCATCTTGAGGATTACTACCATTAGTTACATTTATAATTTTATTACTTCCAACGTCAACAGTATGAGTTCCAATTATTGAGAAGTTACCATTTACTTCAGTAGCTCCAGCTTCTGTAATTTTAAATACTGAAGATCCAGCTTGTGAAATATATAAATCTACGATAGGTGAAGTTAAAGTTACAGCAGCACTAGGTCTAATTTCTAAAGCCGTAGTGGAAGCTGAATGAGGTGCTAATAATAAATGATCTGAATCAGTAACAATAGAATCTACTTTAGTTACAGAACCTGAAATATAAAGTTCACCAGTAATATTCATATTACCTGAAACATTTACTGGGCCTGTCATACTAATATTTACTGGATTATTTCCATCAGGATCACATTTAAAATAAGTACTATCATTATTATCTAATATTTTAAATGTTTTACCAGTAGTAAGTTTAATAAGTCCATCACTTGAATTGTTATACACTGTTTGCAAAGTTGTAGCTGTATCGGCAGATGCTCTGATAGATGCTTCTGTACTTAATGCTAACGAAGCTACTGTATCAGCAGATGCTCTTATTGACGCTTCAGTAGAAACTGCTGTACTTCTATTTACTGCTTCTGTTGATAAATCAGTTGAAATAGCTAAATCCATAGAACTTCTTGTACTAGCTTCAGTTGAAAGATTAGTAGAACAAGCTATAGAAGCTGCTGAGTCAGCAGATGCTCTAGTGCTAACTTCAGTACTTAGTGATGTAGAACAAGCTAATGAAGCTGCTGCATCAGCAGATGTTCTGATACTAACTTCTGTTGAAATAGCTATAGAAGTAGCTAAGGAAGCTGCTGAGTCAACAGATGCTCTAGTTGATACTTCGGTTGAAAGATTATTAGTTAAAACTGTATCAGCAGATGTTCTGATAGAAGCTTCAGTTGAAAGTTCAGTAGACATACCAGAATTATTAGCTAAATCAGCTGATGCTCTGATAGAAGCTTCTGTTGATATTTCAGTTGATAAAGCTGTTGATAATGTAGAGTCCATAGAACTTCTTGTACTTACTTCAGTTGAAAGATTATTAGTTAATACTGTATCAGCAGATGTTCTATTTGATACTTCTGTACTTAATGATGTAGAACAAGCTAATGAAGCTGCTGCATCAGCAGATGTTCTGATACTAACTTCAGTTGAAATAGCTATAGAAGTAGCTAAGGAAGCTGCTGAGTCAACAGATGCTCTAGTTGATACTTCGGTACTTAGTGATGTAGAACAAGCTAATGAAGCTGCTGCGTCAGCAGATTCTCTAATACTAGCTTCAGTTGATACTACTGTGCTTCTGGTTGATGCTTCAGTAGAAATATTTGTTGATAAAACTAAATCTGCAGATTCTCTAATACTAGTTTCAACGGATAAACCTGAAGTTAAAGAAGTTGAAAGAGCTGTTGAAAGAGCTGTATCAACAGATGATCTAATACTAGCTTCAGTTGAAACTGCTGTACTTCTATCTACTATTTCAGTTGATAAATCTGTAGATAATCTTTGGTCTCCAGATATTCTAGAACTAACTTCTGTTGACATTGCTGTTGAGTTAGCTAAAGCGGCTGCTGTATCAGCGGAACCTCTTACACTAGCTTCAGTTGAAATAGCACTATTTAATCCTGATGTTCCATAAGCGAGACTTAATTTACTTTCTGGAATACCAGCTGCTGCGATGATATGGTCATTCAAAATTACACCATTTTTAATCTGGTCACCTCTAATTTGATTTAATGCCATAATAATTCACCTCTCCTTTATAAAAATATTATTTTAATTAGTTTTATTAATTTACTCCATAATAAATATATATAATTAATCATTTGTTATTTCTTATAATAATGTCTAATATGTAAGAATAATTTAATATATAAATTTAATGATAATTAGAAAGTTATATTTAATATTTATATTTTTAAATGTTAACTTTGTATATTGAATATAACTTTCATTAAAAAATCACTGAATTTGAATTTTAATATCGGCGTCGAAATTTAGGATTTAAGTTATGCTGCAGTGAAATATGCTGGAGCGGCCATATTTACCCATCCGCCACCAGGCAAGGGAGCTGGCATAGATGGCGAAAAAGAAATATCAGTGAATATGTCATCAGCGTTAGGTGCGACTCCGGTAACTGTAACAAAGATATCTACACCGTTATTTACTATTCTTAATTGGCCACCAACTACAGGTGTGATTTGCATACTACTTGTTAGTTTCGTAATGGTACTCGACTCAGCTTCTAAATAAACCGTTCCCATATACGTCTCTACTGGAGGTGTTGGTGTAGATAAATCTATAAATGGAATAATACTTGTTTCTCCTGTATTAGCATAAGTTTGAGCTTCTGAACCTGAATATCCACTAATAGTTAATTCTGTTGCACCTTGAAAAGCATGTGAACCTATTTTAGTAACTGTTGCTGGAATTGTAACTGAAGTTAGTGCTGCACAATCTTTAAATGCGTTTGGCATAATTTCAATTACCGTACTTGGAATTACTATTGAAGTAATATGAGTACAATTTAAAAATGAATTAGGTCCTATTTTAGTCATTCCCTCAGGAATAGTTATTGTTGTTAAATTCGTACAATCTCGAAAAGCACTTTTTCCTATATTAGGCATTTTAATTACCTCCTTTAAAAAATAAATTAATTTACTTATATTTAATATATACAATAAATAAAATGTTATTTCTTATAAGAATACCAACACTTATAAAGTTAAATTTATAAAATTATTTTATTTTCAGTAAAAACAGTAAACATTGGATGATAATATTCTATTGTGTAATTTCCAGGATTTAATTTTAAAGTCCAATTACCTTGTAAATCAGTGTAATCTTGCGCTATAATATTATTTAAGTCAGATGATAAAAATGCATTAATTTGAACATCTACTATTGGATTATTATCTTTATCTAATACTTGGTCTGAAATAGAAACACTACCCGTTCCATTGTTAGTTGTATTTTGTATTATTGCATTTTTCTTTATATCTTCAAATTTAAATTTACCATTTTCAAAAACTTTAATTCTAAAAATTTTATTATATGTATTTTCAAAAGCCATTCCATTAACTTTTAATAAATAATTTCCAGGATTTAAAAAGCAATTCCAATCTCCATTTTCATCTGTAATATCTTCTGCTATTACTTGTGATGGATTTAATGAACTATAGATTTTAATATTTAAATTAGGTAATGGAGCTCCATTTTTCATAGTATATGTTTCTTTTATAGAATACATTCCATTTCCTTTATTACTATAAGAAAATAAGTCTAAGCTAACATTATTAAATTCTATTTCTACATTTTCATCACCTATTTGTACATTAACTTCTTCATCATTATATCCATTTTTACTAAATATAAATTTATATTCACCTGGATATAAATATACTTCCCATTTTCCATCAAAATCAGTTAAGCTATTAAAAACTATATTATCATTAAGATCTTGTACTACTACAGAGGCATCTATAATTGGTAATTTTAACTTTAAATTATCAACATAGCCAAATACTTTAATAACGTTCTCAAATTGTGTTGAGTTAGGTATAATATTAAAAAATTCAAAATTATAAATTATATTACCATTTAAATCTCCAGAATATATAATTTGATATTGTCCCATATCACTATCCATTGGAAGTTGATAGTTATAGAAATATTCTCCAGGAGACATAATTTGCATATCTTCCCAGGGTAAATCTTCATATATATTCCCATTACTATTATGTAAAACTCTTACCTTTGAGTCTATAACTTGTAATATATTATCTTGAGCATCTATAAATTGAGTGTAGAAAAAAATTGTTTCTCCGGGTAAATAAAAATTAGACATCGAAAACACCTCTCTATATATTAATATATGATTTTTAAAAAAATATTTACTTACTTAATATATTAGAACATAAAAAAATACACCTTAATTTTTAAGGTGTATTTTATAAAAAAATATTTTATTCTTTTTCTTTTCCAATCATTACATCTATAGCTTTAAGAGCTTTTTCCAAAGATTTTTTAATTGCTCCTAAATCTTCAACTTCTTCTTTATCTTCCATAGATTCTTCAGCTACCAAAACTCTAGCTAATTTGAAGTTAATGCCTTTTTCAGTCATAAGTGATTCAATTTTAGATTTTAAAGTTTCTTCTACTTTTGACTTACTTCCGCATTTTTCTACTTTTTCATCACAAACTTCATCTGCATCTTTCAATACATCTTCAACTTCTGCAACAACAGCTTCAGTTAGTTGAGCAATAAGTTCTTTTATTTTTGATTCCCCAACTTCTTGTCCAGCTGTTTTTCTTAACATATCTCTTGAAACTCTTTTATCAAATAAAGGAAGAATACCTTCAGCTTCAATAGTTTTTTCTAATGATGCTAATGTTGATTTGATATATTTAGCTGGAACTGTATCTTTAACAGCTTTTTCTGTTTCTTCTAGAATAGCTTCTATTTCAGCTTCAATAGCACTAGCTATTTTTTTAGCTTCCATTTCAATTTCTTCACCTTCAGCTTCAACAGTTTCTTCTGCTTCAGGAACAGCTTCTTCTTCAACATTTTCTTCTGCTTCAGGAGCAACTTCTTCAGTTTCTTCAACATTTTCTTCTGCTTCAGGAGCAACTTCTTCAGTTTCTTCAAAAACTGGAGTCATAATAGCTTTAGCTTTTTCTAAAATTCTATTAGGTCTAGTTGCACCACTAGTACCATCAATTGAATCTTCCATAGCGATTGCTTGCTCTGTTTCCATAGCAGCATCCTGGAATTTCTGTTGTTCAACAGTATCTCTAACTTCAATATGATAAACATTACCTGGATCTGTACGAGCATATTCTTGAGCTACCATAGCTATTTTACTTTTTTTGCATTCACATTCGTCTTTATTACATTCAGGACATAGTGATTTTTCGAGTAAAATACCTTTACCTGATTCGTCTTCAAAAGAAGCGTTAACAACTTTGTAGTTAACATTATCCATTTTAACGTTTTCACCATTTTTAGCATTTTTAATTGTGTCAACATCCACTATAACTCTTTCGGTTTTTTTAATGCTTGCAATTTTTTTATTCTGCTCTTCAGCAAAATTATCTAACCAACTTAATCTTTTAGACATTATTGAACCCTCCTACAATTTTAAATATTTAAATTTATTATAATTTATTTAATTATGTTTTTATTTAGATTTTTTTATCTCTTTTTTCAGTTTTTTCGACTTTTTTTCTACCTGCTTTTTTAACTTCAATTTTAGGCTCTTCAAATATTTCAATAACTTCTTGTATTTCTTCTGGAGCTTTAATAACAAAAGTTTTTTCTTGGTCAGGTTCGCTTATTTCTCCATGTCCATTATGAACAAATATACCTTCACCTTTTTCTATAATATTATTATCTTTAACTGGCATTGCTTCTTCTACTTTTTCTTCTACTTTTTCTACGATTAAAAAATTTAAAGCTTTTTGAATTTCAGTAGAATTTTCAAATATTTCATTTTCAATATACGACCAATTAGTATCAGTAGATTTTAAATTAGGGACATTTGGGTCCTTAAATATTAAATTAAAACCAGGTTTAGCTTTAATTCTTAACAAAATAATCGCTCCTTTATTAACATATATCTCTTTAAATTAATAAAATAATCTTAATAATTTATTACAGTTAGTATAAAATTAAAATTATTTTTATCATATCTATTTTATAAATAATAAATAATATTATTAATATAACATTTTAACCAAAATAATTATCTGGTAATTGATAAATCTTAATATTGTCAATTGCACTTTTAATTTCAGATATTCCATCAATTACTTGAATAATATTATTATTTGCATCATTAATTCCTTCTTCATTAATATTACTTCTAATTTCCATATCATTAATTTTTAATAAAAACTTATTCATATCCATTTTAAATTCGTTCATTAATTGAGATTGCATATTAATTATTTGAGTTAAATTATTAATTTGAATTTGTTGATTTGCAAATAATAATATTAGATCATTTAAATTATTATTAATTTTTTGATTATCTACTAACAATTTTTCTGAATTATCCATTTCTTCACCTCTATTTTATATTATATAAATTTTTTAATTTTTTTTTAATAAAAAATGAGCTATTACAGCTCATTAAATTTATATTTTTCTAGAATTAATTTTGTTTGATTATATCCATAATTAAATGCTTCTTCTAATTTTTTCTTATCAAATGATACTATTGGAATTTTTAATGATTTTAAATCTAAATTTAAAGTATAACTGCTTACTTCACTAGTATTTAAATCATTTTGATATGCTTCTTTAACTAAGATAGTGGTAATTTGAGACAAAATATTAATTCCATTATCTTCTTTATTAAAATTGGAATTAACTAGACTCATATTACTAATAAATATAAATTCTGCCCCTAAAGCTTGACATAATCCTGCAGGGCAATTATCTACTATTCCACCATCTACAAATACATTATTATTTTTAACAAAAGGTTTAAATATAATCGGAAAACTCATACTAGCTCTGATTGCTTCACTAAGTAAAAAATCTTTAACTATTATTTTATTCTTAAAATTATCAAAATCAGCATTTGTAAAAATTGTATCATTTCCATTTTTTAAATTAGTGGATACTATAGCTAATTTCTTCTTATTTATATTTTTAACATTGGTTTTATTAGTGATATTATTTAACAAATTTAGTATTTTATCACCTTTAACAATACCATTCGGAATTTTTAAACTCAATAATGATCTTAATATACCCCAATAATCTATATCTATGACATTGGAATTGGTATTCATGAAAAAATTATAGATCTGCTTGTATGATAATCCATAGGAATATAATCCTGCAATTATAGCTCCACTAGATGTTCCAGTAATAATTTCGGGTTTTATATTATATTCTTCTAACGCTTTTAAAACACCGAGATGAGATATACCCTTTATACCTCCACCACTTAATGCCAAACCAAATTTCATTATCATTACTCCTCAGTTTTTCTTTTTTAATCTTTTAATTTTTCCACCAATATGTTTATACATTCCAGTGACTGAAGCCCAAAATTTTTCTCCATCACTTTCATCTAATTTATATTGTTCTTTTACTATTTCTTTCGCTTTTGCCCATAAATTTTCATCGTGTTGAGTTCTTATCCAACTAGGCATCTTCTTCTTTACCTCTCTTACCATTACAATTTTCACATATTTGACAATATCTATTAGTATTATCTATACTATGATTTACAAAAGATGGTTTTCCACAAACAGGACAATAAATTATTTCTTCCATTTTAATCCTCCATTAATTGATAATTTTCAATTAATTCCATTAATTCTTTTAAATGATGTTTTTCTTCATTAGAAATTTCAATTAATTTATTTTTAATAATTGGTTCCTTAATTATTTGAATATGATGTTCATAAAGTTGAATAGCATCTAACTCACCTTTTACATCAAGATGTAAAGCATTTAGCACCATTTCTAATTCCATTTTTTCTTTTGCAACATCTTCTTCAATGTAAAGAGCTTTTTTCTTTAAACGAGTAATTATCTTTCTATCTCTTTTCTCTTTTTCTTTTTCAGTATTTTCATTCATCATATGTGAAAAAGATTTTTCATCTGAAAATTCTGTTTCTTCTCCATTACCCATAGGATTATATAAAGGAGAAGTATTTATTAACGGTTCTCTCATATCAATATAGTTTTTTTTATTCATGTTAATTCCTCCAATATTTCATCGTTTCCACGATTAAATTTTTTAATATAATTTTTTTTAGAATTTAATTTTTCTTTTAAAAAATCACAAGCAATCATTGGGTCTATTTTATCTCCACAAGTAAAAACATCTATTGCTGCATATTTCTCAACGGGCCAAATATGAATTGTTAAATGAGATTCTGAGATAAGAACAACACCACTAATTCCTACGGGACTAAATTTATGAAATACAACTTCTCTAATTTCTGCACCACATTCTAAAGCAGCTTCAACCATTGTTCTTTCGATATATTTAATGTCATCTAGTAAATTATTTTCACATTCCCATAATTCTAATAAATAATGTTTTGAAAAAGTTTCAATCATCTCCTATTTACCTCTCCAATTATCTTCTCATGAATTAATAATTTAAAATTAAGAATTAATTACAGAAAAATAAAAAAGTCCATTCTAATTAGAATGGACTTTTAAAATTTATATTTATTAAATATCAAACATTGCATAAGCGTCTATTGCCGCTATAAACATATCCCATTCATTAATATATGCGTATTTTATACCGTCTTTGGTAGTGATTGCCATAATTCCATTTTTAATTAAAGTATCTTGACCTTTCTTTAAAGCATTAGTATAATCATGATCACCTAATTTATGTAATTCTTTTACTAATTCATCATATTCAACCAAAATAGCTTTTTTACCATTTAAGAATGAAGCCGGAAATGCATCCATGCTAATAACTTCTCTTAAAAATGATATAAAATAAGGATTATAAGTCCAATTATTACCTCTAGCTTGAAATTGATGAAGCACAGTAGGCCCTCTTTTTTTAGGATTATATCCCATATTTAATCCAGGAGGTCTCGTTATTTTTCTAGGAGCAACTGGATTTTCTAAAAATTGTACACTTACATATTCTGGATATCTAGCAAACATAAAAGCCGTACACTTATTATTAATCTTCCTCATAAAACTTTTAATTTTTTCAAACAATTAAAACACTCCAATCTATTTTTTAATATATTATTAAATTATTCAAATCCTTTTAACTCATTTTTAAGAATTGATTTTATAAAAGGTGTAATAATTTTATTAGGAAATATAATATTTGAATTCTTTCTTAGTAATTTTGTAATATCTTCATGTATTAATCCTTCCATTTTATAGGTATCATAAAAATCACAAATTCTTAAAATTATTGATAATATACTAATATCATCTTCTTTAAAATCTCCAGGTATTCCACTTCCATCAAAATTTTCTTGATGTTGCGTTATAATATTTTCAACCGTTTCAAACTCTTCATAATTTTTTAAAATACAATTAGTGAATTTTGAATATATATCATTACTATCAATAATTAATCCTTCTTTTATTTTTACTTCTTTCGATATATATAATTTTCCGATTTCGTGTAATAATCCAGCTACATAACAAGATTCTACTTCATCATATGGCAATTTAAGTTCTTTAGCTAAAACATAACATAATAAGGCAGTCCGTTCAGAATGTGAATATAACTCTGAAAAATTTTTCTCCATGTAATTCAGAATATGTTTAACATTGTTCAAATCCACAAATATCACCTCACAAAAATTAAACCATATATAATTATATATAACATTAAGATTAAAAAATAATTATTAAATTAAATATTTTTGTAAATATTTTTTTAATTTTTGTAATCATTTTAAATTAAATTTGTTATTCAAAAAATACACTTTTACTTATTTTGTTATTCAAAAAATACACTTTTACTTTAAAATTAAATTTGTTATTCAAAAAATACACTTTTTTCTTCTGGTTATAGTTATTATTTGAAATCAAATTTTTTAAAATTAAATTTGTTATTCAAAAAATACACTTTTACTTGTTTTGTTATTCAAAAAATGCACTATAAATAAATATATATAATATAAATAATAAAAAGATAGAGTGAGATTTTATCTCACTCATAAAAAAGTTAAAAACATTAAAAATATTTAGTTAATTTTCTTCTAAAGTTGAGGCTGTAAGCCGAGACTTTACTCAATACTCATGCGGCTGTTTGTTAATTTTTTAACAATATTATATTTCTTCAAGAAACATAGAAGACTGTAATTTTTTACCTTGAAAACTTTCTATAGAAGATATAAATAACTTATCTTGTGCTCTAGTAATTCCAACATACATTAATCTTCTTTCTTCTTCTAAGTAATCATAGTTAATTAAGCTATAAGCATGTGGTAATAATCCATTTGAAACTCCTACTAGGAATACTATTGGAGATTCAGTTCCTTTTGCTTGATGTATAGTTGATAATTTAACTCCATCAATATTTTTGTTTATTAATACTTTATTAATATGATTTAAGAAGTCATCTATAAAAGTATATTTATTTGCATGATTAACTAAAGTATTAAGATTATCTATTTTAGTATTGTCCTCATTATCTAAGCTTTCTTTCATCATGTATAAATCGTATTTAATATCAAATCTAATAAAATTTATAATTTCTCCAATCGGTTTTTCTTTATTAAGAATTTTTTTAATATCTTGAATAGTATTTTTAAAATTTTCAATATTTTTACTATTTCTATTTTGCTTTTCAATATAATTTAAAGCTTCAAAATAACTAATTTTTTTCTCCTTTGACTTTTGTTTAATATTATCTATAAAAACTTTTCCTAAATAACGAGTAGGTTTATTATAAATTCTTTCAAAAGCTTCATTATCATTTGTATTATGAGCTAACTTTAAATATGCTATAATATCCTTAATTTCTGATCTTTCATAAAAAGATATACTATTAGAAGTATATGGAATTGAATTAAGCATTAAGGCATCTTCCAGGCTTCTAGATTGAGCGTTTATTCTATGTATAATAATTATATCATTATATGAGTATCCTTCTACAATAGCATTCTGAATCATTTGTGATATGTGTGTGGCTTCTTCATCTTCATTTTTGTAATTATTTAATAAAATTTCTCCATTTCCTTTTCTAAAAGGAATTATTTTTTTATCTAATCTAATTTTATTATTTTTTATTAAATTATTTGCAGCCTCTGTGATAAATGGTAAAGATCTATAATTTTCTTCTAAGTTAATATTAATAACATTATTATTTTCATTAAAATTTATAAATTTTTCAGGCTCTGCTCCACGAAACCTAAAAATACTTTGGTCGTCATCTCCAATTATGAGAATATTATTGTGTGGTTGCATTAACATTTTAATAAGTTCATATTGATGGTGAGCATTATCTTGTGCTTCATCTACTAATATGTATTGAAATTTATTTTGATATTTTTTTAATATTTCTGGATGTTGAATAAACATATTGTATAATTGATACAACATATCATTATAATCAATTAATTTTTTCTCTTTTTTCTTTTCTTCATATTTTTCATATACTTTTAATAATTCTTTTTGCTCTCTATTCGGAGTTTCTAATAAAAAATTCATTAAAAGATGCTCAGGAGATATTAACTCCATTTTTAATTTTCCTATTTCATGTTCAAATGTACTCTCATTATATTTTTCACCAGTATTTATTTTTAATTCATTCAAAATTTCTTTAATTAACCATTTTACTGGAGGTCCGCTTAATAATTCAAAATTTGACATAGGATTATTTAATAACATATATTCATGTTTTAAAATTTTATATCCTAATGAATGAAAAGTCCCTATATATAAATCTTGTATTTCATCCTTATTAAATATTTTATATAATCGTTCTTTCATTTCATTTGCTGCTTTTTTAGTAAATGTAGCTACTAATATATTAGCCGGATTAATATTACACTCAGCGATCATATAATGTAATTTATAAACTAGAACACGAGTTTTTCCGCTCCCCGGCGCGGCTGATAATTTAATAATCCCATCTACTTTTTTTATAATTTCAAATTGTCGTGTATTTAATTCTTTTTTATAATCTATTTTCAAAAATATCTTCCTCGTTTCATTGAAAAAAATTGGTATATTTTGATTATATACCAATTTTTAAATATTGTACATTATTTTTTAAATTTATCTAAATCGAAACTATCTTTTTTCCACGCTATTCTTTTTAAAAATTGTTTTCCAAACCAAGTTCTATATTTTGCAACCCAATAATAAAATGATGTATCTAATACATAAGTTATACTCCAATCATCTTTACTACGTGTGCTTCTTCCGCAAGCTTGTAAAAAATTTAAAAACATTTGGCATATATACCATTCATTATTTATTTCTATTTTCTTCTTTATTCTTTTATCTAATAAACTACTAAATGGCATCTTTATTACGATCTGAAATCTACTTAAATTATCTTTTAAATCTAATCCCATAGTTAAAGAAGGAGATAATAATATAGTGGGATTTTTACTTTCTATATGTTTTTTTACTATCTTTTCATTATTTTCATTATCATTCTTAATTAACAATCTTTCGTCATTAATATTTTCATAAATATATTTAGTAATTTTATAATTTCCCGTGTGAATTATTCCTTTATCATTAGGAAAATTGTTTATAATTTCTTTAATAGATTGTACTATTTTAGGCATTGTCTCATCTAAATTCTTATAATTCATACTGCCAGTTGGATAATAAACTATAGGAGATTTTAAAGAATCAAACTCAGATTCAGTTTTAATTATTAAAACTTGATCTTTAAGTATGCCAAAATCTTTACAAAACCCATCTATATCTAATATAGTAGCTGACATAAATACTATTTTTTTAGTAGCCCATTTGTTAATATATCGATTAAATATATCCTCTAATTTAAGTGGAATTATTATCAACCCGTTATTTTCAGGTTCTATCAGCCAATCATTCTTATCTCTACAATTAAAAAATATTTCTAATTTCTTATAAAGTTTATCAACTTCATAATATCCTTTATGGTCATTTGATATTTCATCTAATTCCTCTTCAGTTAAATCATCCGGATTCTTACCATCAAACTTATCTTCAATTTTTCCAAATAATTCAAGTCTTTTTTGTACAACTAATCCCCAAATCCTATTTAACCAATCTTTGTTCCCTTTAAAACCACTTAATTCTGGAGCGCAGCTTATTCCAACCATATCTTGGAATTCTACATTAGAAAATAGATCATATTTTTCATTTAATTCTAAAGGTATTAAATTAATTGTAGCCCATTGTATTAATTGAGATTCTAATAAATGACATTCATCTAATACTATAATATCTCTAGGCTTGAAAAAACCAGCACAATCTAAAGCTCTTAATAAATACGCGTAAGAACTAACTACAACGGGTGTAGCAAGGGCTTTTTTACGAGCATTATAATAAGGACATAATCCATTCTTAACACAATCATTTCTAGTATTTTTATTGGTTATACAAGGACCAATTTCACAATTTAATCTTTTATTATAATAGCATTGATAATTTGCTTTTCCTTTGATAGAAAAAATATCTTTAAATTCACTCTTATATTGGTCTTGTAATTGTTTTGTGGCGGTCATAATAAAAGATTTATCATAAGAACTACAAATTGTTTTTGCTATTCCAGATTTTCCTGTGCCCGTTCCCGCCTCGATAATAATATAACGTTTATTGTCGTTGTCATTTATAGTATTAAAAATTAATTCTTGATTAGGTCTCATTTCAGAATATGGGAATTTATTAATATTTATCATCTTGCTCCCTTAAAAACTGTTTTTTATCTTTATAATAATTAAAAAAATATAAAAAATAAACTTTTATTTAAAATAAAAAAGAGTATTTCTACTCTTTCAATATTTATCAATATGTTTTACCCATACGAGTAATAATAGTTCTTACATATTTACCTTCACACGTTTTGTTTATTTGAGCATTTTGAAGCCAATAACTTTTATCACTTATAATCCCAACACTCTTTAAATAATCTAAACATTGTTCAAAAGTATTTACTAATTTAAACATAGCTACATAATTTTTTATAATTTTTTGTACATAATCACCTTGACAATTTTTTCCATCTATAGCATTTTCTACCCAATAATCTGGACTATTACATATTTTTTGGCTATTAACAGCGTGATTGAAAAGTAAATCATTAACTAAATCATCTACTGAATAAGAGCTAATAGGATCGTATGCACGATTAACTGAATCTAATTCATAATGTCCAATAATATTATACCTAGAGCGAGGTATAGCATTGTTAACACACAATGATTCTACTAATTCTAATAGGGCCGAATATTGTATGCTAGTTAAATCCTCTCCAGCTGAAACTACTTCTATACCTATTAAATAATTATTTGGATTTTGTGAACCCTGGTCAAAATATATGGGAGCTGAAGCCTTAGCTACGATACCAGCGTGATAAGCTGTATTAGTATCAGCTACTAAATTATAGATATCACCATTCTTTTCAACTACATAATGTGCTGATACTTTTGAACTCGGATTACATAACCATGAAGTTGCTTGTCCATACACTGAGTCACCAGTAATATGACAACATATTCCCTTAATATTATTAGATCTTCCCATTCTATAGTTAGGAGATCTTCTATTATACAATATATTCATATAAAACACCTCTTAATATTCTAATATAAGAAGATAGTATAAATATTAACTTATATTAATGCGTAAAAAAAGAGCACAAAGCTCTCTTTAATTATTAATTCCAACCCATTTCAATATGTGCCTGATATTCTTTAAACCATTTTTTCATTTCATCATAATCTGCATCATTAATTTGTTCTTTTTCATAATCCATTTCTTTCAATAAATCATCAAAAGTATATAATTTGTTAAAAGCTTCTTCACACATCATATGATAACTTACAACAATATTTGAAATAGCAGGACTGCCCTTATACATAATATTTGCTTTTCTATTCATACTTGCTAATCTTTTTCTTAAATTACTCATAATTTTATTCTCCTCATATTTAAACATATTTTTATAAAATTTTGTTCTATGTATAAGAAATAAATTTCTTATACAACTATATAACAGAAAATTGCTTAATTAAAAAAAGAGCATAAAGTTCTTTTTAAAGATATCCAAATTTTTGTCTTAAAATATTTTCAACATTTTTCTTTATGTAAATATCTCTTATTTTTTCTGGAGTCATATCCATAATACAATATATATCTATTAGGATTTTAAAAGTTTCTGCAAATGCTTCATTTAATTTATTAAAATTAATTGTTTCCGTAGCTTTTTTCCAATGCTTCCAAGATATCTGTTGTCTAACTTTTCCACTACAATCTAATAATTTATTCACTAATAATAATATTGTATAATCTCTTGGATAACCTTCATAAATTTCTTTAATTTTTTCTTCTTGTTTATTATACGCAAATTTCATTAAATCATCTATATTTTCATTTTCATAATATTTTTTTAAATAAGCATTTTTAATATCATTAGCATTAGCTCCACCAGATATAAATTCATCCATAATAAAATGTATTATATCGATAAATTCTTTTTCTAATTCAATTGAATTTTCTTTAATTACTAATAAATCTGGATAAATATCTAAATGTTCTCTTACTTCTCTTATTTCATCTTCAATACAAACTAGATATGCATTAATCCAATGGTCCATTTCATTTTTAGTTAAATTATCTACTTTATGAAATCTTCCAGCAAATTGCTTTTGCATTCCCATTAATAAATCCCAGGTTGTCATATTAATATTTACATTTAATTCACTAAGAGTTTTTTCTATTACTCCATCTTTTTGTGTTTCTTCATATGCAAGAAGTTTTGCACATTTTTTAACACAATTACCACAATTTTCTTCATAATAAGGACACTTATCTTTCATTTCTATTCACCCCTATTCTTTCTATATTCTATAAAATGAATAAAAAAAAATTAACTCTGACGAGCTAATTTTTAAAATATCTATTTTTATTCTAATTATTTTTTAAATATTATTCTATTTATTTTCTGCATCATAAGTTTTTTTCCAATCTTCGAGATCATCTAACATTACAACATCCGTAAAAGGATAATCATTAGAAAATTCTTCATCCATATCAGCAAAATCTACACATACTAATTTTTGGTCGAAGTATTTATTTTCTCTTATAAAATTTAAATAATTAGTTATGCTATCCACTTCTGCGATTTCTTTTCCGGTCATTTCATTATAACTTTTAATTTTATAAATTTTCACTTTTTGTTCGTCACTAAATGGACTGAAAACATTAATAATATCTCCAGCTTTAAAACTTGATGCTTTTCTATTCATACTTGCTAATCTTTTTCTTAAATTACTCATAATTTTATCTCCCCATATTTAAACATATTTTTATAAAATTTCTTTTATGTATAAGAAATTTATTTCTTATACAATTATATAACAGAAAATTACTTAATTAAAAAAAGAGCATAAAACTCTTTTTAAAATATCTATTTTTTCTTATAATTTTCTTTAACTACAACCGGTATTTCCACACCGTCTGTAATGCTTTCTATTGTTTCTTGAACTTGTGTTGGTGGAGGAGTTGGTTGATTTATTCTACTTACTATTTTATCAACTACATTAACACCTGTAATTCCAAAAATTAAATAACTAAGTAAATTTAATAAATTAATAGTGATATCACCGTGTATTCCGTACATAATAAGAGCAAAAGTCACTGCTACTAAAAATACTACTATCATAGCTGATACTTTTGTTTCGTCAATTGATAAGCCATCTTTTAAAAAAGTATTGTCTTTTAGAGAATTTAGCGCATTTACTATAAAATCTCCTATTGAACTAAAAAAATTCATATAAAATCACTCTCCTATTTATAATAATATATTAGTAAATAGTTTTTATTTTATTTTTTGTATAAAAAAAGAGTAGATTTTTAATCTACTCTTTAAATATTTTTTAAATATTAAGGTTGGATTGTTATTTTAGCTATCGACATACTGTTTACAACAGCTACACCAATTTCTTCATATATAACCCACCCAAGCCTTAAGTCTTCTGGTTTGTCAGCTGGAATAACTTGGATGTCTTGTCTAATTGGCATAACGCCTACAAACTCAGGGTCAGCAAGTACGTAAACTGTATTTAGGGGCACTTTTTTGCTAATAAGAATATCAGCTGTCCAAATGTGTCCAAAAAGACCAGTTTGCAATACTTCATGTTGAGTGACTGGATCGAATTCATTTTGCCCCCATGATCTAATGCTAGCAAATGCTTGAGCATTCATAACAATTTTAGTAACAACTAAATCATGTTTTTCTACTTCTTGGAAAGCTTGAGTTAGAGCTACTCTTGATAATTCTCCACCCATTGAAAATGTAACATTATTAACTGCTACTGAAGCTGCATCAATTAATTTGAAAATTTCTTCATCTTCAACTGCCATAATGTCTGATTTTGCTCTCTGTTGTGCTCTATCAATAACATTGAATCTTCTTTCTTTAACTTGAGAGAATCTAACCTGTGGGTAAGATACTACTTCAAATGTAGGAACCTGAACTCTGTCCCCTTCAATAATCTGATCTGGAGCTTGTCCTCTTTTAGAAATAACATATGCTTTCGCGTCTACGTCTTTATCATATACAGGAAGAGCACCTTGTGGCAATGGATCTACTACTAAAAGTTTACGTCCTACGCCTTGATAATCCAAGGAAGTTCTAATAGGATTAGCCATAGCTTGCGCTAACGCCATTCTGCCTTCTTCAGTTTCTAATGCTTTTGAAATTAAATACTCTTTTTGCTCATTTGACATACTCATATTATTCGCACCTCCTTAAATTATATGTGTAGAATGAAGCCTAAGAACAATCCGCCATTAGCAGCTGCTCCAGCCCATTGATACATATTACCATTAGTCCATACACCAGTAAATGTTACAGTTGCAACAACTTTATCACCAGGAACTGCTGGTACTAATTTTCCAGCTACGTCTGTTGATAAATCCATACCGGGTAAGAAGTTCCCAATTACATCGCCTAATCTTGAATCAGAAACGAAGTATTCTCCACCTCTGAAATAGAAAGTAGCTTTGCCTGAAGCATTAATCATATCATTTAAATCTTCTCTAAATAATCCAATTGCTCCTGCACCTGCTAAACCTGCTAATGTAACACCATTAGCTCCCATAGCTGCTATTTTACCACATAATTCGCCATTAACTGCTTGTGCAGCAACAACATCAACGTCGTGAAGACCATTAAGGGTTCCTTCATATCCGAGTCTTAAGAATGGAGTAGAGTTATAAGTTGGACCAAACATTTTGTATCCACCAGCCATTTAAATACACCTCCGAGATTATTTTAAAAATTTTTTTTTAATATTTTTGTAATTAAATGTGTTTATAAATTTCTCTATTTATTATATATTAATAAATTGATAAAATATAACCTTTTTAT
>Ga0209777_10002872_pt1 | contig 21989 bp, 22 predicted proteins | sample FrelakmetHBP12HB_FD_187147 | JGI IMG/M metagenome (GOLD analysis project Ga0209777, IMG submission 187147) | Freshwater lake sediment microbial communities from the University of Notre Dame, USA, for methane emissions studies -HBP12 HB (SPAdes)... | ecosystem: Environmental > Aquatic >...
CGGGCGTGGGCCTTCTCGTGGCCTTGTACGCCTCGAAGGCCTCATGGCGGAAGGTGGGTCCCTTGAGGTCGAAGACAACGGCGATGTACTCCGGCTTCCAGTCCCGCAGCAGCTTCAGGAGCATCGTAGTAAAACCATAGATGGCGTTGGTTGGGAAACCTTTGGAATTGGACAGTTCCTTGATTGCGTAAAATGCTCTGTAGACGTAATTGCTGCCGTCGATTAAAAACAGGGTAGGTTTTTCAGCTTTTTCTGTCATCGCTTGCATTCTGTCATGTAGTGCAGGACTTTAGTCCTGCAGATGAAGGCAGACCCGAAAGTCTGCACTACACTCGCTCATAATTCAAACGTTGCATCGATCTTGAAAGTTTTTGCGGCCGTCATGCTGATAATATCCGTGACGCCTGTTTTGTCGCGTATCTCGCTAAGGGATTTCTTTAATGTCTCCTCATCGGGTGCAATGAATGTGAACCAGACATTGTAGTCGTGCTTCCTCCTGTAGTTATGCGTGACGCCAGGAAACGAGTTTACAACATCGACAAACTTTTTCAAGTTGTCTTTGGGAACCTTGGCTGCGCAAAGGGTACTTGCGAAGCCCATCTTTTTGGAATCGAAGACCGCCCCAATGCGGCGGATAATCCCCTCGTCCTTCAAATCTTTGATACGCTTAAGAACTTCATCCTCAGTAAGTCTGAGCTTGTTGGCTACCGCCTTGAAGGGCGCCGCCACCACGGGGAAGTCTTTCTGGATTATGTTCAAAATCTTCTTATCGACGGCGTCCATTATCTTTTTGGTTTGTAAATGCAAAAGGGCTCTGCGGCTAAGTAATCTCCCGTAATCTCATAGGCCCGCGCGCGACAGCCGCCGCAGACTTTGATGAATTCGCAATGGCCGCATTTGCCTTTGTATTTATTCAAATCACGGAGGTCGGAAAATACAGGCGAACTATCCCAGATGTCCTTGAATTCTTTTTCTTTGATCTGGCCGCAATCGACTTCGAGATATCCGCAGGGCTGTACCTGCCCGGTGTGAGAGATAAAGCAGAAGGAGCTTCCACCCAGACAGCCGCGCGTCACACTATGCAGTGCATTGTCGGTACCCGAAGGCCGCGCGAGCAGGTTCCCTCTTTTCTGCTTCAGGATGCGGTAATAATGGGGCGCGCAGGTGGCCTTGAGCTCAATGGGGCAATTGAGGCTCTTCTCGTAGAACCAGTTCAATGTTTTTTCATATTCGACGGGAGATATGGCCTGCTCGGACATCTCTTTTCCTCTGCCCGTGGGAACGAGTAGGAAGATATGGTGAGCAGCAGCGCCCAGCCTGACGGCCAGATCCATGATGCAGGGCAGTTGATCCAGATTGGCTTTAGTTACAGTTGTGTTGATCTGAAATTCCATTCCCGCATCTTTCATCGCCTCAATGCCGGCCAGTGCTCCTGCAAAAGCACCGGCCACATTGCGAAAGGTGTCGTGTCTCTCTGCGTCCTTGCCATCAATACTGATGCTAACCCTCTTAATTCCTGATCTGAGCATTTTTCTAGCGACTTGTTTTGTTACCAGTGTTCCATTGGTAGCGAGAACCATGCGAAGGCCTTTTTTATCTCCGTATGCGGCAATTTCAAATACGTCTAGGCGGAGCAGCGGTTCCCCGCCGGTGAGGATAACTATCGGTTTGCTGAAGGAGGCAATCTCGTCCAAGAGCCGTAATCCAGCGTCTGTAGTGAGTTCATCGGCATATGGGCCGTATCCGGCGGACGCCCTACAGTGAATGCAGGCGAGGTTACAACTCCTGGTCACTTCCCAGGCAACCAGGCGCAGCTCGTGAGGCAAAACTGGCAATTTCTTGTTTTTCATTTTGGTCGCGATAAACCAATATCCAATATGTCATTCCTGCGGAAGCAGGAATCTATCTACTCTATGATATTATCGTACAAGTCGTTCCATTTTGGATTATCTTTTTCGATCAGTTCGATCTTCCATTCTTTTTTCCCTTATAATAGCTTCATGAATATCATCACATGCCTCATAATAGACAAGATCATGAACATGGTACTTCTTTGTGAAACCTTCAATGAGATCATTCCTGTGGGCATGTACTCTTGCAGTCAGATCATTTGTTACACCTATATACAAGGGGCCATTTTTTTTGTTAGCCAAAATGTATACATAATACAGTTTCATGCCATTTAGATTCCCGCTTTCGCGGGAATGACATAAAGAGTAACAGAAATGACGCTATAGGAACTAATTCCATGTGGCGCAGAAGGCTCACCTTATCAACTATCTCTGGAGAAACTTTGCCGCCTCCGCGGCAAAATAGGTGATGATGATATCCGCGCCGGCCCTCTTGATGGAGGTGAGCGCTTCCATCATGGCCTTTTCTCCGTCCATCCATCCAAGTTTGGCTGCGGCCTTAATCATGGAAAACTCGCCGCTCACATTGTAGGCTGCAATGGGTAGGTCGAACTCTTCCCGGGCGCGGCGAATGATATCAAGGTAGGGCAGGGCAGGTTTCACCATGATGATATCGGCTCCTTCTTCAACATCGAGGCTTATCTCGCGGATAGCCTCATCTCCGTTGGCCGGATCCATTTGGTAGGCCTTGCGGTCACCGAACTGCGGGGCGCTTTCCGCTGCGTCACGGAAAGGTCCATAAAAACAGGACGCATATTTCGCGGAGTAGGCCATGATCGGCAGGTTGTCGAAACCGCCTTCATCGAGGGCATCACGGATGGCGCCGACCTGGCCGTCCATCATGGCGGACGGAGCAACCATGTCCGCGCCTGACTTCGCATGGGATAGGGCGGTTTCCGCAATGACTTCGAGCGAGGCATCGTTCTCCACTTCGCCCTTCTCGATCATCCCGCAGTGGCCGTGGCTGGTGTATTCGCAGAGGCACACATCGGTAATGACGAGAACGTCGGGGACTTTGTCTTTGATCCTTCTGACAGCCTGCTGAACGATGCCGTTTTTCATGAAGGCCCCGGACGCCATCTCATCCTTTTTCTCCGGGATGCCGAAGAGCAGAACGGCAGGGATACCCAAGTCTTTCGCTTTCTGCACCTCCTTGACCAAATTGTCAACGGACAATTGAAAATTTCCGGGCATAGAGCTGATCGGTTTTTTCACATCCTTCCCGAAGGTCACAAAAAGAGGATAAACGAAATTATCGACGGATAGTTTCGTCTCCCGTATCATCCTCCGGAAATTTTCGTTCTTCCTCAACCGCCGCGGTCGATAAGCAGGAAAGTACATGATTTATTCTAACCCTCCTTTTTTTGCGTTCATATTTTTTGGCTGAAATATTTTATCAGTGTCTCAACCAGGCCCGGTATGGTGTATCGTTCCTGGATAATATCCGCGGGAAGGCCGGCTTTCTTGACCGCAGCGGCGGTGACCGGTCCGATACAGGCGATCCTGACTCCCTCCCGTGTCACATAATCCCGTCCCATTATTTCCATGAAATTATGAACGGTCGAAGGGCTGGTAAATGTAATGACGTCCACCTTTCCCTCTTTCATCAGCTTTTCAAGCTCCGCTTTATCTTTTCCCGAATTGACTGTTCGATATGCTGTTACCACATCGACCTTTGTCCCGAGTTTCGCAAGTCCTTCGGGAATGACATCGCGAGCCGTTTCGGCCCTGGGGAGCAGTATTCGGCTTCTCCTCAAATTGATCTTCTCAAACGCCTCGACTACCCCCTCGGAAATGAACTCGTCGGGCACAAGATCAACCCGGATGCCTAAATGTTCGAGCTGGGCCGCTGTAGCCGGTCCGATGGTGCAGATTCGGAGACCTTTGAGATCCCGGATGTCTCGTCCGAGTTCTTTCAGACGCCTCAAAAAGAAGACCACGCCGTTGGCGCTGGTGAAGATGATCCACTGATATGCCGAGAGTTCAGCGATGGCCCGGTCGAGACCATCGTAACTGACAGGCGGGAGGATCTTGATTGTCGGAAAATTTATTACCCGTGCGCCCTGCGCAAGGAGAAAATTTGCGAATTCTCCCGCCTGCGCCTCGGGTCTCGTAATCACGATGCCTTTGCCGAAGAGCGGCTTCGTCTCGTACCAGTTGAGCACGCTCCGAAGATCCACGACGCCTCCCACGACCAAGATGGCCGGGGGAGAAAAATGTTTTTCCTCCACTTTCCCGGCAATGTCGCTGATGGTTCCTGTCAGGGTCTCCTGATTTTCCGTCGTCCCCCATCGGATAAGGGCGGCTGGGGTGTCCGCATGCTTGCCGTGTGCCATCAGGTTGGCCGTAATCCGGCCGAGATTTTTCACACCCATGAGGAAGACAACCGTGCCGATTCCCGCTAGACACTTCCAATCAATATCGCTGTCTTCTTTTATCGCTTGCTCATGGCCCGTCACAAAGGCGACTGTAGACGTATAACCGCGATGCGTGAGCGGGATGCCTGCATATGCCGGGACCGCGGCGGCGGATGTTACACCCGGAACTATCTCAAAGGGGATGCCGGACTGCGCCAGGATTTCCGCCTCTTCCCCGCCGCGCCCGAAGATGAACGGGTCTCCGCCCTTAACCCTCGCGACAACATTTCCCTGCGTTGCTTCTTCAAGGAGGAGTCGATTTATTTCATCCTGCGACAGTGTATGCTCTCCCCCTTTTTTCCCCGCGTAGATCAGGCGCGCCGAATCCTTTGCCTGACGAATAATCTCCTCGCTTACAAGGAAGTCGTAGATGACGACGTCGGCTTCCTTGAGGCACCTCAAGCCTTTTATCGTAAACAATCCGGGGTCTCCCGGGCCGGCCCCGATGATATAAACCTTACCCTTGTTCGCCACAGAAAAGCCCCTTTCTGTAAACCTCATCCATTATCACCTGTCCGCCCTTTGAGAGGATTCTTTCTGCGAGTAATGTTCCCAGAACCTCGGCGTCTCCGCTCACTCCTCTTACTTCGTCTTTTATCAACTCTCTGCCGTCCAGACTTCCGAGCATCCCCGTAACGGTCAGTTCGTCTGCCTCCTTCACGCCGTAGGCGGCCACGGGCAATTGGCATCCTCCGCCCAGCCTCTTCAGAAATGCCCGCTCCGCGCTCACCTCCACCCATGTACGGGGATGATTGAGGAAGGAAACGGCATGGCGGACAGCTTTATCGTTTTTTCTCAATTCTATACCGAGCACGCCCTGGCCTACAGCGGGGAGCATAATTTCGACCGGAATGACCTGCGTGATACGGTCCGCCCATCCCATGCGCTTCAGCCCCGCTGCCGCCACAATGATGCCGTCGAGGCCGTCCGTTTGGATCTTTCTTATGCGTGTGTCGAGGTTGCCACGTATAGGAACGAGTTCGACGTCGGGAAAAAGGTGAAGAAGCTGGAATCCCCTTCTCAGGGAACCCGTGCCGATGCGAGCGCCGACCGGCATATCCACGAGTCTTCTTTGATCTTTCGAGATCAGCACGTCCCGTGGGTCTTCCCTTTCTGACATTACGCCGATTTCCAGACCGTCCGGGAGTTCCATGGGCACGTCCTTCATGCTATGGACGGCGATATCCACTTCGTCCCGAAGGAGGGCGTCCTCGATCTCTTTTACAAAGAGCCCCTTTCCCCCCACTTTCGCCAGAGGCGCGTCCTGCAGGATGTCTCCCTTTGTCTTGATTACTACAGTATCTATGGCCACAGCGGGCGCCTCACTTCTCAACCTCTCTGCGACCCAATTGGTCTGCGTCAGTGCGAGAAGGCTTCCCCGTGTTCCGATTCTCAGTATGTTTCTAATGCGCCTGTCCCCTCATTTATCATCCAATCCGAACAGCCTCCTGATCGCCGCGACGTAAGGCAGCGCGCTGTTATCCTTGCTTTCCTCCTTCAGTCCGACGATAGGATCATGAAGGACCTTGTTAATAATGGAATTAGCCATGATTTCTATATTTCTTTTCTCATCTTCCGTTAGATTCTCCATCCATGCTGAGGACTTCGCAATCTCCCCTCTAATGATGCCCTCCATTTTTTCCCGGAGTGAAATGATCGTCGGCACTACTTCCAGGGCGCTGTACCATTCCAGATACTTTGTCACCTCTTCGTCTATAATGGCCTCTGCCTTCGTGGCCTCTTTTTTCCTGCTTTTCAGGTTGCTGTCCACAATATCCTGAAGGTCGTCGATATTGTATAGGTACACATTATCAATCTCACCCACCGCGGGGTCAATATCTCTGGGCACGGCAATGTCGATAAGAAAGAGGAGACGGTTCTTGCGCCTGCGGATAGCCGCTTCGATCATAGGGGGCGTAAGCACATAGCCGGGCGCCCCTGTCGAGGTTATCACAATATCAACGTCGTGCAGCTTTTCCGGGAGCATGTCAAACTCTATCGCTGCCCCATGAAAATCTTCGGCCATCTTCACTGCCCGGGCGTATGTCCTATTGGCGATGAATATCTTTCCCACCCTGCGGCTGATAAGGTGTTTTGCCGCAAGCTCCGACATCTCTCCGGCTCCTATGATGAGAACATTCCTCCCTTCAAGAACGCCGAATATCTTCTTTGCGAGCTCCACGGCTGCAAAACTGACGGATACGGCATTGTTGGCAATCCCCGTTTCCGTTCTCACCCTCTTTGCTACCCTGAATGCGTGATGGAGGATCTTGTTCAGTATGACACCGGTTGCGTTATGCTCAACGGCCGTGCGAAACGCATCCTTGATCTGCCCCAATATCTGCGGTTCCCCCATGACCATGGAGTCGATGCTCGATGCCACACGGAACAGATGGCGCACCGCTTCATGGTCAAAGTGCAGATAAAGGCATTTGTTCATCTCCTCCACGGACAGATTGCCGTGATGAAAAATAAAGGCCCTCAGCCTCTCCACGGCACTCTCACTGTCTGCGGCATTCGCCAGGACCTCTACGCGGTTGCAGGTGGCGAGATACAGCCCTTCCTTTATTTCCGGGATGTTCATTATTTCCATAAGGTGGCTGATGTCGTCCCCGCAGGATAGAGAAAGGCGCTCCCTTATTTCGAGGGGGGCAGTTTTATGGTTCATGCCGATAAGAACGATATTCATGGTACTATGCGAATCTGTGAGCAGTTACAAAGAGGAGGCTTACCAACACAAGTGAAATCAAGAGTACAGCAAATGCCAGCAGCGTAAAAAGCGCCGCCTTATGCCCCTTCCAGCCCAAGGCGAGCCTTTGATGCAGCAGCACGGCATAGGCGAACCACGCCGCCAGCGTCCATGTCTGCTTTGGGTCCCATTGCCAAAGGCTGCCCCAGACGCTTCTCGCCCATATGGAACCTACCAGGATACCAAGAGTGAGCAGTGAAAACCCCAGCATGAGGCACATATGGTTAATCCTGTCCAGGTCTGTAAGTGAAGGCAGGACCTTGCTGAAGCTGCTCACCTTCTTATTCTTTATTAAACCTTCCTGGATGAGATACATAGCGCCCGCACAGGTGGCCAGAGCAAAAAGGGCCTCTCCCGTTACGGAGAGTAACACATGAACCGGCACCAGGTTGCTCTGGAGTGCAGCGGGAATAGGAACGTATCCTCCCAGGTCTTTCGAGGCCGCGATCATGAGCAGAAAAGTCACGGGAGAGACGAATGCGCCCAGCACCCTGGTCTTCGTCTTCAATTGGAAGGCAAGATAAATACCGGCCATTGCCCAGGCGAAAAAGGAAAGCATCTCATGGAAGCTGATCACAGGATTCTGGCCGGTCTTGATAAATCTGAATGCGAAAAACAAGGTGTGGAAAGCGAAGGCTGAGAAAAGAACCCATGTAGAAACTCTGGCTACCAGGACCCTTCTGATATACAGTGAGCCTAAGTATCCTAAGGCGCTTAAGAGGTAAACAGCAAGAGCCACCCTGAAAAAAATGATATCCATCAATCACCAACTGTTATATTTTCGCCGGTAATGTCGTAAATGATTTTTTTTACCTTATCCCAGCTCTTATCTCTTATGTGCTTCAGGATGTCTGAATGTACAACCGATTCAAACAGGCGCCTGTTCTCGTCGGAGGAACGCCCCACCACAACTAACTTTTCTCTCAGTTGTCCCATCACCTCAAGGAGGGTTTGATATTCCGTCCCGAAGAGCTGTTCCATCTCTTCCCTCAATTTTTTTGCCAGGGCCGGGCTTTTCCCTCCGGTGGATATAGCGATCAAAAGGTCTCCCTGCTTGAGGAGGGACGGGAGCACGAAGTCACATTTGTCGGGGTCATCCACAATATTGACGAGTATCCCCTTCTCTTTCCCATCGCGGGAGATCTCCGCGTTGACGTCATCCCGGTCCGTGGCGCCGATTACCAGCAAGGCGCCATCGATAAAGGCCTTCTCATAATCGGCATCGATATGATTTATTCTGCCTTCTTTTTTCATCGTTGCAAGACCGGGTGTCAGCGTCTTTCCAACAACGACGACACTGGCCCCGAAGTCGAGAAGCCGTCCCACTTTCCTCTCGGCGACATCGCCTCCGCCCACGACTATGCATCTTCTATCTGTGATATCCAGAAATAACGGGTAATATTTCACGGCACTTCTCTAAGATGTAGTGCAGACCTTTAGGTCTGCCGTCTATAAGCAGGACTAAAGTCCTGCACTACAGAATTCATTTCCACGCCCTCCCTATGATGTAGTGCAGACCTTCAGGTCTGCTATACCTTTTTCCGCTCCGTTGCGTTGTCGTAAGTATAGAGAACCAATGCAAGCTATCACGAAGACCCCTAAAATTCAAGCTGCTTGAAATATCATCGAAAAGAGGATATAGATAAATATCCAATGTTTCAGGTCAGGGAGGGACGAAAATGCCAGAATTAACCGGGCTAACCGGAGAAAAAAAGGGAAAGTGGCTGAAGATCGAACTCTCAGTATCACCACTGCTGATCGATGCATTGTCAAACTTCATGACTGAAATAGGCATCCCGGGGGCGTTTCAGGAAGAACTGCTGCCCCAGTCACCGGGAGACTTTGAGCTGTCTGATACGAGAGAGGTCCTTAAAGCGTATTTACCCTTTGATGGGCGTCTGGAAGATCGAGTCGCTTCCCTGAAGACATATTTAGACAGCGTCTTTGGGCTTTTCCCCGGCATGGAGGAACCCCGCCTGTCCATGGAAATAGTTGCAGATCAGGATTGGGGGGAAGAATGGAAGAAATATTTCAAGCCTCTGCGGGTGAGCAAGAATATCGTTATCAAACCGACCTGGGAGAGATACACTCCCGCAGGCCGCGACATTGTAATCGAGATAGACCCCGGGATGGCATTTGGAACCGGCCAGCATCCTTCGACGAGGATGTGTCTGGAAGCTATTGAGGACATCCTTCTGAAAGACAGAGGTATCAAAAAGTGGAGGGTCCTCGACGTCGGGACGGGCACGGGCATCTTGGGCATCTCCTGTGCAAAGCTGGGTGCGGAAAGAGTAGTATGTGTCGATATCGATAAGAAGGCGGCATCCATTGCCCGCGAGAATGCGATGATCAATAACGTGGCGGACAGAGTGGAAATCATCAATCGTGATGTCAATACCATTAATGAACCGTTTGATCTCATTGTCGCCAACCTTACGGCCAAGATACTGATACGACTCCGCGACCACTTAATGTCTTTGATTGAAAAAGATGGCTATCTGGTGATTTCAGGCATCATTGATCAGAATAAAACGGATATTGAATCGCATTTCTTGAAGGGCACATTATCCGTCCATCAGATCATCGCGGAAAAGGAATGGGTTTGCTACGTCCTTCAGAGAAAAGGAAATCAACCTTGAGCGCCGCAAGAGAGCGTTTGGCATTTTAATGCGGCCCAGCCTATTAGCAAATTTCCAATCTTTTTGTGAGGGAATAAGCTTTGACAGTACCGAGAATCTATTTCCCAGGGATTATGGGGAAGGGCGAGCTGTGTGACCTTGGAGGAGAGAACCTCAGGTATATCAAGTCCGTCCTCAGGATGAAGAAAGGCGACCATCTGATTCTTTTTGACGGCGCCGGATGGGAATACGAAACTGTCATAGAAAACTTCTCCGCCGCTGGCATCAGCGTAGAGGTATTGAAAAAAAACAGGATTCAGGACGACGCTCCAAGAATCACCCTTTTCCAGGCGCTTCCCAAGGCGAACAAGATGGATTCGATAGTTCAGAAGGCAACTGAACTGGGCGCTTGCAGGATCATTCCCTTTAGGTCGGCAAGATCCATCCCCCGATTAACAGCGGACAAGGCCCGTGCCAGAGTGTCGCGGTGGCGAAGTATTGCCACCGAGGCGGCCAGACAATGCGGGAGAGCGGATATACCGGAACTCAATGACGTCCTATCCTTTGAAGAGGCGCTTGCATCTGCGGAAGGGGGGGTGCTGAAGATTATATTCTGGGAAGAAGAAGCTGAAAGAGGCATAAAAAATCTATTGCGTGAAAAAAGATGTGAAGGAGCAAGAGACATCTCTGTCGTAGTGGGTCCGGAGGGGGGATTCTCAAAAGCGGAAGTGGAGAGCGCCGTAAGAAGCGGTTTTATTAGCGTCAGTCTGGGCAAGAATATTTTGAAGGTGGAGACTGCCGCCGTCACTATTCTTTCCATTATTCAATATGAATTGGGTATTTTCGGAGGAGAGCCGGACGGGGGTAAGCTGTAGTGAGGGAAGATAGTTACGGTGGCTTCTGGCGAAGAGCGATGGCGTTTTTCATCGATAAGATCATTCTATTTTTCACTTCTCTCTTCATCCTTTTTATCGGCATGCTGGCATTGAGCATCAGCTTTCTGTCCCACTACCGCGAAATGTTGCCGGAGAGATTTGAAGAACTGACCATCACCTTTGTGGCCATTTATCTCCTTATGACCGTCTTTATAAGCATGTTTTATTTTACATATTTTCACGGCGCCGCCGGACAGACTCCAGGAAAGATGATCTTCGGCCTCAAGGTGGTTCAGACAACGGGAGAACACATGACCTTCGGTCTCGCTTTTCTCAGATGGGTGGGATATATCATCTCGGCCTTTGTCTTTTATCTCGGGTTTATCTGGATCTTATTTGATGCGAAGAAACAGGGCTGGCATGACAAGATAGCGGGTACGGTTGTCATCCGTGTCAGGAATATCGTTGATGGGCCGGCATATGCGCCCAATGAAAAAGGCCTTGACAAGGAGGGGGATTTTTTATAGACGAGACTTCCGCTCAATGACATGACAAACTCGGAGGGTCGGTAGCTCAGTCGGTAGAGCACTGGACTGAAAATCCAGGTGTCGGCAGTTCAATTCTGCCCTGACCCACCATGAAAATCAAGGGGTTGCGCTTCATAGTGTAGCCCCTATTTCTTTGATTGTAACTGCTTTGTAACCATCTGAGCCTTTAGGTATTCTTCCTGCCTTTTTGCTGCAAGCTTCAGGTCATTATCGCTTACTATGTTATATCGGTCAAATACCGATCTTGTCTTATGACCTGAAATAATCACGGCAACTCTTTCAGGGATGCCAGCGCGAATCATGTTTCTAATTGCCGCCCTTCTGAGGTCATGAAAAAGTCGAGTGCCTATCTCTGCCTTACCACAAGCAGAAGCCCACGCCTTATTAAATCGCTTTATACGATGTGTTTTATCTTCGTTGAGGAAAACTATAAGGGCGTATCTTCTTAGCCTGCTTACGAGCCTTCCATTGCCTTTGAAAGACTTCTCTCAGTTCATCATCAAGGTAAACCGTCCTGCCTTCAGCATTCTTTGTCTCTCCTGGGTTAAGTGTCACAATGCCTTGATTAAGATCAACTTGATCCCATATCAAATTAGCTATCTCAGATAACCGCCATCCGCACTTATAGGCAAAAGTTACAAAACTTATAGGCAAAAGTTGCAAAGCCTTTAAGGTGTTCGGGTAATGATAGAAAATCCCCGTGTTCAAGGAAGCCCTTCCTGACATTGTTTTCCTTCAACATCGGGATATACGGAACCTGTGCTACCTTCGGAGGCGTACAATAGAAACCGAGATTAATTGCTCATTTTATAGCAAACAATTCTCTATTAATAGTAGCATTTGACATACCTTCAGATTGCCTCTCTTCGATATACTTTTTGATGTTAGGTGTATTTACCTGAACCGATTTCATGCCGCCGAATGACTTCCGAAGAAGTGCGGCGTTGTGTTGAGTCCGCTTTAAACTTCGTTTACCATAAACACGCAGATGTGAAACGCTGGTTTGCAGAAGGACATGCTTTTGCTGATGGTTTTTTGGGGAAAGAATCTGTTATTTGCCCCACATTGCTGATTTTCGTTTGAAATGTTGTATTCTGATAAGAATTGCCAAAAACAAGAGTACAGCAAGTTGTCAGTGAGTCATAAGTCGCCATGGGTCACAGCAATTACAATAAGAATGCCGCAGAATGCGAAGGCCATCAATATTACAAAACCAATAAGACCGGAGCCGTAAATGGTATCTATTCTGCTTCTTTTGGAAGAAAGATCCATAGGAGAGCATAAAGCATCAATCCAGTTCCGTATAACATAAACAGGAGCACAAAAATTATTCGCCAGCACCATGAAGGAACTGGAGAATGTTCCCCTAATCCTCCACAAACACCACCAATCCATTTATCTTTCTGTGACTTTGTAAGTCCCTGCAACCAGTTCTTATCTGACATGGCTTACCACCTTACATATTAAGTTCAATTTACAGGGTTAATAACCTAGATGAACAGTTTTAAAAGCCCGATGCCCCAGTAGTGTTAATCCCTTTTTATAAGTGTTACCTTGCTTTGTATGCTACTTAATCTCTGTTATCTTCAAGACATTCTCGTACATAGAGAACATCGGTATTCTCCATCCGTATTTCTTGATCTTGACCATCTTCCCCTTTAACCGGATCGCATCGTTCTGAATCGTACCGGAATCGAACTTGAATCGATACCAGACGTCTTCGTTTACAAAAGGACGATATTCAGAGGCGATCATGAATCTTCCGTCAACTTGCGTCATCTGGACATCCGTTATTCTTGTTTGGACAGTATCCGCAATAAAGTAACTATACAATGCCATCAGGATGCAAACAGCGATGCCTATCAAGATAGCCATGATCTTCATCCTTGTGCTTTTTTCTGCCATGATAAATACTCCTATTTGAAGATGACCTGCCCTAAAAACTTGTAACACATTTTAAGTTAGAGTTCTGCGATTTTTTTCGGCGATTGCCGGGTGAAGTGTAGTATGGGTTGTCTGAATCAGAAAAACAACAGTACAGGAAGAACTGAGCGTATTGTGATCATTGATTACGAATAAGCCGTTCGCCCAAAAAATTAAATATTACCCGCAGAAATTCAGTTGGGTTATCGGTGTGGAGAGGGTGGGTGGCTTTCTGTATTTCTGCAAATGTACACTGAGGAATCATATAACTCATTTCTCTGCCAATCTGTTCGCTCATTACCCGGCTTTCTTTACCGCGGATGACAAGAGAGGAGCATTGAATATACCGGAGGTAGGGTCGCAAATCATAATTATCAAAATGAGAGAGGACCTCTCGATCAAACTGGCAGCGGAATTTGCCATCTTCTCCTTGCATAAGAGCATGTGAGGCAATATCATAAAGCATTTTCTGTTCGGCATAGGGACTGTTTTTCTGGATCTCGCTGACATATTGATCAATCGTTTCGTAAAAGGCAGGTAGTTCTTCATATAGGTTGAGAAGATATTTCTTATTCCACTCGGGTGGACAGGGTTCAATATCGGCATGAATGAGAGTGGATACATTTTCGGGTCGCAAGGAAGCATAGCGGGTTGCATGCAAGGCTCCCATCGAGTGCCCCATCAGGATTATCCTCGTTAACTGAAGAGCTTGGATTATTTTGTCCAAATCGGTTACGTAATCCTCACAGCGATATGCTGGTGGAACAGCCCAATCGCTAAAGCCGTGTCCTCTCTGGTCCAGGGCAATAATTCTTAGGTGATCCGCGGCATTCCGTGCAAAATGGTCCCAAATGTGGGCATTGTCGCCGATACCGTGAAGTAGAATCATGGTCTGAGCGTGCTCATTCCCCCACTCAAGATAATGTAACTGTAGGTTGTCTATATAGATGAAATTATCTGTGGGTTGATCACTCATCATAGAATATTTAGGTTTATCTTTTCAGAATTTTTAGGGAATGTTAGTATCCACCGGAACTGGGAGTATTGGTCTGCCCTATCCTCACCTTTTGTACCACATTGCTAGATAGAATATACTTTTTTTATGTATCGAATCCGGAGATTATTTATCGGAGGCAAGGCTTGCTCGCAATTCTTTTATGTAGCGGCTTGCATCCCATAATTCGCATTCTTGATAACCTCAAAACTAAATTATGGGGGAATTGTTAACACCTACTAACAAAAAGTGGACACTTGCTAACTAAGTTGCAGATTAACAAAAGAAAGGTGTGTAGCTGTGCTCCATGAATGGGGATACAACCAAATAACCTATTTGCCTAAACGCACCGGGAGCGCGCGATACATATTGTGGTTTGACTGATGAAACAAAAGCCCGTAGCCATCGACGAAGTTATTGCATGATAATTGCATATTCAAAAATGAAACTTACGGTAAAACTTCTCGAAAAAATCAAAATGTTTTCATAAGGGAGAGATAGAATGCAAAAAAAAATTCCTATCCATGAGAGAGCTTCATCTGTAAAGATATTCGAGATCGGGGAGGGAAAGATTCTAATTGAAGGTAGGCTTACCGATGAGCGGTTCTTTAGGTCATTCATATACGCGCTTCAGCGATCAGTTGAGCCTGGTATTGTGCATGATATCATGGTCAAAATAATAGTTTCACTCCCTGACCTAACGATTGAGTGTGCCGAAGCGGAGATGCCTACGGTGCCAATAGAAATGTGCAGAGAGGTCAAGGACGTTGTCAGTAACCTCGCAGGTCTCCGCATTACTCGCGAATTTAGAAGCAAAGTTAAAGAAGTTCTCGGCGGTAAGAAGGGTTGCGTTCACATAAAGAATTTAATCCTGTTTATGGGTACGGCTGCCGTCCAGGGGTCCTATAGCTATTACAACCGCGTACGTGAAGACGGCAAACTGATGCGCCCCGATTTTGACAGTTCTCTCGTAGTAAATAGTTGCCATGTCTGGAGAGAAGAAGGGCCATTAGCTCCACGACTGGAGGAAATGAAGAAAGTGACTCAGACAGTTCAGAGTTAAAAGGAACCCATATTAAGTTTCACGACCGAAACTTGTTTTGGCGGCTATTTCAAGTGAGTTATAGCTTTAACAAGGATAATGGTTTTCGGAAGATTACGATTTCAGTCTGATATGAAAACTGATATGAAAAACTATTGTGGAATCTTTTCGTTGTGCTATCATCTTGGAAAGATTTCGGGTACGATACCTATTCTTCTTGGCACGGTGAATCTTCATTTACAAATTTTCAACGTATAATTGTATTGTGGCCGCTTTCAGAGTATCCGTGGAAGCGAATGGCAATTATGTCATGGAAAAGTTCGCATAATACCAGTTGCTTAAAGAGGCATGATGAAATTTTAGGGTTAAGATATAGAATGCAAATGAAAAAACAAGATAAATATTGCCGCACCGATAAAAAGTCGGACAGGAATTTGCTGAAGCATATTTATGACATCAGTTATTTGCTGACACAATCGCCTGATCTCGATGAGGTGTTGAATGAAATTATCGACCATGTCATGACTGGCCTTAAATATGACAGGGCTATTGTTATGCTTCTGAATGAAGATGAAACGAAACTGGAATGCAGATGCATCAGAGGATTTACACCGCTGGGGACAAAGCGAGCCTGGGAGCGGCCGTTAATACTAAAATGCCATGATTGTTACGAGACGAAAGTGGTACGCAGTGGAGAGCCATTATTTATACCGGATATAGCGAAGGATCCCGGCATTACGGATATTGATAGAATCATCGCTAAGCATCAGGAAAGAAGGTCTTTTCTACATGTTCCATTGAAAGTTAAGGACAGAGTTCTGGGAACTATCGGTGTGGACAGATATCGGACAAAAATGAAGATTAGTCAGCGGGAGGTTGAGGATTTAGCAATTTTTGCAAATCAGGCGGCAATCATCATAGAAAATGCCCGGCTTTACAAAGAACTGAGGGATGAAAAATTGCTATCCGATAATATCATAAGATCTTCCATTAACGGAATCATCGTAAGCGATTTGAGAGGAAAAATCATCCATTTAAACCCGCAGGCAGAAGAGATATTATGTATCGACAAGGATGAAGCTGTTAAGTTACACATTCAGGACGCTTTCAACGGAGATATCGCTATCGCGTATGAAGAACTGAGCAAAAAAAGAAAATATCAACATTTTGAGATGAACTATCAGAGGAGGGATGGAAACAAACTAATCCTTGATGTTGCAATTTTTCCTTTACAAGAAGCTGGAGAAAGTTCATCGAAAGTGGTCCTTTTGATAGATGACTTAACGGAAAAGAGAAGAATCGATGAACATTTGATACGCGTGGAAAAATTTGCGGCCCTTGGCGGTATGGCAGCCGGCATAGCTCATGAGATTAGGAACCCGATGGCAGCGATTTTTACGACTATTCAGCACGTCGAAAATAATCTCGACGATACCTCTCCTCATAAATATGCCTTGCAGAATGTGACAAAAGAACTGGACAGGATTGAGTGCCTGATCAGAGAATTATTGAATGCTATGAATCCTCTTTCCTTTCACATGGAACAGGTTGATATCATGGACTTGTTGGAGCGTGCGCTGTTCTTCGTAAAAAGGAAAACGGGAGAGATGAAAGCTAATGTGAAATTTGAACTGAAGGGCGACCGGATATATACAAAAGCTGATCCGAACCGATTGATGCAGGTATTCTTAAATATTATGATCAATTCTGTGGAAGCAATCAAAGGGCGTGGAAAAATTAAAGTTGATGTAAAAGAAATCAAAGAGCAGGAATCAAACAATCACTACTTAACGATAAATTTCAATGACAATGGATCTGGAATCAGCTCATCAATAAAGGCGAAAATCTTCAATCCCTTCTTTACCACAAAGAATAGCGGGACGGGTCTCGGTTTGACGGTATCGCATAAGATTATTCAAGACCATCACGGGTTTATTGAAGTGGACAGCGAGAAAAATCGGGGAACCAATGTGCTTATTAAACTTCCCATCGTAAAATGACGACTGTTGCCCGTATTCGTCGGTACGAGAAAATGGAATATTAATTGCACAACATTATTAATAAAAGATTGTGGGAACATTAATGAAGGCAAAAATCTTGATAATTGAAGATGAAGAACTGCTTCTTCAATCCCTTGCCGGTGCATTATCGGAAGAGGGTTATATGACCATCAAAGCAAAAAATGGGAAACAGGGTTTTGATATTTTCAAGCGTCATGACCCGGACATGATCTTGCTGGATGTGAGGTTGCCGGACACGGATGGGATGAAAATATTAAAAAAAATAAAAGAATCAGATGCAGAAAAGAATTATGCCGTAATTGTTATGACAGCCTTTAGCGGCATCAAGGGTGCAGTAGAGGCGATCAAACTTGGTGCGGATGATTATATATCCAAGCCCTTCGACATCGAGGAGTTGAAAATCATAATTTCGCGTTGTCTGGAGTCTAAAGACATTATGGCTGAAGTAAACCATATTCGCTCTTTGAAAAAACAGCGTTATCACTTTAATAATATTCTCACTAAGAATCAGAGAACGAGAGAAATTATTGGCATTGCGAAGCGTGTCGCGGCGAAAAGCAAAGCCAACGTACTTCTCTTGGGCGAGAGCGGTACGGGAAAAGAGCTATTCGCGAAAGCCATACATTATAACAGTCCGCGGTCAGATTGCCGTATGGTGGTTGTAAACTGTTCCGCTCTTGTAGAGACGTTAATTGAAAGCGAGCTTTTTGGATACGAGAAAGGCGCTTTTACAGGGGCTACGAAGCAGAAAAGGGGTTATTTTGAAGAGGCAGATAAGGGAACAATATTTCTTGACGAAATAGGCGAGATCGACCAGAAGACCCAGGTTAAGTTGCTGCGGTTTTTGGACGAAAGAGTATTTCAGCGAGTAGGAGGGGTAGAAGACATTGAGGTTGATGTCAGGATTATCGCCGCGACGAACAGGAATCTGCAGAGCGAGATCAAAAGCGGCAGATTTAGAGAGGACCTTTATTACCGTCTCAATGTCATTTCTATAATGGTTCCTCCTTTAAGGGAAAGGCGGGATGATATTCCTCTTTTGGTGGAATATTTTATAAAGGAATTCAACAAAATACTAGGGAAGAACGTCATGGGATGTGATCATGAAGCACTTCAGGTTTTACTAAATTACGATTGGCCAGGAAATGTCAGGGAGCTTCGAAATGTGATTGAAAGAGCTATGTTGCTGTGCAATGAAGAGATTATATCAAAAGAAGATTTAACACCTGAAATATCGAACGAAAAATCTTTAGCCGCAAAGGTTTGCGGCCAAAACGAAAAATCGCTGGATGAAATCATAAGATTGTACACCGAGCAAATGCTGCATATATGCAATAACAATCAAGCGAAGGCAGCCCGGGCGTTGGGCATATCCAGACCGAGATTAAGGAGGATTTTAAATTCCTCTTTACAGTAACGATTTATTCCTTCTGGTGTATCGTTTTGTTCCATTTCCATAAATAATCATTCTCATTGCAATATCCCCCCATACATCTATTTAAATAAGGCGTTTACTAAAAGTCTGTAATGTTTCGAGACAGCTCCAGCTTGTTCCTTTCGCAACCGTCGCCCTCGTAAAATTCAGTAGGAATAAAATTCTAATATAGGGCATTATGGTTTTAAAAGGCTACAAGACCTACCGAACATGTCATATTTTCAACTAAGTTAGCTTCTTACATGAATCGTAGTAAGAAAATTTGTAAAGTAAAGATAAACGTCGAAAACTATTTGCCCCGACCCATGGCATAAAGACTGCACTCGCCAAATCATCACGCACCCCCTTCAACAAAGATAAATTACCAGACAAGAATTAATCTTCGCCGAGCAAAAAAATAAAAGGGCGATTTATGCAATACAGGCCACCGGGGAAGTACTTTGAGGAATTCAATGTTGGTGACGAGTATACGACTGTAAGCCGCACCGTCACAGAAGCCGACATCGTCAACTTTGCGGGAGTATCTGCGGATTTCAATCAATTACATACGGATATCGAATTTGCATCAAAAACACCCTTCGGAAAGAGAATCGCTCATGGTTTGTTGGGGCTTGCATTCGTGTCTGGATGTGTCGGACGTTCCGGGTTGATTGAGGGTACAACCTTCGCATTTTTAGAAATTGGTTCGTGGAAGTTTTTAACGCCTAATTTCATCGATGATACAGTGACTGTATTTGTTAAAGTCGCCGACAAGAAAGAGACAAAAAAGAGCGACCGTGGTGTTGTGGTCTTCGATTTACGACTTGTTAATCAGAGGAATGAGGTCACCCAACAAGGACTTTGGACAATAATGATGCTCCGAAAAAAAACCGTATAGGGGGGGTTATGAATTTCGAGCTTACAGAAGAACAGTTAATGCTCAAAGACATGGTTTCCAAGTTCATGGTGAATGAGATTGAACCGATTGCGGAGGAGATGGACGAAAAAGACAAATTCCCGGATGATCTCTGGAGCAAGCTGGCTGGTTTAGGAATCCTCGGCATTAATATTCCAGAGAAGTATGGCGGGGCGGAGGCCGGGTTGCTTTCTGCGGTGGTGGTGATGGAAGAGATCTGCCGCATAAGCCCTGCAGTTGGTGTTTCCTGGGGTGCCCACGCCACCTTGTGCGCCGATAACATCAAAAGAAACGCGTCTCCGGCACAGATGGAGCAATACCTTCCGCCCCTGTGTTCGGGTCAGCATATCGGGGCGTTGGCTTTGACTGAACCTGGGGCGGGATCAGATGCTGTGGGCATTCAGACTACGGCTGTTCGTAAAGGCGACCATTACATTGTCAACGGGACAAAAACCTTCATCACCAATGGTCCAATCATGGATACAGCTGTTCTGTATACCAAGACAGACAAATCGAAAGGTGCTTACGGAATCACGGCATTTATCCTTGAAAAGAAATTTCCCGGTTTTTCCGTGTCCCGGAAGCTGAAAAAGATGGGAAACCGGGGATCACCAACGGGAGAACTCGTTTTCCAGGATTGCATCATACCCGCTGAAAACATTATGTGCGGGGAGGGACAGGGGATATCGGTCATGATGAACGGATTGGATGTCGAGAGAGCGTTTTTCGCGGCAGAATGTGTGGGTATCGCCCAGGGGGCCTTTGATCTTGCCCTTAAATACTCGCAGGAGCGGGTGCAATTCGGCAAGCCTATCTGCAGCTTTCAACTGATTCAGGGGAAATTGGCGGATATGTATGCCGGAATCGAGGCAAGCCGCCTCATGACTTACAAGGCGGCTATCATGGCAGAGAAGGCAGCGCGGGGCGGGAAAGGTACGGAAGTGCATAAGATGGCTGCCTCAGCCATCCTCTTTGCAGCGGAAATGGCAACAAGGGTTGCCTCTGACGCTGTGCAGATCCATGGCGGTTACGGCTACATGCTCGAATACCCGGTCAACCGGTTTTACCGGGATGCAAAGTTATATGAGATTGGCGCTGGAACGTCAGAGATCAGAAGGCTGACCGTGGCACGCGAATTATTGAAAAAGTGATTCGAAGAATGTTTCTAAGAAGAGCGTTAAGAAGCAGTAAATCGACATAGAAAGGAGTCGGAAATGGGTAAGAGAGTTGCGATTGTCGGGATAGGCGTGACGAATTGCGAGGAAAGATTAGACCTGTCCCATAAGGAACTGCTTTTCCAGGCAACAAGAAAAGCACTCACCGATGCGGGGATTTCCCGCAACGAAATCGGAAGTGCATTCACCACCTCCTATGACTTACTCGAGGGGAGAAGTCTTTCTAATCAGTATACCCTCGATTCAATCGGTGGAGTCATGAAGCCCTGCGATCTGAGACTTGGGGAAGATGGGATCTACGGGATTTGTGCAGCATACATGGAGGTCATGGCCAAACCCGACGATATCGTGGTGGTCGGATCGGTTCAAAAAGCTTCGGAGAGAAGGGAGAACGAAGATGCCTTCCAGAAGATTGTTCTGGCCACCCTGGACCCCGTTTTCAATCGTCCTGTCTGTAGCACCGTACCCGTAACTGGCCTGGAGTACGCGTTGGCGGCCATGGAGGCACGATGCTACATGCACCGGTACGGTATCACGGAAGAACAGATAGCAAAAGTGGCTGCGAAAAACTACAAGAACGCATTAAAGAACCCGAGGGCGAAGAATGCGAAAAAGGTTTCTGTCAAGGATATTCTTAATTCGGAGGTCCTGTCCTGGCCCATCAAGCGTCTCGAAGTGGCACAGATGACAGACGCCGCCTGTGCCTTGGTACTGGCCTCAGAGGAAGTGGCAAAGAGACTGACGGATAAGCCGGTGTGGGTTACAGGTGTGGGCTGGTGCTCAGGTACTAGTTACATTGAGAGCCGTGATTTATCGTCCAGTGTTTATCTCCGTGCAGCAGCCCAGCATGCTTATAACATGGCGGGAATCAAACATCCGTCGGAAGAGATCGATGTCGCCGAAATCTACGATATCTATGCATACAAGGAGCTTCAGTACTGTGAAGCTCTCGGCCTTTGCAATGAAGGAAAAGCGGGAAAGCTAATCGACGAAGGTATAACAGAGTATGGGAGTGCGTTGCCCGTCAATCCGTCCGGCGGTCTTCTTGGCGAAGGAAATTCTGTAGGGACCTCAGGGCTCATTAGAGCCGCAAATGCCGCCTACCAGGTCCGGGGTGATGCTGGCGATTTTCAGGTGCCCAATGTGGAAATTGCCGTCGCCCAGGGTTGGAGTGGAATTCCAACTTACTGCGGAGGCGTTGTCGTGCTGAGCAAGTGGTAACGAAAAGAGAAACCCAAGGAGGAGGTTAAGTGAAATGGCAAGAAGAGTAGCAATCGTAGGTGCGGGAATGCAGAAGTTCGCCAGACGGAAAGAAGAGAACCTCAACGAGATGATCTTTGAGGTTGCCAAGAATGCTTTGGACGACGCAGGACTGACCCGTGACGCC
>Ga0209777_10002873_pt1 | contig 21975 bp, 15 predicted proteins | sample FrelakmetHBP12HB_FD_187147 | JGI IMG/M metagenome (GOLD analysis project Ga0209777, IMG submission 187147) | Freshwater lake sediment microbial communities from the University of Notre Dame, USA, for methane emissions studies -HBP12 HB (SPAdes)... | ecosystem: Environmental > Aquatic >...
CCCTGGCTGGTGCACAAATTCAAATACTGCTTCGATATCCTTTTGGGCATTTTCAAAGCTCATCTGGCCCTGGCTTTGATAAGTACCGCTATAGTTGAAGGTCAGCGCGTTGAAGCCAGCCTCAGAAAGCTTGCTTCCAAGGCCAAGAACATCCATTTCATTCCCAGGTAAGCCATGCAATAAAATCACTGTGGGAAAAGCCCCTTTTCCTTCGGCTAAGTAGAACTTGCCTTTCAGATGCACCCCGCCGCTATCAATAGTAATATCCCGGGGAATCGTTGCCTGACCTTGTGAGACCATGAGAACGAGCGAAAAGAAGCCAACGATTTGGAAAAACCTAATTATTTGTCTCATTTTTCCCCCTTTTGCTTAATTATTTTTCAAAGTCCCGACCCCAGAAGTTCCCCTCGGAACGATTGAAGATAAGAATTTGCGTTTCTCGGAACGTGACGAATTCCCGCTCGGATCGATGAATCTCCCCTTTAACCACGCCGGTAATGTACCGCCGGCCGTCCGGTGATGTCAATTTCAACGAAAATCGCGGAAATCGATGATCGAAAAGCACATTTGAACCGAAAATAGTCTCGCCCAGGCCGAAAGCCGATAGACTCCCGCTCCTTGTGATTTCGATAGCTCAGAAATATTTTCCGTTCTCCTCGGCTACCATGAGGGCAGCGTTTTCAAAGACAGGCGAAGACATAAGCTTATCGGCCACATACTTCAATAGAGACCTCTCCCCGTGTCACACCGGTGTAACAGAATTCGCTTAATCTCGCCTAAACTAAGATAAAGGAGCGTAAAGGGAAAAAGGGATTATCGGGGGAAAAGTGGCGGGGCAGACAATACGTTTTTAAAACTGTTTTCCCTTCCAAGTGTCCGGTTTCGTATCAGCCAAATACGAGAAATGCTTTCTGAAGAGCGTTTCCATGGCCCCGAAATTGCGAACAAACCTTGACACGACCCGAAAAAGGGGCCTTGATCCTGACTTCCAACCGGAGCTTCTCACAGTGGAACGAAATCTTCGGGGATCCCGTGATCGCTACGGCCATCCTGGACAGGATCCTGCACCACTCAACCACGATCAACATTAAAGGCAACTCCTACCGCCTCAGAGAGAAGGTCAAGTCCGGGCTCATCAAAGAGCCCGATGTCGAAGAGTCCTAAACATAGGCCAGGGGGTAATTTTTCAATGACCGCAAAGGGTTAAAATTAGATGACCCTTGACATGGAGCGGCGTCCAGCCATCATTACCCTTGGCATTCACATCCGCCCCTTTGGTGATCATCAGCTCGACCACGTCCTTATGGTCCGCAAAGGCGGCCCAGTGCAGCGGTCTCTCGCCATCTTTGGCCTTGGCATTCACATCCGCCCCTTTGGCGATCAACAGCTTGACCACGTCCTTATGGTCCCCAAAAGCGGCCCAATTTAGCAGCGTTCAGCCATAATTGCCCTTGGCGTTTACGACCGCCTGTGCTGGCATTGGCACGACAGGCGGACGTCCACGCTTCACTTCCAGCCCGGCGGCTTCTTGGTATCTGATCCTGGTCATGAGAATTATTCCAGCTTCCCTCTATTTCCTATGTGAGGTTCTTCCTCACCGCCAAGACGTCCCGTTCAATGGGGAAGTTAGCGATTAACCGTCCTTCCCCTATTCTTCACTTCGCTGCATGTTTTTAAGCAGCCGATCATGCGGGAGACTTATTATAGGACTGTGGTTTTTGCGGGAGCCGGTCATTCCTAACGGGCTATCTTTCCTGGCCTTTTCGGCTTCCCCAGCCGCGCCATGACCTCTGCCTTTTTCATGCCCTTCAGCTCCATAAGCCTTTTTCTCACTTCAGGCTTTATGATTGTTAGCTTCCCGGATTTCTTCTCCCAATGTGCGATGCTGATCCTGTTCATACCGACCAGCGTGGCTAGGGCGATCTGGGAGAGACCGAGCCGCCGACGCAGGCTCTTGATTCCCCTTGCATAGACCGCGACGTGCTCGGCTTCCTGTCCCGAACCAGCTTCGACCCGCTGATCCTGACCGAACGCGGCCTGTTTTTTTGAAAGTTCCTTGTTAACTTTCTCGATTGCGAAGATTCTGCTTTTTTGCTCGGCGAGTCTCTTCTTCAGCGCAATATGGTCCCGGCGGAAATTCGAGAGCGCCAGGCCGATTTCCCGGCGGGAAATTCGCCGAATTTCATCTTTGATTGTTTGAGCGAGGGTGGACATGATAAAGCCTCCTTGTATCCTGAAGGTGCACCGATCCTCAGATTGATGAATGAACAATTCCGCAAACTGATCGGCTCATTTTTATCATATCACTCCTCTCGCCGGAATCCCAGCTTGTCGGGACTACCCTGAAATATTTCGAGAATCGCGGGAATGAAAATGAATAATTCGCTAGACGAAAAAACGGCTGTCAAAGCCGGCAGTTGCGCGCACCGGTTTCAATCTAAGCAAATTATTTGTCTTCCAAAACGGCGTCATGCTGTATGATGGCCTAAAACCGCAAGGAGGTTCGTCATGCCCGATCATCCGCTGTCCACCATGAAGAAGCTTGACCCCGAATTCATGAAACACGTGGAGGAGACCGACACCCTCGTCTATGCCGACGGCGCTCTGCCGCGCAAGGTCAAACTCCTGATGGCGATGGCCTTCGACGCGGCCGAAGGGGTTGCGGGCGGAGTCCGTGCCCTGGCCGATCAGGCGATGAAGGCTGGTGCGACGAAGGAAGAGATCGCCGAAACCCTGCGCGTCACCTTCCATCTGTCCGGGGTCGGCAGTCTCTATGCGGCCTCCCTCGGGCTCTAAGACATCCTGGGTTGAGTGGGGAATCGCCCGTTCTTTATAACGGACTTGAAGGCGGTCAGAGGCGCTGCCGGCCCGGGGTGCAGGTCAATCTATCAAAAAACTAGCATCCGAAATGGATCAAGTTTCGGGGTTCAGGTCACCGTCAAAGTAATACAATAGATTAAATAATTTTAAAGATTCGATTCTGCTACTCTTTTTATGACGTCTTTACCGGAGCATTTTTGTGTTTATATTCAATCCAAGAATCATAATATTTCGAACGCCATAATATATCCCGTAAGAAAGTAATTATAAGAATAAGGCAGGTAAATAAAAATCTGTATTGCGGTGAAGCAATAATGAAAATATCCACAAAAAGAAACATTATAAAAATAAATAAATTCCCCAAACTATAAAAATAAAAATAGTTCGTGATTATATAACCACTAAGCCACCAATAATCTTCATTTTCCTTATCTGTCCAGATTGGTTTTTTTATTACACTCTTGGCCTTACGGTAAGTTCGTTTTGTTGTAACATTCGCAACAAAGTCGGCAATCCAGAACGATATATTTGCGATAAGAAAAAGCCGATAATTATTTTCTTTTGCGAATATCAAAATACTTGCGAAAATAATTATAAGCAAGATAATGCCACCAAGATAAGCAATTGAAACGGGGGGGATTATATTTTTATCTTTAGTAATTTCGATAATTTTATTGTCGAATTTCTTTTGTTGGGCCATGTATTCATGTTCTCCAAACCAATATAAAATACAAAAACTGAGGGCAGAGCATAAAAGTAGAATAGGCGTCGCAGATGTTAAACTGAAATTATTTATTAAATGGATTATTTTTTTTGGTACGTCGAGGAGTGGCATTCCAACCATTACACCAAATACCACGTTCACCATCGTTGTTAATTGATAATGCTCAACAGACTCCTCACGGCTCATCTGATGTCGGCTTTTTTTTGACATTCAATACCTCCCTAAAAATATGCTATGAATATAGCATAAAAAAACTGACTTACCCCCATTTAGGGTACCACCTTTGAAGTAAAAATCCCAGACTCTTGACCCGCACTCCATTTCTTGCCCATTCTGTCAGCAATTATATAATTTAATTGCGCCTCACCCAAAAACTGGTCCAGCCAGAGACCCTATATTCTTCCCATCGTGCCCAAACTATACCCGAAATTTGCCCCTGAATCGCCGTACAACCCCGTTCTGCTTCAAGGAAGACATTTGGTTGGTGGGCGGGGGCAGGTCAAAGGAGATGCAAAGACTTATCGTAATCAAGATATGCACGTTTAAGCTGTCCAAAATAGTAACTCTGTTCTCCTTGTTTTAATAAGGTCGCCCTTCTATGAGTATATTTTTCATAGGGATGTGCCTCAGGGATTGAACATCTTCGTTTATGAACCCTAAGAAACACGTCGTCTATCAGGCTGTACTTACTACAAAAGCTGCTACCATTAAGCAGAGTTCCGTAATCCACCAATTTTCCAGCCCCAACGAGTATCTGTTGTATGGTTTTATCTTTTCTTATTAACCTCCTGGTAAGGATTTCGTTGAATGAATCCATTAGGCACATCCAATTCGACCTGTTCATCTCAAAGGCACTGTTTGCAAGGGCTAACACGCGATGGGCGTGGTTGTATTCTCTACCTAAGAACATCCTCCAATCCGATACTTCGATTTGATATCTCTTTTTAATTAGCTCCTGAAAAGGAGTAATATCCGGTAAAATTGTCGATTTTTGAATTCCTAGAGCAACCAGGCAATTCCTAATAGGAGCCGACAGTCTCCGCTGAACACTCAATTGCTCATATCGAATGTTATCTATAGCGAGACGCAATGCGGCTGCAAGTCCGGCATCTGGCTTCGTCCGGATAAAACATTGCTTGAGTATTAAACCATATTGTTCAGCGGAAAAAGTTGAAGCTATAGTTGGCAATAAAAGCCCTTGAATAATGGGCGAGTCTTCATATAGAAACTTATTAAAAATACGTCTTGATATATCTTTCGAAAACGGAGCCAGAAAAGAGAGGAGTCCATATCTTAGATATGGATTGGTTCTTGAATTAGGTAAAAGTATTCGCTTTTCAGCGATGCTCTTTAATTCTGAACTCATCTGGTTCTTGTCAATCAGAGACAATAGCACCCATATATTGCCCTCAACATATTGATAAGGGAACCGATTTTCCTTAATTGTTCTTACTAGAGATTTTATAATTTTCTCGTTGTCCTGAAACTTTCTAAAATATTGAGTGAATGCATCGCTTAATTCGGGATATTTAATGAATAACTCTAAAAGGATATCCAAATATTCCGGTTTAACATCTCCTTTGAAGAGAAAATACTTGAAATTGGTTGTGTTTGTTATTTCCTTTTTTCCCATATCAATAGATGAAAGCAGATACATTTTCGAGGCAGGCCCGCTTGCATCCTCGGGGGTAAGGCTTATATCCTTTCCAATCGCTTCAATCTCATTTTTCGCATAGAATATAGAGGTCTTTATTGTTTGGGGTACTAGTCCTTTATTCCTGGATAATTGTTCAAGATGAATTATCCCATCCCTGATACTGTCCTTATCTTTTCCAAAAAGACGGACATCATCGACATATCGTAAATAAAAAAAGTCATCCTTAGCGTTCATCATAGGCTTGTCTATATCAAGGAGAACAACTTCTCCGACATAGGCGGAGGCTATTGGACCCTGGGGAATTCCATGTGAATATCGACACGATTTTCTTTCTGAAGACCAACAACTTAGAGCTATTTTAATAAAAACAGCGATATCTGAATGCTCGCTTCTTGGAGTTAGAAGGTTGGCGATATGGTCATGAGAGATGGTGTCATAATAGGATGCTAGGTCGAAATGAGCCGTCCATTTATTTTCCTTATGTATTTCCTTAATGCGAGCGATAAAGGCACGATACGAAAATACCCAAGGCTCAAAAAAGAAGATATTGTTTGGGCTATGGTGATTACTAAAAACAACTTTTCTCTCAACCTCGGCTCTTTTTGTTTTCCATTTTATCTCTAATATGTTAGCAATCGCCTGCCACACGATTTGGTCCTCTATGGAGAGGAGCGTGATAGGCCGTTGAAAGCCAGAAGCCTTGGGAATAAATATTTTATCGGGACGTTGGGGGTCGTAAGCTCCCCCCTTGATTCGCTTTAATAAGGAATCCAAGTTGGCTTCTAAAGATACCTCATACGCAAGATATGCCTCACGAAAGTATCGCTTATAAGATGCATTTGAACCGGTAGTAATCCGTCGCCATGCAAGAAGAAAATTTGAGGGAGAGAGGAATTTGTTCCAATAATTCAAAGTCTTACCAAGCTTTTCAATTGCCTAATTATATGAGGGGACCATCCCAGAAGAGGGGCGTCCTACTTCTATCGACATGTCTATGACCTCCCTGAATTCCCTTTGTAAAGCCTCCGCTATCTCTCCTCGAGCCAGAGATATATATCCAGATGGACTCGTGCAAGACCACGCTTCCTGGCGATAATTTCAGCAAACGACTGGAACTGAGAGCCAATAGATGGTGTTAGTCTTTTTAGCCCAGGCCAGAGGGGAAGTTCTCCCCGTTTATCTAACTTTTTCAAGCCTTTCGCAACGGCACTATCTAAAGGGATTTCCAGAAAGGACTCAATCCTTGGCAAATTAAATTTTGAAGTTAGATATGTGTTATAGAAAGCATCTCGAAGAAATAGGTTGACGGCTTTTCGAGCCGCTCCCCAGTTTTGAGCCTTTTTCGGCAGAGCGAGAATCAGACGGTCGGTTGTCCCGTCAAGTTGCAACAGGAAATTCCGGTATATACTATTGTCGAAGAGGGAGAGGTCAAGGACTGACAAAAAATCACGAGCCGCTATGATTACGCCCGAAGCACCTTGGTTTCTAAGAGATGACGGTCCAATTGCCGTAACAGCAACAGACCGTTGCATCGTACGTAGAAAATCTCTTGGCAATCCCATAAACTGAAACCCTCTTTTTATTTATCTATCACAACGATATAGTCGGGTCAATCAATCCCTGTGCCCAAACTGTGCCCAAAAATATTGAAAAAGATATAATTCCTTATAGAACCTTAGAAATTCTAATAAACCGAAAATGCTTGAATTATAAGGAATATTACGGAAATTCGCCTATTTTTTGCGACTTACTTTTTTGATTGTCGTATTGTTTCTTCTTTAAATAAAAGCCGCATAAATCTCTGAGCATATTTCATTTTTCTGTCTGATAAGTATCCTATGTTTCCTCGAATTTCATAATCGCCTCGTATGCATGTATAGGAGTTACCCTTTATTAGTAAGTCTCCTAACCCTAACGCTATGGTCGATAAATCTGTCATTTGTTCTGCAAACTTATTTTTATCAAAGTGTTTCGTTTTGAATTCAATATTGTGATAACTAATAAATGCATGTGTAATTTCGTGAGAGAGTATTGCGGCAGTAATACTCTCGCCATATTCTGAATTAACATAAATAAAATACTCAAATATTGATAATTTTATGAATTGTCCCGGCTTATCTGGGTTAAATATATCTAATTGGATAATCTTGGATGGCACATTCAAAAGGCCATGCATGATATTTATCGGTATTGGCAATTTACAATGCCTTGCAATTTCTAACGAAGCCAAAGGGAGATTATTTGTGCAATTGTTATAAAATGATTTCGAAGGTTTAAATAAAAACTCCTTCGGTAATGCTCTTTTATTAAAAGCCGAAAAATCAAATATATATTTCAAATTAATTCTAATTGATTTTTTTGTCTGATATTTTAAGAAAATTCCGGAAAGTGTTAGGGCTAGATGTCGAAGTGTGTTCATGACTCTATAAGAAATATTGCGAATATATTTAACTGTTAACAAATTTCTACCCATCGTAGCACTTTTTCATTGGGCGTCATAACCCTTGTTAGGACAACAGATACCGTAACCTGTCCCTCTACTGAGTTTACCATCTGATAAGCGAAAGTTCGATACTCAGCCCGGCCTACCCCGAAACAATGGCCTTAGTTCGCACCAGGATTCGGTCTGAAGGACGTTTCGGGTCAAAACAAGTACGGGGGGGGAAATCAATGGGAATAAAAATGGCCCTCACCCCCCTGTGTTCAAACTTTGCCCACGCCCAGCGTCTTTGCGGGAAGGCAGAGGTCTCGAGGATTAAAGTCGTTCCAACAGGTTCTCGAGGCTTGAATTCCCAATTTCAGGGTTTACCTCCCCCGGTGATATAAAGTAATGGTTTTTTTTCGCTACGAATGGGCGGATAACCGCTTTTGCAGGACGTGAGACTTCTGAACTTCTGATAAAGCCGACAAAGGCAAATGCACAATCATCGGTTTTAGAGTATTTATTCTCCGCATTCTCCAATTTTTCGATGTCCCCCTTCAAGGAGGCTGATTCATAGTAACCCTTCACTTCAATGATGGCTTTGGCCTTCCAAATTCCATCTTTCACCATGTAAGCAACATCATGTTGGCAGTCTGTGGGGGGAAAGCCGTATTCATTCGCTCCAATTCTCAGGCCTTGGACCAAGAGATGTCTCGCTTCAGGTTCATCGACAAAATAAGCTGTTTCAGTTAAGCCGCCTGAAGTTTTGGTTCTGTCCTTTATGTTAAATTTGGATTTATATTTCTTCTTGAGGTGTTGCTTAACGGTTTCGAAAATGAGGAATTCAGGAACAAAACCCATTGCCGCTGAATTCCCTTTGAAGCGTTTCGGAACTTTCCAAGCTTCCTGGTAGTACGCCAGGAGGCAATCCATATGGTTATCCCCAGAGGCCAACACCCTCGATACGTATATCTCAGTTTGTTTAAAATAGGACTCGAAAATCTCGTCAGACAGCTTACCCCAATCAGTCATGTTTTCCTCCAGTTCCCGAGGGGTTCTTTCCTGCTCAGCCTCGTTAATAGAATGTTTACGGCTGGCCCTATGATGCTATTGCCGACTTTCCGAATCCGCGTCCTTTATTCATAGCATTACGAGAAAGGGAATTCAACAAAACTGAATGAGAATCGTATCCCGGCTCAAACGTCCTGGCAGAAAAGCAAACCCCGCCCCCCGTGTCACGCCGGTGTAACAGAATTCGCTTAATCTCGCTTAAACTAGGATAAAGGAGCGTAAAGGGAAAAAAGGATTATCAGGGGAAAAGTGGCGGGGCAAACAATACGTTTTTAAAACTGTTTTCTCTGCCAAGTGTTCGGTTTCGAATTATCCGGATTCAAGAAATACTTGCTGATGATGGTCACGATGGCCGCAATATTGCGAATTCATGTTGACTTGGCCTGCCCCTAGGCAGACTAATACAAATTAACTTTTTAAGATAGCTTCTACATTTCCTGATAACGGGTATACCCGTGTTGGCCAGCTATCGGTCCGATTTCCATAATCTGTATACTTGCCTTTATACCCAATAGCATTGAATATTAAATGATTAATGAGCACTTTAGTCTTATAACAGCTATCAATCCAAACCTGCATCTCCTCGCCTTCCGGGGGTCGAGCATGTGCCCCTCTATTGCGTATATTGTCCCAAGCTTTTACGTCTTCTTCGCGAACAACACCTTCCTCTTTTAACGCATATAACCTATCTTTTGCTCGGATCTGCTTCATATAATTTATTGCGCCAATCGTCCGTATCCGGATATTTTCGCTTCCCTCAAAAGACTTTACGTGATTAATCATTTTTTCGAAATCATCAATATTTTCATTACACTTGGCATTGTTTTTAGAATACTCACATTTAAGAATTCCTTCTACGGCAATTCCCAAACCAAGTCCCTTTGTGAAAATCGAGCCAACGCTGGTATTACGAATAAAATTCAACCATGCAGAGAGCGGATGCATTTCAAAACTATTTTCTCCTTTGAACTTATAGATATGTTCTATATATTTTCCGAATAATCTCCAGCACCATTTCCCATCTCGATCAGCATGTTCGAAGTCAATAGGCATAGAAATATTTGTTGGATAAGATTCTCTATCCGAAGATCGGAAATTAGTGATTGAATTTCCCTTTTGTAGTATTCCCCACGAAATTGTCTTTGAAGTAACAAATTGAAGTGCTTCGATAATCCGAGTTTCGATATTTTCCGGCAATTCCCTTTTTTCTGCTTCAGCGGATATCGTAAGGATGCCATTTTCGTTCATTATTTTAAACTCAGTCTCGCATACATTAATTATTGCGATTTTTCGATTTATATACTCTTCACCATTAGCCATTTTTTTTAATTCTTTCGAGTCTAATATTAAAGGTAGATTCACGTCATGAAATATTTCAAGGCTAATAAAATCATTTACGAATTTATATGGCTTCTTTTGTTCTAGAACATAAATATTTCCCCGTATGATCGAACCTTCCGGGCCTATGCTTTGAGAAATAAGAAACCGATCCGCCTTCCAGGTATTTCCAGATATATCTATTGCCTCTAGTGAATAGTATTTATCACCGGGAATAATCTTTCCGACTTCAAATATTTCGCCAATCTTTTTTTTTATAATATCGGATAATGAAGAAGGGGATCGTTCAAGTAGAATAAATTTAATTTGTTTCTTATCGTCTTGGCGTATTATTCCAGATCCCATTTTTTCATTTGATTGTTCGCCTCCCTGCTTGCGAATAATCATTTTAGGGCACCACAATTCAAGGTTTCCTTTTCTAAATGCTTCTGGTATCTCGTGAAAAAGCATATATTATCCTTTCTATAAACGGCCTAAGATAAATATCGACCCGCGTATTTTCTTCTAAGCGAAGGATAGAAATCACCGATTGGAATCTTTGATAAAAAGCATATTTTTTCTAACTTTCCCCTCTCCATTGTTAATAATCATACTCACGATGAGATTTTCTGTCAAAGCGGAATGAAGAACCTCCTAGCCCTTTTTTAGAGAGATATTAATCTGCGAATCGAGTAGAATTATGCTATTTGAGAAATTTGTTCTCCTATTGTTAAGTTGATTTTTCAATCCTTGTAATATTTTAATACATGATTAGCAGAGTATTTCATAATGGCTATCAATAAAATCGTTTTCAAGAGGCAAGAGCTTTACAAAAGAATCTGGACAAAGCCCATCGTCCGATTGTCAAAAGAATTTGGTATATCAGACGTCGCCCTTGCAAAGATTTGTAAGAAACTTAATGTCCCTAGGCCCCCTCGCGGATACTGGGCGAAGCTTGAATTCAAGAAGAAGGTCAAACGTCCGCCCCTACCGGACATTACATCCAGCGTACCAAGCGAGTTCGTGCATTTCAATTATCCGAAGCTTGAATATGAAGTTAAGATCGATCCGGCAATTCAAGAGGGCATATCTTTAAAGAGGGATATCATCGTTCCGTCTAATCTCGACAACCCCCATCGTTTAGTAAAAGAAGCAAGGGCCTTCCTGGAACATGCCAAGCCATCCGAAAACGGACTTCTATATGAACGTCGTTGCTCTTGTCTGGACGTGAAGGTGAGTCCGGCCTGCTTAGAACGAGCGCTCAAGATTATGGATGCAGTGATTCAAGGCTTCGCAGCCGAAAGCTTCGCCGTCTCTGTTGATAGCGGTCTCAAGGATTCAAATAATGCAAGTATCAAAGGCGAGAAGGTATGTTTTTCGATTTTTGAGGATTACCGCCGCATCGACCATATTCCTACAAAAGAGGAAAAAACACGTCCATCTTGGGATATAAAGAAGTACGATTATCATCCAACTGGAAAACTGTCGCTAAATATTAGCGTAAATGGTGCTTATGGAACACGCAAAAAATGGTCAGACTCCAAGACAGGAAAGCTTGAAGAAAAAGTTGGGAAATTCATCGATGGAGCAATTTTCGTTTCTCATGTTCTGAAAATAGAGCGCCAAAAAAGGGAAGAAGATCATCGAAATTGGGAAGAAGAACAAAGGCAAAGAGAAGAGAACGAGAAAAGGCTCGCTGAGGAAAAAACTCGCTTAAAAGAACTCGAACAGCAAGCCGCGCTTTGGGCGAAAAGTGAACAGATACGGGGATTCGCCCAGGCTGTTGAAACGGCGGTTGCTTGCAGGGATATGCCAGATGAACAAAGAATGAAATTCACCACGTGGATCGCTTGGGCAAGAAAGCAGGCAAATCAAATGGATCCCATCAAGCTGACTTTTCCCGAATAATCGATCTCGATTATATATTACTTTTATTTTATCGTCATAAAGGCAGTTAGTTTTACTCGGTACAACCTGATTTTCTTCATTTTGATTATAGATAATTTATTATTTCCTATATATCCCATCTATATTATAAAATATCACTTTTTTATTATTTCCTATAATTTCTTTCGAAAGTCTCGATTATTCGTTTCGTTTTATTGATAAGGAAGAAGAGGTAAAAACGCGAAAATGAAAGATGCGCGCTAAAGAAATAAATCCTATAACTCTTTTCGCCCAACCAAGGATCTAGGATCGGCTGGCTTAAATCCGCAGATTTTTCATATAAATCAAATATCGGTTTCGGATTCGTGAGTATAAAGAGCTGGTATTTGTAGTATTTTCTAGGTCAAAAAAGTGTCTTTCCATAATTATTCAATTCCGTCCCCAAAGTTCTTTGCGATATCGACCTCTGTCTCCAAAGGTTTTAGAACGTATAACGCTCACTTCACAAGTAGTACGCTAATTAGGGCACGTCATCTGACGTTTTTCTCCTGGAGGCCACCGGACTATAAGTCCATTGGGCCAGGTAAGTAAGAATTCCCGGCCTTCCCGCTGTCTATTCCATACAGCCCGGATAATCGCCGTTACCGGCGTCGCTTGCATCTGGGGAGCTGACCGGCTCCCCGGCTCTCTCCGCCGGGCCTCTGCAAACGCTTTTTTATTGAGGCCAGTCTTTCCCGCGAGGTCCTCTTACTATCCTTGACATCTCTCAAGCCGGATTTTATGATACTTACAATAGTAGGAAGGAGGGTGGCAGCATGGACATAAATAATATTTTCGGGACTCCACCGGATCAACTGCTTGAACCGCAGAATTCCGACGATTTATTTTCTGCAAAAAAAATCGAATCCGAGGCTCTTGCTAATGTAATCGTTAAATCTCTCACGGTAGATACTCCGTCCTGGAGCTTCATAAATTCCCATCGTGAAGAGCGAAGAAAAGATATGGAGGAGTATAAGCTCGCGCTCGTAAAACAAATGATGAAGTCCGGTGTCGACCCCACGCTTTTTGATATTCAACTTTCAAATGATAGTGATCGGAGACTTAAAGTATTTTTTGGCAAAAGCTTTTTGATCCTAACTTCATTATTCACATCGGTTTCTTATTTACTCATAGTGCTGAACAGTATTTGTAATTGGGGTATCCCGAAATATGCGATCACTGCTCTTATTATCGAGACACCCATTCAATTCATTGGGTTACTGTATATCATCGCCCGCAATCTGTTCCCTCAAAAGGAACCCCAAGACAAGAAGGGCAAGCTATAATACAGAGTTCCGATCAACGACGTTCCAAAGAAAAGTCAAGCCCTCTTTAATTTAGCAATGCTTCACTCTAGGGTTTCATACAGGGTGCGAATTTCGTCCGCTCAAGAAGATAAAACACCTTCCCTCACGTGAAAAGTAAGAATTCCCGGTTGATGCAAAGGAACTTATGAAAAATCCGTACTATCGTCGCACCTGCAATACTAAAAGGAGCTGAGCAACTGGAGACCCTGCCCCTGCCGGAGGCGAAGTTTCACGGCTAGGGAACCACCGGGCGATTCTTAAGGGAGGTGAAAATGCCGACGCTATGGAGTGATCGGTGCTCGGGTGTAATGTTCCTGCTGCGCCAAAGACATGGTGATGAACGGGGTTTGCCATCCTCCCGCGCGCACAATGACATGCCCCCACTTCGCTAGGGCACGGGCCGCCTCCTGGTCGTTCGTACCAGCTCGCACGGAGAGATCATAAATTTCCCGGTATTGTTCGGTATTGCCGAGCGTTATCGAAATCGTATGGCAATTGTTTTTTAAAAAACCATCGACGACCGCGCCCACCAACTTGGCCCTTCCCTCCGGCATCTCGTTCGCCACTTCCAGGCAAATATCGACCGGAGCGCCGGCAGCGAAGCGACTCAGGTCCACCGCTTTCAGCGAGGCCAGTGTATGGCCGAATCCCCCGGTGATTGTGCCCGGAGTCGGCGTATTATTCATAGCGAGGGGGTCATTGGTATAACGGTCGGCCGAAGCGGCCGTTCCTAGACCCATCAGGGCGTACGTTGCAAAGGTGCCAAGGCCTGCCGTGAATGCAATGGTGATGTCTTTTCTCTCCAAGCGGTCCTCGAGCGCAGGACCATAGAAGCCAGCCGCCATCCGAAGACGCTCGTTGCGCTTCGCTTTTTTCGGATCCGTCGTTGTGAACCGGTAGACTTCGTCAGCGAACTTCTTGGCCTTCGCAACCGCCTCTGCAAAGTAATCGGAAATTAACTTGGCCACCTCGTTCATGCTTGGGTCATTGTTGCCAAACTTCGGACTGTGAGAGAAGAAATCGGCTTCGATGTCGGCGTAGATCGCCTGTTTCTCCGGCGGAGCGGAGTCCGGCGCCTTGAAGTTGTGCCGGAACGCGCCCAGCACATCTGCCAACTTGTATTTAGGTTCATCAAAGACCCACTTCCGGATCGCCGCAATGCTGTTGACCATATTGGGCAGGCCTGATAGGACAGTGCCGAAGAGAATGTATTGTGTTCCGCCCCAGGACTTATCACGCCCACGCTCGAGGCAACTACCTAAAAAAGCCGAGTAAAGCGGCGACGGCGCAACAAATTCATCAAGCAGATAGTAGTTGTACATCGCTACGGCGGATTGAAAAACAAAAAACTCCATGCTCTTTTTGAGCGCTCTCTTCAGGTCGTCATATTTGCCAATGGGGGGTGTCCGATAGGCGCGCTTTCCACCCCGAAGCGTCATCGGGTTGGAATCGAGAGTGGCGCCTTCATTGAGCGCACACTCCAGAAGCGTCAACCCATTGATCATGTTGAAGGTCCAGTCGCATTTACCGTTCAGAATCGGCTCCCAGCATCCGTCGACACAGTAGTCGTTGGCCAGTTCGATCGCCTTTGCCTGCTCCAAGGTCCCGTCTTCGACCAGCGCTTGGATGAGCCCCGGAATGACAATATCATCGTTAAGTAGCTGGGGGATGCTCCCCGTCCGAGCGATCGAAGCGACGACACGATCTCGTAGCGCAGGCGGAGTGTCCTTGTGCAGCCGGACATACAGACCAGGGGTTGCCAGGTTGACGTTGGCCCAGGCTTGTAAGATCACATAAGTACAATCCACAGTGGCATCGAGGCCCTGAGCATTCCTGCCGCCAATTACCACATTCTGAAGGAATTGGTTTACGTTGCCGCGCTGATCAGAGTACCAGGCATGGGTGCCCATGGTGATACCGTAGTCGATATGGTCCTGGTCGATCAGGTACTCCGTGGTAAGATTCGTTGGCCCGGCCACTTTGATTACGAAACACTCCACCAGTTCGACAGCCTTTGCCAGTTCCTCGGCGGTCGGTCTCCCGCCCTTTGCGAGATAGGGTTGCAGCGTTTGATCCAGACGGCCAAAGGACATCAAATCCATACCTGCGCGTAGACCAATCTGGACAAACAAAATGCTTTGGAGTGCTTCCTGGAAGGTTTCAGCCGGTTCCATGGGCACCTTGCGGCAAATCCGCTCGATTTCCAGCAACTCCTGCCGCCGTTGCTCGTCGGGTTCCATCTTTGCCATGCTAGCGGCCAAGTCGGCATAACGCCGGGCGTATTCGACTACTGCCTCGCAACTGATGATTACGGACCGGTAGAAGTCCAGTTTGTCTGCATCGGTATTGGTCGCGGGTGTCGGTCCGATCTTTTTAATCTCCTCGTTGCACAAATCCAGAATTGCACGGATACCCTTTTTAACCAGCCGTTCGTAATCGGCGGAATTGTGGCCCACGACAGACAGCTCAGAACGATTAGAAATGCTCGCCATGTGCCGCTCAGCCGCATCGAGATAGTCGGGAAAGACCTTGCCCAAGCCGTTGGAGCCCATCGGTAGGACGCCTACCAGCAGTTCGCCCGGAGCGATCGTGTAGGAGTTCGTGCGCGTTGCGCGGATTGGGTCTGTTAAAGCATCGAGCACCGCCGCAATGCCCCGAGCCCGTCTAATAATCACGGGCTCCAGTTCGCTTTTACCCGGCAGGGGTTTGGAAAGGTCAGGCAGTCCGCTCTTGTCAACCCAATCATCCTTCCGGTTCTCGAAAGCGCGTTTCCACAAGATCTGCCGGAGGCGGTCGGTTCTGGGGGTCATGGCCTCGGGCAGGATCGGAAATGGTTTCGACTCAGTGGCAGCAGACATGACATTTCTCCTTTTTCGGTCTATCGGTTCGGTCAGCGTATAATCGTGACCACAAATCCACTTTGTTCGAAGTACTCTTTAGCGGCGCACATTCGCTCACCAGACGGAATTGCCTCACTGCCCACTGGACACGACATTCCTGACGCATCATAGTAGTGAGACGTTCCATCGTGAAACGGCAGCAGCTCGATTTCGGTCAGTCGATGTGTGTGCATGGTAACAGCAATGCCCTCCAGCGATTGAGGAAGGTCCGTGATGTCGGCAATGATTGGCGTACGGACGATTACACGGTTCCCCGTATCAGTCAGAAATGCGAGGCTATCCTCAATAAGGCCGGCGCGCGGCGGCACATAGAAGGGCGTAGGCCGAAGGCCGAACAGCCAACAGTCGACAAGTCCCACCACGTCCGCTAGGCGCTCTATAGGCAGCGCGCCTGAGGTCTCGACAACAGAATGGATTCCGGCCTTCCGGCACAGGCCGAGCAATTTTTGCAGCGCATGCGACTGTAGCAGAGGCTCCCCACCGCTGACCGTGATGCCGCCAATGTTGCGCAGCAGGTCTAGCTGCGGGTATAACAAGTCCCACAGGGCGGCAACCGTGACTTCTCTTGTAGGCAGCCTCAAGGGGCCGCTCATTTGGTCACGGTTCGAGAGCGGGCAGACATCAACGCACTTCCCGCAACGGCGACAGTCTTCCCGGCGCAGGTCATGCCCGTCTGCGCTGATGCTGTGGACGGATTGAGGGCAGACTCGTTCACAGCGTCCACATAGACGGCAGCGGATAGGAAAGAAAAGAAGCGGCGCCTCCGCTGCCTGTGAATGGGGCGAATGGCACCACGGGCAACGAAGGTTGCAACCTTGTAGGTAAAGCACCACCCGGTGGCCCGGACCATCGTAATGTGAGAGCCAGGCAATATTGAAATAACGAATAGTAACAGACTTTCTAGGCCGTCCTTCACGCCTAGAAAGCATCGTATCCATTTTTTATTTCCACTCCTGCCTGCAATTTTTTAAGCTCCGCCGCTGAAGGGAGAATTGACTCTTGACGCGGGCAGATTCACTCATTTTAGAGGGTAAGAATTTTCTTTTACGCCTCACCCCCGTAGCGAACCGCACAACGACTTAAAAATCCTATTCTGCCCTATTAAAGAAGATAAATTTTAGTTCGGAGATTGTCAAGTCTAAAACTTCCAGAGATGGTTTATACATTGACCCTTCTCACATAATCTACAAGACAAGAGCAGGATCGAATGCCCGAACTCAAGATGAACAAAATGATATCTGATCCAGCGTTTGCAGAAATATTTATAAAGAAAATAAGGCTATTGGGATCAGAGCTACTTAATAAGTAATTGGATACAATAAAATACTACTCACTCTAAAGATTAGGGGATGATTTGTTATCCCTGTTCGCCGATGATCTTTTCGTTCTTTACAACTACAGCTTTCTTCCCAGATGGTGTGTCAGATTGTTTTTTTGACACCATTACTACAATCGTTGATGATTCTTCTTTGGCATTATCAGCTGGAGTCATGATGTTGAGAGAATTGTTCCCGAGGAATCTCTTTTTTAACGCGTCAATTTCAGGAGATGTTTCATCGGCTTGAAGGGACGACTTCTTTGCATCGGTACCCGCTTGCGACCTTAAAACTTGCCAACCAGGTTTTTCTTTTGTTGCAACTTGCTCTGGGGTTAGCTTGCCTTTCTTTTTATTGGCCATGATATTCTCCTTTTACCATCCCATACCCAAGCAACAAAACTGACGCAGAATCTTGTATTCAATTGCTCGGGACATAGCATCGTTTTGCCCGTGAGGCATGCCTCTAAGATAGTCTATTTTAGCATCAAAAAGGGCTCTGACGGGAGATTTGCCCTGCAGATAATTGTTCCAGAATGCTTTATGCATGGGTCCGCCAAAATAGTTATAAGGTTCTTGTGTCGGAGAATAATGAGTTCCAGTACACCCAATAAAAGCTAGAGCGCCTGCTTCAATATAGGCCAGCGCGATTGAGCTGCTTGGGGTACGTCCTCCAATTCTCTCGTTTCCCGACCAATCTACTGCCTTGACATTAACGGGTAGGGCTCCCCAGCAACATCCCGAAAAGACGACGCCTGAGATCTCACGTGGTACGTTAGAAACCTGGACTGCTTCAATTGTCCCAAGAGTAGCACTTTCACCCCAAAACCTCGTTGCATCGTTATCAGAACCATGCAACATGAAATAAACATGGGCTGACTTTGCATTACCCGCTCCAATCTGCGAAGGAGTTGTCGGCTCGCTCACAAGAATTGGAGTTACACCCGGGAGGAGTTCAAAGGGAGCTTCAGCAAACGGCCGAGCAATGTTCCTAATCCCAAATCGTGTCTGAGTTTCATTGCCTGGCCTATCGGCACATAGTGAACGAATAACCACTTTGGCGCTTTTCCCATCAGGAATTCGCGAGACAGGAATATCCCAGCTTCCATCGGCATTCAAATCCCCATAGGCCTCATCGCTCCAAATGATAAAATTATCTGCATCTGCTGTATTCTGTCCCACATATTGCCTCAACGAAGAGGGAAGCGCATCAAGACGACGGGCGGGGACAACATCATAGTTGCCAATAATCACAACGCCGTCGTATTTACTTTTTTTTAGTTGTATCCGCACTTCCTGCAGAGAATTCGCTTGGTCATTAACGAGATAAAGAGATTGTCCCGAGTCTTGCACGAAAGTATAGATTGCCAGAGTCTCGTTAAGACCAATGTTCTCGCTCAGTTTTCTTTTATAAGAGACGAATAACAGCTTGGGAAGCCGTCGACCCGATGCGAATTTTGGCTTATAGCGAAGGAGTTCTTCCAAGTGTTCATTTGCTTCCTGGCGCGATATAAAAACAGAAGGAGCCTCTTCAATACCAACGTGTTTCTTCTCTTGTTCGCCAATTGCTACGATCTCGCCGGAACCTGTGTCCTTTTTCTGGGATGTCTGCTTCTCGCGGAATATGTCAAATGACACTAGAATGCGGCTTACATCAGGAGGCACCTTAGCAGAAGCGCTGAGTTCAGTAAATTGGCCCTGAGTTCTTTCCAGGCTGATAGTTGGTATAGAAAACGAAGGAGGCGGGGAGGGTGTTTTTGTTGCCAAATCACTATTCGGAGAAAAATCGTTCAGCTTCCCACGAGTTTTCTCTAATATTGCCCCATTGTCGGCGAAAGTTATCGCAATCTTGCCGTTTCGGTCAGTTCTCGCATATTCTATTTTATCCGAATTTTGGCTCAGCAATTCCAGTACGTCTGGGTCTGGGTGATTAAGATCATTGGTTCCACCTGAAGATGCATAATTCTTAGTATTTTGCCATTCCTTGAGCACCGAGCTATCGAATCCATTATAGCTCGCATGGTGGGGTAGCTTGATAAACTCATAGGGGCCAAAGTCCGCCACGGCCTTTCGGAGACTCAATATATAGGGAGATAAACCTGATATTTCGGGTTTTGCGAATTGCATGTCTCCTGTCAGGAGTGCTTGTTTGCCCGGATCCCCTATTTTAATAACGATGCTCTGATCGTTAATAGCAGCACCTTTGCCAGGCATATCTTCAGCACCTGCCGGCAGTGCGTCTGTTGAAGAAAGGATTTGTTTGTACGCAGAAACTAAGTTGCTATCAGATAGAGTAAGATAGTCGCCGACTCGATCTGAATATGATGAGATTTTTTGACTACATATTAGCAGTTGTTTTTGAGAAGGACCGATTATCTTCAGACTAAAATCTTTAAATGCATTTTCTAGCGCCTCGTGATCGTCACGACCATACCGAACAATTCTCGTTCCATACGATGCAAGATCAGAGAGCATCATTTGGTACCGCTTGTCTATGGAAGCCGCGTCTTCAATGAATCTTGCCAGTTCAGTATCATCCAGCCCATAATGCTCTTCTTCTCTTAATGCAGCTAAAAGCTGATCGGACATCGAAGGCGTATCGGGAATTCGATCATCTATTCCGCGTCCGCTACCTAGATTCTCGTCCGCGACTAACGCCCAATCGAATGCAATAATTCCTTGATTAACCATCTCCGGCAAGCATCCAATATGGTCTCCATGATAATGCGTAATAACTAGAAGATCTAATTTGAACGGCGAAGTATACCCTAAGATCCCCGCTAATTGTTTCGGTATAGATGGATATCCGTTTCTGTCTTCAATGTCCTTCGCATGACCGCCGTCAATAAGAATTGATCTTTCACCACATTGACAGAGAATCGCATCTCCATACATTTCCGTGCCCATATCTAAAAGATGGATCGTTAACGATGATGTTCCCGAAGAATTTCGAATACTCATTTTTTCCCCTTTGTAAGCTTAATCCCTCTAAGTACCTTGACTATAAATTTAGTGCTGCTCCTTTCAAATGTCAAGGAGCTTAACTTGACCAGAACCTCGAATCTCGATTCATTTCGGATGCGAGATTTTTATAGATTTTTGCATTCGGAAAGGAGTTCGGTATAAAGGAAATGGTCGCGGAGGCTCAGATTGTATTTGCTCTACAATAAACGGAGCGCGGAAAGACGATTACAGGGATTGTCTGGAAATCTGTTTGTCTCCTGAGACGCCGAGCGCATGAAATAATAATAACTATATTTTAATTTTATTTCGCTTCTATAAAGACATTTATTTCTTCTTAATAAACCAAAGATTTCGTCTGGATGATTATAGAAAATTATAATTTCCTATAATTTCTTTCGAAAGTCTCGATTATTCGTTTCGTTTATTTATGAGGAAGAAGAGGAGAAACGGCAGTAAATGAAAGAAGCGCTCAAATAAAAATCTTATAATTCTTATGGCCCGGCCTAAAATCCGGTATTGGCTGGCATAAATTCGAAAGATTTTTCAAGATCGAACAAAAGGGGCTTCAAATTTCGTTTAGATTCGTTTTTCTTGCCCGCCTCAATAGCATACGACGACTATCTGGAGTAACATACCCTCAACTGAGGCGGACCAAGTAGAAACCATGAATCGATTCTGGTTTTCTGTAACTCTAGTCGCTGTATGTCTCGCCCTTGCGTGCCTCTCTTTTCTATCGATTTGTCCTTTCGCGGCTCAAGTCGAAACCCCGGAGAAATTGCAGTACGAATCCAATGTGACCTTGAAGCTCATCCAGGTTTACGTGCTGAATAAAAAGGGAAACGCGGTCGCGGACTTAACGAAATCCGACTTTGAGCTTTACGACGAAGGCCAGGCCAAGACAATTACCGATTTCGAAAAACACGAGCTCTCTCTAGGTCAAACTCCCCTTGTCCCGAAGCGTCCCGTCCCTTCTGCGTCTATTTCGAACACGAACCGGAAGTTCTTTTTCTTTTTCGATTTTGCTTTCAATAACGGGGCGGGAATAGCGAAGTCAAGGAAAGCCGCGCTGGATTTTCTCGATAAGCAGGTCCGGCCCGAAGATCAAGTCGGAGTCCTTTCTTATTCCGCAAGACAAGGGCTGACTTTACAAGAGTATCTGACGTCCGATCACCAGAGAATCCGGCAAGTCATCGAGGGTTTTGGGGCCGGCAAAGTACTGGGAAGAGCATGGGGGATTGAAAGCGAGGGTCTCAAAGAACATCTGGCAATGGATCAAGCCCTTGGTACAGATATAACCGCAAAGCTCCTCGCGGTTGAAGCATCAGCCGTGAAGAGACAAGCCTTCGGCTACGCGTCGCAAATTTCCGACGTGGCCAAGGCTCTCCGTCAAATCCCTGGCATTAAAAATCTTATTCTCTTCTCCTCCGGCATCCCGAACTATACGTTGTATGGCAGTAAATACTTACTTGACGAATCGGGAAGCCAGTACGGGGATGCCTCATTACGCGCTATCTATAACGAGATGTGTAAGGAATTGGCCGGCTCTAACATC
>Ga0209777_10002874_pt1 | contig 21973 bp, 13 predicted proteins | sample FrelakmetHBP12HB_FD_187147 | JGI IMG/M metagenome (GOLD analysis project Ga0209777, IMG submission 187147) | Freshwater lake sediment microbial communities from the University of Notre Dame, USA, for methane emissions studies -HBP12 HB (SPAdes)... | ecosystem: Environmental > Aquatic >...
AGCGGCCTACATCCTGCAGAAGATCAAGCAGGTGGGCAACGCCGTCGATTCCATGTCCTACTGGGTCTTCACGGACATCTTCGAGGAGCCCGGGCCGAGGTTCACCCCATTTCATGGGGGATTCGGCTTGTTGAACTACCAAGGCATCAAGAAGCCCGCCTTCTACGCCTATGCCCTCCTGAACAAGCTGGGTGAAACCGAGCTGGTCAATAGGGACGATGCCTCCTGGGCATGCAGGGACGCGGAGGGCGGCGTTCAGGTCCTGTTTTGGGATTTCACCTACACCCACGAGGAAGGCGTCAACAATCAGCAGTACTACGTTCGCGACTTGCCGGCGAAACCGAAAGGCACGGTTGAGATCACAGTCAAAGGCATGCCTGAAGGCGACTACCTGCTGGAAGTCTATCAGGTGGGCTATCGTGTGAACGATCCCTATGGGACATACTTGGACCTGAAGAGACCTGAGCAACTGACCCGGCAGCAGGTCCATGCGATCCAGAAACTCAACGATGGCTCACCGATCTCGCGGAAGTTGATGACCGTGAGTTCTCGCCAGGCGTTTTCCCAAGTCCTGGATCTCCGGGAAAACGACGTCTTCCTGGTACGAATGGCGGTCCTCCGATGAATAGGGCTGGCAATGCTCGCGCGTCTCGGTGCTATGCTGCCCACACTGAGTTCAAGGAACCTGGTATGAAACCTGCGATGAGTGTCTACAGGCAACTGGGCTCGCCGACCAGAGTGTGTTGCGTCGGGCTTCTGGCCATCGCTGCAGGGTGCTCAGTTGAATCACAGGCGCAGCAGGCCACACGTCGGCACGAGGTGACCGTCCAGCAATAAGGAGTAGTTATGAACCCCATATCGCCCGTAGCCCTGTTCCTTGTAACCATGTGGTCCGCCTTGTCCATTGCGGCGGCGATCCCGGAGATCGGCAAGACGTCGAGATACTGTAACCCTCTGCCCATGCCTACCTCGCCCGGGGGGAGTGCATCCGGAGATGTCACGGTCATTCGCGAGCAGGGCAGGTACTACATGTACTGCACAGGCGGCGGGGCCTGGATCTCACAGGATATGCTCAACTGGGCGTTCCAGCGCGTGGCCAATGTCCCTGTCGCTCCGCACGTGGTGAAGTATAATGGCAGTTTCTACATGTGCGGCAACGAGAGTCCGCTCTTCAAAGCAGACCATCCACTGGGGCCGTTCGTCAGCATCGGAGAATGGAAGAGCCCGCCCGATGCTGCCGGTGGCTGGCGAGGTCCCTTCGATATGGACATCTACATCGACGACGACAATAGCCCGTATCTCTACTTCCCAGGCCGCGGGGTGGACGGTATCTTCGTCGTGCCGCTTGATCCCAACGACCTCACACGGTTCGCCGGTCCGGCCAGGCACCTCTTCGCCTTCAACAAGGACCACTTCTGGGAGCGCTACGGCGAGATGAACGAGTACACGGACGTGGCGTGGATCGAAGGCCCCTGGCTCCAGAAGGTCGCTGGCACCTACTATCTGCAATACTCGGCCTCCGGAACCCAGTGGAAGACCTATGCCGAGGGATACTACATCTCGAAATCCCCGTTGGGGCCGTTTACCTATGCCCCCAACAACCCGCTGCTCCGCAGGACTGAGGGGATCGTCACCGGTCCTGCGCACGGCTGTGTCGCCGAAGGGCCCGACAAGCAGCTATGGCAGTTCTACACCATCGTCCTGTCGAACCCGCCCGGCGGACGTCGCATCGGAATGGATCGCATCACCTTCGACAAAGACGGCAACATGGCAGTGAAGGTCACCGATACGCCGCAATGGGCTCCCAACACGGTCAAGGACCCCACCCAAGGTGACAGTGGCTCGATCCCGGTGACCCTCAACAAGATCCGCGCGATGAACGCCCTGTCGCGGTGCTCCTCAGAGCAGCCGGGACGCGACGCAGCGTATGCAGTGGACAACTCCAGCGGCACCTGGTGGGAGCCCGCCACGACCGACGCACAGCCCGCGCTGACGATCGAGCTTTCGCCCGCGACTCGCTTTGACGCGGTACAGTTGTTCACGATCGACTCTGTCCGCCTGATGTTCAATGGCGGGCGGGGTTTCGGTTTCGGCGGCGGCAGAGGCCGGCAGGGACAGGCTGGCAGCGCCGTCGCGGCTCCAGGGCCGGCAGCAACGGCCGGCGGACCTGCAACGGCCGCAACGGCCGAACCGAATCAGACCAACGCGTACCAGTACAAGATCGAGGTGTCGTTGGATGGCCAGACGTACACAGCGGCCCTTGACCAGACAAAGAACGCGGCCTCAGGAAACACGATCTTCGAGGAGATCCCGCCGGCCAAGTGCCGGTTTGTTCGCCTGACCCTGACGAACTGGCCCCGGGCCACGCCCCTGGGCATCATCGAGTTCACCGTCTTTGGCAGACCCGCGGGGTCTCTGCCCGCTGCCCAGCCTGTCCCCGCTGCACGCTAGCTAAGGAGTTGCCATGGAGAACCGACCGTCGACCTTGCCCCTGACCTGTATCCTTGCCATCAGCGCGTGGGCCCTGCACGCCGCCGCGCCAGTGCCCGCTGCGACCTCCGCCCCCACCGCCGTTGTTGACGCAGGCAAGACCTTCGCCCCCATCAATCCCAACGTCTATGGCCTGTTCATTGAGCACATCGGTGGGCTCGTGTACAGCGGCGTTTGGGCTGAGATGATCGACGACCGCAAGTTCTACTATCCCGTCACCTCCGAAGACCCGGCCCCAGCCGGACGTAGCGAGGGCGCCCCCGGACAGCCAGGAGAGCGAGGGGGCCGCGCTGGGCGTGGCGGTCGAGGTGGCCGCGGCGGCTTTGGCGGCGTAGCTCGCCGCTGGAGCCCCATCGGTCCGGCTGAGTCGATCACGATGGATGCCCAGCATGCCTTTGTCGGCGACCACTCCCCCGCGATCGCGCTGAGCTCCAGTGAGCCTCGCGGCGTTCGCCAAGCCGGCCTGGTGCTCGCGCAGGGCAAGGCCTATGCCGGCCGCATCATCCTCGCCGGCGATTCCAGCGCCCAGGTCCTTGTCAGCCTGGTCTGGGGGACGGGCGCCACTGACCGCCAGAACCTGACGATCACCCAGCTGACCGGCACCTACGCCAAGTTCCCCCTCAGCTTCAAGTGCCCGGTCGATGCCGCAGACGGCAAGATCGAGATCACCGCCACCGGCACCGGTACCGTGCGTATTGGCGCAGTCTCGCTGATGCCCGCCGACAATCTCCAGGGCTTCCGTCCCGATGCCATCGCGGTCCTCAAGAGCCTTCGCTCCGGCGTCTATCGTTTCCCTGGCGGCAACTTCGTCTCCGCGCATGAATGGCGCAATGCGATTGGCGATCCAGACAGGCGTCCGCCGACCTGGGATCCGGTCCGGCGCAGCCCCCAGGTCAACGACATAGGGACCGATGAGTTCATGACCCTGTGCAAACTCATCGGCGTCGAGCCCTACATCACCGTCAACGCCGGCACCGGTGACGCCTGGTCCGCCGCCCAGTACGTGGAATACACCAACGGCGCTGTCAGCACACCCATGGGCAGGCAGCGTGCCGCCAACGGCCATCCCGAGCCCTATCACGTCAAGCTCTGGGGCATCGGCAATGAGATGTGGGGGCTCACTTACCAATACGGCGCGATGACGCTCACCCAGTTCGAGTTCAAACACAACGAGTTCGCCAAGGCCATGCGCAAGGTGGATCCGACCCTCACCCTGCTGGCTAGCGGCGCCATGCCGGACACGATGACCGGCTCGCGACAATCCTTGCGGTTGGCCCTGGACAACGTCGTGGAAAGCGCACTGGGGGGCAATTCGACTGCCAAGCTGAACAGCTCCTGGGAGTCCTTCTCAGGTACTACCTGGGAATCGTTCTTCCGCAGCAAATTGGTCCCTGCGTACCTCTCGCCCGAGGACTGGACGGGCGGCCTGCTCTCCAACTGCTTCGACAACTTTGACCTCATCAGCGAGCACTTCTACAACTACGGCAACACGCACTTCAGCCTGGCCGAAGGCCGCCAGGTGCCGAACGACCCGAACGAGCCCGTCACGGATTGGATGCGCCGCGCAGCCAATCACATCCGGATCAAGGTCGAGGCCTACAGGGAATACGAGAAGCGGCTGCCTCAGCTCGCAGCCAAGTGCAAACCCATGGCCATCAGTGAGTGGGCCTACACCGGCGGGCGATATCCAGCGTATCCGGCATTGGCCTGGGTCTTCCACGAGATGTTCAGGCACACAGACGTCATTCACATGGCGAATTACACCTTCGCCACCTCCCTGCTGGGGCGTGATGGAACCAGGGTCTCGCTGAATACCCATGGCCTCCTCTTCAAGGCCTATCGGGATCACTTTGGATCCATCCCGGTCGAGGTCTCCGGCAACTCGCCCCAGCCCAAGCCCACCGACCCACCCGGTGGGGAGCAACCCATCGTCAACGCGGGCAGCGACACCTTCCCGCTGGACGTGGTCGCTGCGTGGACCGCGGACCGCAAGGCACTCACGGTCGCAGTCATCAACCCGACCGAGACCGACCAGACGCTGGGCCTGCAGATCCAAGGGGCCAACCTCGCGGGCAAAGGCACGTTCTACCGCATGGCTCGCTCGAGTCCGACTGCCACCGTGCCTGGCGGACAGGAGCCGGGTGTCCAGATCGAGGAGCAACCCATCGACCCGGTTCCCGCGAACCCAACCTTTGCCCCCTTTAGCGTGAATATCTATAAATTCCCGGTGAAATAGTGAAGAGTCCCGGTTCCCATACTCTGCGGGTTTCCACGTCACCCTGCTCATATCGAAGGGCTATGAAGATGAAACGGGCATTGTTTTTACTGGCAGTATTACTCTCCCTCAATACGACCGCTTTTTCCCAGGATCCGAATTTCTACATCTTCCTGTGCTTTGGACAGTCCAACATGGAGGGATTTCCAGGAGTTGAACAACAAGACACAACGATGGTGGACAAACGCCTCCAGGTCTTGGCAGCGGTTGATTCTCCAAACCTGGGCAGAACAAAGGGCAATTGGTACGATGCTGCCCCCCCGCTGTGCCGCAGCAATACAGGTCTCTGCCCTGCCGACTACTTTGGCAGAACCCTGGTCGCGAACCTTCCGGAGAAGATCCGGGTCGGTGTGGTCAATGTCTCAGTGGCCGGCTGCAAGATTGAGCTGTTCGACAAGGATCACTATCAGGCGTATGCCTCAACGGCTGCCCCGTGGATGAAGAACATCATCAGGGAATACAGTGGGAATCCCTATGCGCATCTTGTCGAGGTGGCAAGGCTGGCTCAGAAAGAGGGTGTCATCAAGGGTATCCTGCTGCACCAGGGGGAGTCCAACACGAACGACAAGGAATGGCCTGCGAAGGTCAAGGGCATCTACGACAACCTGATCGGAGACCTGAATCTCAAGCCCGAATCCGTGCCTCTGCTCGTAGGCGAACTCGTGAACGCCGATCAGAAGGGCGCTTGCGCGAGCATGAATTCAATCATCGCAGAGCTGCCGAAGACCATTCCCAATTCCCATGTCATCTCTTCGGCCGGCTGCGAAGGCCGTCCAGACCATCTGCATTTCACTCCGGCCGGTTACAGAGAGCTGGGAAGGCGATATGCAGTGAAGATGCTCTCGTTGCTGGGGTACGAGGTCGCCGGGCCTGGTACCACGCAGCAGCCCGCGCCGGTCAAGACCGAGTATGGATGGGTGCAAGGGACGTCAGAAGACGGTTTGACGGCCTACAGGGGCATCCCGTTCGCCTCGCCGCTGGTCGGCGAGGCGTGGGTGAAACAGGCCACACCCGTTCACTGACCGTTTTGCGGCTGAAGACCGGTGCGGCGGCCCGCCCAGCCAGACTGCTCCCGTCCCCGGGCGGATGTGTAACCCAGGGGTCAATCTAGAGTCTCGACGTTATTCGCTAAGGAGGTATGACAATGTGGAAACTGATTGGACTACTGGTGATTGCTGTCTTGTGGACCTATCCGGTGACAGGCCATGCCGCGAACCCTGCCGCGACTCAGGCGCCGGCTGGAAAGATCGTCGTGCAGGTCGATAAGCCCGGGGCCAGGATCAATCCCCTGCTCTTTGGCCTGATGACCGAGGAGATCAACTACTCCTACGATGGCGGCCTGTATGGCGAGTTGATCCAGAACCGCATCTTCAGGAACACGCGAGCTAGCCGCGGTCCAGCTGTTGAACTCGCAGGGGCCACGGCCATAGAGGGTGTCCCCTGTTGGTACCTTGTGACCTCCCCTGACGCCGTGGGTGCCGCAGCCCTGGATACCAATGATCCCGTCAACACCACCGCGTTGACGACCAGTCTCAAGCTTACCCTCTCCAACGTGCCTGCAGGTGGACGCGTGGGCGTGGCCAATACCGGCTATTGGGGCATCCCCGCCAAACCCAACTGCACCTATCAGTGCTCGTTCTACGCCAAGGCCTCCGATGGTTTCACCGGCCCGTTGACGGTCGGCATTGAGTCCAACGATGGCAAGACCGTTCACGCCTCTGCAGCCATCCCCGCCCTCACGGAGAAGTGGCAACGCTACAACGCCACACTCAAGACCGGACAGCTCACGGCCTCGGCCGACAACCGCTTCGTGATCTCCGCCGCGTCCAAAGGCACGATCCACTTCAACCTCGTGTCCCTCTTCCCGCCTGTGTTCAAGGAACGCACCGGCACGGCGCTGGGTGGGCGGCCCGTCACCGGCTTCCGGCCCGATATCCTGCAGCTCCTGGCCGATACGCACCCGGCATTCCTCCGCTTCCCCGGCGGCAATTACGTCGAAGGGTCCAACTTCGCGAATCGGTTGGATTTCAAGATCACGATCGGCCCGTGGGAACAGCGCCCCGGTCACATGAGCCCCTGGGGCTATCGCTCTTCGGACGGCCTGGGCCTGTTGGAGTTCCTCGAATGGTGTGAAGAGCTGAGGATGGAGCCCGTCCTGGCGGTCTATGCCGGCCTGAACCTCGACAATGGCCGCGACGTGAAGACCGGTGACGCGCTCAAGCCGCTGATCCAGGACGCGCTGGATGAGATCGAGTACGTCACCGGCGACGTGATGACGGAATGGGGCGCCCACCGCGCCAAGGACGGCCACCCTGCTCCCTTCAAGCTGACCTACGTCGAGATCGGCAATGAGGACTTCCTCAACGGAGGCGCCACCACCTACCGGGGACCGGAAGGCCGTTTTGCCATGTTCTACAACGCCATCAAGGCCCTGTACCCCAACCTCCAGGTGGTCGCCACGGTCAACCCCGGAGTGCCGCACGACGTGATCGATAATCACCACTACATGCCTCCGACCGTCGCGATCCGAAACGCACATCTCTATGACAGGACCGACCGCAATGGCCCGAAGGTCTTCGAGGGTGAGTGGGCCTCCCAGGAAACCCGCGGGCCCAGTGGGGGGCAGCGGCCCCTTACGCCCACGTTCCAGTGCGCCGTTTCCGATGCCGCCTTCCTCACAGGTCTGCAGCGGAACGCCGACATCGTCATCATGTCCTGCTACGCCCCATTGTTTACCCGCGTGGATCAGGGCGGCAGCCAGTGGCGCACCAACCTCATCGGCTACAATTCCCTGGCCAGCTACGGCTCTCCGGCTTACTACACCCAGAAGATGTTCTCCAATTCCCGGGGTGACCAGGTCATCCCCATTGCTGGCATCACTCCCCAGACGATTCCCACGCTCCCCGCGGAGCCCACGCCCCCGGCCGACGCCCCCCGTGGACGCGGCGGCCGCGGGGGCGGCCGTCCCGATCCCAATGAGCCTCTCTTTGCCTGCGCGAGCAAGGACGACGCCTCCGGTGACATCATCCTCAAGGTCGTCAACGTCTTTGGCGTCGATCAGACCGTGACGGTAGAGCTGGTGGGAGCCAACGTCCTGAAGAACGCCGCCGGCCAGGTCATGGTGGGCGAACCCGACGAGACGAACAGTGTGGAGGACCCGTTCCACATTGTCCCGAAGGACTTCGTGATCAACGACGCCAGCTCAACATGGAATCACACGTTCCGTGGCAATTCCGTCACGGTCATTCGTTTCAAGACCAAGTGACGGAGCGTTGGCGTCTGGATTGTCGGCAGCTTACCCATCTTGAGGGTTCGAATGCCGTCGTTCTGAATCACGTGCTTCTTGAATGGGCATCCTTAACGAAAGGAGCTTCATCATGCGAAAGAGAACGGTCGTAGGGTGCAAATACTACGCCGCCGCAAATACGGCAATTCTGGGCGGTTAGGCACACTCTCGCCATGAGTCATTCCACTCGCCCCCACCGCGAAGATCCCAAGGCAGCAAGAACGCTGAGTCGCGATTCCCAGCAGAAACAGACAACGATCGAGGGGCCCGCACCACACGATGCGGGCCCCGGTTTGTGCGGACTCCACGAGACTCACCTGGCAATGACTACCGATCGCCGGCCAGGTAGCGGACCTCACCGGCCTTCAGCGAGCGGTCGTAGATACGGAAGTCGTCCATGGCACCGTTGAAGTACCCGTCACCGGACCATTGCGAACGGCCAAGCCAGTTCTGCGTGGTCTTGCCCAGACTCTTGGGCACCAAGGCCGTGGTCCCACTTCCGACCATGCTCCCATCCAGGTAGAACTGCATGGTCATACTAGTGCCGTCGATCACGGCAGCCATGTGGTGCCACCCTGTCGTCAGCTTGACCAGGGAGTTCACACCGGACTCGGCCGTGTTGCTGCCTGTTGTGATGGCGAACCGCGGCGTGCCGGCAGTCCCCTGGCGTGTCGTCATGAACATGTAGATGGTCGTGCCAGTGCCGAAGTCGAAGACCCGTTCCCATCCAGCCCCTGTACTGGAGAAGTTCACCCATGCGGCACAGGTCGTGCTCGTCAGGGTGCTGACCAGTGTGCCGATAGGCAGATCCACGTGGCCGTCGGTTCCATTGAGATAGATCGCCTTGCCGTGCCCGGGCAGGCTGTCCACGTAGCTCGGGTTGCCCATCGGGGTGCCGTTGTACCCATGGCCGGAGCTGTCATTCGTGTTGCCCTCCATGGGGTAGTACGCGGCCAGATTGGCAGTGCCGGGATCAGCGGGCACCACCAGGAACGGGGCGATCCGATACAGCCGGATGTCGTCGATGTACAGGACACCCTTGCCGGAGCCCGACACGCCAATCGTCAGCGTCTTGACCGCTTGCAGCCCCCCGACCCCCGTCAGGTCGACGTTCCACTGCCTCCACATGGGCGAGGCAATGGCCCCTGCGTTGCCGGTGTAGTCCACCCTCGTGTTGTTGATCTTGACGTAGAGCTGTCCAGCACCGTTGTCCCATGTTCCGGAGAAGTACAGCACGAGGGTCTTCTCGCCGCCCTTGGTCCAATCCTGGGCCGGGTCAAAGGTCCGAACGGCCTCCGAGTAGGTCCTTCCAGAGGTGTTGTCGTAGGCCAACGGCATGGACTGGCCGCCCCCGTGCACGATCGTCCGCTCGGCAAAGGGGGCACTGGCGTTGCCCACCGTTGAGCCGGTGCCGTTGCCTGTAGATGCCGCCACTCCGCAGTCCGACGAGGCAGAGTAGCCATACCCGTCCGCCCAGGCAAAGAAGATCCGATTGCACTGGTCGTTGTACGCCTCAAAGTCGTCCACCACGGCGTAGCTGGGTGTGGAGAAGCTCCACGCGTCGCCCTGCCAGGACGCAGGATTCGCCGCGTCATTGACCTCATTGACCCTCCAGTAATAGGTCCTGCCGTACTGAAGGCCAAGCGGACCCAGATCCAGGCTGTGCGGCGTCACGGTCTGGGCCAGGGTCAGGGCGTTTGGATCTGTCCCCAGGTACACTTCGTGCCTGACCGCCTGGCGGCCAGGCCGCCAATTCAGGGTCACTCCGATGGATACGCCCGTGCTCCCCGTCGCCGGGGTGGGCTCGAAGGCCTTCACGGGTGTATAGAAGAACCGGACCTCACTGAGGCTGGCCTGCTTGGTCCCGTCCGCCCAGTTGGTGCGGATCGTCAGCTTGACGTACTTGGCCTGCAATCCACCGAAATCCACCGTGGTGTTGTGCACGTAGTTCGGCTCGCCAGTCCCCTGGGCAAACTCCGGGACGCCCGCCACGGCGGCCCAGGCGGTCCCGTCCAAGGAGGTCTCGATGGTCACATCCTTGGCCCCAAAGCCCGTGGAGAGCTCAATCGCCTGATTAGAGTTCCACACCCACATCTGGTACAGACAGTACGCCTTGTCGAACTCGTATTGGATCCAGACCGGGGACTGCCCCTTCTTGCTGAGCCACATCTGCGAGGTGACGGTCGAATGCTGGTCCGAGGCGTCGAGTCCGGAGCCGTCGATCGTCTTGTCGGGCCCCATCGCGGCGCTCATGGAACTGGACGCCGTGGCCTTGATCGGCTTGACCGGATAGCCGTAGGTCTCCGCCGTGAAGCTCCAGGTCCTGCCCTTGTATACGGTGCTGTCCGGGGCCGCGTTGACCTCATCGACCCTCCAGTAGTAGGTCTGGCCAAAGGCGAGCAGACCGGCCGGGTCAAAGGCATTGGCGTCCTGTCCCTGGCTGGCCAGTACGCCCAGTGGATTGGCCCTGCTGGCGTCGTTGACATCGTCATACCCAGTCCCGAAGTACACGTCGTGGGTCTTGGCGTATTGACCGTGCCTCCAACCCAATGCCGAGTCGCGAGGTACATCCGTGGCCTTGTCCGCGGGGCTTGGCGATGCGGCAATGGCCGTGTTCTCCGTGCCCTTCATCGCGGCGGCGAGCTCCCCTTCCCCAAGGGCCCGGTTGTAGATCCGCACATCATCCAGTGCCCCGGGCAGCCACCGGACCTGGCTGCTGCCGCTGCCAAGGACGCCCATGAATAGTCTGGTGACAGGCCCGTCAAACTGGGAGGTGTTACTGCTCGTCGCCGCCTGCACGCCGTCCATGTAGAGCGTCATTGCCTCGGCCGACTTTACGGCCGCCAGATGGTGCCATGACCCATCCGAATAGGTAGCGGTGGAGTAGATGCTAGGGCCGCCGCTGTTCGCGAGCGGGGCTCGGTGCAGGTACCGCATCGTCTCGTTGGTCCCAATCTCGATCAACACGCCGTGCAACTGACCTGCGGTGCACCACGAGAGCAGGTCTCGCTGGGTCCCTGCGCCACCATCAATTCGGAACCAAGCAGCGAGGGTGTATTGCGGAAACTGCCACGAGCCATTGACCACCACGTAGTCGTTTGTCCCGTCAAAGACCAGGCAGCCCCCGATCTGACCCTTCTCGCTCCAGGTTGGATCGCCATTGAGAGTACCATCGCCGCTCTTGCCGGTGGAGTCTACGGCCGTAGTGCCTGAGCCGTCGTCGAGCTTCCACAGGCCAGCCAGATTTGGGTCGGCCGCGTGGGCCAGGTTCGCCACGGCCAGACTACAGGCCATCACCAGGGGAATCACTCTCTTGCACATACTCATCCTCCTTCCAAGGTTGGAGATTAGTCGATTCTCACCAAGCTGCCGTCAAGATACGAGTCAATTATCGTCATTCAAGGCTTCGCCCAAAACCTCAAAGAGGCCTAAAAATATCTTCATTTTGTGCACGGGGCTTGGGATCAGGACCCATGGAAGACGAGACAAGAGATGTCTGCCTTTGCCATGCGCCAAGCGTAATGCGCTAACGGCACGCTTTGAATTACGCTCTGCGCACTACGCTTTGCGCATAACGCTGTGTTCACTACGCTTTGCGCATTACACCTAGTGCACTGCGATTGGCGTCTTCCGGCCGTCGGCCGGAAGACTACAGGGCCAGGCCGTGTAGGGGGAATACCAGACTCTTGACCCGCTCGACCGTGGATCGGACGGCAGAGGCCACGACCTCTCGCTGCTGCTCTGGGATGATCAGTTCACGGTCGCGCAGGCCCCCGTTCCAATCGGTGCTGGCGAGCATGACCCCGCCCATGCCGATGTTGGCGTCGCGGCCCTCATCTGCACCACACAAGACGCCCCAGGCCAAGGCCCAGGCACGGGCTGTGTTTGGCACCTGATAGCCGCCGCCCCCGGTCATCAGGATGGGCTTGTCGAAGCTCAGCAGGTGATTCAGTACGTCCACGTAGGTGTTGTTGGTCAGTTCCAGGTGAGCCAGGGGGTCTCCGGCCAGGGCATCTGCGCCTAGCTCGAATACGAACACGTCCGGATCGAAGGCCTTGATCAGGGGCAAGGCAACGGCCTCGACGGCGTTGAGGTAGACCAAGTCATAGGTTCCCACCGGCAACGGCACGTTGACACAATACCCCTTGCCCTCGCCCTGCCCGATCTCATCCTCAAAGCCGGTGCCCGGAAACAGCACCCTGGGGTTCTCGTGAAACGAGAGGGTCATCACGTCACGTCGGTCATAGAAGAAGGCGGCCACGCCGTCGCCGTTGTGGACGTCGACGTCCAGGTACAGGACCCGCTTGCCCGCCTCAGTGAAGACCTGGCAGGCGAGGGCCACGTCGTTGACGTAGCAAAACCCCGCGGCCTTCTCAGGGTGGGCGTGATGGAACCCGCCGTGCGGATTGAAGGCCGCATCCGCCTGCCCCGTCAAGATCGCCTTGACGGCGGTGAGCGTGGCGCCTGCGGCCAGCACCGCGTGTTCATACACGCCTGGGAAGACCGGGCAGTCAGGGGTGCCGATGCCCATGGCCATGGCGTCGCTGTCCCATTGGCCGTCCGAGGCGGTCTTGAGGGCATGGAGATACCGGGCCGTATGGAACTTCTTGAGGGCTACGCGGCTGGCCGGCCTGGGGGTCACCTCTTTCCTGCTGCGGCCACCCAGCCATCCCATGGAGCGTATGATCTGCCGGGTCTTGGGGGCGCGATCGGTCTTGAAGGGGTGTTCCGGGGGGTAGGGGTACTTCTCCAATGCCTGGCTATAGACGAAAATGGCGTTCCTTGAGGGCATATAGGGATTATACCCACGTCCCCATGTCGTTCAACCGGTTTTGCAGGGAAAACTCCGCTCGTCGGCCCGGGCGGTTGACAGGTCCTTAGGGTGGGCTCTCTTTTCGCCGGTCAGCCTTCTTCTGTGGCGTGTCCTTGTCCCCTTCGGGGGTCCCACCTGCGGCCAGTCTTGCCCGTATCTTCTTTACGAGGCCGTCGTAGGACGAACTGTCGAGAATGGGGCCGATCTGATTGCGGTAGTTGTTGATCAGGCTCACCCCCTCGATGTGGATGTCGTGGACCATCCACTTCTCTCCCCCCTTCACGAGGCGGTAGTTGATCGGGACCTCCGTCCCCGTGAGGGTCGTGACCACGACGTCCACTATCCCATATTTACCATCTAACTTATCCCCTTTGTATGCGATCTTCTCCCCGGAGTAGTTCTCCACCTTGGCCAGGTAGTTCTGCTCGACCAGTTGGCTGAAGAGGTCGATGAACTCCTTTCGCTGTGCATCGGTGAGCCCTCGCCAGTGCTTGCCCATGGCGCTGCGGGCCATGGCCTCCCAGTCGAAGCGTTCGTCAATGACCTTCCTGATCCGTTTTCGTCGCTCCGCCTCCTGGTTCGGGTCTTTGGAGGCCGGGTCCTGCACGATCGCGAGGATCTTGTCGGTGGTCTGCCTGACCTGGTCCGTCAGTTCCCCGGCAGGGGCACGAGCGCACAGGCTAAGGGCCGCGAGAAGACCGAAGCACAGCGGTCGGGTGGTCGATCGGATCATGCCCGATCCCCCTTTCCTATTCCTAACCCGGACGAGCCGGAACCAAAGGCTACTGCCTCTTGACCCTAAGCCCCAGTTGGGCACACACCCTGAATAGCCTAATCCCGTCGCGGTGTCTACAGTTTTCCGAACATGTACTTGCTGATAAGTGACTCGATATCCACGGCCGGCTCCGTCTGGCGGATCTGCCCCCCGGGCTGGAGGATCTCATCGGCTGCGCCAGCGCTGATCTGGATGTACTTCTCCCCGATGAGACCGCGGGTCTTCACCGATGCGATGGCGTCCTCACGAAGCCGAAGGCCCGGCTCGACTCGCATCACCACCCGGGCCTCGTAGTCCTCAAGGCCGATGCTGTCCACCCGCCCCACGTCCACCCCTGCGATCACAACGGGTGCTCCGACCCTGAGGCCTCCGATGTCGCTGAAGACTGCGGATACCCGATAGCCGCGGCTACCTAGGACCTCCATTTTGCCAAGTCTAACGGAGAGGTACCCCAGGCTTAGGATGCCGCTGATCATGAAGACCCCTACGAGCAGTTCGAGACTGAACCGTCCTTTCATGCTGCACTCCTGATATTTCAATCGCGCTCGGCCCGGCCGGCCCTTCGTCCGGCAACCTGAGTCCCTCGGGCGGCTTGCCCGGCCCCATGAAACTCCTCACCACGGGATCGTCGGTCGCCAGGATCTCCTGCGGGGTTCCCACGAACTGGATCACGCCCTCATGGAGCATGGCCACCCTCTGGGCAACCGCAAAGACACCTGGAATATCGTGGGACACGATGATCCCGCTGAACCCCAGTTGTTTGTGCATCGTGGCGATGAGGTCATGAATCGAATGGGCGGTCATGGGGTCGAGTCCAGTGGTGGGCTCATCGAAGAGCATGGTATCGGGCGACAACACCAGTGCCCGCGCAATGGCGGCCCGTCTCACCATGCCGCCGCTCAACTGGGCGGGATACTTTTGCTCCGCTGCCTCCAATCCGACCTGACGAAGGCGATCGTGCACTCGATCACGGATCTCCTCTTCGCTCAGCCGGGTCTTCTCCAACAAAGGGAAGGCAACGTTGTCATAGACCGTCATCGAGTCGAACAGGGCGCCGTTCTGGAACAGAAAGCCCAGGCGGCCTCGCAGGTCCGCCAGCTCGCTTCGGCGGAGGCCCACCATGTCCTTGCCATCAAAGAGAATCCGGCCGCTGTCGGGCCGCATGAGACCGGCCACGTGCTTGAGGAGCACGCTCTTTCCGTCACCGCTGGGACCGATCAGGGCCACGACCTCCCGATCCCGGACCTCGAGCGATACCCCCTTGAGTACCTCGACGCCACTGAACGATTTGTGAAGGTTCTCGATCGTGATCATCGCAGGCCTCAGAACAGCACGGACGTCATGAAGTAATCCCATACGAGAATCAGGACCGACGACAGCACCACCGCCTGTGTGGTCGCCTTGCTTACGCCCTCGGCCCCGTACCCCGCGTAGTATCCCTTGTAGCAGCAGACCCACGCGATCAGACCGCCGAAGCTGACGGATTTATACAGCCCACCCATGACGTCCTTCGCCATGACGTAGTTCGCCATCTCGCCAAAATACGTCCCAGCGCTGACGCCGAGGAGCTTGACGCCCACCACGTATCCTCCGAGAACCCCGATCACGTTGAAGAGGGCCGTCAGCAACGGAACCGAGATGACCGCCGCCAGAAAGGTGGGGACAATGAGGTAGCGATAGGGACTGAGGCCCATGACCTCCAGGGCATCGATCTGCTCCGTGATCCGCATGATCCCGATCTCCGCCGCCACGGCGGACCCTGCCCGGCCCGTGACCATCAGTGCGGTCATCACAGGCCCGAGCTCCCGCAGCAGCGACAAGGCGACCATGGGTCCAAGGAAGGCCGTTGAGCCCACCCGTGAGAGGGTGTAGAACCCCTGCAGACTGAGCACCATGCCGGTGAACGCGCCGGTCAGGAGGATCACGAGCAGGGAGTCGAATCCGATGAAGCGGATCTGGTTCAGGACGCGGAAGAACTTTAGAGGGGGTATGAAGACAGACACCAGCATGTGGGCGAAGAAAACCCCCATTCTACCCAAGCCCGAGGCGATGGAGAGGGGAATGCGGCCAAGCCTCTCTATCGGCTCCAGGATGTACTTGTCTGCGAAATTCTCCACGCGTGGAAACGACCCTTCCTTACTCTCGTCATCTGCCCCATACGCCCGCACGGCCACGGGACGTTACTCTCACTATGATAAGCTATCCGACGGCCCTTTTCCAGGGGGGAAAGCCGCATTTAATCGTGGGACACGTGCCTACCGGGCCCAACACGCGGGTCCCAGATGCTACAGGCGGACCTGGATCGACGCCAGGCGCGTCCGGCCGAGCCGCAGGGACCCTGGGCAGCCAGATATCGGACCTGGAGTGGCCGGTCCAGACCCCGTGGATGCAGGTCCGCAAGGCATGCCTGACAGGGCAGTTGGAGGTGCAACTGGGCCCGACCTGGCACGCAGTGGCACCGTGAGGGTGTCACCAGATCGGTCCACCGCCGTCGCCCGACGGCCCCTGGGGCACGTAAAGACCTCTGCGAGATTGGCCGATATTGTCATGCACGGGGGGTAGACGAAAGAAGGGAGTTTGAATATGAGTGCAAGACAGGCCCTGCGGGCGTGTGTATTCTGTGTAGTCCTCCTGGGACCTCTCCCGTTTCTTGCCGGTCAGCCTTCATCGCCCACCAAAGACCTGTATTACTTTGTCATTGACCGGTCCCTCTCCATAGACACGAACGGGCTCGTGAAGCCCTTCCGGGACGCGGTGACGGGCTACGTTGAGAAACTGGGTAAGGAGGCTCAAGTCGAGATTATCTTCTTCAACAACGTGGCCACGGCTCCGGCGAGTTGGTTCCCAATGGATCGTCAGGCCAAGGACGATTTCTGCAAGCACTTCGACAGGAATTTCAGACCGCGGGGAGACACCCTCCTCTACGCGACTGTCGCTGATGTCCTGTACCGGGTGTGGACCAGAGAGTCCGAATTCCGGCGGATCCGAATCCTCATCCTTTCGGACGGTGAAGACAACAGGTCCGCGCCCAAGTACAAGCGATGGGAGGATGTGGAGCGGGTGGTGCCCGCCGAGTGGAAGGTGAGAAAGGGGCTCTCGGTCGTCTGGGCAGCCGTGGAGTTTGACCCCAAGCAGAAGCCGGGTCCTGGAAGTCTGATTCAGGTAGTGAAGAACCTTGAGCGGGACCAGATCGAGAAAAAGCTCATCCCGGCCCCCGTCGCGGCCTTCACGGCCAGCCCCCGGGTGGTCAAGGTCAGTGAGGATGTCCTCTTTGCCCTGGACGATGACCCGGATGTCACTGCGGCGACCTGGTCCTTTGGCGATGGTGGGACCTCCAACAAAAAGGCGGACACACACCGTTATGGCGCAAAGGGCACCTATGACATTGCCGTCAGCGTAGAGGGGCCTGGGGGCCAGGCCACGGAGGAGCGGAAGGCATACATCGAGGTCATTGAGGAGCCTCGCCTGGAGGCACACTTCTCCTGGTATCCCCCCCTGCCGCGAGTCAACCAGGAGTTCAAGTTCGTGGACGAGTCACTGGGCTGCCCGACCTCCTGGCTGTGGGATTGCCCGGGTATCAGCCTTCAGAAGAACGACAGGGGCCCTACGGCCACCTTCAGCAAGCCCGGCAAGACGGTCGTGACCTTGACCGTTGCCAGGCAGGGGAAGAAGGACTCCATCCAGCGGGAGGTGGAGGTGTTCGATCAGCCTGCTGACGCAGGTCTTACAGCGGAGCCCAACGTCCTGGAGAAGGGACAGGTTGTGCATTTGAAGGCGTCAAGGCACCAGAACGGGTGGATCCACAGGTGGTCCGTCGGCAGAACCATCCGATTGCCCGGCCAGGGACCCGAGGCTGAGTGGAAGGCAGACAGGATAGGTCGTGTGGACATCGTTCACTACGTCTCCGGCCCGGGCGGAGGCAGCGAGCGGGTGTTCACTGTTTACGTCAAGGAGGAGGCCCAGCCTCCGCGGGCCCTCTTCCGGTGGTACCCGGCGAGGGTCTACGTCGGAGAGCAAGTCCAGTTGGTAGATGAGTCCCGCGGCGAGCCGAACGAGTGGACCTGGGAGATTCCGGGCATCGGCACCAAGAACGGACACGATCTGGCGCCCGTCACGTTCTCGCAGCCGGGCAAGGTCATCGTCAAGCTGACGGTTGCGGGGCACGGCAGGGCCGATTCAGTCCAACGACAGATCGACGTACTGCCCGTGGTGGTCGCGGATTTCGCCGCAGAGCCCGGTGATCTCCAGACGGGAGAAATGCTACGGCTCAAGGCGGGCAGGAACGAGCCGGGATGGACCCACAGATGGATCGTTGACGACAAGGACATCGGCACGGGCGGCCCCGACGCCAACTGGCCGGCAGGGAAGATCGGTGCCGTCGTGGTCGTGCATTCTGTCTCTGACCCCGGGGGGCCTGCAAAGGAGAAGTCGAAGGTCGTGACAGTCCGAGATAGGCTGGCGGCGAAGTTCCATTGGTCCTCCGCCCACGTCCGCGTCGGAGAGCCGGTCGAGTTCATCGACGAGTCTCGCGGCCAGCCGGACGAGTGGACCTGGGAGATTCCGGGCATCGGCACCAAGAAAGGACGCGATCTGGCCCCGGTTACATTCTCGCAGCCGGGCAAGGTCGTTGTCCGACTGACGGTTGCGAGGGATGGCAAACAGGATTCTCTGCAGCGAGAGGTGGACGTGAGTCTGGTCCTGTCTGCGGCGTTCGATGCCAACCCCAAGGAAGGCCCGCCGCCGTTGACCGTCCAATTCAAGGACAAGTCAGAAGGTGCGAACATCGTCTCCTGGCGATGGGACTTTGGCGACGGCCAGACCAGTGACGAAAAGGACCCCGTTCACAAGTATCAGGCACAAGGCCAGGCCCAGTCCCTTCGCCCTCGCCTGACGATCCGCAATTCGGCTGGACAGGAAGCCACGTGTCCGGGCAACGTCGTGATACGCCTCCAGCCGTCCGCTGCCCCCAAGCCGTCGGTTCCTTCCAAGCCGCTGACTGTCCCCAAGCCGGCGATTCCCCCATGGCTGAAGCTCCTGGCCCTGGCTGTGGGGATACTGCTGCTCTACGTGGTGGTGATCGTGCCGCTGATCCTGAGGCCCCTGCGCCTGCCGCACCGGGATGCGGCGGTCAAGGCCGCGACGACGATGCACGATCTGCGACCGCTAGCGATCAAGCACAGGTGGAACTGGCTGTGGCCTCGCAGATACGTCACCCTGGGCACACTAGCTGAGGATGACATCAGGCTCACTACGACGCGAGCGCTGGCCGCAGACAGGACGCTGGCCACGATCGTACGATCCGTCGGAACGAAGACCTATTGGCTGGTTGCCTTACAGGCAGATATGGTCAGCCAAGTGAGTTCACCCCTGAACCAGGAGGGGGAACCTGAGAAGACCCTGATTCCACTTTCCGTGAATCAGCGAGTGGAACTCCGGGACGGCGACAAGTTCGAGATCTCCGGCAAGTCCATAGTCTGGAGGCAGCCGATCGCTCAAACGACCTCGCGGCCCGCTTGAGCGTAGGCCGCCAGGGGGCCCAAGCCCCGGGCCCGTGGAGGTCCCGATGTAGGGAACGGCAGGAACGGGGAGGGTCCGTGCTATGCGACCAGATTGCCTGGGCGCCTACCCGTGAAGGTGTCTCTGCCAAATGCCCACGTCGATCCATGCGTCCAGCTTGCTGCCGACCCTTTCCAGGTGCCCTACCTTGCTGAATCCCAGTCTCTCATGAAGCCGGATGCTGCCTTCATTCGGCAACGCAATGACTCCGAGCACCTCACGGAATCCTCTGGCCTTCGCCCTTTCGATCAGCTCCGAGTAGAGTTGCGTGCCTAGTCCCCTGCCTTGGCTTTCCCTGTCCAGGTAGATCGTGGATTCCACCGTAGCGGCGTACGCGGCCCTTTCTCGGAATGGACCGTAGTAGGCATAGCCCGTCACCGTACCGTCCTCCTCGTACACCAGCCAGTCATACAGCCCCGTGGTCTTGCCGATTCGACGTTCCATCTCCTGCGCCGGGACGGGGTCAGCCTCGAACGTGACTGTCGTGTGCTCAACGTAGTAGTTGTAGATGGCCGCAACGCGACAGCAGTCCTTTGTTTCAACGCCTCGTATCATGCTTGCGCCCCGGATTCGCCATCTGACCTCATAGACTGTGCTCCCACAAGACACACGTCCCATGATACCCGGCTGCGGGCTCGAACCGCAATGGCCTCGGCCATCAAGCTTAACTGACGTAGCCACGCTGAATACCCTCGGTTCCAGTCGGTGATTCATCTACTGAAGGCGGACCCATGCCAGCCTCTACCTGGCGGCTGTCTGCCCCGCAAAAAACGCCTCGGCAGCCGCAACGCCATTCTGATACAACTGCTGCTTCTGGGTATCCGTCAGGTTGACATCCATCCCGCTCAACCCAGCGGTATCGATCAAGATCGTACGCCTTCGCATATCTTCCTTGATCACCCATGCCGTCGCCTGCGCTCTACTGATTGTCCGAGACAACGACCAGAAGTACTCGACCGGGTCACGGTACCCGAAGGCATTGATCTGGGGATCCTGGCCCGGTGTCGTATCAGATTCGCTGAATGCTATGCCGAGGGTCTCGTTGGCGTCAGCAGTGGCGAAACTCTCGAGTGGGTAGTTCATGAGGACTCCACCGTCGACCAGGATCTGGTTGTCCTGGTTAACAGCCGTGAAGAGCAACGGAAAGGCCATAGAGGCACGAACCGCCTTTGCGATCGCCATGTCAGGCGACTTGGAGTATGAGAGTTCCTGGACCCGGCAGGTCGAAAGGTTAGTGACGAACACGCGGAGATCACGCCCTCCCCATTTCATCAGGTCGCTGAACGTCGCTTGGCGGCTGCCCAGCCTCTGCTCCACCTGGCGTTCGAGGAAATCCAACGCATAGTCGCCCTTGTAGTAGCCGTAGTAGAGCACCAGCCGGAGTGCTCCCGTTAGGCGTTCGCGGTCCAGACCATGCTCCGCCAGTGTCGCATCCATGTCGACATCATACTTGTCGAGTTTTCCCCGGATGTCCAGGTCATAGTGAGACAGCAAACCATCGACATCCAGTCCGACGCCTAGGATCTTGATCTTCCGCAGTTCGTCCACGAGTTTGTTCAGGTTGTCCTGGACTCGCTGCAGATCCACCACCATGCTCTTGACCTCATCAAGGGGGCGAAGGATGTCTTGCATCTCCGGCTCAGGTTCATCATCCATGAACCTCGCGAAGTCCATGCCCTCCACGATTCCCTTGACCTCGCCCGGAGAGTAGTCAAGACACACCAGCATCCCCACAACGGCTCCAGCCGACGTCCCCGCCACCCTCTGGACTCCGGACAGCACGTCCCTATCCTCAAGCACTTGCAGCGCCCCCACGTGTCCGATGCCCCAGACACCACCGCCCTCCAGTGCAAGGTTCACAAAGCGATGGCTCGCAGTCTCACTGGCAAAGACTGGCACTGTGGCCATCAGAATGGCGGCGTAGACAACGGTGTGGGTCGCGACGATTCGTCTCATACAGCTCTCCTCGGATGACTCCTGTTCCTCGGTCCCTTCAGTTGCCTGCCTCCTGGACGAGCGTCTTGATCTCATCCTCCGTCAAGGGCTGGTCGTAGATCCGAACGTCGTCTGCACTGCCCTTGTAGGGCTGATTGACCCCACGGCCGATATAGAGGGGTCCCGTGCCGGTCACAGGCATCAGAGTGTAGGAGACAGCCGCCCGATCAGCCCCGTTGACGTATAGTGCGGCCTCATTGCCGTCACGAGTGAAGGCTATATGCACCCACTCGTTGTTGGGCAGGGGATTGAGACTGCGGACCATGACGTTCTGGGTCCCTTTGTTGAAGGAGCCTGCAACCTGTCCGGTCGTCGTCAGGAGTAGCTGGTATTCGTTGTCCGTAGATACGGCTGCACCCTTACGAAGCACATTCCGGGTTCCAGCACCCCCTTCCAGCTTAAGCCAGAGAGCCACAGTCATTTGCGACGGGCTTAAAGCCGCGTTGCTGCCGCAATCGACGTAGTCGTCCACCCCATCGAACCGCAGGGCACCACCGATCTTGCCGGTGGTCCACTGAGCCCCGTGGACCGTCCCGTGGTTCGTGCCGGCCGCATCGTGGGCCACGGTTCCGCTGCCTTCGTCAAAGGTCCAACAGGCAACCGGCTTCAGGCCTGGCCCTCCTGTCGCACTAGACGCAAAGACCATGCAGGATGTCGAGTTGTTGCCCTTGCTCGCCTCCTGGATGGCCCCGGCTGGATCGACCACAAGGAAGACCTGCGCCGCTCCATCGGCATCCATGCGCCCCGTTGTATCCCATATGCAGGTCACCTCGTACGTACCCA